>Ga0335073_10005297_pt1 | contig 18108 bp, 19 predicted proteins | sample Lox_Sample_22_FD_207093 | JGI IMG/M metagenome (GOLD analysis project Ga0335073, IMG submission 207093) | Soil microbial communities from Loxahatchee National Wildlife Refuge, Florida, United States - Lox_Sample_2.2 | ecosystem: Environmental > Terrestrial > Soil > Wetlands | place: USA...
CTACGAGCAGGTCACATCGCAGCTGCGCCGCGAGCCAACCCAGACCTCACGGCTGTTGCAGAGCTGGATTCACTCCGAATAGGGGTGACGGGAAAGGAAGCGCGCTGTGACCGAGCCGGGAAATGAAAGCGGGGTACCGCGGCAGCGGCGGTCGGCCAATCTGCCCGGGCTGCGCAAGGCGGCCATTCTACTGGTGGCCGTGGGGGCAGACCTCGCCAAAGAGGTTCTGCGCGCGCTGCCGGAAGCCGACGTACAGCGCCTCACCGAGGAGCTGGCCGATCTACGCGGCGTTACACCTGACCTTTCGCTCGACATTCTCGAAGAGTTCTGGGAGCTGCTCGAAACGCAGAACTTCATGATTCACGGCGGGCTGGATTACGCTCGCCGCCTGTTGGTTGACACCTTTGGCCCGGAGCGCGCCCAGGATCTGTTGCAACTGGTGCGGCGTTCGCAGGAGGCGGCACAGGGGAACCTGGCGCAACTGCAGCGCACCGATCCTCAGCAGCTGGGCAAGCTGCTCGACGCCGAGCATCCGCAGACGATCGCCCTGGTACTGGCGCATCTCGATCCCAAGCGGGCTTCGATGGTGCTCGACAATCTGAGCGAAGAGCACCGGGTGGTCTCCATTCAGCGATTGGCCGAGATGCGCCAGTTTTCGCCGGAGATGGCGCAGAAGGTAGCGCTCATCCTGCACCGGCGTCTGGAAGATGTGGGCGACACGCAGCGCAAGAGCTACTCCGGGTTCAAGGCGGTGGCCGATCTGCTGAACCGGCTCAATGCCGAGCAGTCGAAGAAGATCCTCGAGTCGATCGAAGAAAGCCAGCCGGAGGTTGCGCTGGGCATTCGCAATCTGATGTTCACCTTCGAGGACCTGGTGACGGTGCCGCCGGCGACGATTCGCGAGATTGTCTCCGGAGTGGACAAGCGGCAGCTGGCGCTGGCGCTGCGCGGAGCCAATGACGAGCTGCGCGCGCAGATCTTCAAGGCAATGAGCTCGCGGGCGGTCGAGATGCTGAAGGAAGACATGGAGGTGCTGGGGCCCGTGCGCTCGCGCGAAGTGGCGCAGGCTCAACAGGAGATCCTCAACCTGGCGCGGCAGCTGGAGGCCGAGGGCAAGGTCGTGCTCAAACTCGAGACCGGCGACGAGATGCTGGCCTGAGCGAGAAAGAAGGATGTCGCGCATGCAATCGCAGACCGGAGAGCCGAGCAGCGCCGGGCAGGCGCCTCACGCGACGGAGAAGATCGAGGTCTTCGCGTATCCGTCCGATCCGCACGCACCGGCTCCGCCCTGGAACGGCTGGATGGATGGGGAGGAGGACGGGGAACCAGCAACCAAACACTCCTCGGCTGCATGGGAAGAGCGCCTGCGGGAAGAAACCCGCCGTGCGCTCGAAGCAGGACGGCAGCAGGGCCGGCAGGAAGAACGCCAGGCACAAGCTGCCGCGGTCGCCGGAGCACTGGAACAGCAGAAGCGCCAGATGACAGCGCTCGTAGAAAGCTTCGCGCAGGCGCGCGACCGCTACCTGCAGGCCGTGGAGCGGGAGGTGGTCAAGCTGGCGCTCGCGGTCGCGGCACGCATCCTGCGCCGTGAGGCACAAATGGACCCGTTGCTGTTGACCGGGGCCGTGCGGGTCGCGCTGGGACAGCTCGCAGCGTCCACGGAGGTGAAGTTGCGCGTGCCGGCGGCCGAACTGGCTCTGTGGACGGAGACGATGGCTCTGCTGCCGAATCTCCCGGTCAAACCGGAGGTCGTCGCCGGCGAAGGGTTGCGCCTGGGCGACTGCGCAATCGAATCCAAAGTGGGCACGGTCGACCTTGGGCTGCGCGCGCAGCTTGCTGAGATCGAGCGCGGCTTCTTCGACCGCGCAGCCCGGTCTGCTCCAGTGAGCGCAGAGGAAGAACGCGCATGACGGAGCTGCTAGGCCGCTACTTTGCACGCCTCGAGCGGGGTCAGCCCTGGCGCTGGCGCGGTCAGGTGGTGGAATCTGTCGGCCAGACCATCGAGTCTGCGGGGCCGCTGGCAACGGTGGGCGAGTGTTGCGAGATTGTCGACCGTGCAGGCGAGGCGCATCTGGCCGAGGTGATTGGATTTCGCGGCTCCCATGTGCTATCGATGCCGCTTGAAAGTACGGAGGGTATCCGCTTTGGTGACACGCTCTCCGCCTTGGGCGTGCGCCCGGCCATTGAGGTGCGGCAGGCGCTGATGGGCAGGGTACTGAACGCGCTGGGGGAGCCGATCGATGACGGGAACTCGAATCACGAAAAAGAGAACGGCCGCGATTGCGCTCCAGCCGCTGCGCTTTCTCTTCCCCTGGATGGCGCCGTGCGCTCGCCATTGGATCGCGCGCCGATTCGCGCTCCACTGGGCACCGGCATCCGCGTTCTCGACGCACTGCTGACCATAGGCCGCGGGCAGCGGGTGGGCATCTTCGGCGGCAGCGGTGTAGGGAAGAGCACCCTCATTGGCATGATGACGCGCAACACGGAGGCCGATGTCACGGTGGTCGGCCTGGTGGGCGAACGCGGCCGCGAGGTTGGAGAATTTCTGGATGAGTCGCTCGGTGACGAGGGCCGCGCCCGCTCCGTCGTCGTGGTTTCAACGTCAGACGAGTCGCCGCTCAAGCGCATGCGTGCGGCGCTGGTTGCCACTGCCATGGCAGAATTCTTTGCCGCGCAGGGAAAGCATGTGCTGCTGGTGCTGGACTCGCTCACACGTTTCGCCATGGCCGCACGGGAGATCGGTCTTGCCGCGGGCGAACCGCCGACGGCCAAGGGCTACACACCCTCGGTCTTCAACAGACTCGCCAAGCTGGTGGAACGCGCCGGCCAGTTCCGTGCCGGCTCCATCACCGCGTTTTATACCGTACTGATGGAGGGGGATGACCAGCAGGACCCGCTCGTGGATGCGGTTCGGTCTCTGCTCGACGGGCACGTGGTGCTTTCGCGCGCGCTTGCCGCCGAGGGCTGGTATCCGCCGATCGCGGTGCTCGATTCGATCAGCCGCCTGATGCCGGTGGTGACGGCGTCCGCGCAGCGCGAGCACGCGGCGCTGATCCGCAAGCTGCTCGCGGCCTATGCGCGCTCCGAGGACCTGGTGCGTATCGGCGCGTACAAACCGGGCGGCGATCCCGATCTCGATCGCGCTCTGCGCGCGCGGGATGCCTTGCGGGATTTCATGACGCAAGGCATCGACGAGCGCGTTGGTTTCGACGAGTGCGTCCACGGGCTGGCCGCGCTCGCTGGCGAGGTGTGAGCGATGGCCGTCTCGCGCACCATGCGCCGCCTGCTACGGGTGCTGACGCTTGAAGAAGAACAGCGGCAGAGCGCACTCGAGTCAGCGGTGGGCGAACTGCGGCGGTTCGAGCGAGCGCTCGACCTCACGGCGGAACGCGAGCGCGCGGGACGGCGGCTGCTCACCGCCAGTGCGGCAAGCGAAGGAGAAATCATCGACCGCGTGGCGGCTCTGGAAGAGATGCAGGCCGCCAAGCAGCGCGCGGCAGCTCTGCGGCCGTGGATCCAAGAAGCCGAAGAGGCGGTAGCGGAGTTGCTCGATGCCTATATCGCCAAGCGGGTGGAACGCCGCCAGGCGGACACGCTTCTTGAATCAATGGAAGCCGCGAGGACCCTCGAAGACGCACGGCGCAGCCAGCAGTCGCTTGACGATTGGTATCTGAACCGGCAGCATAGGAAGGCTTCGGCGCGGACGGGCAACGCGAAACATTGATGCAAATCTGGCAAAGCGATCTCGATTCTGACAGCCTTCTAATCCGCGTTCGTTGTCTTTGGCACATCTTCTGCACCGTTTTCGGACATGTCTCTCCCGGCTGCACTCGCGATCGCACCCACAGCAGGCCTGGTAGCTAGGCAGCCGGCGGCTCTCCTGCAGTCTGCGGGAAGGTTCGGATCGCAGGCTGGGGCCGCGCGGACTCTTCCCGCGAATTGGGAAACTGTCCTCGGCTCGTTGGGGATGCGGGCCGATGCAACATCGCATGGGCCGACTGGGACGATCGCCCGACAGGAAGCCGGCTGGGATGAGAACCGCGCAACGACAGACGAGGTTCCGGAGCAGGAAACCGCGAGCCCCGCGAGAATCAACACTGCATCGCCTGGAATGCTGGTGCCGGAGCCAACTCTGCCCCAGGCAATCCCGCAGCAACTATCATCTGGGGCACGCGCATCCGGGGCGGGCAGCCTTCCCCGGCCAGGCTCTGCGGGCTTCATGGCCCTGAACGCTTCATCGCTGCAGCAGACCGTCAGCGCGCACCGGTCCGGCTCGCCGGGAAACTCAAAACCGGCAACAAACTCAGGTAGCAAAGCATCCGTTGCACCTCCAGCCGAAGTGCCGCAACCGTCGCAGCCGATCGTCGCCCCTCAGATTGTGGCGCCGGTCGTGAACCCGCTCCCAGCAAAGATGCAGCAGAAGGACGTGCTCCGAGGTTCGGTGCCAGCCAGTTCTCTTCTTAGTACCCGCGGTGAAGTGGGCGTCAAAAATCAGCTTCTTGTGATGGCCACAGCAAGCGGGAACTCGAAAAGCGGGGTCATGAATCCGGTAGCGCCGACCACGCCCGCGGCGGGTGTGGAGGACAGCTTTCCGCTTGCCAACACCCAGGTCGAGTTGTCGAGGATGGCATCGAGTCCGCCTCCGGACGCACTCCATTCCCGAAAGGGAGAGGCAGCGCCCGGCGCGGAGAAGAATCAGCCACCGACAACATCCGGGCAAGATGTCAATGCCGGCATTTGGTTCGGAGGAGCGAATCAGCAGACGGATGCGGCCGTCGCATCGGTTTCCTCGACAGAACTGGTGAACGCCGCGAAATCGAGCAGCGGCGGCGAACGGCGGGTTGCGGGTGCAAGCCCGGCGGCCAGAGTAGACGCTGTTCTGCCCGCCCCACAGTCTGCGGGCGCAAGCATTGACACGGCCGGCTCTGCGCGGAGCCTGGCAAGCGGGCATATGCCGGTAAACATCTCTCCCGTCGGTTCCGGTGGCGCTCCCGAATCAGAAGGCCGAACGACAGCGGGACTCTCGGCGCGCGAGCCGTTTTCTGCAATTGATGCAGAGCCGGGACACGCAACCAACGGCTGGACTCATGCCGGAACGCACAGCGCCGAGGCGGGCTTTGAAGATCCCACACTCGGGTGGGTCGGCGTGCGCGCAGATCTGGCTGGCGGCAGCGTACATGCGGCGGTGTTGCCGGGGTCGACTGCCGCGGCGCAGGCTCTCGGCAGCCACATGGCGGGGCTGCATTCGTATCTGCAGGAACGAAGAGCAGCCGTTGCGACGCTGACGTTGGCTGTGCCCGCAAACCGTAGCGGTGACGCGGGAGTTTCGCAGAGTATGCAGCAGACAGGCGGACAGAGCGCAGGGCAGGGCAACTCTCCTGCGCCACGTTCGGAGTGGCAGCCGGCCGGCGCTGCGGCTTTGCACTCGGCGCCTGCCGATGGTGCATCGGCGACTGCACTTTTCTCAGGTCGAGCCGGGACCTATATCTCAGTGGTGGCGTAATGCGCTGCCAGTAAGACGAGGGCAGATGATGGCAACAGAACTTTACACCTATCCAATGACGGCCGGAGCGGCGCTCACCCATCCGACGGTGAACTCGGCCGGAAGTACGAATGGCTCGAATGATTCGAGCAGTGGCTCGGCCGTCATCACGGCCAATGACTTTCTCACGCTGCTCGTGACCGAGATGCAGAACCAGGACCCGACCGCCGACACCGATCCCAACGAGTACATCAACCAGCTGGTGCAGGTAAACAGCCTGGAGCAACTCGTGAGCATCAATCAGACGCTGACGACGGACCTCGGCGCTCCGCCTTCGAGTGCGAGCAGCAATGCAGCATCGAGCACGCCGGAGCCTGCAGCATCAACCTTGCCCGCAGCGGATTCTTCAGGCGCGGCACGCGCAGGGAATGGGCTCCGCGCAATGGGTTCGCCGGATCAATTGGCAATCCAGCGTACGGCTGGTAACCTCGGCGTCCCTGAAGACAGTGCTGCGGCGGTGCGCGTGGCGCAGGCACTTGAGCAGCCCTCGGGCACCAGATCCGCCACCGGCCGGCTCTCCGGAGTCGCGGCGGCGTTTCGCAATATCCAGCAGTAACTGCGCAGCTCACCTAAGAGGAGAAACAACATCATGGCAAGCTTTTCCATTCCGCTCACCGGCCTCGAGGCCGATTCCACGGCCCTCAACACGGTTGCGAACGATCTGGCCAACATGAACACGACGGCCTTCAAGGCGCAGACCACCAGCTTTTCCGATCTGTTCTATCAGCAGATCGGCTCGACCGGCGCGGGCGATCCCATTCAGGTGGGCGCGGGCGTGAAAGTTGCGTCCAACGAGACCTCGTATACACAGGGATCTATCAACTCCACCGGCAACTCCACTGACGTCGCCTTGAACGGCAGTGGCTTCTTTGTAGTGAGCCATAACGGGAACGGAGCCTATGAGTACACGCGGGCGGGCAACTTTACGCAGGATGCAAACGGCAACATCGTCACCGCTGCGGGTCTGAGCGTGATGGGCTATCCGGTAGTGAATGGCGTCGTCAACACCAATGCACCTCTGGTGCCGATCAACATTCCTGTCGGGCAGGTGCAGGAACCGCTTGCTACTACGTCGTTCAGCATGACCGCGAACCTCGATTCGGCTTCGGCCGCGGCCACGCAGTTTCCTGCGCAGGTCACCGTCTATGACTCGCTGGGCGAACCCCACGTGGCCACGGTGACCTATACGCAGACCGCCGCAAATACGTGGAGCTACTCCGTAGCGCTCCCGGCAGCCGATTTTGCGAGCGGCGTCTCTACACCGATCACCGGTACGATGGTCTTCGACTCGAACGGCAACCTGACCACCGTAACGCCCACGGGTGGCGCCGCCGGGACTGTCGGCACGGCTGGCGGCGATGTCTCCTCGATTGCACTCAACTTCAACGGCATTGCCGACGCATCGTCGAACCTCGCCATGCAATGGAATCTCCTCGGCCCGAATGGCAAGCCCACGATCAGCCAGGTTGACACAGCATCTGCGGTTTCTTCAACCACGCAGAATGGCTATCCCAGCGGCCAGTATCAGAGCTTCAGCATCGGGGCGGATGGCACCGTCACCGTGACCTATTCGAACGGCCAGTTGCAGAACGTCGGTCAGTTGGCGCTTGCCAATGTAACCAACCTGCAGGGACTGCAACTGCTCGGCGATGGCAACTACGCGACCACGCTGGCCAGCGGAACAGCATCCATCGGCACCTCCGGAGCTGCCGGTCTCGCCACGCTGCAGGATGGCGCGCTCGAGGCATCGAATGTGAATATCTCCTCAGAGTTTTCAAACCTCATCATCGCGCAGCGCGCCTTTGAAGCCAATGCGAAGTCGGTAACCACCTTCGACACCGTCACGCAGGACACGATCAACATGGTGCACTGATGGAAACGGATGGCGTGCGGCCCGTTTCTATGCCGGACGCTGAATTTCAATGAACAGGCCTTTTCCCTCGGCGAGGGCAATACCGCCTTCGTCGAGGATCTTCGCCTCGACCCAGTGCTTGCGACCCTCATTCCGCGTCACACGGCCTTCTACGCGGACCGGCGATCCAGATGGGACGGGGCGCAGATATTCCACTTCGAGGCGCCGTGTCATCGCCACGATGCCGCGCGCCCGGACGGACTTACTCATCGCCTCATCGAGCAATGTGGCGATGATGCCGCCGTGCACGTAGCCTGGAGGTCCTTCGTAGGTGTCCGGCACCGTCGCAAAAGAGACCACTGCGCCATCCTGCGCCAGCGAGAATTCGAGATGCAGCCCAACTGGATTGGCCTGACCGCAGCCAAAGCAACGATTCTGCGCAGCGTGCGCCAACGGTGTGAGATTTTCCTGAGAGCCCTTCAATCGACATGCCTCCTAGCTGGCTGCTTGCTGCGCTAAAACTGCCGCATACGTCGCGCGATCTACGTTGCCGCCCGTCAGAACGATGCCCACGCGTTTGCCGTACAGACTCTCGCGCTCCCTCATCGCACCTGCCAGAGCCGCAGCTCCCGCGCCCTCGGCGAGGTTGTGCATGTCCTCATAGAGTGCGCGCATTGCGTGCTGGATCTCCGCCTCCGAGACCTCAACGATCCGCTTCACGTTGTCGAGCATGACCGCCAGCGCGCGCTCGTCGGGCCGGCGGCAGGCGAGACCGTCGGCAATCACTGTCTCTGCCGGGGCCTCCACGACCTGGCGCAATGCAAAGCTGCGCGCGCTCGCGGGCGCCTGCGCAGCCACTACGCCCACTATCTCTGTCGCCAATCCAAGCACATTGCGCGCAGCAGCCATGCCGCAGATCGAAGATCCCATACCGATCGGCACATAGACTGTGTCCAGTCCCGGTGCGCCCTCCAAAAACTCGAGCGCATAGGTGGCTGTGCCCAGCACCAACTCTTCATGGAATGACTCGACGAAGGCGAAGCCACGCTGCTCGGCCAGCGCGTGGGCAAACTCCAGCGCAGCCTGAAAATCATGACCATGTTGGATCAGTTCTACGCCCTGCGCGGCCATTGCACGATTCTTCTCGATGCTGTTGCCGTGCGGCACCACCACAACCGCTTTCAAGCCAAAGAGGCGCGCGGCCATGCCCACGCCCTGGCCGTGATTGCCCCGGGTTGCAGCGACCACGCCCTGGATATCCGGCGATTGCTGCTGCAGCGCATGCAGATAAAGCAGCGCGCCGCGCACTTTGAATGCACCCACCGGGGTGTGATTCTCATGTTTGATCGATGCTTCGCACCCGAGCCGTAGGTTCATCAGCGGCCACGTGTACTGCGGAGTGGGCGGCATAAAACGATAGATGAAAGTTTGCGCGGCGCGAATCTGGTCCAGTAATGGAAGCTGCATATCCTCAGCATACCGAAGCGCGTGGTAGATTGAGGCTCATGGAGTTCAGCATCCGGAAGGCGGCGATCGAAGACGCGGGGCACATCACTCGCGTTCACGTGAACAGCTGGAAGACGACCTACCAGGGCATCGTTCCCGACGAATACCTGGCTTCGTTGAAGATAGAGGATCGAGTCCCAAGGTGGACCGAACAGCTTGCCGACGCCGAACACTTGATCTTCGTTGCAGAAAACCAGCAAGGGGTCTGCGGTTTCATCGGCGGAGGACCAATGCGAGAGCCGATCGGGGAGTACGACGGCGAGCTCTACGCAATTTATCTGCTGCGCGCGTGCCAGCTCTGCGGCGTCGGACGGTCCCTGGTGCATACGCTGGCGGAAAATCTGCTTGCCAGAGATTTCAAGAGCATGGCCGTGTGGGTACTGGAAGCCAATCCGGCTGTGTTGTTCTACCAGGCTCTGGGCGCCACGCTGATCACGCAAAAAATAATCGAGATCGCCGGAGTCCGCCTGCCGGAGCTTGCTCTTGGCTGGCCCGACCTCAAGGCCTCTCTCGGCACGCGTTTTATAGCCGCGAAAGATGGCGTGGCCGAATGAGTTCCTCGCAAAGGTCACAATTTCGATCGGAAAGCCGGTACACAGTACCTCTGATTTTGCGGATGAGTTTGCTCATCGCTGTCGGGGTAACCGCTTGTCGTTCCAAATCCGCGCTCAACCCGCAGCAGGCGGAAGGGAAGCACCTCTACGAAGTGGGGTGCGCGCATTGTCACGAGCAGAACGATCTGCACCTGAAAAAAGTGCCGCCGGACCTGCACGGCCTCTTCAACAGGGACAAGTTGCCCGGCGGGGAGCCCGCGACCGACGCCGAAGTAGAGCAGGTGCTGCAGCACGGCAAGGGCATGATGCCATCCTTCGCCTACCAGATGACGCGAGAGCAGAGGGCAGCGCTGCTGGCTTATCTGCACACCGGGCTACGCTGACGATTGCGGTTTCTCCGTCCACTGGAAACAGATGCCGAAGCCATCGGGATCTCTGAGGTAGAGCTGCTTCATGCCATACCATGCAACCTTCGGCGGTACCATCGTCAGTCCCTTCGAGACCAGGTACTCGTAAGCGCCGTCGACGTCGGGACACGCGAAATAGATACAGGTGTCCTGATGCCCCGACCAGCGCGCGGCCTCAGGCGCCTCGGGCACATCGTCCGGATCATAAGCGGTATTCAGCATGATCGTCGCCGCTCCGAGCTCGAGCATCGCCCAGCCCACATCGTCAGGATTCTCCGACAGAGGCTCCGACTTACCCGTCAAACGAAAGCCAAGCACGTCGCGGTAGAAGCGGAGGGATGTGGGCATATGGAAGACCTGGATTAGCGGCGAACCGCCTTGTACTTCAATTGACACGGCTCAATCCTCCTCTACGAGAGCGGCTCTTATGTCAGAGAGGCCATTCGCGCTCAAGTTATACTTGATGCATGGCGACCGACAAGACATTCTATCTGGAGACCTTCGGCTGCCAGATGAACGCGCACGACTCCGAGAAGGTGATTGGCACGCTGCAGCAGCAGGGCTATCGCCAAGTCGAGTCCGAAGAAGATGCCGGGCTGATTCTCTACAACACCTGTTCCATCCGCGACAAAGCGGAGCAAAAGGTCTTCCATCGCTTGAACGACTACAAGAAGCTGTACAAGGAAGGCAAGCGCTTTGGCGTTCTGGGCTGCGTGGCCCAGCAGGAAGGGGAGAAGATCTTTGAGAAGGCTCCCTTTGTTTCGCTGGTCTCCGGTTCGGCCTCCTATCGCAAGCTGCCCGAGATGCTTTCTCGCCTGGAAGCCGGGGAATCCCGGATTACCGGGCTCGACGACCGCCAGACCGACGAGACGTTCGAAACCGAATTCACCGCGCGCCAGAATCCTTACCGTGGCTACATCACCATCATCGAAGGCTGCGACAAGTTCTGCTCCTATTGCGTGGTGCCATACACCCGCGGTAAGGAGCGCAGCCGGACCTCGTCGTCCGTTCTCACCGAGGCCCGGCGGATCGCCGACCTAGGCTACACCGAAATCCAGCTTCTGGGCCAGAACGTAAACAGCTACCGCGACCCGGAAGGGAAGTTGAGCTTCGCGGAGCTGCTGGCGGCCGTGGGCCAGGTGGCCGGGATAAGACGCGTCCGGTTCACGACCAGCCATCCCCGCGACTTCACCCGCGACATCATCGAGGCGATCGACGCCTACCCCACGCTCTGCGACCACGTGCACCTTCCGGTGCAGTCCGGGTCAGCCAAGGTGCTGAAGATGATGGCCCGTGAGTACACGCCAGAGTGGTACCTGGAGCGGATCGGATGGATGAAGGCCGCGCGGCGGCAGATCTCGCTTTCAACCGATATTATTGTCGGTTTTCCCGGCGAAACCGAAGACGACTTCATCGCGACCATGAACCTCCTGGCCGAAGTCCAATACGATTGCGTCTTCGCTTTCAAGTACTCGGCGCGGCCCAATACGCCTGCTTTGGTCATGATCGATTCGATCCCGGAGACAGAGAAGGCAAAGCGCCTTCAAGTATTGCTTGATCGCCAACGCGAGATCCAAAGGGCCAATTATTCGAAGCACATCGGCCAGCAAATGGAAGTGATGGTTGAGGGGCAGAATCCGGCACGGGGACAGATTGCAGGCCGCAGCACCCAGAATAAGCCGGTGAATTTTACCTCTGCGCAGCCCATTGCTCCGGCGCCGGGCAGCTATCTGCAGGTGAAGATCACGGGGGCTCATCCAAACAGTCTGACCGGCGAATCCATCTAAGCGGAAAGAGGGGGTACTTCATGGATATCGAGGTGAGGATACGCGGCTTGATGATGGACCCGGCGACGAATATGCCGATTGTCGTCCTCAAAGACGTGAGCTCTGATACCGTGATGCCCATCTGGGTTGGCATCTTCGAGGCCAACGCGATCGCCATTGAGATTGAGAAGGTATCCGCCCCTCGCCCGATGACGCACGACCTTACCCGAAACCTCGTGCGTCACTTGAATGCCCAGCTGGAACGAGTTGTCATTACAGAGATTAAAGACGAGACATTCTATGCCGTTTTATGGCTGCGGCAGGGAAATGAGCCCATCGTGATCGATGCGCGCCCGTCGGACGCCATCGCGCTGGCGCTTCGGGCGGATTGTCCCATCTTTGTCGCGGAGCACGTGCTGCAGAGCGCAAAATTGAATACCTCCGGGCCACCGGACGGTCCTACCGCAGAGCAACTGCGTGGCTGGCTCGAGGGCTTGAACGATGAGGACTTGGGCCGCTACAAGATGTAAGTCCGGCCACTCCCAGCGCGCGGCTTGTAGGAGTAACGGAGTCCTGAAGCGCCAGGTAGACGGCTACAGTTCTGGACAGTGAGTCGTCGCGGAGCTGGCCGCAGGGAACCGCTGGATCTAAAGACAACCCAAGTAATCCACTTTAATCCAGATAGATAGATGGGGAGGAGCTTCCCAATCTGTTCACTATACAGAATATCTGTTATCAGACATTGTCGGTATATTCGGTTTCCGCGCCTTGGGTCTCGGCTCTGGCTCCTTTTGCCATCAAGGCCGGGGACGGATGGGTGTCAATCAGCACCTCATGAAGGACGTCGCCAATGGTATCGACGGCTGTTCGCACTGCCTCTGTCGCTTCGGGATCGGCAGCATAGGTGATGCACTCGATTGCCTGCAGCGCATTGCGGATGCGATCGTTCATCCACTTGATTGTCTCGAATCGCCGGAGCATCTCCACCCGGCGATCGCGGATCGCGGACTGCCATCGAAGCGCCACGGCGAAAGTGAGAACCGCGGCCAATGCGCTCCCCACAATCCGGAGTGGACCGCCCCGGTGCATCCAGTCATCGTAGATGAGCCACTGGAGGAAGATGGCCAGGGCAAACACGGCAAGGCCAGCCGCAAAGGAAGTCAGCCAGATCGTAACGTCGGATGTAATTTGCCGGGAGAGCGGCGGAGTGGTGGTGCGCTTCATACGGCACACTCGCATCAATTGCTTTGATTTTACCGCGCGATGCGAGGTTCTCTTCGAGTGCCGTTGCCCAGGAATGCGCCTTGCGCAGATTTCCTATTCAGCGCCCACTATTTCTTGATCTCGGTGATGGTGATCTGATTGGCCTCCGGCGTGCCGAACAGCGGTTTGCTGCGCCGATCGGTGATAAAGACGTCGCCCGGGGCGCTGTCGCAGGAGAACTGCACCACATATTCCTCATGGCATGGGCCGGTCAGCACTCGCACCGGAAATGTGGAATGCACCTCGATGCGGTGGTACTTCTTGTTCGCGAAGTTCATGCTCTCGCCGGGGAGCATGGAATACGACTGCACGACGGCATTCGATTTTGCGTGGACAGCCGGACCCGAGGTGACAAATGACGCCCCGACGAGGAAAGAGACCGATGCGAAGCCAGCCGCGGACACGCGGAGAGCCCAAGGAAGATGCTTTGCCATGGCGAAATCGTACCATGCGCAAAACTCGTTCCGACGCAGCCAGCGAAGTTGCTTTCACAGGGACGGAAAGGCGCTGTACCCGTTCAACAGGAAGACCGGCCTCGAGCCTGCGAGGACGCTTTTCCCACTGCCCTGACCTGCAGCCCTAGCAGCCGAACGGACGATCGCCCGCCACCGTTGTGATTGCCGGCACGCCTCCCACGGCTCAGTCTGTTACACAATGACCGGTCGGAGGGTGGTCCTTATGCACACATCCGTGCTAATTGCGTATGCGACCCGCAGCGGGTCGACTGGAGAAGTCGCCCGTTTTATGGGAGAGGCGTTGCGGGACGCGGGCATCCCGAACCAGGTTCTGCCCATGGCCGAAGTTGGCTCACTGGATGGAAATGCTGCCTTGATCCTTGGAGCACCTCTCTATATAGGCCGATTTCCGAAGGAGTTCCACCGCTTTCTCAGGTTTCACCGGCGCGCCCTGTCTGCGATGAGACCTTGGTGTTTTGTCCTCGGCCCCACACAAATGGAGCTGAAGCACTTCGAGTCTTCGCGAAACCAGGCTATCAAGCAGCTGAATCGTTACCCATGGCTGCATCTGGCCGACCTGCACATCTTTGGGGGCCGATGGGATCCGCACAAGTTGCCGCTGCCTTTTAGCCTCGTCCGCAGGTTCGGCACAGCCTTGAACAAGATCCCGGCGATGGATATCCGCGATTGGAGAGCGATGCGGGAATGGGCGACCGGGATTGCCCAACAAGCCTAAGGCGCTTGCGGCCGGAAACCACTTCCTGGGTCTAATTGCGAACTTCCGCCAGCAGGCTCTCGACCTCGGCTTTTTCTTCCGCGGTGAGCGGCAACAGCGGCGATCGGGCACGGCCGCCGTAATAACCATTGAAGTCGCAGGCGTACTTCACGCCGGCGATGCCGAGGGCGCCTACGATCCGATTATTGGCTGCAGCAATTCTCTTTTGCTTGTCTTCTGCGAGCTTCAGGTCGTGATCTTTCCATGCCAGGTAGATCTCCTGGCAGGCCTGCGGCGCGCAGGCGCCAAAAGCCAGGATTCCTCCGCAGGCGCCGGCCTGCAGCGATTCATACAACGCCGATCCCGACCCACAGAGCACCTGAAACCCAACTTCCCTGCTCCGGGTTTTTATCGGAGCGGCCGGTGGAGGCGCAGCCAAGGCAACTCCGCCCGCGAGGTCGGCTGCCGCAACAAATGTGCCCGTCGGATCGGCTATCGGCGTGAGCATGCGGGCCGTGACGGCCTCAAAAACCGGCGTCACGGTAACGGTGCGCCGGAGCGACGACTTTGTCGCTTCTACAGTGGCGCGGATTCGCTCGACGCTGCCGCTCGAATCCTTGATCCCAATAATGTGGGGATGGTCCGCCAGCTCCGCGATCACCTCGATGGGAATCTGATACGGCACGCACTTCGGAATGTTGTAGAGCAGGACCGGGAGCGGTGAGCGATCAGCCACGCTGCGGAAGTAGTTCAAAATAGCCGGCCCCGTGAGCTGGCCGGCATAGTAGCTGGGCGGACGAACCAGGATGGCGTCGTAGCGGAACTCGGCCGCAGCCTCGGCCAGGGCGACGGTTGCTCCTACACTCTCACGGCCGACGCCGGCGACGAGCACTTTCTCCGGCGCCGTCGCTTCGGCGGCCACGCGCAACACTTCGCGGGACTCCGCGTCGTCCAGCATGACGGCTTCTCCCGTCGAGCCCAGAACGATCATCCCGGCGAGCAGGCTGCGGGAGTAGCGGGCCATGTTGGCCTCAAGCTTGCGGTAATATACCCGTTCGTCGGGATAGAACGGCGTGGTGGTGGCAGCGTACACACCTTCAATCAGCATGGGTCCATTGTAGATCGATTGACAAAGCCGGCATTCCGACGGGTGATCAAATCTCCCAGCTTCCCATGCGATTCCTGCCACCTGAAGAGCCGCAAATTTTAGTTAAGCCCGATCGTCTCCGCAATAACTAATCGGGTACGTTTCGATAAAAATGTTTCACGCGGAACGCGAATTTGTACCGGTTTTTCCTAGTTTTGCCGGTAGTTTTCCACAGGGATGAGATGAAGTCCTCTCTGCCTGGACGCTGTTCACACTCCCTGATCGGAACTGCGCCTGGGTGACATCCGCCCTTAGCGCCAAGGGCTCCCAAAGAAGCACCGAGGAAACCTCTGCGGTCACAAGTCCTCTGTTTCATTCGAGATGACAGGTTCACCAGAATCTTACCGAATCTCCTGACAATCTCCTGACGTTTTCCTGACCGGCAGCTGACCTTTTCCTGACATGTGCTGTGTGTGACCCACCTATGGTTACGTTTGGCAGCCCCAAAAAGGGCGGCCAAATCTTCAACAGGAAAGGTGAACTGACGTGGAGAATCCCTCACGCACGACGAAACGTTCAGTCAATCGCCGCTCATTTATGAAGAGCGGTCTACTGGCAGGGGGCGCCGCAGTTGGCGCTGGTTTGTTAGCAAAAGGCACGCCTGCACACGCGCAGGAACGCGGCAAGCTGCTTCCGGGCGATGCCGCAATTCTGCGCTTTCTTGCCGCGGCCGAGCTGATCGAGTCCGATCTGTGGACCCAGTATGCTGAGCTGGGCGGAATCGGCAAGAACCCACCAATCGAGATCGACCCCAACGAACCGCTGAACAATTACCAGACTGCGCTCTCCAATCTGGATTCCGATGGCCCGCAGTACATTTCCAGCAACACCCTGGATGAAGTAAGCCACGCCACTTTTCTCAATGCCTATCTGAAGTCGCGCGGCGCGGAGCCGGTCGACTTCAGCGAATTTGTGACTTTGCCCGGGAGCACCGCCAGCGGATCGTCTGGCAAACCGCGCCTCACCAACCTGATGCACCTGAACGTGGATACCAGCTGGTATGTTCGCTATCGTAGTACGACGAATCCTGATATGGGCGCCACGTTTCCCCAGGCAGTAACGCTCAACAACGTCACTGCGATCCCCCGCAATGAGGCCGATTTTGACGGCGCTTCCAATCCGAACTTTCCGGGTAACAATCACATCCAGGCAATCGCCAACGTCGCGGCATTCCACTTTGGCGCCATCGAACAAGGCGGCACAAGCCTGTATGCCGCTATGAGCCAGAAGGTGACCGACCCCGAGGCGCTCGAAATCACCCTGGGCATCGGCGGGGACGAGATCACTCACTTCCTTGAGTGGGTGGATTTTGCAGGCAACGGCGTGCAGCAGCCGGTCGCTCCCTTTACCGACGCTGCGTCCGGGCTCTCATTTCCTGATTTCTTCAATAACCCTCCGCTACAGCCAGCCCGCCTGGTTCAACCCAGCCTCATCTTCCCTGTTCCGTGCCAGTTCATCAGCCCGAACCTGCCCCACGTGGCAGTGATTCGTCCACTTACAGACCGGTTTGCCGGAGCCGTCGCCGCCGCGAAGGGCTTCATCGCAAGCGGCCTGTTTACCGGCCAAAGCAACAGATTTCTGACCACACTTGAGGCCATGGCATACGAAGCCGACGCGGCAGTCCGATTAGCCCTCTAAGGGGGAGTGTATCGGCAAAGCCGTTGTCGTTCCGGTCAGGCTGGGAGGCAAGCGCCGTTCAGCCTGCCGGCCGTTTCAATTGACTAGACTCGCTCACCGAGCGGTCCCCTGGTAGGCAAGTCCCGCATTTTCATGATGAAGTTGCTGCAGCGCGAAGACTATGGTCGCATGCTTTTGCATCGCGGCGATGCCTTCAGCTGCAGCCTGAGCTGCGGCGAGCGTGGTGATGGTCGGTACGCGCGCCAGCACGGCGGCTCGGCGAATCGCCTTCTCGTCGAAGAAGGTGTCCTGGCCGCGGGGCGTATTGATAATGAGCTGGATGCGTTCGCCCTTGATGAGGTCAACGACGTTCGGGCGACCCTCCTTCACCTTGAAGACCCGCTCCACGATCAGCCCGGCTGACTCGAGTGCGCGGGCCGTGCCCTCGGTGGCGACGATCTTGAAGCCCAGGTGCACGTAGCGGCGGGCTAGTTCAACGGCCGCGGGCTTGTCGTGGTCATTCACGCTGAAGAAGACCGTGCCGGTGGTGGGCAGAATCTGGCCGGCCGAGAGCTGCGCCTTGGCGAAGGCTTCGCCGAAGCTGGCAGCGACGCCCATCACCTCGCCGGTCGATTTCATCTCTGGGCCGAGGACAGTATCGACGCCCGCGAACTTGTTCCAGGGGAAGACCGGGGACTTCACATAATAATGAGTACCCATGCCGAGATCCTTGCCGGACGCGACCTGTTCCGGGAGCAGCTCCCGCAGCTTGCGGCCGGTCATGAGGCGCGAGGCGATCTTGGCCAGCGGGACGCCTGTCGCCTTGGAGACGTAAGGCACCGTACGCGAGGCGCGGGGATTAACCTCGATGACATAGACGTTGTCGTTGCCCTCTGCATCGCGCTGGATCGCGAACTGCAGATTGACCAGGCCGACAACTTTAAGGGAAAGCGCTAGCTTTCTGGTGTAAGTGCGCAGTGTGTCGAGAGTTGAATCAGAGATGCTCACGGCCGGCAGCACGCACGAAGAGTCGCCGGAGTGGATGCCGGCCTCTTCAATGTGCTGCATGATGCCGGCGATGACGACGTCCTCCGAGTCGCAGAGCGCGTCCACATCCACCTCGATCGCGTCTTCCAGGAAGTGGTCGATGAGGACTGGCCGCTCCTGGGAATACTCAACCGCCTCGCGCATGTAGCGGGAGACGGCGTCGGCGTCATAGGCGATGACCATTGCTCGGCCGCCGAGCACGTAGCTCGGGCGGACGAGGACGGGATAGCCGATGCG
>Ga0335073_10005298_pt1 | contig 18108 bp, 21 predicted proteins | sample Lox_Sample_22_FD_207093 | JGI IMG/M metagenome (GOLD analysis project Ga0335073, IMG submission 207093) | Soil microbial communities from Loxahatchee National Wildlife Refuge, Florida, United States - Lox_Sample_2.2 | ecosystem: Environmental > Terrestrial > Soil > Wetlands | place: USA...
GACGTGGCCCCGGTCACCACGCAAACCTTGCCCTTCATGGCCGCATGGTAGCCCGCGCGGTCAGCGGGTCACCAGACAAAACGGGTGGCCCGCCGGATCTGCGGACGTGCAGGTTTGTCAGGCGAAAGCGTCCGGCGGCGGGATGGGTGAGGGCTCGCGGTCCGCGTCGGTGATCGGCCTGGATCCGGCCACGAACCGGTCCAGATCCGCGCCATCGACCAGCCGGGAAGGGAACGGGTCGGCCGCCAGGCGCCTGGTCAGCGCCGCGACGGGGAGCTCGCGGCCGGACGCGGCCACGACCAGGTTGCCGAACCTGCGGCCGCGCAGCAGCGCGGGCTCGGCGATGAGGCACGCGGGCCCGAACACCGAGCGCACGGCGGCCACCCGGCGGCGGGCGTGCGCCAGCGGCGGGCCGTCGGCGATGTTGGCGGCGTAGATGCCGGACGGGGCCAGCGCCCGCGCGGCGGCGGCCGTGAACTCGGCCGAGGTCAGATGGGCCGGGGTCTGATCCGTGGCGAAAACGTCGGTGATGACCACGTCGAACGACCCGGGCGGGACCTGCTCCACGACCGCGCGCGCGTCGGCCACCCGGACGGTGATCCGGCCCTCGGCCACCCGGCCGCCGGCGGCGCGCCGGGCCGCCTGCCGCCGGGCGGGCTGGTCCAGCGGCAGCCGCCGCCGGACCAGCCCGGCGACCTCGGGATCGGCCTCGGCCGCCAGCTGGGTGGAGCCCGGCCGGGTGGCCGCCACGTAGCGCGCCAGGGTCAGCCCGCCGCCGCCCAGGTGCAGCACCCGGAGCGGTGCGGCGGCCGGCGCGGCCAGGTCGATCAGGTGCCCGAGCACGCGCACGTACTCCAGCTCCAGGTGGCGAGGGTCATCGAGGTCGACATGGGACTGCGGCACGCCGCCGATCAGCAGCATCCAGGCCCGCGGCCGGTCCAGGTCGCCGAGCAGCTCCACGCGGGGCGGGGCGACGGCTTCGCCGCCGTCGGGACGGTCGCCGGGGCCGGAGCCGGGACCGCCGCGGTCGCGCACGACCCGGCCGCCAGTCATGAAAGGACGGTAGCAGCGGGTATGAAGGGCCTGGGAGCCTCCGGCATCGGGCCGGCCCTTACCACGGGGAGCACCATGCTGGAGAGCAGCGACCTGATCGCGTTCGCGGCCGCGACCGACCTGGCCCGGGCGCGCGAGTTCTACGAGCAGGCACTCGGCCTGACCGTGGTCGAGCAGAACGACTTCGCGTGCGTGCTGGACGCCCACGGCACCATGCTCCGTATCACGGCGGTCCCGGCGATCACGCCGGCCGGCTACACCGTGATCGGCTGGCGGGTGGGCGACATCGCGGCCGCCGTCGCCGGCCTGGCCGAGCGCGGCGTCGTCTTCCTTCGCTACGACAGCATGGATCAGGATGCCGGCGGCATCTGGACCACGCCCGGCGGCGATCGGGTGGCGTGGTTCGCCGACCCCGATGGCAACGTGCTGTCGCTCACCCAGTTCCGGTAGCGGCGGGGAGATCGCTGCCAGGCAGCGGCGGGGGATGGACGCTGGGTAGCGACGGGCGACTACCAGGCCACGGCATGCCACTGCGCCGCGACGAACGCCGGGTCGATCACCCATCCGGCCAGCACCACCAGCCCGGCCGACAGGATCGGGTCGACGATCAGCAGTTCCGGTCTGGTGCCGGTGGTGAACGCCAGCGGCTCGGGCAGCAGGTGGAAGCGGCGGCGCAGCACCGGGTAACCGAGCATGCAGCCCGAGTCGGTCAGCATGTCGCCGGCGATGTGGGTGCAGCAGCCGAGCAGCACCGCGAGCGGGATCAGCGTCAGGCCATACCCGGTCCAGACCTCCCAGGTCGCCACGGCTATGCCCATCAGATCGGCGACGTGACCACGGGCGATGTGCAGCGCCTCGAGCGCGCCTGCCGCGCTCAGGGTCATCAGCAGGGCGAGCCCCGCCTTACCGGCCCAGTCGCCGCGGTAGTGGGCGCAGGCCCAGGCCAGGCAGGTGAACGCCGCGACGCCGATGACGGAGTGCGTCGCGTGCCGGTGGCCGCCGCTGATCCGGCCGAAGACCCAGGCGACCGCCTCGGACAGGAAGCCGAGGCAGCGGGCCGGTGAGGACCCGCACTTGTCCAGGTCAGGGAGCAGCGCCATGCCCGCGGTGAGGCCGGTCAGCGCCGCGACATGCGGGACCGGCATGTGCAGCAGGATCCCCGTGGCGAGGCCGGTGACCGCGCCGGACAGCGCGTGCGAGTGCCCGAGCATCCGTCCCCCCACCGTCGTCCGGAGCCAGATGCTAGCGAAGGCGGGCGAACGCCCCAATGCGACACGCGCGGGCCGGAGGTCCCGATCGGCCGGGTACCTAGGTCCCTACTCTGGCGGCCCCGAACCGAGGTGTGCTGAAAGGGCAGGAAAGATCTCACGGAGAGGGCAGGCAGATGAGCGCGCTGTCACCCATGGACCGTCATGACCTCTTCCCGGACTTGTCCGAGTGGCTCGAGTCGTCCCGCGCGGTCCTGCCCGCCCTGCCCGGGCAGCCCATCCGGACCGAGGACTTCATCGAGAACGGCCGCTTCGTGGTGCGGGCCGAGCTGCCCGGGATCGACCCGGACCGGGAGGCCCAGATATCGGTGGCCATGGGGATCATCACCATTCACGCGCACCGCCACGAGGACCGGGACGGCAACCGCCACAGTGAGTTCCGCTACGGCTCCTTCACCCGCCATGTGGCCCTGCCCGTCACCGCGGACGAGTCGGACGTGCGGGCCAGCTACGACAAGGGAATCATCGAGGTCAGCGTCGGGCTCAGGGCCCGGCCCCGGAGCCGGGCCGCTCAATGATGGAGCGCCGGAGCATGCGCCGCGAGGCGCATTTCGTGCCGAACGAGATATTCACCGGCGAGTGGGGCGACGAGCTCGTGTACGCGATGCTCGAGGACGAATGGAGATCGCGGCCGGGCTGAACCCGCGGGGCGGGCCGGTGATCAGGCGGCCGGCGCGGCCGGCGTTATCGTGGGATCTAGGCCCGCGCTGAGCTGCTGGAGCCGCTGGTGGAGTCGTCGCAGCCGCAGCCACTGCTGCCGCAGAGCATGGTGTCGACCCGGGACCGGGTGCAGGCGCTGCTCCGGGCGGTCGTCGCCGTCGGCAGCCAGCTTGACCTGGAAACCGTGCTCCGGCGGATCGTCGAGGCGGCGGTCGGGCTGGTTGACGCGCGGCACGGAGCGCTGGGCGTGATCGGGGCGAGCGGGAAGCTGGCCGAATTCGTCCCGGTCGGCCTGGACGAGACCGAGATCGCCGCCATCCACCACTGGCCGCAGGGCCGCGGACTGCGCGTACCGGTGCGGATCCGCGATGAGGTCTACGGGAACCTCTATCTGACCGAGAAGCGCGACGGCGGCGAGTTCGACGAGCAGGACGAGGCGATCGTCGCCGCCCTGGCCGCCGCCGCGGGCGTGGCGGTCCAGAACGCCCGGCTCTATGAGGAGTCCCGCGGCCGGCAACGCTGGCTGCAGGCCAGCGCCGAGGTCACCCGCAGGCTGCTGTCCGGCGCCGACCCCGATGACGTGCTCGACCTGGTGACCCAGCAGGTGCTGGAGATGTCGGGTGCCGACCTGGCCACGCTCGCCCTGCCCGAGGGCGGCCAGCGCCGGCTGGTGATCCGGCACGCGGCCGGGGCCGAGGCGCAGGGCGCCAGCGGGCTGGCCCTGCCCGATACCTCCCTGTCCGCCCGGGTGCTGGCCAGCGGCGTGCCGGTGACGCTCGAGGAGTTCAGTCACGACCAGCGGGTGACGCCGGCGGCCAGGGAACGGATGGCGCTCGGACCGGCAGTGATCTTCCCGCTGGGCGGGCCGGGCAACGTCCGCGGCGTGCTCACCGTCGGCCGGCGCCCCGGCTCGATGCCGTTGACCCGCGCGGCGATGGAGATGGTCGCCTCGTTCGCGGCCCAGGCCGGCGTCGCGCTGGAACTGGCCGACACCCGCCGCGACGCCGAGCAGGTCACCGTGCTGCACGACCGCGAGCGCATCGCCCGCGACCTGCACGACCTGGTGGTCCAGCGGCTGTACGCGACCGGGATGTCGCTGCAGGGCGCCATGCCGCTGATCGGCCGGCCCGAGGCGGCCGACCGGGTCAGCGCCGCGGTGGATGCCCTGGACGACACGATCGGGGACATCCGGTCGGCCATCTTCGCCCTGCGGGAGCGTCCGAACATCGGGCAGGCCACCGCCGCGGAGCAGATCTTGCAGGTCATGGACGAGATGACCGGGCCGCTCGGGTTCGCGCCGTCGCTGAGCCTGGCCGGCGATCTTGGCGTCCGCATACCCGAGGACATCGCCGCGCAGATGCTGGGCGCGCTGCGAGAGTCGCTGTCCAACGCCGCCCGGCACGCGCGGGCGCGCCGCATCGATGTCAGCGTCGAGGCCGGCGGCGACCTGATCCTGATCGTGCGCGACGACGGCATCGGGATGGGGAACGTCACCCGCCGCAGCGGCCTGGCCAATCTCGCCGAACGGGCGCAGGAGCTGGGCGGCGCCCTGACGATCGGGCCGGCGGCGGGCGGCGGGACCGAGCTGCGCTGGCAGGTGCCGCTCCCGGCTAGTTCCTGACCACCACCACCGGGCCATCTCAGGCGGTGGCGGCGCGGCCGTCGTCGAGGGCCTGCGCCGAGCAGTGGCTGGCGACCTGCTCCAGGGACAGGCCGAGCGCCCGGGCCAGGGCGGCGACCGTGAAGAACGCGGGGGTGGCGATCCGGCCGGTCTCGATCTTGCGCAGGGTCTCGACCGGCACTCCGGACGCCGCGGCCACCTCGGCCATGGAGCGCGGGCCCCGGGCCTCACGCAGCAGCGAGCCCAGTTTCTCGCCGCGCATTCGCTCCCGCGGACTCAGTGGCGGCCGGACCATACCGTTATAGTAATACCGGTATAGTTATCCCGGTCCCCGAGGCAGGATGCCCCGGGAACAGGGGAGCAGCGGGGACGGGCGTGCGAGGAAGGCTGGTGCCCGAGTGGTCGAGATCAAGACGCCAGGGGAGATCGACGCGATCCGGGGCGCGGGGCGGCTCGTGGCCCAGGTGCTGACCGCGGCGCGCGAGACGGCACGGCCGGGAACCCGGCTGTCCGACCTGGACGACCTGGCCCGGGACCTGCTGGCCGCGGCCGGAGCCACCTCGCCGTTCCTCGGGTACCACCCGCGGTTCGCCCCGGTGGCGTACCCGGCCGCGATTTGCACGTCGGTCAATGACGCGGCGCTGCACGGCATACCCGGCCGCTACCGGCTGGCCGAGGGCGACCTGCTGAGCGTGGACTTCGCCGCGACGCTCGGCGGCTGGACCGCCGACGCGGCCGTGTCGTTCACGATCGGGCCGCCCGGCCGCGGCGACGCCCGGCTGATCTCCGCCACCGAGCAGGCGCTGCGGGCCGGCATCGGCGCGGCCGGGCCCGGGGCCAGGATCGGGGACATCTCGGCCGCCATCGGCGCGGCCGGGCGAGCCGGCGGCTACGGGATCTGCACGGACTTCGGCGGGCACGGCGTCGGCCGCGCCATGCACGAGCCGCCGTCGGTGCCCAACGAGGGCAAGGCCGGCCGCGGCCTGCGGCTCGAGCCGGGGCTGGTCCTCGCGATCGAGCCGTGGTTCCTGGCCGGGGGCCTGGACCGGTACCGCATCGACGACGACGGCTGGACCATCCGCAGCGCGGACGGCAGCCGCGCCGCGCACGCCGAGCACACCATCGCCGTCACGTCCGACGGCCCGGTGGTGCTCACCGCTTTGCCCTAGCCGGCCGATCCCCCGCCTCCGGGCACGGCCCGGCTCCCGGCCTCCGGGTGGGCGACCTCGATCCGGCGGGGCTGCACCTTCGGCGAGGACGGGATGATCACGTGCAGGACGCCCCCGCTGTACTCGGCGGTGAGGTGATCGGAGTCCATGCCCTCGCCGAGTGTCAGCTGCCTGACGAACGACCCCTGGGGCCGCTCGGTCACGATGACCTGCACGTCATCGCCGTAGTGCGGGGCGCGTTCCGCCTTGATCGTCAGATTGCTGTGCTCGAGCGTGATGTCGATGCTGCCCGGGTCGACCCCGGGCAGGTCGGTGTCGACGTGGTAGCTGCCGTCCTTGGTGCGGTAGATGTCCAGGGGCATGCCGAGCGGATTACGGTTTCCGGTCGTGGCCAGCGACATGAGCCGGTCGAAGGGATCCCGGAAGGGCTCGAACCTGAGCACTGCCATGGCTGCCTCCTCGTGCTGGTGCCTGTCTGCTGAGACTGGTCCCGGTTTCCATCATCGGCCAGCGGCCCCGCGCCTTCACGCGCAGGGGCGCAGGTCAGGAGGAGGCGGATCGCTCGTCGCCGGGCTCATCGCGGCTGGGCGCCTGGCGGGTCCTCGCATCGGATTCCGGCTGGCTCTCGCGGCGCCCCGGGCCGCCGCGAGAGCACGCCAGCCGGATGGCAACGGCGGCGAGCGCCACACTGAAGAGGATCCACGGTGCCAGGATGATCATGGTACTGCGGGTCATCCACGCCGCCTTTGCCGCCCGAGCTGACGTTCTCAGTTCATACGCGGCCGATGCCGAGTGGGTGGAGGCCCGGTGGTGACGGTGTGGAGACCGGGCCGGGGCCGGCCCCTCGGCTGGCGGTGACGCCTCGGCAGCGGGAATCATGGAAGCGGGGCTCAGCGGCGGGCGCAAGCGGGACGAGAGGTGGCGGCCATGGCGGCGACGGTGCTGCTGGTAGAGGACGAGCGCAAGCTTCGGGAACTGGTCCGGTCGTACCTGGAGCGGGCCGGGCTGACCGTGCTGTCCACCGAATCCGGCGCGGAAGCGATCACGCTGGCCATGTCGGCCTCGCCCGACCTGGTCGTGCTGGACCTCGGCCTGCCCGACGTGCCCGGCGAGACCGTGGCCCGCGAGCTGCGGGCGGCCGGGCCGGTGCCGATCCTGATGCTGACGGCCAAGGCGGCCGAGGAGGACCGGATCGCCGGGCTGGAGCTCGGCGCCGACGACTACGTGACCAAGCCGTTCAGCCCCCGCGAGCTGGTGCTGCGGGTCCAGGCCATCCTGCGCCGCGGCGCGCCGGCCGGCGGGCAGGGGACGGCCAGCTACGGCGGCGGGACGCTGGTCATCGACGAGCCGCAGCGACGGATCACCGTGCGCGGCGAGAACGTCGATCTGACCCCGACCGAGTGGGGCATCCTGCTGACGCTGGCCACCGTGCCGGGCCGGGTGTACTCGCGGTTCGAGCTGATCAACCGGGTGCGCGGGTATGAATTCGAGGGATACGAGCGCACCGTCGACTCGCACGTGAAGAACCTGCGTCGCAAGATCGAGGAGGAACCGGCCAACCCCGCCATCGTCCAGACCGTCCTGGGCGGTGGGTACCGGCTGGGCCTGGCCCGCGATGGCTGACCGCAACGGCTCGCCGCCGCTTCCCGCCAACCGCGGGAACACGCTGGGCCTGCGGCTCGCGCTGGCCTTCCTCGGCGTCGCGCTGGCCGCGGTCGCGTTGCTCGCCGGGCTGACCGCCGCGTTCGCCGCCGCCGATGTCTCGGCCCTGGCCGTGCGCCAGCGCACCGAGCTGACCAAGGCCATCGCCGTCGCCGCCGCCGCGGCGTGGAACCGCGGCGACAGCTGGGCGTCGGCCGACCTGTCCCCGGTGCTGGACCTGGCCACCCAGACCGGCGCGGATATCCAGATCCGCGACCAGTCCGGCCACGTGGTGGAGAAGTCACCCGGGTTCGGGGCGCAGAGATCGGCGCCGCAGTACACCTCGTCGATCATGGTCGGCGGGGTGGTGCGCGGGGAAACAGTGGTCCGCTACACCGGGGCCGGCCTGGGCGCCGCCGACCACAGCCTGGAGATCGCGCTGCTGCGGGCCATCTCCGGCGCGGCCGGCGCGGCGGCGCTGCTGGCCTTGCTGACCGGGCTGGCGGTGGCCCGGCGGATCACCCAGCCGGTCGAACGGATCATCGCCGTGACCCGGTCCATGGCGCGCGGGGAGCGCAGCGCCCGGGTGGGCGAGCTCGCGTCCGCCAGCGAGCTACGCGAGCTGGGGGAGGCGTTCGACCAGATGGCCGACGCGCTGGCCCGGCAGGAGCAGCTGCGCCGGGACCTGGTCGCCGATGTCGCGCACGAACTACGGACGCCGGTCGCGGTGCTGCAGGCGGGGCACGAGGCGTTGCTCGACGGCGTCGCCGAGCCGACGCCGGACCAGCTGACCTCGCTGCGCGATGAGGTGCTGCGGCTGGCGCGCATGGTCGGCGACCTGCAGACGCTCGCCGCCGCCGACGCCGCGGCACTGCACCTGTCCCAGCGCAGCTGCGACCTGGCCGACCTGGCGGCCGACGCCGTCTCCAGCCTGACCGGGCAGTTCGAGGCGGCGGGCATCACCCTGGAGCGCAGCCTGACCCGGGTCGAGGTCATGGCCGACCCGCGCTGGCTGCACCAGGTGATCACGAACCTGCTCACGAACGCGCTGAAATTCACCGCCACGGGCGGCCGGGTCACGGTGCGGGCCGGGCCGGCCGGGTCGGACGCCGTGCTGACGGTCACCGACACCGGCACCGGGATCCCGGCCGACGAGCTGCCGCACATCTTCGACCGGTTCTGGCGCGGGCGCCAGGCGGCTCAGACCTCGGGCAGCGGCATCGGGCTCGCCGTCGCCGCCGAGCTCGCCCAGGCGCATGGCGGGGAGCTGACCGCCAGCAGCGAGCCCGGGCGCGGCACCCAGATGACGCTCACGATGCCGAGGGCCTGACCGCGACCGGGCGCATGCGGCGCGCTGCCCGCATCGCCGAGGGCAGCTGTATGGGGCAGCGCGGCCGCCGGGCCTAACTAGGCCCGGTCTTCGAGGATGTCCAGGTCGTAGAACACCGGGGGCCCCGAGGTCGCCTGCATGTACTGCTCGGCGGCGGACTTGGTCTCCGGCAGGCCCGAGTTCTCCATCGCGGCTTCGTAGGAGTCGAAGAACACCAGGGCGAAATAGCGCTCCGGGTCTTTGCGGTCCCGCGCAACCATCTCGCGGCGCACGGTGCGCTTGCCCTCGGTGGCGCGGCGCCACTCCTCGTCGATCTTGCGAACCGCGTCGACATCGGATGTGCGGAACTCGATAACCTGCATAAACGCCATGGCGAGGCCCCCCTGGTCAGAAGCTGGCGGTGCCCGCTCGGCCGCCGAAGCGGCTCGCGAAGGCTGGTCGCTGTGCGACACCGGTCACGCCCCCACCGGACCGGAAGGAAGCGACCGCTTCGCGAGGCGGGCACCGCCTGCTATCCCCCCGCGGTCAGCGCCTGGTCTGGTTCGGCGCCACCGCCCCTACATGGGTAGACCACACCCGCAGCGTGCAGCCCGTATGCAGACCGCATGGACGAGATGTGGAGCAGGTTCGCGCACGTAGTTCTCGCGGATGTATCCGGATGAATCCCGCTGTATCGCGCGTTCGGGGCCGACCATGTTCCTGGCCAGGGCCGTTGCCGCTCCTGACCGGCCGGGGCTGCGATCCCGGCTTGACGATTGTGCTTGACAACCCACGGCTAACGGCTAACTATATAACCGTTAGGGAGGGCGCTCATGCAGCAGGAAGTGGTGCTGGCGATGCTGGCGAAGGAGCCGTCACACGGCTACCAGCTGCGCGCCAGGCTGCGGCAGGCGCTCGGGCCGCTGGGCGACGCGATGAACGACGGCCAGGTCTATGTCACCCTGACCCGGCTGGAGAAGGCCGGCCTGGTGGAATCGCAGTCCGCGGCCGGGCGGCCGGACCGGCCGGACCGCAAGGTCTACGCGCTGACCGCGGCCGGTCAGCAGCGGGTGGCCGGCTGGCTGACCGAGGTCAGCTGGCCCCGGCCCGACCTCACCGAGTTTCACCTCAAGCTGATCGCGGCCGCGGCGGCCGGGCTGGCCGACCCGCTGTCGATCGTCGACGCCCAGCGGCATGAGCTGCTGCGGCGCCTCCGCGATGCCCAGCGGGCCGCGATGGCGGAGCCGGACGACTCGGCGGCCGGGCTGCTGCTGGAGGGCATCGTGCTGCGGCTGCAGGCCGACCTGCGCTGGCTGGAGGCCTGCGAGCGCAAGTGGACACCACGGAGGAATCGGATATGAGCGACACAGGCGACGCATCGGTGCTGCGCGCCCGCGGGCTCCGCAAGCAGTACGGCAAGGGAGAGGGCCTGGTGCGCGCGGTCGACGACGTCGACCTCGACGTGGCCAGCGGGGAGACGGTGGCGGTCACCGGGCCGAGCGGCTGCGGCAAGTCCACGCTGCTGCACCTGCTCGGCGGCCTGGACCGGCCGTCGGGCGGGGAGCTGTGGCTCGCGGGCCAGCGCCTGGACCGGATGGGCGAGCGGGCCCTCGCGCGGGTGCGACGGGACCGCGTCGGGTTCGTGTTCCAGGCCTTCCACCTGATGGACGAGCTCACCGCCGTCGAGAACGTCGAGCTGCCCGGGCTGCTGGCCGGCCGCTCGCCGCGGGTCGCCCGGCGGCGGGCGACCGAGCTGCTCGAACGGGTCGGGCTGGCCGACCGGGCGCGGTTCCTGCCCTCGGCGCTGTCCGGGGGCCAGCGCCAGCGGGTGGCGATCGCGCGGGCCCTGGTCGCCCAGCCCACGGTGGTCCTGGCCGACGAGCCGACCGGCAACCTGGACAGCCAGTCGACCCTGGACGTGCTGCGGTTGTTCGAGAAGCTCCACCAGGCCGGCCAGACGCTGGTCGTCGTCACCCACGACTCGCGGATCGCGGCCACCGCGGACCGGCTGATCTCCATGCGCGACGGGGCGTTCGTGGACGAGACCAGGCTGACCGGCGGCACTTCCGGGAACCTCGGCGCCCTGGTCGACCTGGAGGGCTGAGTCATGGGCAAGATCCGGTTCATCGCCCGCCTGGTCGCGCGGGACCTGCGCCATCGCCCCGGCCCGGCCGTGCTGCTGGTGCTGGCCATCTCCGCCGCCACCGCCACGCTGACCCTGGGCCTGGTCCTGCACGGGGTGACCGACCAGCCGTTCCAGCAGACGAAGGCCGCGACCAAGGGCCCCGACGTGGTGGCACAGGTCGGCGGCCCGTCACTGACGACGCACGGGCCGACCCAGGGCACCCCGACCGTGCCGGCCTCGGTGGTCGCGGCCCAGGTCAGGCACCTGATCCACGCGCCCGGAGTCACCGGCCACAGCGGACCCTACCCGATCGCCTCGGCCGTCCTGCGGGTGCGCGGGGTCGCCGTGCAGGTCGACGCCGAAGGCCGCGACGAGGCGCCGGCGTCGGTCGAGCAGCCGACGCTGACCTCGGGGACCTGGGTCCGCCCGGGCGGTGTCGTGCTCGAACGCACCTTCGCCGAAGCGCTCGGCGTCGGGGTCGGCGATAAGGTCACGCTCGACGGCCGGCCCTTCCGGGTCATCGGGACCGCGGTCACGGCGGCCGCCCCGCCCTACCCGAACATGTGCTACCAGCCGGGCGGCGACTGCGTCTTCGATGACCAGGTGAGCCAGAACCTGAACCTGGAGGGCCACGGACCCGGGCAGGCGTGGGTCACCGGATCGGCCGCGCGGTCGCTGGGCTCGTCCCGGGCCCCGCTCGTCTACGAGCTGAACCTGAAGCTGAAGAACCCGGCCGACGCTATTGCCTTCAGCAACAGCTACGGCTGCAGCGGGCGCTCGTGCGCCGGCCCGCCGAACCCCAACGGGCTGAACCCCGACGCCAACCCCAACGCACCCCAGCTGACGCCGTGGCAGTACCTGGCCCAGACCGACGGCCAGCTGGTGCTGGACGAGCAGCAGGTCCTGTCGCCCGGCGCGCTGCTCGCCGCCCTGCTGGCCATCGCGAGCGTGGCCGTGCTGGCCGGCGGCCGGATGGCCGAGCAAACCAGGCGGATCGGGCTGCTCAAGGCGGTCGGCGGCGGGCCGGGGCTGCTCGCGGCCGTGATGCTGACCGAGAACCTGGTCCTCGCGCTGGTCGCGGCGGTGGCCGGGCTGGCGGTCGGCTGGCTGGCTGCCCCGGCGATCACCAATCCCGGCGCGGGGCTCGTCGGAACCCCGGGCGCGCCCTCGCTCACCCCGTCCATCGTGGCCGAGGTCGTCATCGTGGCACTGGTGGTGGCCTGGATCGCGTCGTTCGTGCCAACCATCCGCGGCGCCCGGACCAGCACGGTCAGCGCGCTGGACGACGGGGCGCGCCGGCCGAGCCGCCACGGCACGCTGATCCGGCTCTCGCGCCGGCTGCCGGTGTCGCTGCTACTCGGCATGCGGCTGGTGGCCCGGCGACCGCGCCGCGCCGCGCTGTCCGCGGCCAGCATCGCGATCACGGTCACCGGCATCGTCGCCGTGCTCGCCTTCCACGCCAGCGCCGACCTGACGCTGCACGGCGGATCATCCAGAATCGGCGACCCGATCCTGCAGCGAGACGAGCAGATGCTGGCGGTCCTGACGATCGTGCTGATCGCGCTGTCGGTCCTGAACGCGATCTGCGCCAGCTGGGCGACCGTGCTGGACACCAAGCGCCCGGCCGCGCTCGCGCGCGCCCTCGGCGCCAGCCCGCGGCAGGTCACCGCCGGGCTGGCCGCCGCGCAGGTGATCCCGGCCGTGCCGGGCGCGATCGTCGGCGTTCCGCTCGGCATCGCGCTCTTCGCGGTCGCGAGCCACACCGGGCGGGTGACCGTTCCGGCCGCCGCGTGGATCGCCGCCGCGGTGGTGGCCACGCTGATCGCGGTGGGGGTTCTGGCCGCCATCCCGGCCTGCATCGGCGCCCGGCGCGCGGTCACCGAGGTCCTTCAGGCCGAGACCGCCTGATCGGCGCGTGGCCCGCGGGCCCCGGCCTGATGGTGCCGCGGGCCCGCCGGCCCCGTCGCGCACCGGCCGCGCGGGCGACAGGGCGTAACGAACACCTCCACTTCCCCCGGACGGCGTCAAGTACCGGTACTGTGCCTACGGCCGGGCCACACGGCGGCGATACGGGGGATGATGTGGTCATGACCAGACGCGCTCCGGATCCGGGCGGGCGCATCGCGCGAATCGGCGGTGGAGGCACGCCATGAGCATCGGCGAGACCCTGGCCAGCGCGCGCCGCGATGCGGGTCTCACGGTCACACAGGTCAGCCAGCGCACCCGGATCCGGGAATCGATCATCCGGGGCATCGAGCGCGACGACTACACGGCCTGCGGCGGCGACTTCTACGCCCGCGGGCACATCCGCAGCATCGCCCAGGCCGTCGGCGCCGATCCGGCCCCGCTGATCGGCGAGTACGACGCGACGCTGCGGGCGCCCGAGGAGATCACGGCGGCGGACGCGCTGCGGCCGACCATGGCGATCACGCCGGTCAGCAGGCGCCGGCCGAACTGGACCGTGGTCCTGGCCCTCGCGCTGCTGGTCGCGGTCGGCTACCTCGGCTACCACCTCGCCTTCGGCTCGGGCCATGCCTCGGCCACCGCGGCCGGCTTCAACGTCGGGCACGGCCATTCCGGGCACCACACCGCGCCGCCGGCCGGCCACCGCTCGCCGTCACCGTCACGGTCGCCATCGCCGAGCGCGACGCCGGCCCCGGTCGCGCTGACCCCGGTGAGCGCGACGGCGTTCGGTCCCGGCGGGACGGCCAGCGGCGACAACCCGTCGCAGACGGCGGCGGCGATCGACGGCAGCACCAGCACGTTCTGGCCAACGAACTGGTACGCCACGGCCAGCTTCGCGGGCCTGCAGACGGGCACCGGCCTGCTCCTGGACCTGGGCCAGACGGAGACGATCGACAGCGTCCAGCTCACGCTGGGCGCCGCCACCGGTGCCGACCTCCAGTTGCGCGTCGGCAACACCCCGACGCTGGCCGGCCTGACCACGGTGGCGAGCGCGAGCGACGCGGGCGGCACGGTCCCGCTGCGGCCGACCGGGCCGGCCCAGGGGCGCTACGTGCTGATCTGGTTCACCAAGCTGCCGCCGGACAACTCCGGTACCTTCCAGGCCGACGTGTACAACGTGAGCGTCCAGGGCCACGCGTGACCGCCGCCTAGCGGGCGGCGCTCAATGATGGCCGCTCAGTGGGCGGCGCGCTCCGGCCGGGACGGCGCGGCCCGCCGCAGCAGGTCGGCCACGGTCGCGTCGGAGACCGGCGTGAAGTCCTCGTACCACTGCCCGACCGACCCGAAGGATGCCGGCGTCTCCAGGCAGACGACGTCGTCGCAGCTGCCGAGCAGATCCTGGGCCGCGCCCGGCGGGCCGACCGGCACCGCCAGGATCACCCGCGCCGCGCCCTGCCGCCGGGCCACCCGGCAGGCGGCGCGGGCGGTCGAGCCGGTGGCGATGCCGTCGTCGATCACGACCGCGGTCCGGCCCGCGACGTCCGTGCGGGCCCGCCCGGCGCGGAACCGCTCGGCCTGCCGGGCCAGTTCCCGCCGCTCCCGGCGTTCTACCCCGGCGATGACGTCCGGCGTGACCCAGGAGCCGTGCACAACCTCGTCGTTGATGATCCTTATCCCGCCCTCGCCCACCGCTCCCATGGCCAGCTCGGGCTGATGCGGCAGGCCCAGCTTGCGGACGACGATCACGTCGAGCGGCGCGGCGAGCTCGGCGGCCACCTCGAACGCGACCGGAACGCCGCCGCGCGGCAGCCCGAGAACCACGACGTCCCCCTGCAGGGGCGCCAGCTTCGTGGCGAGGCGCCTCCCGGCGTCCGCCCGGTCGGTGAACATCACCTCTGCTCCTCCCGCGGTCGCGGCAGGCTGGGCGGTCGGCACGCTGCGCTGTGTGCGCCGGTTGTCTTTCAACATGCCCAGCGGGACTCGGCGCACACCCGGGCGGATGGTCCGTTACGGGACCAAGGTCCCGGAATCTGCGGCTAGAGTTCTCTGCCGCGCGGCGCCGCGCCGGACGACCGTAGGGATACCACCGTCCGGCGTGACCAAGGGGCGTCCATGAGCGAGGCCAGACAGCGCACGGAGCTCTCCCGGGAGGAGTGCCTGCTGCTGCTCGGCGAGGTCCCGCTCGGCCGGGTGGTGTTCACCCACCGCGCCCTGCCGGCCATCCGTCCGGCCAATCACCTCGTGGAGGCCGATCAGATCATCATCCGGGCCAGCCTGGGCTCGGCGGTCACGTCTGCGCCGGGCCACGACGGCGGGACCGTCATCGCCTATCAGGCCGACCTGATCGACGCGGCCGAGCGCCGGGGCTGGAGCATCGTGGTGGTCGGCCGGGCCGGCCACGTGACGGACCTGGCCGATGCCGACCGCTACCGCCGGGTGCTGCGGTCGTGGGTCACGGCGGAGAGCGACGACATCATCGCGATCCGCGCGGACATGGTCAGCGGGTTCCGGCTGGTGCCCGCCGTCGAAGCGCCCGGCCCGCTGCCCTGACGGCCGCCGGGTGGCCGCGGCTGGCCGCGGTGCTCAGATCAGCGGCGTCAGCCCGCTGTGCGGAAACGCCGCGCGCTGCGTCGCGATGATCGCCTGGTCCACCGGATCGGCCGGGTCGGCGCCCGACTCGAACGCCACGTAATCGGCGGGCTCGCCGTCGGTCATCCGTTCCGGCCCCTTCCGGCCGGTGCGCCGCTCGGCGTAGTCGCGCCACGCGGCCGGGGTCTGCGCCAGCGGATCGACCGGCCGCCCGGCCGCCTCGGCCAGCAGGTGCGTCCAGGTCCGCGGCACCACCTGGACCAGCTCATAGCCGCCGCCCCCGGTGAGCAGCCAGCGCCCGCCGGTCAGCTCGTGCGCCAGCCGGTGGATGGCGGCGTGCGCGGCGCGCTGGCCGTCGACGCTCAGCTCCAGGTGGGCCAGCGGATCGAGCCGGTGCGTGTCGCAGCCGTGCTGGCTGACCAGGATCTGCGGCCGGAACGCGCGCAGCAGCGGCGGCACGATCGCGTGGAACGCGCGCAGCCATCCCGCGTCCCTGATGCCCGGCGGCAGCGCGACGTTGACCGCCGTGCCCTCCGCCTCCGGGCCGCCCACCTCGGACGGCCGCCCGGTGCCGGGGAACAGGGTGGCCGGGTGCTCGTGCAGGCTGATCGTCAGCACCCGCGGGTCGTTGTAGAACGCGGCCTGCACGCCGTCGCCGTGGTGCACGTCGATGTCGACGTAGGCGATCCGTTCCGCGCCCTGTCCCAGCAGCCAGGCGATCGCGATCGCCGGGTCGTTGTAGACGCAGAACCCGCTGGCGTGGCCGGCCATGGCGTGGTGCAGGCCGCCCGCGATGCTCGCCCCGTGCTCGGCCGCGCCCGACCACATGGCCCGGGCGGCCGCCATGGTCGCGCCGGCCACCAGCGCCGATGCCTCGTGCATGCCGGGGAACACCGGGTCGTCGGGGGTGCCGAGGCCGTAGCGGAGCGCCGAGCCGTCCGGCCGTTCCCCGTCCCGGGCCGCCTCCCCGGCCCGCCGCACGGCGGCGATGTAGCCGGGGTCGTGGATCAGCTCAAGCTCGGCGTCGGCCGCCGGGCTCGGCGCGACCACGTCCACGCCCGGCTCGGTGAGCACGCCGAACGCCCGGGCCAGCGCCATCGTGAGCTCGACGCGCACCGGCGCCAGCGGGTGGCCGGGCCCGAAGTCGTAGCCCGCCAGCCGCTCGTCCCAGGCCACGTGCACGCTGCAGGTCACCCGGTGCTCCTCACTGCCGCCTCGTTCGCTGCGTACGTTGCGTTCGTTGCTTTCCGCCTTCCCGCGGTCACGCTTCACAATCTCATTTCTGAACGCCCCGGCTCGAAGGAATGGCCAGCAGCGACCGGCTTTCGACCAGGGCGCGGGTGGCCCGGGCGGCCCGCTCGGCGGCCACGTCCACGGCGCTGCGGTCCGGAGCGGCCTCGCCGTCGAGCATCAGCATCGCGTGGCCCCGCGCGGTGGCCTCGAAGGCCACGGCCATCTCCACGGCCAGGTCGTCGTCGCCGTCGGCCAGGGCCCGGACGCAGCCCTCGAACGCCTCGTTCAGCGGCCGCTCGGCGGCCTCGATCTCCGGATGGCGGCTCTTGTCCAGTCCGGACACGTACAGCACCTCGAACATCGGCCGGTTGCCGGCCGCGAACCGCACGTAGGCGCGGGCCATGGCGGCCAGGCGGTCGGCCGGCTCGGAGAACTCGTCCATCGGGGGCACCAGCGCCGCGTGGATGAGCTCGAACGCGCGCACCGCGACGGCGGCGAGCAGGTCGTCGCGGTCTTCGAAGTGGGCGTACGGGGCGCTGACGGCGACCCCGAGCCGCCGGCTCGCCTCGGCCAGGGAGAACCCGCGCAGCCCGCGCTCCGCGATGAGCTCCGCGGCGGTCTCGATCAGCGCCGCCCTGAGGTCACCGTGGTGGTAACGCTTGTTGCCCGGTCTCGGCATGGCGCTTCAGGGTACGCCAGCCCGGACGGGCCCGGCGGGCCGCGCCGCTAGCGCGAGCCGGCCAGGCTGCCGTACCGGACCTCGGTCAGTTCCTCGGACGTTTCCCACAGCCGTCGCTGGGCCGCGGCGTCGTGGGAGGCCGCGCTCGACCCCACCAGGGCCGGGTGGCCGGTGTACTGCAGCCGTCCGGGAGGTCCGTAGTACTCGCCGCCCTGGGCGTCGGGGTCGGTCGCCGCCCGCAGCGTGGCCAGCGCCCCGGCCAGCGCGCTCTGCGCGAACCAGAAGGTCAGCCAGCTCAGGCCGGGCCGGTACGTGGTCCGGTTCGCGGGCGATGTGTGCCGCCAGAGGTCGGTACGGGCGTTGCCCGGGTGCGCGGCCAGCGCGATCGGCTCGGCGCTCGCCGCCGCCAGGCGCCTTTCCAGCTCGTAGGTGAACAGCAGGTTGGCCAGCTTGGACTGCCAGTACGTGTGCCAGGGGTCGTAGTTCCGGCTGAACTGCAGGTCGTCGAACTGCATGGTGCCGGGCCCCATCCGGTGGCCGATGCTGCTGACGGTCACGATCCGCGATCCGGGGGTGGCCAGCAGGCGATCGAGCAGCAGCCCGGTCAGCGCGAAGTGACCGAGGTGGTTGACCGCGAACGTCAGCTCGAAGCCGTCCGCGCTGAGCTGGCGCGTGGGCACGGCCATGACGCCCGCGTTGTTGATCAGCAGGTCCAGCTGGGGACAGGCGGACCGTATCTCGTCGGCGGCCTCGTGCACCGAGGCCAGCGAGGCCAGGTCGAGCCGTACGATCCCGACCCGCGTCCGGCCGGACTCGGCCCGGATCAGGCCGGCCGCCTGCTCGGCCCTGGCCATGT
>Ga0335073_10005299_pt1 | contig 18107 bp, 16 predicted proteins | sample Lox_Sample_22_FD_207093 | JGI IMG/M metagenome (GOLD analysis project Ga0335073, IMG submission 207093) | Soil microbial communities from Loxahatchee National Wildlife Refuge, Florida, United States - Lox_Sample_2.2 | ecosystem: Environmental > Terrestrial > Soil > Wetlands | place: USA...
AGCCGGGCCTGGGCCGCCTCGGTGAGCGCCCGGAGCAGCGCGATCGCCCGGTCCGGATGGCATCCCATGCCGACGCAGCCGCGGCGCATGCGCGCCGGGTGCTGGTCGTCCTCAGCGATCAGGCACCGGAAGGCGGGTATCCCAATGTCGGTGGTCATGTCCCAGATCGCGACCGCCATTCCCGCCCGGTCAAGCCGGTCGAGCGCCTCGCGGCACCGGGTGTCGTCCACGGTCCGGGGGTCCACCAGGCGCAGCGCCCTGTCCTCCGGGGTCCGCAGGCTGTGCAGGGTATCGGCGTCGCGCTCGACCGTCTCGCAGATGCCGTGGCTGATCGCCTCGAGCAGGTGGTTGCCGGACGCGAGCCCGTTAGAGGTTGCGATGAAGCACCCGGTCCCGGTCGGCGCCGGCAGCGTATAAGCCGTGTGCACGAGCTCGTACGGAACCCAGACCGGGTTCTGGCTGATCAGCCCCTGCCCCTCGACCCACAGCAGCGGGAAATCGGGATGGTAGAGCGAGTCCGCCGTCCGCGGAATCAAGTCAACGTCGACCAGGTGATGACTGAACCGCAGGTCGTTCACGCTGCCGATGATGAGCGGCCGGACGATCCGCTCGCCCATGAAGGCTTCGATGCTCTCCATGACACCGGATGCCCGGGCCGCCATCACATCGAGGCCCTTGCCCAGCGACACCACGACCGACCTTGAATTCGGTCGGCACACCGTAATGACGGGAATGCCGATCGTGTCAAGCCCGGTAATGTCGGCGACGCGCGTAATTCCCATCACCGGGAAAAACCGCTGCACCCTGTCCAGCGTCTCCTCCGGTGCAATGAGCCGGTGCGTACCGGCCCAGTACCCCGTCGGCGCGTTCGCTTCCTCAGGCACGGACCTTGCCTGTTCTTTGTGATCAGTACGCGAAGCAGATGGTGGGCTGCCCGCCATCCCGCCGCGGCACCTCAGCTGAGTACGTGAAGCAGATGGGCGGGGTCCCGCCATCCCGGCGCGGCGCCTCGGCCGAGTACTTGAAGCAGACGGGCGGGTCCCCGGTATCCGGGCGCGGCGCCTCGGCCGAGTACTTGAAGCAGACAGGGGGTTCCCCGCCGTCCCGGCGCCGTGCCTCAGCCGAGTACTTGAAGCAGATAGGGGGTTCCCCACTGTCGCGGCGCGGCGCCTCAGCCGAGAAAGCGAAGCAGCTGGTGCCTTCACCTGTGCTGCGGGAAGGCAGCGCATGCAGCGTTCCCGCACGCAGGGCGTAGACCGCCCCGTCCGGGCCCATCATCAGCCGGTCTGCTAACGACGCGCGGTCCTCGAGCTGATTCATGTAGCCTCCAGGGAAAGAAGTGCCGGATATTGCTGGAAAAGCTACCGTCGATGTACTAAATATGTCAAGGCCTGATATATCACTATTAAATAGGCATGCTAGATTTGCTGGAAATGATCGTTTGGGATCCTCTGATGGACGGGCAGAGCACGCGCGTTACTGCCATTGCCAGCAAGAAGCGCTGTACCTTTTCGGCCTCTCTTCCGGGGTACTGGGCCGGTGCGTACCGGCCCAGTACCCCGCGCCCTCACCTGGCCAGGCATGAACCCCTGCCTGTTCGGTGATCAATCTGCCTCCGCAACGCGTCCTTGATCAGTACTTGAAGCAGATAGGGATATCACCGTCCCGCCGCGGCGCCTCAGCCGAGTAGCTGAAGCAGACAGTGCCATTGCCGCCGCCCCTGCCCGGCACCACTGCCGAGTAGCTGAAGCAGACAGTGCCACTGCCGCCGCCCCTGCCCGGCACCACCGCCGAGTACATGAAGCAGCCGCTGGCTTCCCCGCCGTCCCGAGCCGAGAACCGGAAACAGCCGCTGGCCACCCCGCCGTCCATCTCTGGCGCCTTGGCCGAGTAGCTAAAGCAGCTGCTGCCTTCGCCGGAATCGCGGTGCGGCACGCCGGGCGAGTAGGCAAAGCAGCCGCTACCTTCTTCTGTTTTGCTGGAACGCGGCGCTTGCGGCGTTCCAGCACGAAGGGCGTAGACGGCCCCATCCGGGCCCATCATCAGCCGACCTGCTAAGGGCGTGCGGCTCTCGAGCTGGTTCATGTAGCCTCCAGGCTAGAAGTGACGAATACCGGACAAAACATGATGAGCGGCCGGACGATCCGTTCCGCCATGAAGGCTTCGATGCTCTCCATGACACCGGACGCCCGGGCCGCCATCACATTGAGGCCCTTGCCCAGCGACACGACGACCGACCTTGAATTCGGCCAGCACACCGCAATGACGGGAATGCCAACCGTGTCAAGCCCGGTAATGTCGGCAACGCGCGTAATCCCCATCGCAGGGAAAAACCGCTGCACCCTCTCCAGCGTCTCTTCCGGAGCAATGAGCCGGTGCGTCCCAGCCCAGTACCCCGTCGGCGCGTTCGCTTCGTCAGGCACGGACCTTGCCTGTTCGCTGATCAGTACGCGAAGCAGACAGGAGGGTCGCCGCCGTCCCGGCACGACGCCTCGGCCCCGTAGCTGAAGCAGACAGGGACGTTCCCGCGGTCTCGGCGCGGCACATCGGCCGAGTACCTGAAGCAGGCAGGGATGTTCCCGCCATCCCAGCGCGGCGCCTCGGCCCCGTAGCTGAAGCAGAGAGGGACGTTTCCGCGGTCGCGGCGCGGCGGCTCGGCCGAGTACTTGAAGCAGATCGGCGGATCCCCGGGGTCCCGGCGCGGCACTTCAGGCGAGTACTTGAAGCAGAGAGGGACATCCCCGTCGTCGCGGCGAGGCAGCTCAGGCGAGTAAGCGAAGCAGGGGCCGCCATCACCTTCCGTGCGGGAAGGCAGCGCCTGCGGCGCTCCCGGGCTCAGGGCGTAGACCGCCCCGTCCGGGCCCATCATCAGCCGATCTGCTAAGGACATACGGTCCTTGAGCTCGTTCATGTAGCCTCCAGGGCTAGAAGCGATGAATATCATAGAAAATTTACCGTTGACGTACTAAATATGTCAAGAATTGATATGTCATATTAAGTTAGTCCAAAATGTGTCTGAGAGTGATCGTTTAGGGCCCCCCCCGCCCGGCGGGGGGGCATATATCTCACTTCGCTCATGACGGGTGGTCAGCTGGATGCCATCGACGCGGCTGTACGCAAACCCGGCGTTCGTGGTCTTCTGGTCTGCTCGCACGATCTCGTGCGCTGGCACCGGGATCACAATGGTCGTCCTGCCCGTCCTTGTCTACAAGCTGACCGGCTCGGCAACGGCCGTTGCCGCAGTGAGCGTCCTCCAAAGCTGCCCATACGTTGTATTCGGGCTTGTCGCTGGGGCATTAGCTGACCGCGTCAATCGGAAGAAGATGATGGTCGCCTGGAACGGGGTCGCCGCCCTGCTGCTGGCATCCATCCCCGCTATCGCAGCCCTGCACCTCCTGGCGATTCCGCAGGTGTTCGTGGTGAGCTTCGGCATCGGAACGGCGTACGTGTGGTTCGACGCAGCCAATTTCGGCTCGGTGCCCGCCCTCGTGGACCGCACTCAGTTGCCGGCCGCGATGAGCCTGATCGCGTCGTCGGGCACCGTTGCAACGCTAATCGGGCCGGCCATCGGAGGCCTTCTGCTGACGGTCATGTCCCCGCCGTACGCGCTCGGGTTCGACGCGGCGAGCTATGTGGTCTCTGCCTTACTGCTGGCATCCATCCGGCGCCCCTTCCGCAAACCCGAGCACGCCCAGGAGCAACTGGCGCGCATCCGCTCGGATATAGCCGAGGGCCTGCGCTTTCTGTGGCATCAGCCGGTCATCCGGACGATGACGCTGTCGGTCTTCTGCGCGTGCCTGAGCTGGGGCGGGGTCTTTGCGCTGCTCGTGGTCTACGCGAGCCGGGCCCTTCACCTGGCTCACGCAGACGTGCGACTCGGCCTTCTGTACAGCGCAGGAGAGCTGGGCGGTCTGATCTCGATCGTCGCGGTGCCGGTTCTGGTGAGACAACGCGCGATCGGCCGGGTGATGGCGGCGTTCCTGGCTGTCAACGCTGCCGCTATCGCGCTGCTGGCCGTCGCCCCTTCATACGGTTGGGCATTGGCGCTCTTCTGCGTGTACGAACTCGCATACCTCATGGTGGCGTCGGTGGGTGTCACCGTAAGGCAGATGCTGTCACCGGACCATATGCAGGCACGGATTAATACGGCAGGCAGGCTTATTGCCGGCAGCGGGCAGCCGATAGGCGCCCTTCTGGGAGGCCTGCTCGCCGAGGTGCTGCCCATCCGGCTCACCTTCGCATTGCTGGCCCTCGGCGTCGCGGTCGGCGCCGGCCTGGCCGGATGGGCGTGCCTGGGCTCACGCCCGCTCTCCGCGATCTCCCTATCTGCCCCCCCCACCACGCCGTGAGCGAAGGCGGCGATCCGGTGGGGGCCTTCATGCCCGCGCACGATCACCCGCACGACCGAGATGCCGACATCAAGTCGGCATCGACCAGGCGATGGCCGAGTCGCAGGTCGTTGTCGCTTCCGATGATGAACGCCCGGGCGACCCGTTCCGCCGTGAAGGCTTCGATGCTCTCCATGACACCGGACGCCGGGGCCGCCATCACATCGATGCCCTTGCCCGACCGACCTTGCATTCGGCGCGCACTGGCTCAGCCCCGCGTTCTAGATCAGTACGTGAAGCAGATGGGTCCGTTCCCCGTATCCTACGCGGCGTCCCGGCCGCGCAGCTGTAGCAGATACTGCCCGTGCCGCCGTCCTCGGACCGCGCCTCGGACGGGTACTTGAAGCAACTGGTGGCCGTTCCGCCGTCCCGGCACGGGACATCAGCCGAGAACCGGAAACAGCCGCCGGCTTGCCCGCCGTCCATCTCTGGCACCTCAGCCGAGTACTTGAAACAGCCGGTGCCTTGCCCGCCGTCGGTCTCTGGCGCCTCGACTGAGTAACTGAAGCAGCCTGAGCCCACTCCGCCATCAGCCTGCGCGTCGGCCGAGAAGCTGAAGCAGCCACCGCCCTCCCCGCCGTCCCGGCGCGGCACGTCAGCCAAGAAGCGGAAACAGCTACTGCCTTGCCCGCCGTCGGTCTCCGACGCCTCGACTGAGTAACTGAAGCAGCCCGTGCCCACTCCGCCATCAGCCTGCGCGTCGGCCGAGAACCTGAAACAGCCGCCGGCCTCCCCGCCGTCCCGGCGCGGCACGTCAGCCAAGAAGCGGAAGCAGCCAGTCCCTTGCCCGGTATCCCAGAGCGGCATCTCGCCCGAGTAAGCGAAGCAGCCGCTGCCTTCTCCTCCTTGGCGGGAGCGCGGCGCTTGCAGCGTTCCCGCGCGAAGGGTGTAGACCGCCCCGTCCGGACCCATCATCAGCCGGTCTGTTAAGGACCTGCGGTTTTCCATCTGGTTCATGTAGCCTCCATGGCCGGAAGTGGAGAATATTGTGCAAAAAGTTAATATACATATACTAATTGTGTCAAGCATTGCTATGCCATATCAAGCATTGATATATCAGTCCTGCTGAGCTTCGCAAGTCAGAGGGCAGCGCACGCGTCTTACTTCGCTCATGATGGGTGGTCATCTAGATGCCTTCGACGCGGCTATACGCGAACCCAGCGTTCGTGGTGTTCTGGTCAGCTCGCACGATCTCGTTCGCCGGCACCGGGATCACAGGCGTTGTCCTGCCCGTCCTTGTCTACAGGCTGACCGGTTCAGCAGCCGAAGTCGCGGCACTGACCGTTCTCGAAACCAGTCCGTACATTGTGTTCGGGCTTTTCGCGGGGGCAATAGCTGATCGCGTTAACCGGAAGAAGATGATGGTCGCCTGGAACGGGGTCGCCGCCCTGCTGCTGGCCTCGATCTCGGCCGCGGCAGCCGCGCACTTACTGACGATGCCGCAGGTGTTCGTCGTCACCTTCGGCATCGGCACAGCCTTCGTGTGGTTCGACGCGGCCAATTTCGGCTCGGTGCCCGCCCTCGTGGACCGCGCTCAGCTACCCGCCGCGCTTAGCATGATCGCGTCATCGGGAACGCTCGCGCTGCTCATCGGCCCAGCCATCGGCGGCCTTTTGCTGACGGTCATGGCCCCGCCCTATGCGCTGGGTTTCGACGCGGCAAGCTACCTGATCTCCGGCGTTCTACTAGCGTCGATCAGGCGTCCATTCCGGCGACCCCAGCACACACCGGAGAAGCTAACGTCCATCCGCTCGGACATCACCGAGGGCCTGCGGTTTCTGTGGCATCATCCGGTCATCCGGACGATGACGCTCGCCGTCTTCTGCGCCTGCCTGAGCTGGGGCGGCACCATGTCCCTGCTCGTGGTCTACGCGAGCCGCGCGCTCCACCTTGCTCACGCCGATGTGCGGCTGGGCCTTCTCTACAGCGCCGGGGAGCTTGGCGGCTTGATCTCGCTTGTCGCGGTTCCGGCCCTGGTAAAGCGACGGGGAATCGGACGGCTGATGGCGGGGTTCCTGGCCGCGAACGTCGTCGCCGTCGCGCTGCTGGCCATCGCACCCTCATACGGCTGGGCGCTGGTGCTGTATTGCGCCTATGAACTCGTCTACCTCATGGTGACGTCGACGGGTGTCACCGTAAGACAGATGCTCTCACCCGACCGCATGCAGTCGCGGGTCAATACGGCAGGCCGACTCATTGCCTACGGCGGCCAGCCGGTGGGTGCTCTTCTGGGAGGTCTGCTCGCCGAGGTGCTGCCGATCCGGCTTACCTTTGCAGTACTGGCCCTCGGCGTCGCTTTTGGCGCCGGCCTGGCCGGATGGGCATGTCTCGGCTCACGCCCGCTTTCAGCAATTTCCATATCCGCCCCGCCAACCGCGCCGTAAGCGGAGGGATTAACGACATGACAAGGCTCGACCTCACGCTCGGCTGTGGTGAATACGACCGGACCCGGGCGCTCGCCGACGGCCGGGTGCAAGTCGAGGGCGTCGACCTGCGTTACGTGACCCTGGAACCCGAGGAAGTCTTCTTCCGGATGGCCAGGTACCAGGAATTCGACGCAGCCGAGTTCTCGCTGTCCAGCTACGTCGTGACGCTTTCGCGCGACGCGCCGTTCATCGCCATACCCGTGTTCCCGTCAAAGCGGTTCCGCCACTCGTGCGTTTTCGTGAACGCAAAGGCAGGCATCGAGAGGCCTGCGGACCTGATCGGGCGGGCCATCGGCATTCCCGAGTACCAGCTGACCGCCATCGTCTGGATCCGCGGCATGCTCGCCGAGCACTACGGGGTGCCGGTGAGCTCGGTCCGCTACCGCACCGGGGGGCTGCACGAGCCCGGCCGGGTGGAGAAGCTGCCGATCAGCCTGCCGACGGAGATAGATATCAGCCCGATTCCTTCCGACCGGGTGCTCTCCGACATGCTGGCGACCGGCGAGATCGACGCGCTGTACTCGCCCCGCCCGCCGCGCTCGCTGCTGGCGGGCGATGGCGCTGTGCGGTGCCTGTTCGCTGACCCGCGTGCGGAGGAGCGCGCATACTTCGAGAAGACAGGCATCTTCCCGGTCATGCACACGATCGTGCTGCGCCGCGACGTCTACGCCGCGCACCGGTGGCTAGCGAACTCGCTCGTCAAGGCGTTCACCGCCGCCAAGAATCTTGCCTACGAGCAGCTCCGCAAGACCGCGGCTCTCGAGATCAGCCTGCCCTGGGTGGTTGACGAATACGAGGCGGCGGTCAAGCTCCTCGGGCCCGACTACTGGGCTTACGGGCTCGAGCCCAACCGGCGTGCCCTTTCCACCTTCCTGGGGTACGCGCATGAGCAGTACCTCACCGACCGGCTGTTCGCCCCGGAGGATCTGTTCGCTCCCGAGACTCTCGAGACCGCGCTGGTCTGATCGGCTAACTGCGGCGCTGATGCTCCAGCCTGAGCTGGCCGAGCAGCTTGGTGCAGGCGTGCACGGCTGCGGTGTGCGGGACGTCGACGTCAAGGAGGCCAGCTAGCTCGACGATCGCTCCGGTCATGCAGCCGAGCTCCAGCCTGCGGCCGGCCTCGAGATCCTGCAGCATTGAGGTCTTGTGGTCACCGACCGCCAGTCCCGCTTCCAGGCGCCGGTCGAGGGAAACCGGAAAGGTGACTCCGAGCCGGCCCGCCACCGCGGCGCACTCGGCAAAGATGGCTATCAGCAGGTCGCGCATCTCCGGCAGCGTGCCGAGCTCGCCAAGGGTCGCCCCGGTCAGCGCCGTGACCGGGTTGAAGGCCACGTTGCCGATGAGCTTGAGCCAGATCTGGTCGCGGAGCTTCGTCTCTACCGGGGCACGCAGGCCGCCAGCCATCAGCGCCGCGGAAATCTGCCTGCATCGCTCGGAGTCCGAGCCGTCGGGCTCGCCGAGCGTGAACCGGGTTCCCTCAACGTGCCGGATCACCCCAGGCTCGACGATCTCGGTGGAGCTGTAGACGACGCATCCAACGTTGTGCCGCGGCGGGATCGCCGCGGCTATCACGCCACCGGGATCGACGCTCTGCAGGCCGGTGATGCCGGCGGGCTCGGACAGCGACTGGAAATACCACCACGGGATCCCGTTCTGTGCCCAGACCACCGCAGCATCGGGTGTTAGGAGGCTTCCGAGGCGCGGGGCGATCTCGGACAGGCTGTACGCCTTCAGAGCGACGAACACCACGTCGGCTTCGGCAACTGCCTCGATCTGGTCTGTGGCGGCCGGGTGGGCGGTGAAGTCACCACGGGGCGAGAGCACCCGGACGCCACTCTCCGTCATCGCCCGGAGGTGCGGTCCTCTTGCGATGAGCGTGACGTTGGCACCGCCGCGGGAGAGAGCGGCGCCCACGTACGCGCCGATCGCTCCGGCACCCAGCACCACGAACCTCATGTCCCGCTCCCCTGCCGGGCGACAAACTCGGCCACCCGCCGCCGCTGCACCTTTCCGGTGGCTGTACGCGGGATCTCGGCCAAAACGTCTACCCTGGCCGGCACCTTGAACGGCGCGAGCTGCTGCCTGCAGTGCTTGATGAGCTCACCGACCTCAACGGCCGAACTGAGGGTGACCGCCGCGCCGACGAGCTCTCCGTACTTCTCATCGGCTATGCCGAAGCACACGGCGTCGCGCACGGCCGGATGGGACTGCAGGACCTGCTCGATCTCCGCGGGAGCGATGTTCTCGCCGCCGCGGATGATCATCTCTTTGAGCCGTCCCTCGAGATACAGGTAGCCATCCCGCAGCACCCCGCTGTCCCCGGTGCGGAACCAGTCGCCGAAGAACGCCTCGGCGGTGGCGGCTGGATTGTTCACGTACCCCGACATGACGCCGGCGCCGCGAATCACGACTTCCCCTCGGCTGCCATCCGGCAGGAAGGTGCCATCCGCACCGGCGATCGCTATCTCGGTGCCGGTCGGCACGCCGACAGAGCCGGCCACCCGGGCAGCGGGAGGCAGCGGATTGGAGGACATCTGATGGCTGGCCTCGGTCATGCCGTATGCCTCGAGCATCGGCGCACCGTATTCCCGCTCCGCGCGCGCCAGGAGCGCCGGGGACAACGCCGAACTGCACGAGCGCACGAACCGCAAGGTATCAGGCGCCCCGTCAGGGTCCGCCTTGTCCAGAATCATCTGATGGAGGGTGGGACCGGCGGACAGCCAGGTGGTGCCGTGCTCGCGGGCCTGCGGCCAGAAGCGGCTCGGGGTGAACCGCCGGGGCGCGATGACCGCGCCGCCCGATCCGAGCGCCGCGAACGTGGATGCGACCAGGCCGTGGATATGGAACAAGGGCATCACGCAGAACGATACGTCCGAGGGGGCCAGCCGGTAGTGCGCGGCGATCGTCCGCGCCGATGCCATCAAATTTCGCTGCCGCAGCGGAACCTGCTTAGGCCTGCTGGTGGTACCGCTGGTGTGCAGCACGACGGCCACGTCGTCCGGGCCGCCGTGCTCGAAGGATCGCTTGGAGCCAACGGGCCCGTCGCACAGCAACTCAGGCGGGCCGTCGCCGTCGGGCCGGACACCGACGAGCGCCGTCCCCGCCGTCCCCGCCGCAGCGCTTCCGCCCGCCGGAATCAGCAGCAGCCTGGGCTCGATGTCGCCCAGGAAGAAGCCAAACTCGGCCTCGGTATACGCCGGGTTCAGCGGCGCGGCCGCGGCACCCAGAGCGGTAATGGCCAGCAGGAGCAGCACGACATCCGGGCCGTTCGGCAGTGCGAGCGCTACGCGATCGCCACGCCGGACCGCGAGGCTGGCAAGCCGGTGGGCGAGCACCTCGACCCTGGACGCGACCTGCGCGTAGGTCAGCGCCTCGCCGTTATCGGGAACGATGAGCGCTGGCTGCTGTGGTCCGCCTGCGGCGAGCAGTTCCGTCAGGGATTCACCCGACGCCGCGGACGCGCTCAGGGCAGCCGCCAGCGGCCAGCCCGGCGCACCAGCTCACGCACTACCTGCATGGATACTCCGTTCGTCCCGTCGTGGCACCTTACCCGAGGGCGGGACGCCGCCCATCCGAGGGGCTGACGCCGACTGCGTCCGGAAATTTTTAGGGGCTGACGCCGACTGCGTCCGGAAATTTTTCCGGAGTCTGCGTATCACGTCGGGGACCCGACTCCTCTGTCAGGCAATGAAGTCGGAGCCCCGGGGGGACTGGCTGGCGCGGCAGGCAAGGCCGCCGTGCCGTCCAACGCTGGGCCGTGGCGCGGCGAAAGCCGCGCCACGGCCCCCAGCCGACCATGTTTCGGGATCGACGTAGCGATGGAGTAGCCAGAATGCCTGACCAGATCGCCGCATACTGCAACGATCGGATCAATAGGTTTCCGGCCTGTGTCCGCCTCCCCGCTCGATGGCTGCGCGGCGCCGGGACCGATTTACGGCACGCGACCCAGCAGGCCCGGGGGGCCTGGAAAGGACACGCCATGGGCGACGGCTCTCCGGACGTCTCGCCGGTCAGTGCCCTGGTCGCCCGGGTGAGCGACGGCGACCAGAAGGCGTGGAACGAGCTCATAGAGCGGTACGCCCCGCTGGTGTGGTCGATTTGCCAGCGGTATCAGTTAACCCGCCAGGACATCGACGACGTCAGCCAGAGCGTCTGGCTGCTGCTGGTTGAGAACATCGCCGGCCTCAGGGAGGCAGCGGCGCTGCCGGGGTGGCTGTCGACAACGACCAGGCACGAAATCTTCCGCGTGCTGCGGGTTGCCCGCCGACACGACCACGACGACCTGCCGGCGGACGGCCAGATCCCCGGTGACGCAGACGCGGCCACGATCGAGGAAGAGCTGATCCTGGCCGAACGCAACGCCGCGCTGCGTGCGGCCTTCGCGGAGCTGGGTCCGAACTGCCACCAGCTCCTGTCGCTGCTGATGAGCGACCCGCCGCTGGCTTACGCCGACATCAGCGACATGCTCGGCATCCCAGTAGGCAGCATCGGCCCGAAGCGCGCCCGCTGTCTGGGCCAGCTGCGGCGGTCGCCGCATCTCACCGAGGTCGTCAGTCAGAGCGCCAAGCACGCCGAAGTCAAGGAGACCAGGAGGTGAGCGCGATGCCTGAAGTCTTCGACGACGAAGAACTGCTCGCCGCGCTGCGCGAGGCCCTGGCGGAGCGGGAGGCTGTCCCGCCAGAGTTCGTCGAGGCCGCCAAGAACGCCTTTGCCTGGCACAACATTGACGCCGATCTCGCCGAGCTCACGTACGACTCCAGCCGCGACGCCGAGCACGCGCCAAGCACTCGTGCCGAGACCGCGTCTATCCGCGCACTGACGTTCACTTCGGCTCACCTGACCCTCGAGCTCGAGGTGACACACGACTCACTGCTTGGCCAGATCGTTCCGGCCCAGGCAGGGACGATCAAGGTGCAGCTGCGGGACGGCGCGGAGACGACCATCGTCGCCGACCGGATCGGCCGCTTCACGATCCTTCCCATTCCGGCCGGCGAGTTCCGGCTGCACTGCAAGACCTCGGCCGACGCCGACGCGCTGACTGGCTGGTTCACGCTGTGACCGGGTGTCAGCCAGCGCCGAGGGCCACCAGGGAAATCGCGGCAACCCGCTGGACCGGGTCGTCGGCGGCGTCCAGCCGGACGCTGTGCAGCGACTCGGCGAGGTTCTGACCCGCGAGCAGGTGTCGGTGCAGGCCCACCATCAGCGGCACGAGGGCATCGTCGTTCAGCGGGACCACGCCCGCGACGATCCCAGCGGTGCCGAGCGGCAGCAGGCTGCTCACCAGCCCGAGCAGTTCGTCGGCACCGGCCGGGGCCAGGACGCCGGAGTCGCAGCTCGATAGGACCAGCCGGTAAGGCGCGCGGCGCAACTGCTCAATGTCATAGACGGTCAACGGCCCGTCCGACATGCGCAGCGAGGAGAACAGCGGGCTGTCAGCGCGGAAGCTGCCGTGCGCAGCGATGTGCGCCAGCCAGGCTCCATCGATCGCTGATAGCACCCACTTGGCGGTGGCCTCGCCGCCAGACAGGACCGCAGCATCCGGGTACATCTCGGCGAGCAGTGGAACCTCGGCGCCGCCGGTCACGAGCCCAGGGCCCCTGGCCAAGGTCACCCGGCGGCTCTGGGGAGGCCTAGCGGCATCGGCCCGCATCCAGGCCTGCGCTGACGGGGCGACGCTGAAGACGCGGTTGCCGAGCGCCGGGAGCAGCGCCCACGGCACGGCGTGCAGCTTGCTCGGCGGCACAACCACGACCGGAGCATCACCGAGCTGCGCGGCTGCCGGACCGAGGATCGCGTCCTGCAGCTCCGGTCCGGCGGCGTCGAGCATGGCTCGTGCACTATCCGCGTTTGCTCCAGCCCGTCCGCGGGCGAGGCGGCGCAGCGCAAACGGCGCGAAGGCGGCGGCGCGGACCGCGTCCTCTGTGCGGCCGGCCGTGAACTGCCGAACCCGCCTTGCCCCACAGACGAGCACGTGCAGGTTGCCGTCGACGTCGACGATCTCGACAAGCTGGGCCGTACCAAGCTGATCGAGCAGCGCTTCGACGTCGATGACGGTACGGCCGGCACCGGCTATGCCTGGCGCCTGCAGCGAGCGGGCGCGCACAACCGCCTCAAGCCGCAGCTGTTCTCGCTGCAGCTCCGCCGTTGCTGTGCCCTTGCGCCGGGCCTCCTCCAGCCGGCTGGTCACCTCCCGCAACGCGGCCAAGCCGGCGTTGAGTTCAGCGTCGGCGGACGGCCGCACCGACGGCACGGCTAGCGCGGTGGCCCGCCAGCGTTCGGTCGAGGCGAGCAGCAGCCGCGGGCGGCGGGCGTGAACGGCGTGCCGCTGGGCGAGCGCCGCCAGCTCCCCGCCGCGCGCGGTGGCCTGGGCGCGCAGCTCCGACGCGCCGAGAGTCAACCGGTGATCTTCGAGGACCTCGAGGCCCCGGCGGCAGGCCGCGAGCATCCGGCGCGGCTCGGCCGTGGCCTCTGCCCGCAGCGCTTCGGCCAGCCAGCCGCTGGTACGAGCCAGCGCCGGGCCACGTCGCCGACTTCGTGCCGCCGAGCCTAGATGAAGGTCGGCGTCAGCACGGCGGCCCAGGTCGAGTGCTACTCGCCCGGCGAGCAGATGTGCCTGCGTGACTTCACCTGACCCGAGTTCCTCCAGCCGGCTGGCTGCCCGCTTTGCCGCCTGCAGCAACCGACCCGACACCGTGTCGACTGCATATCGTGCCTGGACAAGCACCAGCCCAGCGTGGGCTTGCCCCCACGCGCTCTGTTGAGACCGGAACAGGCGATAAGCGGCCTGCGCCCGGCCCAGTGCTCCCTGCGGCTGCGCTGCGGCGAGCGCGCAGTTGGCCGCCAGCAGCAGCCCTTCGGCCTTCTTTGTAGACCGGCCATGGGCCTGCTCAATATCGCGTACTGCGGTGTCTGCCTCGGCTAGCGCGTCATCGACTAGTCCCGCCGCCAGCAATACATAACATCGGTCAAGGCTGAGAAATGGCGTGGGGACGTTCAGCGGCTGGTAGCGCGAGGCAGCTTCATCAAGGAAGGAAAGCGCAGCCGGAAGGTCGCCTGACCGGAACGCAACCGAGGCGCGGTTAAGCACCGTGTGGATCGATTCCAGTTCCTGGCCGGTTCCGGCATATAGGTGCCCGGCGGCGACGAAATCCTCATCAGCGCGATCGAGTGACCCGAGAGCTAGGTAGACCACTCCGCGGCCGTTCACCGCTCGGGCCGCCCAAACCGAATCGCCCGCGCCCTGGAGTATGTGAACCGCACGGCGCAAGTCGTCCAGTGCTGCCGCAAACCGGCCGAGGGTCCACAGCGCCACACCGCGCCTGTGCAAGACCCGCCCTGCCAGGACACCGCGAGCCAGATGAACGGCACGATTGAGGGCGACGAGCCCGTCCGTCGTCCGGCCCACGTAGACCAGCGCGGCCCCGAGAGCAGCCAGCACGTCGGCCTCACGATCCTGGGAGGCAGTCCGGCGGGCCAGGCGTAGCGCGGCCCGTAGCTCACGGACGCCCGCGTCTACATCACCCACGTCGCGCAATACGATTCCGGCAACCTGGTGTGCGACCGATGCATCATACGGGCAAGGTCGCGCAGCTAAGATCTCGCGCGCTCTGGCGAGCGCCTCGTGAGGACGGGACAAGGCCAGCAGCAGCAGGTTGTCCAGATCGTCCTTTCCGGACCCGCCCGCCAGCCCGCCTTCCGCCACGAAGTTGATGCTAGAGGCTGCTTGTCCGGTTTGGATAACTACCCCCGTGGCTGTTCCCCGAGGAGGCAAAGTAACAACGGCCACAGCAGGTATCACCTCGCTCGGCGATCACTCCGTATGAGTACAGAGGGCGACGGGCGCGCCAGCGCCCCGCCGGCCCTGGCAGGTGCACGCAGTTCAAGTCCTGGGAGATTGGCATGCCTGAACAGCCAGACGATTGGAGAGCCGGCCTGCAGCAGCAAGCCGTCGACGAGATTGAGCACGTAATCTGTGCCTTCCGGCCGTCATCAGGTGGAGGGGTGGAGATTAAGGCCGCCCGCCGTGAGAGCGGGCTCGATCACCTCTACGCCGAGGGTCAGATCCTGGTCCGGGACGAGTACCTGGGCGAAGTGCTGGATGTCCTCGGGTTGCCGGACGAGCCGACACTGCGCGCCGCCGGTCGGATCCGGCGGGTCATCGCGGGAGTGGTCCTGCTGATCCTGGACGAATCAACGCCGGCCGTGCTCGACGCCCTCGATGTGATTGATCAGCGGCTCGGCCGGGGACTCGCCACGCCGGATCACGTCCTGACCGTTTCACCGGAAGTAGGTGTCTGCCCAGCCACGGAGCCGCAGGAGATCTACTACGACGTCGAGCCCCATCCCTCGGCCAGCCAGGGCAACGGCGGGGCCGGGGTCCTGATCTACATGGATGACACCGGGTTGTTGAAAGATGCGGCCGCGACCCATCCATGGCTTGCCGGAGTTCAGGGAGACGAAGATCCCCTGCCGCCCGAAGATTCATCGGGCAAGCAGCCGATCCCTCCGTATACCGGCCACGGCACATTCGTGGCCGGAGTCGCACGCTGCCTGGCTCCGGCGGCGGACGTCATCGTGACCGATGTGTTCTCGACGGCGGGCAGCGAACTGGAGTCCAACTGGATACCGCGTCTGGAAGCCGCGCTCGGCCTGGGCGTGGACATCTTCCACCTCACGATCGCGGCACACTCCCGCCACGACTTCCCGCTGATCGCGTTCCGTGAGTGGCTCAATCACCTGCGCGAGCACGGCGGGGCGGTGTGCGTGGTCGCGGCAGGCAACGATGGCTCGCGACGGCCCAACTGGCCCGCCGCGTTCTCTGACGTGATCGCGGTCGGCGCGCTCGGCGGCGACTGGCGGAGCCGCGCCACGTTCAGCAACTTTGGCTCGTGGGTCGACGTGTACGCGCCAGGGCGCGACCTGATCAACGCGTACGCGACCGGCACGTACACCTGCCACGTCTACCCGTACACGAACGAGGTCCGGAACTTCTACGGCATGGCGAAGTGGAGCGGCACGTCGTTCTCGACGCCGATCGTGACCGGGCTCATCGCGTCGCGGATGTCCAGCACCGGCGAGACCGCCCGCCAGGCCGCCGCGGCCGTGCTCGCAGATGCCCGGGCCAACGCCATCCCCGGTGTCGGCCCAGTTCTGCTCCCCGGCGGTGGCGTTCCGCTCGCGGGCGGCTAGCCGCAATGAGATGCGCCCGGGAGCCTTGCCCCCGTGAGGGCTCCCGGGCGCATCCGCCTTCCCCGCCCTAGATCAGGGCCTGCTCGGCGAAGGTCAGCATCTGCTGCCACATCGGGTCCAGCTGCGCGGTGTCCAGCGCCTGCTGCAGCGCGATCACCAGCGAACGCAGGTCGGCGTTGCGCAGCCACGCTGGGTTGCCGGCCGCCACGTTGGCGAGGTGCGACTGCGCGGAGACGCCGTCGGCGTTGCCCAGCACCGTGCCGATGACGTCGCCGGGCCAGGTCACCTGACCCTGCAGGCCCTGGGGGCTGGACTGGGTGATCGAGCCGAACACGGCGTCGGCGAACCGGTGGGAGGCGTCCTGCGCGAAGTGCAGCCGGACGGCTTCCACGAACTCCCGCAGCGGGACCTCGTCCAGGCCGCTGCCCGGTGAGTGAAGCTGCTCGACGACCTGGTCCCTGACCGCGGCGACCTCGTCCGGCTTGAGGATCTCGATGACCTGCGGAACGGGCGGCCCGGTGGTCCAGAACTGCCGGGTGAAGATGCCGCCCGCGTAGGAAACGAGGACGCCGGCGCCGTCGGCGGGCAGCTCGGCGGCGATGACCACCGCGCCGCCGAGGGCGGGCAGGCCGGGACCGGAGAAACCTCCTTGCCACAGACCCGTTTCCTCGGCTGCGGTAAGAGGCGCAGGTATCGCCATCTTCCACGCTCCTCACCTGGACGCGCGATTGACCCGTCCCCGAAGGAGCAGAGGCGCGGCGTGCCGTTCCTGATACGCGCCGCAGAAAAAACTCACAGATGATACGCGTACTCGCGGAACTCCCAGTCGGTGACGAACCGCTCGAAGCGCTCGATCTCGTTGCGCTTGAACGCGAGGAACGACGTCACGAAGTACTCACCCAGCACGGCGCCAAGCTCGCGGTCGGACTCGAGAGCGTCGAGCGCCTCACCGAGCCGCATCGGCAGCATCTCCGACCTGGCCGGGTCGTAGCCGTACCCCTCGAGCTTGGCCGGCGGCTCCACCTTGTCCTGTATCCCCAGGTAGATGGCGGCACCCAGGGCGGCCATGGCCAGGTACGGGTTGGCGGTGGCGTCGCCCAGCCTGACCTCCATCCGCGCGGCAGCCCCCCGCTCGGGCGGGATCCGCACCATCGCGCTGCGGTTGTCCAGGCCCCAGTCGATCAGCCACGGCGCCAGCGTGTCCGGGCCGAAGCGCTTGAACGAGTTGACCGTGGGGTTCAGCAGCGCACTGAGTGCCCTGGCGTGCCGGAGCACGCCGCCGATCGCGTTCCGGGCGGTTGGCGACAGCCCGTCGGGGCCGTCCGGATCACCGAAAACGTTGGCCCCGGATGAGTCATTGATCGAGATGTGAACGTGGAACCCGGAACCGCCCTCGTCGTTGAAGGGCTTGGCCATGAACGTGGCCAGGAGCCCGCGGTGCCGGGCGATCTCCTGCACCGCCGACTTCAGCCGGAACGAGCGGTCGGCGGCGTCGGCGAGCTCGGAATGGCCCAGGTTGATCTCGAACTGGCCGGGCGAGAACTCGTGGTTGGCCGTGGTCACCCGCAGGCCCGCGTCCCTGAGCTGCCGCAGCATGTGCAGGAGCAGGCCGTCGGGGTCGCCCTTCCTCCCGACGACGTACACGTTGCCCGGATCGTTCGCGTAGCGCTGCCAGCTGCCGTCGGCGGCCTGCTGGCAGACGAAGAACTCCAGCTCCGGGCCGCAGACCAGGGTGTAGCCGAGGCCGGCCAGCTGGTCGGCCACGCGCCGCGCGACGGTGCGCGGCGACTCCGGCGCCGCCTCGCCGTCTGGGGTGCAGGCGTCGCCGAGGCACCATGCCGTGTTCGGCTCCCATGGCAGCGGCGTCATCGTCGCCAGATCGGGGTACACGGTGATGTCCGGCAGCCCCTCTTCCAGGCCGCCCTGGACCGGGATCACGTCGGCCATCGGGGAGGTGTGATAGACCGCGCGGCAGAACGCCAGGCCGTGGCCGGCCGCCGTGGGCAGCTCGTCGAGCAGCACGTCGCGGCCGCGGTCCACGCCGATCAGGTCGGGATAGGAGACCCGGACCACGTCCACGCCCTGTTCCCGCAGCCGCTCGCAG
>Ga0335073_10005300_pt1 | contig 18107 bp, 14 predicted proteins | sample Lox_Sample_22_FD_207093 | JGI IMG/M metagenome (GOLD analysis project Ga0335073, IMG submission 207093) | Soil microbial communities from Loxahatchee National Wildlife Refuge, Florida, United States - Lox_Sample_2.2 | ecosystem: Environmental > Terrestrial > Soil > Wetlands | place: USA...
TCCGGAACCCCGAAGTTATCGAGCGCCCGCGCAACACTAGCGGCTTGTTCATCTTCGACGTCGACGGAGACGGGCGCGAGTAACCGCAAACCAGCAGCACCACGAGGAGATCATGAGAGAAGCCGACATCCGCGAACGCGCCTTCGCCATGCCGTTCACCAGCCCGGCCTATCCACGCGGGCCCTATCGCTTCGTCCACCGCGAGTTCCTGAACATCACCTATCGCACCGACCCCGAGCGGCTTCGCGCGGTGGTGCCGGCGCCGCTCGAGCTCGACGGCGCGACCGTCAAATACGAGTTCATCCGCATGCCGGACTCCACTGGCTTCGGCGACTATTGCGAAACCGGTCAGATAATTCCGGTCTCGTTCCGCGGCAGGAAAGGCGGCTATTCGCATTGCATGTTCCTGAACGACGAAGGTCCGCTCGCCGGCGGCCGCGAGCTTTGGGGATTTCCCAAGAAGCTCGCGAAGCCGACGCTGGGCGTCAAAACCGATACTCTCGTCGGCACCCTCGATTACGGAGACATTCGGGTCGCCACGGGGACCATGGGGTACAAATTCGAGGCGGCCGACCTGGCGGCGGTGCGCGCTGCGCTCGAGGCGCCAAATTACCTGCTCAAGATCATCCCGCATGTCGATGGCAGCCCACGCATTTGCGAGCTGGTCGAGTACTTCCTCACCGATGTCGATGTGAAAGGCGCTTGGACCGGACCCGGCGCGCTCGAACTGCGGTCGCACGCGCTGGCGCCTCTCGCCGAGCTGCCGGTGCTCGAGGTTCTGACCGCGACCCATATCGTGGCCGACCTCACGCTCAGCCTCGGCAAGGTTGTTCACGATTATCTGGCCTGAACAAGCCGGATATTGCGGAGAGTGCCCCCTCCCGCGGAACGGTCGCGACCGCGCCGACGCACTCCTTAAACGGGTGGTTAACCCGGGATGGTTTATTGGTTGCCTGCCGCCGCTGTCCGGCGGCAGGTTGGAGAGGGTTTGTGGACAGCAAGAGTTCTTATTTGAAGCCGATGCTCGATTCCGGCTCGTCGCGCGTCTTCAACTGCAACGACCGCGCGCGCAAGCTGGAAAAGGAGAAGGCCGCCGAGCCTTATTTCTTCAAGATGGTGAAGATGCACGGGCTCGTGCTGATCAAGGAGCCGGTGCTCGATGCCGGGCGCCGCACGGCCAGCGACAGCATCGTCGGCACCAAGATCTACATCCCTTACAATCAGGCCGACGTGTACGAGGGCGGCCGCTCGATCTTCTATGACGACCCGCGCCTCATCTCGGTGCTGAACGAGATGTTCGGGCTCAAGGGCGTCACGGCCGAGCAGGCCGATTTCAGCCACGATATGAAGGTGCTGGGCATCCTCGATTCGCTTCCCTCGCTCGACGGGTTCCTGATGCGCGACGCGCTCGAGCTCGAAGGTGTCGCCACCAACGACAATTATTTCGAGGTCGCGGGATCCGAGCGCGCCGCGATCTACGAATATATCCGGCGCAAATTCGAGCCGCTGGTCCGCGCGGCGTGCAGCGGCTCGTCCTCGGTGTCGAGCAAGGTCAATCAGCTGATCGACAAGATCTGGGAGGCGAAGGACAAGGACGCGCTGGAACCGCTCATCCGCGCGTTCCGGTTTCCCGACGAGGAGGCGCTCGCGATCTTCGCCTCGTGGAAGGGCATCAATTTCTACACCTTCGAATATCTCCGCACCAAGCAGCAGCGCGAACAGTTCGGCATGTGGCTCCGCGACAACGCGAAGCCGCGCAACTTCGTCTCGAAGTCGGACCAGGATCACCTCAATCAGCTTCGCCGCACCGCGATCGAGCGGCTGCGCGCGCCCTGGAACGCGGTCGAATCCATCACCCGCCAATATGAAGCGCTCTACGCCAATTTCCTGCGCGTGCCCGAGGGGGTGGTCGAGTTCCTCGACTTCCTCAACAAGGCGAAGGAGATCTATTGGCGCATGGGCGATTCGCTCAGCAAGATCAACCACGCGATCCACTGCTGGGACCGGGTGTCGACGGGATTTTCCGACCGCAAGCTGCCGGCGGAAAAGCTTGCCGATCTATTGGAGATATTGCTCCAGGTTCTGAGCGTCGCGCACGAGCCCGCGGAAAGCGCCGTCGTCTGGCAATAGCTCAGCTGCCGGTGCGCCCGCGCGCGATGAAATGCGGGTTCCGGTAGTCGGGCTTGGCGTAGGCGAGAGGGGTCCCGTCGAGCGTCAGGACCGCGCCGCCCGCGGCCTCGAGCACGGCCTGACCAGCCGCCGTGTCCCATTCCATCGTGGTGCCGAACCGGGGATAGAAATCCGCCTCCCCCGACGCGAGCAGGCAAAACTTGGCCGAGCTTCCCGTCACCAGGCGGCGTGCGCCGGGATGGGTCGCGACATAGGCGGCGAGCGAGGCCTCGTCGGCATGCGACCGGCTATGCGCGACGACGGCGCCCGTGGCGGGGGCGGGGCGCGCCGTGATCGGCCGCGGCGCGCCGCCAGGGTCTTGGTGCGTCGCGGTGCCGGGTCCGCAGGCGGCATAGGTGACGCCGGTCACGGGGAGATGCACCACGCCCAGCACCGGGCGGGTGCCCTCGATGAGGGCGATGTTCACCGTGAACTCGCCATTGCGCTTCAGGAACTCGCGCGTGCCGTCGAGCGGGTCGACCAGCCAGAAACGGGGCGCTGGCGGTAACGAGATACCTTGGGCCGCCGTCTGCTCTTCGGCGACGACCGGGATCCCGGGTGCCTCGGCGGCGAGAAGGGCCAGGATCGCGGCCTCCGCCCGCTCGTCGGCCAAAGTCACCGGGGTGCGGTCGTCCTTGACCCGAACATCGAAGTTTGTCCCATATATTTCAAGGATTTGCTGACTCGCTTCGTGGGCCGCCCGAAGCGCCAGCCCCAACAGGTGCCGATTATCAATAGACATGAATCCGGGCCTCAGCCGATCTGGCGCGCAACCATTGGCCCCACGAGATTGGCGACCGCCAGCGGCAGGCGCTGCCAGGTCGCGATCATGAGCCGGTATTTGGGGTTCAGCGGGTTGACGTCCGGCAGCTCGGGCTTGCCCAGCGGCAGCACCTGGTAGCGAAGCGGCACCGGCTCGAAGCCCCAATAGGTCTTGTAGTCGAACGACCCGGTCCCGCGCTTGCTGCGCCCGAAATCATAGGTCAGCTTGCCGGCCGCCGCCGCCCGCTCCATGAGGCTCCAATAAAGGAGGTCGTAGGCGTGAAGCGGACGCGCGGCCGGCGTGGCGCCGCCATAATAGGGCATCACCCGGTCCCGGAACGTGAAGGTCATGAGCGCCGCCACCGGCCCGTCGGGGCCCCGCACCGCCGACAGCTCCACGTCGGTGCCAAACTCTTCCACGATCGCCCGATAGAACCGGCGCGGCAGCACCGGCGTCCCGAGATTGCGCAGGCTCTCGGAATAGATGCGGTAGAATACCTCGAACGCACACCCGACATCGACGGCGAGCTTTGGATTGTCGATCGCCTTGCGCAGGTCCGCGCGCTTCTTCCGCGGAATGGCCTTGAGGTTCTTGTCGTTTGCCGGAGACAAGGTGCGGCTGAAGGTGAAATAGAGCTCGGATTTGGCCGGCCACCCGATCGGGCATTCCTCGAGGTGGCGCAGCTCGACATAGTCGACGCCAAGCGACCGGCCGAGCTCGGCCGCATCCTCGGCGAGGCTTCGGGCGACCGCGTCGTCCGCGGCCAGGATGCCGCCATAAACGCCGAAGCCGACGGAGAGAAGCGACGTGCCGAAGAGCGGCGAGCGCACATGGATCAGCGGCAGCACGCCGACAAGCGCGCCATCGCGCCAGGCGCACCGGTAATGGCAGGCGTGTCCCAGGCTGCGCTCCACCACGCGCTTCCAGCCCAAGCGATGAAAGATCGTGGCGGCGGGCGCCGCGGCGACGAAGCGCTCCCACGCCGCTTCGTCTGCGCCGGCAAAGGGTCGTACGGCGATGGCGGTGCTCGCGGCGGGCAGCACCGGAGCCGAAGTCTGAAGCATGGAGGCTCGTTTGGCGGCTGGTTGCACTATTGCACAGCGGTCGGGTGAACTCACGGGCGAAACGGCGCCCATCGCGCGTGTCAGGGCGGGGGACGCGCCGGCGTGGGCTTGTCTCCCGACATCTCATCGAGGAGCCCTTGCAGCTCGTCGCTGACATCAGCCGGACCGCTCCGGTAGCGCTGGGTCTGCGGCGGCCGCGATGCGGCAGGAGGGGCGGCGGGGGTCGCTTGCGCGAAGCGGTCGAGACCGGCGCTCATCGCCTGAAACGCCGACACGAGCTCGGCCCATTTCGTGCCGACGGAGCCAGCGGCCTCCTCTTGGCGCCGCATCACCGCGTCGAGCCGACGATCGGTGTCGTCAAGCTTGTCCACCGCGGCGGCGATCTGGGTCAAAGCCTCTTTTGTGGCTTCGACAGGGCCGCCGGCGCCGGGTTCACGTTGCTCGATCGCGCGCACAAGAACCCCGATCTGAATCGTCAGCGTCTCGCACAATCCGCCGATGAGCACATTTTGTCGTGCCGCGGCCTCGCGGACGGCGGTCTCGAGCGAGGCCAGCGCCTGGGTGGCGCTGTCGATCTCCATCCAGGATCTTTCGGTGACGCTCTCGGCAAGCTTGTCGATCGCCGCGGCGATCGCCTCGATCCGGGTCGGCGTCCCGGCCTCGGACCCAAGGCGGCGCAGCGGGACAAGGGCAGGCCGCTCGCGGCGCGCCGCTTCCCATGCCGCGGCAATCGACGAAAGGGTGGCGGCCAGCCGATGAATCGCGCCGTCGATCAGCAGCCACGCCCCGAGAGCCGATGCCAGCACCGCCAAGGCCGCAATCTCTTCCCACTGTGTCGCGCTCGTGGGAACCGGCCCGACGGTCGGAAGATAAGGAGCGGCCGCGATCGCGCCGATCGCGAGCACAAGCGTCACGAGCTGGGCCGCGGCAAGCCGCGTGCCATAGATCCGCCACGCCTCGAACCGCAGCACGCGAAGCAGCGCCAACGGCGAAATCGTCAAATCCTCAGCCGGGAGGCGCACGGCAAGCGGCTCGAATTCCGTTTCCGCCGTCGCGTCTTGCCAAGCGCCTTTCAGTTGGTCGGGATCGGCGGCGGCCGGGTCAAGGCGTGCGCGCACGCGGACCAGATCGTGCACCGCGCCGGCCGTGAGCAGCAGGAACGACAGGACGACATAGGCCAAGATGGCTGTGCCGCCGACCCCGCCCAGCAGCGTCCAGGCCGTGGCGATGGGATCATGCTGCCAGAAATCCGGCCGCACGACGGCCTCTTTCGCTACGTAGTGCCATGCCGCCGCCGCGATGATTGCGGCACAACCGAGGCTGGTGCCGATGCTAGCGGAAAGCTTCAAGCGTCAATCCCCGTTCAAAGGCGTTCGCCCGGAACGCCGCCGAAGATCGTCCGATAGCCCAAAGCGATCCAGTCTCGCTAGTCGTCGCGACCCTAATCATTAGGGTCTCACCCTTTTGTAGAAGGCCGACCAGCCGGAATGTTATAGCGCAATCACTTTGCAATATTGGCAACATGTAATGTTCTTCGTTGTTTGCAACGACGGCGATATTGAGATTGTGCTCAAATTTGATTTAGTCAAGGTTAAGCATCTGATGAAATTTAGATTTCAGTTGGCGCAGGCGTGATGCCATGGTATGAAATTGCGAGAAATCGAGTTCGCGGCTCGGAGAGTTACCCATTGAGCATAACAATGGTGGCTCGCCTTTCGGGGTAGGCAATGTTGAAAGTGCGGGGACTATTCGTGCCCGTCCGGACGGTTGCACTCCTCCTGAGCGAAGTGTTGATCACGTGTACCGCGTTCTACTTTTTCGTGATCCTGTCCGCAGGCCACGACATTGGCGCTCTTACATTTGGGCTTTCGGTGCAATTTGCGGTCGTTCTGGGATCGCTGACCGTCCTCATGATGGTGGCCGTCGGGCTCTACAATTACGCCACCTTGATTGATTACCGCGCGATGGTCTCCCGGGTTGTGCTCGCGCTCGCGCTCGAAGGCCCGATCATCTTCGCCGCGACCTTCCTCTACCGCGATTCGGTGTGGCCGGCGATTCCAGCCTGGTCGATCTGGTACCTCGAGGTCATCGTCGCGCTGCTCAGCTGTCTCGTGATCACGCGGGCCATCTTTCTTTTGATCGCGGATACCCGGGCATGGAAGCGCCGCGTCATCGTGGTCGGCGCCGGCGAGCGCGCGGACCGGATCCGCGCCCTGTCAGAGCGGGGATCCGGTGGCAATTTCGTCCCGGCGGCGTTCGTTGCGTTCGGCACGAACGAGCCGCATCCGGGGGAGTGGACTGTCGCGCTCGACGAGGGGCGTGACGACGGCGCGCTTTATCAGCTCGCGTGGCGCTGCGGCGCGACCGAGATCGTCGTCGCGACGGATGATCGCCGCGGCGTGCCGGTAAAGCCCTTGCTGGAGTGCAAGGCACGGGGCATCGCGGTGACCGAGTTCCTGACCTTCTGCGAGCGTGAAAGCGGGCGCGTCGACCTTGATGCCTTGCGGCCGAGCTGGCTCATCTATTCCGACGGGTTCCGCGTGAGCTGGGCCGCCCGTGCGGTGAAGCGGGCCTTCGACATCGTCGTCAGCGCGGCGATGCTGGTGCTGACGCTGCCGCTGTTGGTGCTGACATGCGTTGCCATCAAGCTCGAGGATGGCGGTCCGATCTTCTACTCGCAGGAGCGCGTCGGCCTGTTCGGCACACGCTTCACCGTGCATAAATTTCGCAGCATGCGGCCGGACGCCGAGGCCGCGGGCGGTCCACAATGGGCGGCCAAGCGCGATGCGCGGGTTACCTATGTCGGCTGGTTCATCCGCAAAGTACGCATCGACGAGTTGCCGCAGCTCGGCAACGTGCTGAAAGGCGACATGAGCTTCATCGGGCCGCGGCCGGAACGGCCCTACTTCGTGGATAAATTGGGCGAACTCATCCCGTTCTATGGCGAACGCCACGCGGTGAAGCCGGGGATCACAGGCTGGGCGCAGATAAGCGCGCCCTATGGTGCGTCCTTGCATGACGCGCGCAAGAAGCTCTCTTATGATCTATATTACGTCAAGAATCACAATCTCCTTCTCGACATCATCATTCTGATCCAGACGGTACGGGTGATCCTGTTCGGCGAAGGCGCGCGATAAGACGTAATCCTCGATGAATGTCGTTCTCGTCACTCATTTGATTTGCGCTGCCGCATTCTGCACGTTGGCGGCGGCGTTGATTGCGGGTCGGCCCAAAAGCCGCCCCTCTTTCGCGCTCATCCTCGCGAGCCTTGTCACCATTCTTTGGGCTCTTGCCGTCGCGGCGACGGACAGGCTTCCCGCCACCCTCGTCCCCGTCGTCGAGAGCGCCCGCGACGTGACCTGGGTTCTGTTCATGGGCGCGCTGGTCGCTCCGACCGATCGGCCGATGCTGCCCTGGGCACGGACGAGCACGCTCGCGGCGCTGAGCGTGGCCGTGGTGGTTTTCGCGATCGATTTGGGCCGGGCGGTGTTTTCTTCCGGAGCGACCGGAATGACGCAGCCGCAGCTCATTTTGCGCATCCTGGTCGCGGTCTTGGGCCTGTCGCAGGTCGAAAATTATTATCGCAATACGTCCCGGGACAATCGGTGGGACGTGGTTCCGCTGTCGATCGCGATCGGCTCGTTCTTCGCGTTCGAGCTGTTCTTCTATGCCGACGTGCAGCTTTCGCGGACCGTCGACACGTCGCTCGAGGCGGCTCGCGCGCTTGCCGACGCGATGTGCGTGCCGTTCCTGTTGCTCGCCATGACGCGAAATTCTTACTGGCGGAACGAGTTGCGCCTGTCGCACAGCGCCGCTTTTCACGGCGTGACCTTGATCTCGAGCGGGATCTTCCTGCTGTCCGTCGCGCTGGTGGGGCTGGTGTTCCGTCGCTATGGCGGTCAGTGGGGCATGATCCTCCAGGTGACGACGATGTTCGGCGCCGCGGTGGTGCTTGCCACAGTGCTTTCGTCGGAGACCGCCCGGTCCGGCATCCGGATGGCGATCCTGCGAAATTTCTTCTCTTATCGATACGACTATCGTGTCGAATGGCTGCGCTCGATCGAGGCGTTTTCCTCGGGCAACGTCATCTTCGATCTGCCGGAACGGGTGATCCGCGCCATTGCCGATGTCGTAAACAGTCCGGGCGGCGTGCTTTTTCTGCGGCGCGACGACGGCTTCGTCCCGTCCGCGTTCTGGAACGCGCACGTGCCGGCCGACTCGCGCGAGTTCGTGAACAGTGACTTTATTTCCGCTTTCCGGGACGGCCGCTGGGTACAGGAGTTCATCGCCGCGAACCCCGAGACCGTGGTGCAGCCGCGTCCAGCCTGGCTCGCCGGAGACGAGTCGTTCTGGCTGGCGGTGCCGTTGCCACGCCAAGGGGAGCTCCTTGGCTTCGTTCTTTTGGTCGAGCCGCGGGCGGCGATCCATCCCGATTGGGAGGTTTTCGATCTCTTGCGCACCTTGGCACGGCAGGCCGCCAGCTATCTCTTCGAACAGCAGGCGGAACGGGCTCTTGCCGACACCCATAATCTTCAGGAATACAGCAAGCGTTTCGCTTTCGTCGTGCACGATATTAAGAATCTGTCAAGTCAGCTCGGGCTTATTCTCTCGAATGCACGCCGACATGGCGACAATCCGGAGTTTCAGGCCGATGTGCTCCATACGGTCGAAAACTCCGTTGCCCGAATGAACAAGCTCCTATCCCAACTCCGCGCGACTGCGGGGTCCTCGCCATCGGTGGAGCTGCCCGCCGACGCGCCGTCGACGACCGATGCGCTGGCCCTGGTGCGCGAGCTCGCGGCCTCTCATCCCAATGCGCCGCAAATCGCCGTTTCCTGCGCTTTGCCGGGCGCCGCCGTGCGGATGGACCCGGAGCCGCTTCGCTCGGTGCTGGTTCACCTCATCGACAATGCGGTCGAGGCATCGGGATCCGCCGGCAAGGTCACCGTGACCTTGGGTCGCGACGGCGACCGGGCTACTATCGACATCACCGACGAAGGCCCGGGCATGGAGGTGAGTTTCGTGAGAGACGAGTTGTTCCGGCCATTCCGCTCGACCAAGGACAGCGGATTTGGAATTGGAGCATTCCAGACGCGGGAGCTGATCCGCGCCGCGAGCGGGCAGCTCGAGGTGATCACGAAGCCCGGCGCCGGGACCACGATGCGTATCGTCCTCCAATCGGCCGGCAGCCCGTCGCACGTCTCTCCGGCGGCATAGCCCATGCCCGGCGACAAAAGTCCCATGCTCATCCTCGAGGATGACGAAGGTCTGCGGCGGCAATACCGCTGGGCCCTTTCGGACTATGAGCTGATGCTTGCGAGCACCCGCGAAGAGGCGATCGCGCTTGCCCGCGGGACGCCGCCTGCCGTCGCGATCATCGACCTTGGCTTGCCCCCGGACCCCGACGGGGCGACCGAGGGGTTGGCGGCGCTCGAAGCGCTCCGGCGGCTTGCGCCGGATTGCAAGGTCATCATCGCCACCGGGAACGAGAATCGCGAGCACGCCTTGCGCAGCATTGCGCTCGGTGCCTACGACTTCTTTCAGAAGCCGGTGGACATCGACTTGCTGCGGCTTCTCGTCGAGCGGGCGATAAAGCTGCAACAGCTCGAAGCGGAGAACCGACAGCTCGCCGCGATCGCGCCGCGCTCGCCCATCGACGGCATTCTCGGCGCCAGCAATTCGATGGGCCGCGCTCTGCGGATGGTCGAGAAGATCGCGCCGACGGACGTGGCGGTATTGATCCTCGGAGAGAGTGGGACCGGCAAGGAGCTGTTGGCTCATGCCATCCACCGGCTCAGCGCGCGGGCCAAGGGGCCATTCGTCGCGATCAATTGCGCGGCAATCCCCGAAACCCTGCTCGAAAGCGAGCTTTTCGGTCACGAGAAGGGCGCCTTCACCGGCGCTGTCCGCCAAACCATCGGCAAGGTCGAGAAGGCCGACCGCGGCACGCTGTTTCTCGACGAAATCGGCGATCTGCCGCTCGCGATGCAGGTGAAGGTTCTGCGCTTTCTGCAGGATCATCTCATCGAGCGCATCGGCGGCCGGCAGCAAATCCGCGTCGACGTGCGGATCGTGTGCGCCACCAATCAGGATGTCGACAAGCTGATCGTGGATGGGCGTTTTCGCGAAGACCTCTTTTACCGGCTCAACGAGGTCAAGTTGAACATTCCCCCTTTGCGCGACCGCGACGGCGACGTGCTTTTGCTCGCGAGCTATTTCCTCAAGAAATTCAACGATCAGTACAATCGCAATCTGAAAGGGTTCACGAGCGAGTCCATGGCCGCGATGGGGAACCATCCCTGGCGCGGCAATGTCCGCGAACTCGAGAACCGCGTGAAGCGCGCGGTCGTCATGTCCGAAGGACCCCTGATTTCCGCGGCGGACATGGATCTGGCGGCCGCCGAAGTCGACGATATCTCGCTCGATCTTCGCGTCGCCCGCAGCCGCGCTGAAAAAGAGGTGCTTCAGCGCGCGCTGACCCAAAGCGGCGGCAATCTGACCATGGCGGCGAAGCTGCTCGGGGTGAGCCGCCCGACGCTTTACAGCCTGGCGAAAGAGCACGGGTTCTCGATCGACACCTGAGCTCGCCCCTTTCGCCGGACGCAGGAGATGATCATGGATTGGAAGCCCAATCTCGCGCGGGCACTTGGATTTTCCGTTTCGCTGGCGGCGCTTGCCTTGGTGCACCCGGCGTTCGCGGCGGATCAGGATGCGCAATCCTATGTGAAGGACGCGAACAAGCTGCTTGCCAAAGGCGACGCGAAGGGTGCGGAGATCCAGTTGCGCAATGCGTTGCGCAGCGATCCGGATAACCCGGACATCCATATCGAGCTGGCCAAGGTCTATCTGAGGCTCGGCAATTTTGCCTCTGCCGAGGCGGAGGAGCGCGAGGCCGGCCACGACGGCGGCGATGACGACGAGGTTGCGCCGCTTTTGGCTCAGACGATGCTGCTCGAGAACAAGATGAGTCAGCTCCTGGAGCAGATATCGCCCGGCACGCGGACCCCGCGGGCGGAGGCGACGGTGCGGCTGTCGCTTGGACTTGCGCACCTCGCGCTGCGCGAATACAGCCAGGCCGAGCCGCTGCTGGCGGATGCCGTCCGCCTCGACCCGGATAGCTGGCGCGCGAAGCTCGCGCTGGCGCGCCTCGACATGCTGAAGGGCGATGCCGCGGAAGCCAAGCGCCAGATCGCCGAGGCGGCAGCGAAGTATCCCGATATTCCCGACGTCTTGCGGCTTCAGGGCGAGATGCTGCGCTCGTCCGGCGACACCGCCGGCGCGCTCGCGATCTTCGACAAGATCCTCGCAAAGCAGCCCCAAGATCTCTCAACGCTCAACAGCCGGGCCAATATCCTGATATCCGAGGGCAAGCTCGACGACGCTCAACGCGATGTCGATCGCGCGTTGAGCGTGAGCCCCAACAACATCGCGGCGATCTATCTCGATGCGCTGCTCATGGCGAAGAAGGGCAGTCTCGACAAGGCGGACGACCTTCTGACGAAACTCAGCCCCGCCTTCACCAATCTGCCGAGCGGGTATTTCCTCCAAGCGACGGTCAAATACGCACTGGGACAATACGAGCAGGCCGAAGCCAGCCTGGGCAAGTATCTTGCCCGATATCCGAACCAGCCGGCGGCGACACGCCTTCTAGCCACGATTGCGCTGCGCAAGAACGATCGAGATACCGCCATCAGCCTGCTGAAGCCGGTGACGGACGCAAATCCATCCGACGTGGCCTCGGTCAATCTTCTCGCGCGCGCCTATGTGGCCGCCGGCAAGAAGGATGAGGCGGTCAAGCTCTACGAAGCCGCCGCCTCCGCGAAGCCCGACGATCAGATGACGCAGACCTCGGCCGCGTTGATGCAGATGCGCTTTGGCGATGCGAACGAGGGCCTGGCGGACCTCGAGAAGATCGCCGGCACCGATGCGGGCGCCGACATCGCGACCCCGCTCCTGGTTCTGGGCGACTTGCAGTCGGGGAATCTCGACAAGGCCGCGGCCACCGCCGAGGCGATGGTGAAGCGCAAGCCCGATGACGCCGTCGCGCAGAATCTCCTCGGCTCGGTGCGGGTCGCTCAGGACAAGCTGCCCGAGGCCGAGGCGATCTTCTCGGGCTTGATCAAGTCGGATCCCAACTTCCTCGCCGCCCGCCGCAACCTCGCCCGCGTCTATCTCCGCATGAACCGGTTCGACGATTCGCGCAAGACGTGGCTCGACCTGCTGCAACGCAATTCCGGCGATGAGGACGCGGTGATGGGACTTGCCGATCTAGCCGTCGCGCAACAGGACGTGAAAGGCGCGGTCGACTGGCTGACCAAGGCGCGGGCGGCGGCGCCCAAGGATTTGGTGCCGGGCCTGCGCCTCGCGCAGCTCTACATGGAACAGAAGGATTGGCAGAACGCGATCCAGGTCGCGCATGAGGTCGAAGTGCAATTCCCGTTCAACCCGCGCGCCACCGACCTGGCGGCGACGGCGCGGCTGGAGGCGGGCGATAAGGCGGGCGCCGCGGAAGAGTTCAGTGCGCTGACGGGTCACTACACCACGTCGGCGCCGCTCTTCGAACGCTATGCCTATTATCAGCTTGCCGCCGGCGACAAGGATGGCGCACGGGCTTCACTGCAACGGGCGGTGGACCTCGCTCCCGACCAGCAGCAATACATGAGCTCGCTGGTGAAGTTCGATTACGACAACAAGGGCGTCGATGCCGCCTTGGCGACCGCCAAGCTGCAGGCGACCAACGATCCGGGCGAATCCGCTCTGCTGGTGGCGGAAGTGCTGACGACCGCCAAGCGTCTGCCCGAAGCGATCGACGCCCTGACCCAAGCGAACCAAGACCATCCCAGCGGGCCTATCGTCGCCGATCTTGCAACGCTCTACTTCCGCACCGGCAAGGGCGACCAGGCGAAGGACCTTTTGCATTCCTGGCTCAAGGATCATCCGGGCGACGTGGCGGTTCGGGACTCGCTGGCCACGATGTACCTGGCCCAGCATGTGGACGATCAGGCGCAGGCCGAGTACGAACGCGTGCATGCCGAAGCGCCGGCAGACATCCTGGCGCTCAACAACCTCTCGTGGCTCTATGCCAAAAAGAAAGACCCGCGCGCCCATCAACTGGCCGAGCGGGCCTATCAGCTATCGCCCTCGCCGCAGACCGCGGACACGCTGGGGTGGGTCCTGGTTGGCGATGGCGAGGCGGGCTCGGGGCTTCCCTACATCAAGAACGCCGCCGCGGCGCTCCCGGCGGACGCGACCCTGCAATACCACCTGGCGGCGGCCCTCAACGCCACGGGCGACAAGGCCGAGGCGCGATCGGTGCTCGAACGGGTCCTTGCCGGGGATGCCGCCTTCGATGATCGTGACGCCGCGCAGCACTTGCTCGACGAATTGAAGCGCGGGTGAGCGGGCGGGAGGCCCATCCGGGAGGCGCGCTCATTTCTTGCGGCGGTCCACGGCGTTGTATAAAGTTTAAACCGTTGTCATCGTAACGTTTTCGGTGACGGGCCAAGCGAGGGACGGCCGAACGGGGTAAGCCGCATGTTCAGCGCGATTGCGTGCGTTGGCATCAGTGTCTTGGTCTATGGCGTCGCGGTCCATAAGGGACGGACCGGGTGGCATTGGCTTGCGCTTACCCTTTTCGCCTTCGTGGCGCTTTGGGTGTTCAGCTTCCTGGTCCTTCATTTCGCCAACGTCCCCATCTCGCTGGCGGCGGCGGACAAGTCTCTTGCCGGGTTTGCCGGGGCAATCACCTGCGCGGTCATGGTGGTTGTCATGCTCTCGGTGCCGGGCCGGCCGCGGCGGCAATCGCCACCGCTCGAGGCGGGACGACGAGGACCGACGCCCTGAGCCGTTGCCGTCTCGGCGTCAGCGGCGGATCGCGACGGCGAGCCGCGTCATCGCCCAGACGAGGACCAGGACGCCGGCGGTGATCATGGCCAGCGTCCCGGTCGGCGTCCTGATGAAGTTCAGCGCATAGGCGACCAAGGTGATCTTGTGCTCTTCCTTTCCCTGAGGGGGGGCTTCTTGGTCGTGCTGCGGCTGCCCCGTCGGTACGGTGATGCTGACGCCTGTCGACAATTCGGAAAAGCTGACGGTCGTCAGGTCATTCGAAAGCTGAAGCTCGAATTGACCCTGGCCGAGGATCGAAAATCCCTGGGATCCGTCCACCATGACGACCGGCTGCACGATCGCTTGCAGCGCCTCTGCCAAAGCTCGGCTGTCCAGAACGCCGTCGCCCAGCACCACGTCTTCGTCATCGGCCGAGTCCATGTCGTCCGTGGCGCTGGAAATGGCGGTGGCTGCCGAATTCGGCTTCGTGCCGGCCTTTTTCGTGACGATCGACCGCAACGCCTGATCCAGGGTCGCGCCGTCCGGCGGTTCGTTGAGCGAGACCTCATCGACATCGACCGACTGCGTTTCGCGCGGGACGGGCCGCGCCGCTGCGCTTGCCGGGTGTCGGTCGGCGCGGGCCTGGGCTTGGGCGGACGGCGACGGCGTGCCGTCGGATTGGTCACTGCGGCTCGTGGCGGAGCCGAGTTCCGCACTCTGAAGTGCCGAATAGGTTGACCCGGGGGATGCGCTTATAGGCTCTATGGTTCGAAGTGCCGTAGTGGTCACCACAACCTGGCGCAGTTCCTCGTCTTGTTTCAGCGATTCCAACACGGTGCCCTCGGCCAGCGCCACGGGGTCGACCGAGGTGGCGAACTGTGCGTTGAGGCTCTTGAGGGTGTCGAGATTCCAGTCGTCGGCGTCGCCGTTCCCGAACGCAAATTCCGACGACGGCCCGGATTCCGTGAGCGAGGACGCGTGGCTCGGGTCGGTCCCAAGATTGAGCCAAACCATCAGCGCGAGGAGCGCGTATCCGAAATTCGGACACCGACCCCGGGCCGCACAAATCATCCCCTTTTGCACCGACTGCCTCAAGGTCCTTGCCTCAGGCAAACCACAAAATTAATGGAACGGAAAAAGCTATCAAAGCAAACTCGGATTACGCAAGGCATGATTCGATGACACTGGCTCGGCACTTTCGATCACTGCGACATCTTGCCGTATGCAGAGTATTCGCGCCGGCCGCTGCGGGCTTATTGTGCGCCTGCTCACTAGGGCCACCGCCTGGCACCCAGGCGCCCGGTTCGCAGCCGCCATCGACCTCGGCATCGCCGCAAGGCGAAACGGCCACCCGAGATCAATATATCGTCCGGGCGCTCGCTCCCTCTCAGCCCAAGGCCCTCGACGGGCGGCGGCTGGTTGGCCAGGGGTCGGGCTTTTTCGTCACGCCGACCGATGTCGTGACAAACTTCCATGTGGCTGGCAACTGTACGCTCGTCACAGTCGGCAATGCCTCCGACGCGCCCGAGCAGATCGCAGAGCCGCTGGCAAAGGACGAGCTTGACGACCTTGAGCTGCTCAAAGTCGACGGGTCGGCAGAGCCCGCGCGGTTTGTCTTCGACACGGCGGCCGAATCCGGACAGGACCTGGCGGTCATCGGCTATCCGGAGCACGGATTGACGGTCCGCCAGGCCGAATTCGATTCCGTGGACGCGCTGCCCAGTCAGCTGGGCTCGGCGGCCCCGCGCTATCAGTTCAACGGCAGCATTCGACGCGGAAACAGCGGCAGCCCCGTCCTCGATGACACCGGCGCCGTGGTGGGCGTGGTCGTGCAGAAGATCGACACGGTCGCCGTTTACCAGCACACGGGAGAGGTCATCGACAATATCGGCATCGCGATCGCCAATCGCACGGTGCTGGCGTTCCTGCGCGAAAACAACGTATCGATCGAGGCGGCCACGCCGTCCGTCCCGTTAACGCCCGATCGGCTGCTCCAAAAAGCGCACGGCTTCGTCCGCCAGATCGGATGCTGGAGATAGAGGCCGGTTTCAGTCGACCTTGAGGGGCCCGTCCGCGAAGGCGCGGATCAGGCCCTGGCGGATGTCGAGCGTGGTCTTGACGCCCAGCGATGTCGTCGCCCGCGACGGGTCGCCCAGCGAAATCCGGATGTCACCCGGCCGCGCCGGCTGAAATCGAATCTCCGGCGTCGTGCCGACCGTGTCGCCGACATGCTGGGCAAGATCGAGAATGCTCGTGCCCTGGCCGGTGCAGACATTGAAGACGGCGCCCGCGGCCGCGGGCGTTGTCATCGCCGCGACCAGGAACCGGACCGCATCGGAGACGGCGACGAAATCGCGGGTCTGGCGACCGTCGCCAAAGATGTCGATGGGCGCCTTGCGGGCAAGGCGGTCGGCGAAGATGGAGATCACGCCGGAATAAGGCGAGCGCGGGTCCTGGCGCTGCCCGTAGATATTGAAGAACCGCAATCCCACCGTCGGCACCCCATGAAGCAGGGTTGCCACGCGCCCGTGCAGCTCGCACCCGTACTTGTCGGCGCCGTAGGCGTTGATGGGAGACGGAGCGTTCTCTTCTCTAAGGGGCATCGCCGGGTTGTCGCCATAAACCGCCGCGCTCGAGGCATAAACGACGCGCGGCGCCTTCTTCTGTTGCCGCGCGGCATCGAAGATCTGGATGCACCCGCCCAGATTTACGGCGTGGCAGCCGAGCCAGTCGCGCCGGCTTTGCTCCACCGAGGCGATGGCGGCGAGATGATAGACCCCGTCGACGCCAGCGACGCATTGTCTCACCGCCGCGGGATCGGTCACGTCGCCGACGATCAGCTCGGCGGCAACCGGCATGTTTTCGCGCCGTCCGGTCGACAAATTGTCAAGAATCCGAACCCGATGTCCCGATGCGATCAGCGCGTCCGCCAAATGCGAGCCGATGAATCCGCAGCCGCCAGTGACGAGAAAGAGTGCCATTTACCAACCGTGTCCTGGTTCTTGTGGGTCGATGTCGCGAGGGATGGTGACGACGCCCTATCAATAATTGATTGCCGATCGGCAGGCTGAGACCATTTTTGGCCGATGGCGCGGCGGATGCGGAACGGGTCCGCGCGGGACTATACGGGGTGCCGGCAACGGCAGATCACAGCTTGCTCCGCAGCCGGCGCCGTGCGAGTCGCAAATCTAGTATCCTCCCGGTAAAATTGAATTAACCGGTCATCCTGGTATAATGGGAACGAACTCGGCGGCCGCGCTCGCGGCGCCGGATGATGGCGTCGTCCGGTCGACGACGGCTCTTACCGGCGGCGCTCATCGCGGCTTGGCTTGGCTCAGCGGTCAACGGGCGGCGCACAGAATCGGGGGAGGGAATTTTGAACATTTCGGCTTTGCGCGCGCTCGTCCTTGGATCCGTCTTGGGAATTGCCGGCTGCTCTGGAAGTCCCAGCCCGCCGCCGGCCGACACCAGCAACCCGAATGGCGCACAGTATCTCATCGGCGCGGGCGACACGCTCAACATCTTCGTGTGGCGCAACCCGGAACTGTCCATGACCGTTCCGGTGCGGCCGGACGGGCAGATTTCGACGCCGCTCGTCGAGGATGTTCGGGCAGAGGGGAAGACGCCGACACAGCTCGCGCGTGATGTCGAGGAACGGCTCAAGAAATTCGTCCGCGACCCGATTGTGACGGTCATCGTGAGCGGCTTTGTCGGCGACTACGATCAGCAGGTGCGGGTTATCGGCGAAGCGACAGATCCTCGCGCCGTTCCGTACCGTATAGATATGACCATTCTCGACGTGCTGATCGCATCGGGCGGGCTAACTAAATTCGCGGCGGGCGACAAGGCGATTATTGTGCGGAGAATAAATGGTAAAGAAGAGAGTTTCCCTTTGAAGCTCGATCAATTGGTAAAATATGGCGATATTCGATATAACTACAGGATGGAGCCTGGGGATGTCGTGATCATCCCGCAGAGCATTTTCTGATTTGGCCCGAGACAAGTTGGCCGTTCGACGGTTAATGGCCTAGGAGCCGGAGGCGATGAACAGCAAGCTTCTCCTATTCTACCTCCAGGGCGTGTGGCGGCGGAAATGGATCGCCGTGGCGATCTGCTGGGTCGTCTGCCTGGTCGGGTGGCCGGCCGTCTACTATATCCCGAACAGCTATGAATCGGCGGCCCGTGTCTATGTCGACGTGGACAGCCTCTTGACCCCGCTGTTGCGTGGCCTCGCGGTCGAGTCAAATCCGCTGCAGCAGCTCGACTACATGCAGCGCACGCTCCTA
>Ga0335073_10005301_pt1 | contig 18105 bp, 15 predicted proteins | sample Lox_Sample_22_FD_207093 | JGI IMG/M metagenome (GOLD analysis project Ga0335073, IMG submission 207093) | Soil microbial communities from Loxahatchee National Wildlife Refuge, Florida, United States - Lox_Sample_2.2 | ecosystem: Environmental > Terrestrial > Soil > Wetlands | place: USA...
GCCCATGATGGTCCGGTCCCACGATGCGCCCCAGCGGATGAGGGTGCCGTCGGGTGACGGGGTCAGCGTGACCTCGGCCCGGTAATTGCGCACCGGGATGCCGCGCAGGACGGTGTAGGCCAGCCGCTTGCCGGGCTCGACGTCGAGGATTTCCTCAACCGAGACGGGGTACCGGAACCCGTACCGCTTTGACCCCTCCAGCCAGTAGACGGCGCCCTTGCCGTTCGCGGCCGCGTCGCCCTCGCTCCGGTAGCCGGCTTTGCGCCACGGTCCCCACTGCGGGAACGCCATGATGTCGCTGAGCAGGGACCAGACGACCTCGGGCGGCACATGGGCAGTCTGCTCTGCCGCGGCTTCCACTTTGCGCATATACAGGGTTGTACCGTCCGCCAGTCAGACCGGACAAGAGGCAGCCGACTTCCGTCCCCGCCACCGTGACGGCACCAGAACCGCCCGGCGACCGAACGCGATGACGTTGCGCCGATCGTGCCGAACGGCCCCGACAACGAACGGTTCGCCGGGCTCTCAAGGCCTACGCTCTGTTCCGTGACCTTCCAGCAGCGCCACCCGCACCTCCACAGGGCAGGGATCCCATTCCGGACTGCAGGCCGCGGGTTCCTGTACCTGGCGCGCCTGGATGCCGACTGGCAGGCCAGGCGGAGGACCGCCGCGTTCCCGCTGTTCCGGTGGGCGGCTGCGCTCGGCCTGGTTATCTGGTGCGCGGCTGGCAGTAACCCCGCGAGCATGACGGCATGGGCGACGCATCACGGGCCGTGGCTGATCCTGGCGGGGGCGCTGGCATTCGGGCCGGAGGTAGCGAGTATCCGATTCGGCGGGTTCCGGCTGGACACCATTACGGAGGACGTGCGGGAGCTGCGCGGCAAGGTGGAGCAACTGCAGATCGCGCACGCGAGTTCCAGGTCGGCCAGCGGGGCGAACCAGGCGGGCGAGGTAGCGATAGCAAAGAAGGGCGTGCTGCCGGCAGCCGCGCTTGGCAGGTACATCCCCGGCGGGACAGGCGGATAAGGCGAATCTGTTTGTACCATCAGAGCGTGAGCGCGCCATCGGAGGAGACACCTGACGGCACGCGTGCTGGTTGCAGACACGGTCTTCACCCAGATGAACGCCCTGCCAGGGCCAATCCAGGAGCCCGGACGCTCCTGTGATCATCTACCGGGAGATCACCCCGGATGACCGGGGTCTCGAGGGGCGGTGGTTGGTGACGACCCTCCTTGCGCCGGCTGTGTTCCTCCAGTACCGGCGAGCCGGGGCGGATGGTCTACTTCCCGGACACCAGTACGCTGATGAACCTTTCTAAGGCAGAGCCAGCAGAGCTGCATGACGTAGCCCTGCGCGCCATCGGCGAGCCCTAGCCGGACCCCACCTGACCAGGACAACCAGAAGTCCCGCGCGGCGAACTGGCGTGTCAGTTTAGATTGACAAACCTTGGCCTGTCAGTTCAAACTGACAGACGTGGACATCGAAGAGCTCAGCTCGAATCTCTCGTCGGATGACCCGGCGATTGGGCTTCGCGCGTCGCTGGCGCTCCATCGCCTTGCTGAGAGGGTCGAAGCGAACCACGTCGTATCCGCGCGGGCAAAGGGCTGGTCGTGGCAGCAGATCGGAGACGCTTTGGGCGTCACCCGTCAATCCGTGCACACCAAATACAACAAGGAGTGATCATGACCACCGAGTCCGTTGCGCCAGAGGTGCTTCACCCCTGGGCCATCTATCTGCGGGCTAGTGAGGAGGCTCGTCGCCGAGGTGATCGCCGAACTGGCACCGATCATCTCCTGCTCGCCTTGCTGGAGGAGCCCTCGATCGAAGTCCTACTGGGCGTGAGCCTGCAGCAGGCTCGCCAGGCCATTGAGTCGCTCGATCAGGAAGCCCTTGGTGCCCTGGGCCTGGGGTCCGGTACCGACGCTCCCGCGCTGCCGATGCACGCCGTGCCGAAGAAGCCGACGCTCCGAGACATCATCATGCAAAAAGATCGCCTCCGCCTTACGCCCGCTGCGAAGAAAGTCCTGGAGGAAGCGTCTAAGCCCAATCGCCGGAAGTTCCAGGTCACGGCTCAGCAGGTGCTGGCCCCGATACTCACTCTCCAACCGCCAGATCCTGCGTCGGCGCTGCTGGGCGCTCTCGGCGTGAACACGTCGGAGGTTCTGCGCCGACTCGATACGAGCACGCCCGACAGCTGAGTCCCCAGACACTCACGACTCTGCCGCTACGGGTGCGGCAGTCCTGTCTCGTTCGCGCTGACGTCCGAGCCGGCCGGAATCTCGCTCTCGCTTGCGCTCGCGCCAGCGCCTTCATAGCCGTGGCCAGCTCTAGCCGCCGCGCGCAGATGACCGACCACGTCGGCGGATAGTTCCCGGCAATTCGAGGAAACGGGCAGCGAGGCCCATCGCTCGAAGGCGGTGGCGAACACCGCTATTCCAGCCTGGGCGGCTAGCTGCCCGGCCGGGTCAACGTCTCCTCCGGCCACGGTAGCCGGCCGACATCGCGACAGCGGTCCGGCCGGTCGCCTGGGTGGGCGCTCCGTCGGTGACGGGCGCGGGCCGGGCCGCGGCCGGCCGGACGCGCTCGGCGCGCGGGCCCGCGATCGTCGCGAGCAGACCGCTGTCCGGGCCTACCGCGGCGCGCAGCGGGACCACGCCGGCCTTGCGCAGCAGGGCGCTCACGTCACGAGCCTGCGCCGTCGTCTGCAGCGTGACGACTACCCCGCTGGCTCCGGCGCGGGCGGTGCGTCCGGAGCGGTGCACGTAGGCCTTGTCCTCCGCCGGCGGGTCGGCATGAATCACCAGGTCGATGCCGTCGACGTGGATACCGCGGGCGGCGATGTCGGTCGCGACCAGGACGCGGACCGTGCCAGCGGAGAAAGCGGCGAGGTTTCGCTCCCGTGCGCCCTGGGCCAGGTTTCCGTGCAGCTCGGAGGCAAGGACGCCGGCTGCAGACAGCTGCCGGGCGAGCCTTCGCGCCGCGGTCTTGGTGCGAGTGAAGACGATCGTCCGCCCGTTCCCGCGGGCCAGGGCAGCCACCACGCCGACCCGGTCCGCCGCCGAGACGGTGAGCACGTAGTGCACCACCGGGACGGGTGCGTCATCGGTGTCGACTGCGTGTACTGCCGGGTCGGACAGGAAGCGCCGGACCAGGACGTCCACATCGTTGTCGAGGGTGGCGGAGAAGAGCATCCGCTGGCCGTCGGACGGCGTAGCGGCGAGCAGCCGCCGGACGACGGGCAGGAATCCGAGATCGGCCATGTGGTCAGCCTCGTCCACCACGGCTACCTCGACGTCACCAAGATGGCAGTGCCCCTGCTCGATGAGGTCGGCCAGCCGCCCCGGGCAGGCCACGACGATATCGACGCGATCCCGCAGCGCCGCAACCTGCCGGGACTGCGGGGTGCCGCCGAAAATGGTGACCGCGCGCAGGCCCATGACCCCGGTCAGGGGCGACAGCGCCTGCTCGACCTGGCTGGCGAGCTCACGGGTGGGCACCAGGACCAGGCCGCGAGGCCGCCCGGCCATCGTGTGCCCGCCCGCGAGGGCAGCGATCAGCGGAATACCGAAGGCGAGCGTCTTGCCGGAGCCTGTCCGGCCCCGGCCCAGCAGGTCTCTGCCGTCCAGCGAGTCCGGCAGGGTGGCAGCCTGGATGGGGAACGGCGCGGTGATCCCGGCCCGCGCCAGTTCCGCGATCATCGGCGCCGGGACGCCAAGTCCGGCAAATGTCGGGCCGATCCCGGAAACCTCGGGATGCCGACGGGGCTTTTGCCGACCTTCGACCGGATGTTCGTGGGCCAGGACTGACAATATGTCTCCTTCGGTTCAGGTGGCCGTAATGATTGGCAGCCACCAGAACCGTGGAAACCAGTCCGCCTAGCGAAATCGCGAAAATACGACCGGCGGCCAGGACGGCCGCGCCGCACGACGACGTCGTGTCGCTGCTGACTGTACCTTACGGCGCGGGCGGCCCGGCGATGAGGTTTAATGGAGCCTGGTTGTAGTCGAAGTTCGTGCACGTGACAGAGCGCCTGCGAATTCTGACAGCGGCGCCTTTGCACTGGTTTCTGGCCAGGTATCTACCGGCGGGCGGTCGCAGCAGCCCAGGTCTCGCGCATGCGGGTTCTGACAAGCGACAAGCAGGAGAAACAAATGGCCCAGGGTACCGTGAAGTGGTTCAATGCCGACAAGGGCTTCGGTTTTATCGAGCCGGACGACGGCAGCGCGGACGTTTTCGTGCACCACTCGGCCATCCAGGCGGATGGCTACCGCAGCCTTTCGGAGAACCAGCGCGTGGAGTTCACCGCCACCCGGGGAGCCAAGGGCCCCCAGGCCGAGCAGGTACAGCCGATCTAGGCCGTTCAGCCGCCTTGGGGGGGCGGCTGACCACTTCTGTGCGCCGGGGCTGCACGCATCCGCGCGTGGGCACGCAAGAACGGGAAAGTGGGAAGCAATGGGCGCTGCCGATATCTGGGTAGCCAAGGACGACGGCCGCGCCGTCGTCCGCGCCGCCGCCATTACCTCGCTGGACCGCGATTACGACGGGAACGTCACAGTCCGGCTGTCGGGTGTGGAGCAGGCGGCCATCACTCTGGTGGCGCACCCCGAGCCGACCACGCCCGAGGACTTTCACATGCAGCTGCTCCGGATGGTCACGCAGCTGTCCGATACGGCGCGCCCTGCCGTTGTCCGTCCGGTGCACGCGGAACCGGCCGGCTGGGCATGGCGATCCGACCCGCTCTAGCGGCCGGTCACGGCCTCCCTGCTGCGGGTGGCAGTGTGATGCGCGGTGCTGATCTCGCCAGCGCCCGGCCATCCGGGCGATGAAAGTCGCGATGCTGGCGCCGATCGCCTGGCGCACGCCACCCAGGCACTACGGCCCGTGGGAGTCGGTCGCCAGCCTGCTCACGGAGGGGCTGGTCGCGCGGGGAATCGACGTCACTCTTTTCGCGACCCTTGACTCGGTGACGGCGGCAGTCCTCGATGGCGTCTGCCCGCATGGCTACGCGGAGGACCCCCGGCTGGACGGCCGGGTCTGGGAGGCATTGCACGTCTCGCATGCGCTGGCCCGATCTGGTGAGTTCGAGCTCGTGCACAACCACCTCGACTGGCTGCCGCTGGCATTTGACGAGCACGCGCGCGCGCCGATGGTGACGACCATCCACGGATTCTCCGGCCCGACCATCCTGCCTGCGTACGCGCAGTCACGCTCGGCCTTCGTGGCGATCTCCGATTCCGACCGTAACCCCGGGCTCGACTACGCCGCGACGATCCACCACGGGATCGACCTCACTGCGCTTCCGTTCCGCGCCCGTTCCGGCGACCTGCTCGTCTCGTTCGGCCGGGTTCATCCTGATAAGGGGACGGCCGAGGCCATCGAAATCGCCCGCCGGGCGGACCGGCGCCTGGTGATCTGCGGCATCATCCAGGATGAGCAGTACTTCGCGGACGCCGTGCAGCCGCATGTCGACGGGGACCAGGTCGTCTATCTGGGCTCGGTCGGTCCCCGGCGCCGGGCGGCCGTCCTGGGTGCTGCGGCAGCGCTGCTGCATCCGATCCACTTCGATGAGCCATTCGGCTTGTCCGTTGTGGAGGCGATGGCGTGCGGCACGCCGGTGGTGGCCTATCACCGCGGCTCTATGGCCGAGATCGTGGACGAGGGCGTGACCGGGTATCTGGCCCGGAACGTCGAATCAGCCGTCGATGCTGTCCGGGCCGCGGTGCAGCTGGACCGCGGGGCGGTTCGTGCGCGTGCCGTCGTGCGCTTTGGCGTGGACCGCATGGTGGAGGACTACCTGCGGGTCTACGAAGCGCTACTCAGCTCGGCCAGCACGTCCCCGAGCACCACATAGGCCACGCCGATACGGCTGTCGCCTATGCCGTAGGGAATCCAGATCAGGCCGTCGTGCAGGAAGGCGCCGCACGAGTAGACGACGTTGGGGACATAGCCGTCCTGCTCGGCCGGGCCGGGGGACAGCAGCGGAGTCGCTGAATAGCCCATGACGCGGCGCGGGTCATCGAGGCCGAGCAGTAGCGCTCCGATGGCGTAGACCCGCATCGGTCCGACGCCGTGGGTGAGCACGAGCCAGCCCTGGTCGGTCTCGATGGGCGGCCCGCAGTTCCCTACCTGCAGCATCTGCCACGGCGCGGAGGGCTCCTGCAGCAAGGCCCGCTGATTCCAGCAGTAGCCGTCCGGAGAGCTGGCCAGGCTCGTGCTTTCGCCGTCGGAGCGGCACAGCGCGAGGTACTGTCCGCCCACCTTCCGCGGGAACAGCGCCATTCCCTTGTTCCTGGCCGCCGGGCCGGACAGCCGGTGAGCGCGGAACTTCAGCAGGTCCGGGCTGAGGAGCAGTCGCGGGGCGATCCGGTGGCCGTCGTAGGCCGTGAATGTGGCGCGGTACTCGGCGGCTCCGTCATCGTCGATGAAGCGGGTGAAGCGGGCGTCTTCCATGCCGTTGCGTTCCTCGTCAGCGGCAGGGAACAGGATCCGCTGGCCGAGATCGGTGTCGGGAGAGAAGGACGCGTGGTAGGCCGACGACACCACCGTGCGCAGCAGATCGACTGTGGCGGCCGAACCTGCCCTGGTCAGCAGGTCGCGGTGCGCCTCCGCGAGAGCAACTTCGAGATCGCTGCTGCTGAACTCGGTCGGCAGCGCGTGCACGACGGCCTCGGCGAGCTCATCGAGAGGGCCCTGGTCGGCGAGGACGGCATGCAGGTGCGTCCGCCGCCAGGTGGCGGGTGCCGTGTCGGCCATGGAGACCGGCAGGATACGCGGCTCGAAGGTCCATCGCGGCCCGGGGCCGATGACGGCGGTGCAGAACCCGATCGAGGAGATGTGCCCCTCGCCTATGCCGCGGAGGCTGACGGCGACCCGGGCCTGGCCGGGGCCCAGGCCCTGCTGATCGGGGGCAAGGACTGCGCTCGGATTGCACAGGGCCGCGCCCTCGGTCGCGTACTCGGCGGTGAAGGTCGCGCCCAGCAGCAAGGTGCGGGCCGCCGTCAGCGCACTCGCGTCCTTGATATAGGCAGCGACAATAGACGCGTGCCGCCGCAAGAGCGCCTCAAAATTGTGATGGCGGCTGCCGAAATTGCCGGCGAGGCTCGCTGCCAGCCGCTCGACCTCGTCTTCCGGCAGGTTCATGACCCGGTCAATGACCTGGCTGGCGCGCGAATGGGTATGGTGCAATTCCTCGCCCGGCAGGAATACCCGCGCGAGCACGCGGGCCGGATCGGGGAGCAGGCTGGCCTGAATGCGGTGCGCGATCATTCCAGCTCGCTGATCCGGCGTGCTTGCTGGGCGGTCGCGAGCATCGCCAGGGTGGACTCGGCGCCCTGATTGAGGTTGCGGCCGCCGGGCTCCAGACCGTCGTACCCGCCGCCGGTATCCGGGTCGAACATCGGCGTAGCGCTGTCGTTGTCCCCGAGGAACCAGTCCCACGCCTGGCGGATGCCCGTGAGCCAGGACGAGTCCCGGGTGATCCGGAACGCGGTCGCGCAGGCATCGGCGAGCGCCGCCACCTCGATGGGCTGCTGGTCGTAGGCAGGGCTGCTGTCGTCCCGGCCCCGGCCGCGGGCCGGAGTCACCGACAGGTGGCCATCGCGATTCTCAGTGCGCAGCAGGAACTCCAGCAGATCCAGGCCGTGACTGAGGGCCAGCGCATCCGGGATCGCGTGACCCGCGACGATCAGCGCCTCGGCGATCGAGGCGTTTCCGTAGCTCAGGCGCTCTTCCGGCCACGGCCACGAGGAATTGCCGGTCGGCTGGCCGACCGCGGCCACCAGATCGGTGAGCAGCTGCCGGGCGGCCACTTCGCCTGGTCGCCCGGTGAGCAGCTCAGCGGCACCCAGCGCTGCGAACGCCATCGGCCGGACGTGCGGGGAACGACGCTGCGCGCCGATGCGGAATCCGCCGAGCGCCCGCGCCCGCATGCCCGGCGTCTGCGCACGCGTGGCCGCGAACCCGAGGCCCCACAATGCGCGTCCCCACCAGTCGCCCACTGCGGGCTCGTCGCGCCACTGTCCGCTGGCAGCCATCCTGTTGCGGCAGGCGCCGGCGGAATCAAACGCGTCGAGCACGAAGGAGAGGTAGCAGCGAGCCATGCGCCGGACTGCTGGCGCGGGCTCCGGCTCGCGGCACACGACGATCAGGCCACGGGCGGCATCGTCGACGCAGTAGCCGTGCTCGCGCCGAGGCTCGGTCAGGAGAGCGTGCTCGAAGAGCCCGCGGTCGTCGGTGAGCCGTTCGAGGTGATCAAACACTGGTTGGCAGGAGCCGGTCGCGGACGCTACCCGGCCGGTCATGCGGCCACGCTCGCCGTGATCAGCCGGTCGGCGAGCTCGCGGTACTGGTCTGCGATCGCCGGCCACAGCAGCTGCGGCGCTGAGGCAGTGGCGGCGGCCGCCATCCTCGTCATCACGCCCCCGCGCGTTATCACCGCGCGGAGCGCGGTCGCGATCGCGACCGCATCGCGGTGCGGCACGAGGAGGCCGGCCCCGGCCGCGAGCAGCTCCTGCGCGTGCGGGAACTGCGTTGCCACGACCGGCTTGCCGGCGGCCACTGCCTCGATAAGCACGCCGGAAGTCACCTGATCGGTGGAGTCGTAGGGCAGCAGGACTACGTCGGCCGAGCGAACCAGAGAGGCCAGCGCGCCCGCGTTGCGGTACCCGGCGTCGAAGGAGATGCAGAAATCCAGCCCGGCCCGCCGCACCTGCTCGCGCAGGCCGTCACGGTAGGCCTCGCCTTCGCGCAGCAGCACCTTCGGATGCGTCTGCCCGGCGATCATGTAGCGCGGCATGGGCTGCAGATCGCGCAGCAGCGCCATCGCCTCGATGCCCCACTCGACGCCCTTGCCAGGGCCGAGCAGGCCCCAGGTCAGCACCGTGAACTGGCCCGAGCGGAATGTCGGCTCGGCCATGGTCGTCTGCAGCACTGGCGCGCCGTGCGCGATGATGCAGACCTTGCTCATATCGGCGGCATATCCGGCGGCGAGCCGCTCCTGCGCGGCCCTCGTCATCGTGACGACCGCGGACGCCCGGGCGATGACCGACTCGAGTACCTGACGCTGGTGCGCCGTCGGATAGCTCAGCACGGTGTGCAGGATTACGATGCACGGTACCCGGACCAGGTCGAGCAGGTGGAGGATCTCGCTGCCGTCGGCACCGCCATAGACGCCGTACTCGTGCTGAACGATGGCGACGTCGCACAGGTTCAGCTGTGCGGCCGCGTGCTGGAGCGAGGCCGCGTCGCCCGCGATGAGCTGCGCGACGACCTCCTCGCCCGGCCGCGCTGCGGGCGCATCGACCAGGCGCACGACCCGGCCCTCGTCGGTGGCTGAGCGGAGCAGTGCTTCGCGCAGCGCGGCGGTGAACGTGGCCAGTCCGCACTGGGTAGGCGGGAACGTGCTGACAAAGCCGAATCGCGTGCCCATGCTTCAGGTGCCTTCCGATCGGATGGCCCCGACAGGACGGAGATCGAGGCCTCGCGCAACAAAGTGCTCCGGCTCGCAGGCGGCATCGTGCGAGCGCGGCCGACGGCCGCGACACGCCTACGTTGAGAACGAGATCCGCTGGCTAGCCAGCCGCTACGAAGCAGATTCAGGCTTTAGCCAGCCGCACCGAGAGTGCGATGAGGCCACTGTACACGACGACGACTGCGGCCAGTGAGGGTGCCGAACGGCCGGCCGGGGCCGGCCGCAGGCCTTCGCACATGCGGCCCTGGCCCGGCAGCGGGCCTGCGCCAGCCCGCTCGCCCGCGGCTCGGCATCAGCCCGGCGCTGGCCGCAAGACGAGGCAGGTCCCGCCTGCCTGGCCATCGCCCGTGATGAATCCGCCGGCGACGAGGTGCGGTGTCCGCCGCCGGGCAGCATCACTCCGGAGCAGGTCGCCCCGGCGGCTGGCCGCGGCCGGGGAGCGGCGTCCAGGCCGAGCAGGCCTTCCAGCAGCCGGCCGCCCAGCTTGACCATCGCGGTGCGGATCGCCAGCGGGCGGGATTCCCCTAGGCCCCGGCGAGGCTGTGGTGAGGCGCACCGTCTGATCACGGGCCACGCGGCCGGCGCTTAGCGGGACTACGTCTGGTTCGGTGCCGCCGGGGCATCGGCCGGCTGGTGGCTGGCGGCCCAGCTGGCGAGGATCCGCAGGGCGTCGGAGGTGGGTGATCCGGCTTCGGCGCTGAATGCGACCAGGGTCAGGCTGGGGTCGGCGGTCAGGTCCATCACGTCGTAGGACAGGTCCAGTTCGCCGGCGACGGGGTGGCGGATGTGCTTGACCCCTGTGCGGTGCAGTTGCACGTCGTGGGCACCCCAGCGGACGCGGAACTCGTCGCTTCGGGCGGACAGCTCTCCGATCAGGTCGGTCAGGGCCTTGTTGTAGGGGTCGCGGCCTGCTTCGGTGCGCAGCATCGCCACGGTGTCGGCGGCGGCGCGTTCCCAGTTGCCCCAGAACGTGCGGGCTCGCGGGTTGAGGAAATTGAACCGGGCCAGGTTGACGGGCCTGGACGGGTCGGCGAACACCGGTGCATACAGCGCCTGCCCGAGCGCGTTGGCGGCGAGTACGTCGAGGTGTCCGTTCTGGACGAAGGCCGGGACCTCGGTCATCCCCTCGAGGACGCGAGCGACGCTGGGCCGGACCTCGCTAGCCAACCGTCGGTGCCGGCTGCGACGCGCGGGCCCGGCCGCGCGGGCCAGATCGAAGAGGTGCTCCCGCTCGGCCTCGTTGAGATACAAGGCCCGGCTAAGTGCGTCGAGCACACTGTCGGACACCCCGGCGAGACCGCCGCGCTCAAGTTGCGCGTAATACTCGACACTGACCCCGGCCAGATCGGCGACCTCGCTGCGGCGCAGGCCGGGCACCCGGCGATTGCGGTTGTAGTGCGCCAGCCCGGCCTGCTCGGGGGTGATCTTGGCCCGGCGGGAGCTGAGGAAGGCCTTGGCCTCGTCTCGGTTATCCATGCCTCCAGGCTAGGCACAGTTCCTCGGACCTAAGGATGGGCTGTCAGTACACGTTCCAGCAGCAACTTCTCCGCACTGGCGGCGGGGCGTTACCTGGGAGACCAGGCAACAACACGGAGGAGCTATCTCATGAAGCACGCGTTCCTCGGCAAACTGGACGTCTCCCGGATCGGCCTGGGCGCCATGACCATGGCCGGGACTTACACCAGCGGCGGGGGCCTTGATGACGGCGAGTCCATCCGCGCCATCCACCGCGCCCTGGATCTGGGCGTCACCCATATCGACACCGCCGAGATTTACGGCCCGTTCCACAGCGAGGAACTGGTCGGCGAGGCGATCAAGGGCCGCCGCGACCAGGTCGTGGTAGCCACGAAGTTCGGCCTCGTCTCCCACTCCGGGGGCGGGCCCGGTGTCACTGACAGCAGCCCGGCCAACATCCGCGCCGCGGTCGAGGGCTCGCTGATCCGGCTGAATACCGACCACATCGATCTGTACTACCAGCACCGAGTCGACCCGAACACGCCCATCGAGGAGACCGTCGGCGCTCTGGCCGACCTGATCAGGCAGGGCAAGGTACTCCACATCGGCCTGTCCGAGGCCAGCCCGGACACGATCCGCCGCGCCCACGCCGTCCACCCGCTCACCGCCCTGCAGACCGAGTACTCGCTATGGACCCGCGACCCGGAAGCCGAACTACTCCGGCTGCTGCGCCGCCTGGGCGTCGGCTTCGTCCCCTACTCCCCGCTCGGCCACGGCTTCCTCACCGGCCAGATCCGGACCGTCGAGGACATCCCCGACGACGACTGGCGCAAGACCAACCCCCGTTTCACCGGGGAGAACTTCCAGCGCAACCTGGCCATCGTCGACGAGGTCGCGGCAGTCGCCACCGAAGCGGACGCCACGCCGGCGCAGATCGCCCTGGCCTGGCTGCTCGCCCAGGGCAACGACATCGCCCCGATCCCCGGTACCCGGCGAGTCGCGCGAGTCGAGGAGAACACCGCCGCCGATGCCATCGAACTGACCAACGACCAGCTCCAGCGGCTCAGCAACCTGACACCAGCCGCCGGCGAACGCCACGACGAAGCGAACATGGCCTCCATCGACCGTTAACCTGGGAGTAGCACGCCCGGCCACCCGGCAGACCATCGTGCAAGCGCGCGCGGGATTAGCTCCGCTCAGGCGTAGAAGAACTTGCGTGTCACGTCATCGGTGCTCTCCTTGATGGAATAGCGGCGAATCTGCTGGTCAGGGGGCTGCTCGCGCCCGCGATGGGAGTGTCGGTGCGGGGAGCGGGTTGAACCAATCGCCTACGCAAGTGCGCCGTCTGCCGACTTTCTCGTTGGCGGCACGGCGTGAGCGGGTCGGCCGACCGGTGGATCCGCCGGACCACTATCGGATGTGTCGGCATTCCTGTACTGATCGCCGGGACCGTGTCCTATGCACATGCACCTACTGGTCGAAGTGCACGGCCAGCCGGGCTGGGTGGCGGTACTGACGCCGCTGTCGGTAGACGGGATGATCGTCGCGGCGTCGATGACGCTGCTGGCACAGTCGCGGTCAGGCGCCTGCGGCGGCCCGCTGGCGCTGTTGGTGGTCGGTAGCGTTGCGAGCCTGGCCGCGAACGTGGCTGTCGCGGAACCGACGACGACAGGCCGGGTGATCGCGGCGCGGCTATCGTTCGCGCCGATCGCGTCGTATGAGCTGCTCATGCGCCAGGTGCGCCGCGCCGCTGTGGTTGGCACATCCCGGCGGCGGTCCGTTGAGGTGGTTGGACGACCTGCAGGCGCGTCATCGGCTGGTCGGCCCAGCATCCTGCGGCCTGCTGCCCGGGGAACGGCCTGGTGGCCGCAGCGGGGAAGGTCAGGTGCTGGCGTGGCAGTAGGCGCTGGCGAATCGATCCGGCGGCGGCTCGCTGCCGTCGGGCAGGGATACCGGCGACCAGCATGGCCGGCACGAGCGGTGGGGTCGGCTCGTCAAGCGGTCAGGACTGGCTGGCGAGCGGGAGCCGCAGGCCTAATCGCTGCAGTCAGATCACGCATCTAGAGGGGCACCAATTGCCGACCATCCGGCGTCAGTGGCCTGTAGATCTGGTTGTCTGCATACCGATCAGCCGATTATGACGCGCCCAGGCTGACCCTCGCTGGGGGCGCACATTCGGGGCAGCTTGCCACTGCGCTCGAATCCTCAGTGTTCCTGTCCGGCGTCCTGATTGATGCTGGGTATGTCGACATGGTGACGTTGCCGGTCGACGCGGGAGTCGAAGCACCAGGCCTCGACTGGCTCGATTTTGAATTGCTGCCAGCCGTCGTTCCTGCTGCCAGGCGGCACCGGGGTGGCTGTGCCGCGGATTTGCAGGCCGAGGTTGCCGCCTGGGGGGCCGGGCATGTTGTAGATGGCGACCGCGACACGGGCATCACGCTCGATGTTGCGGACGTGCCGCACGTCGGGCATCGACGCGAAGTACAGGTTGAGCTGGCTATCCCACTGGTACTGGACCGGGCTGGTCCAGGGCCCGCCGTCCTCGTCGATGGTCGACAAGGCCATGACGTCGGTGCGTTCCAGCGCCTCGCGTATGCGTGCTTTCAGGCCGGTGTCGTTCATCGTGCGGTGCTCCGAGCTCTAGTCGACGGTCCGGCTGCCGAGGCGGATGGCGGCGTCGGGGTCGCGGTGGTCGAAGAACAGCGAGGCGCCGGTGTCCATCTTGGCGATGGCCGCCATCTGGTCGGGTGTGAGTTCGAAGTTGAAGATGTCCATGTTCTGGGCCATCCGGTCCTTGCTGACTGACTTCGGGATGACGATGACACCGCGCTGGGTGAGCCAGCGAAGCACGACCTGGGCGACGGATTTGCCGTGGGCGCTGGCGATGCCGGTGAGGGTCGGGTGTCTGAACAGGTTGTTGCGGCCCTCGGCGAACGGTCCCCACGACTCGATCTGGACACCGCGTTCGGTCATGAAGTCCTGGTCGGCCTGACGCTGGAAGAACGGGTGTGTCTCGATCTGGTTGACCGCCGGCACGATCTGGTTGTGGAGGATGAGGTCGGCGAGGCGGTCCGGGTAGAAGTTGGCGACGCCGATCGCCCTGGCCAGGCCCTGGGCGTGGAGTTCTTCCATGACGCGCCATTCGCCGTAGTAGTCGCCGAACGGCTGGTGGATGAGGTACAGGTCAACGTAATCGAGGCCAAGGCGGCTGAGCGAACTCTCGAATGCTTGCCGGGTGGTCTTCTCACCGTTGGACTGAATGAACAGCTTGGTCGTGACGAACAGCTCGCCGCGGGGTATAGCGCTGCCGCGGATCGCGCGGCCGACAGCCTCTTCGTTCTGGTAGCTAGCGGCGGTGTCGAGCATGCGGTAGCCGGTGTCCAGCGCGTCGAGCACGGCTCGCTCGGTGTCGTCGGCGGGGATCTGGAAGACGCCGTAGCCGAGCATCGGCATCTGAATGCCGCTGCTGAGGGTGACGGCTGGAATGGTGCTGGGCATGGTGGTTCTCGCTTTCTACTTGCCGGGTGAGGATTGGCGGACTGACGTGCGGAGCGCGAGCGTGCCGGCGGCGGCGATGGCGACGAGGACCGCGGTGGCCGCGTAGCTCACTCGCAACCCTGCCTCGAAGGCGACACTGGCGCTGACGACCGCGCCGAAGACCGCCACGCCCAGGGATCCGCCCATCTGGCGGAATGTGTTGAGCACGCCGCTGGCCGTGCCGCCGAGCTGGCCGGGCACGCTGTCGAGGATCAGCGAGGCGATCGGGGGGACGGTGAACGCGCCGCCGACGCCGACCAGGACCATGACGGCCGCGACGGCCAGCACTGGCGCGTGCAGGGGGAGGGTCGCGAGCAGCAGCAGGCCGGTGGCCATGCCGGCCTGCCCGGCGATGATCGGCAGGATCCGGCCGAATCGCTGGGCGACTATGCTCACCAGCGGGTTGGTCAGTGCGACCAGGCCCGTCATCGGGAGGAACAGCAGCCCGGTGGCCAGGGCCGAGTATCCGCGCTGCTCCTGGAAGTACAGGCTCTGCAGGAACACCGTCCCGTAGAAGCCGGCCATGGTCATGAACGCCACCGACAGCGTGATGGCGACCGTGCGGGACCTGAACAAGGTGAGCGGGACCATCGGATGCCGCCCGCGGTGCTCGGCGACCAGGAACACCGCAGACGAGGTGGCGGAGATCAGGAAGGCCGCGATGATGCGGCCGGAGCCGAAGCCGGCGCTCCCGCCTTCGATCAGCGCATAGGTCAGGGCTCCCAGCGCCAGGACCGCGGATACCTGGCCCGTCCAGTCGAACCGCACAGCGCGCCGGGGCGATTGCGCCGCCCGCGCCAGCAAGCCAATCGCCGCCAGGCCGACAGGAAGGTTCACGAAGAAGATCAGGCGCCAGCCGACCTGGGTCAGCAGCCCGCCCAGGACGGGGCCGGCCGCGGCCGCCACGGATCCGCCTATAGCCCAGAACGCGATCGCCCGCGCCCGCTCCCTGCTGTCCTCGTACGCCTCGCGGATCAGCGACAGCGACGTGGGGGTGACCAGGGCGGCGCCGGTGCCCTGCACAATCCGCGCGACAATCAGGAACGGCAGCGACGGCGCGAGGCCGCACGCTGCCGACGCGGCCACGAACAGGACCATCCCGTTGCGGTAGGCAGTCTTGCTGCCCAGCCGGTCGGCCATGCTCCCGCCGAACAGCAGCAGCGCCGAGAACATCAGTGTGTAACCGGTCACGATCCACTGCAGGCCCGCCAGGCCGCCGCCGAGGCTCCGGTGAATCGCCGGAAGCGCGACATTGGTGATCTGCGCGTCCAGGGCCACGACTGCGAAGCCCAGCATCGCCAGCCCCAGTGCGGCCCGCTTCTGGCGCCGCACGTCGCTGGTGGCCGTGCGGGCAACTTGCGGGGTATTACCGGGTTTGAGTGTCGTGCTCATATCGGCCTTCTTCGCTGCCCTCGGTGTCGTACTGAGCCTGCCCCCGGGCCGGCCGGATCCGGGAGTCACTGCCGTGAGGGGTAACGCCAGTGCCCCCCGCCCCCGCCGGACGCGTTCTACGGTGGACCGGTGGACAACCGCGCCGAGGTCCGGGACTTCCTGACCACCCGCCGTGCCCGGATCACCCCCGAGGCGGCAGGGCTGCCGACCTACGGGGAGCAGCGCAGGGTGCCCGGCCTGCGCCGGACCGAGGTAGCTCAGCTCGCCGGGATGAGCATCGAGTACTACACGCGCCTGGAGCGCGGGAACCTCGCCGGCGTCTCCGAGCCCGTCCTCGACTCCCTTGCCCGCGCCCTCAGCCTGGACGACGCCGAGCGGGAGCACCTCTTCGACCTCGCACGAGCGGCGATTACCTCGGCGCGAACCCCACGGCGTACCGGCAGCCGGGCAGTACGGCCGAGCATCTACCGGATCCTCGATGCCCTGGCGACGCCGGCATACCTGCGCAACCGCCGCTTCGACATCCTGGCCGCCAACCAGCAGTGCTTCGCCCTCTACCAGGGCGTCCTCGCGCCCGAGACCCTGCCGCTCAACCTTGCACGGTTCATGTTCCTCGACCGCCGCGCAGAAGATCTATATCTGGACTGGGACGCCGTCGCCGACGACACCGTCGCGGCGCTGCGAATCGAAGCCGGGCGCAACCCCCTCGACCGCAAGCTCAGCGACCTCGTCGGCGAGCTCGCCACCCGCAGCGACACCTTCCGGACACGATGGGCCCGCCACAACGTCCGCCACCACCGGACCACCGCAAAGCACATCCATAACCCGGTCGCAGGCGACCTGACGCTCACCGGCGACGCCCTCGAACTGCCCGGCGAAAACCTGATACTCATCACCTACACCGCACCCGCCGACAGCCCAGACCAAGAGCAACTGAACTTCCTCGCAAGCTGGACGGCGACTCGTAGCCATCGGCTTATCAGTGGTGAGGAACCGAGGACCTCGTCCAGCGATCGCTGAAGCCGGATAAGGCGTCGGGACTTAACTTCGTGTCCGCCAACGGCATCAGCCGCTGGGCACGCGGACGCCTCGTTACCGTTTCGTCACCTGGACCCGACACGAACCCCTATGGCTCTGACCTGCGGAAAGCTAGTCGAGTTGAAGGTGTCCTGAACCTCGCCTATGGCGTATACGCAGGTCAACACACAATCGCAATGTGTCCGAGGGGGGACTTGAACCCCCATGCCCTTTTGGGGCACTAGCACCTCAAGCTAGCGCGTCTGCCTATTCCGCCACCCGGACGTGACTCTGCCCAGAAGCTGAGCCGGCCTCACGATAGCAAATGCGGCGGCTTCCGGCGACGTCGCTGTCGCAGCCGGGCTGCTGAGAGGCCCAGTTCCGCGGCTCAGCCAGCCCCGTTCTGCGGCGCCGGACAGAAGGTGCGACTATGGCGAGATGACCGACAATGTCTCCGCCGCAGGCGCCCCCGGCACGGCCGCTCAGGATGAAGTGGCCACCCTGGCAAGCAACCTGATCAGGATTGACTCGAGCAATCCGGGAGACCACTCCGGACCTGGCGAGCGGGCTGCCGCCGAGTACGTGGCCGAGCTCCTGGCCGAGGCCGGGCTGGAGCCCAAGATCTTCGAGTCGCATGAGAAGCGGGCCAGCCTGGTGGCGAGGATCGAGGGTGCCGACCCATCCCGGCCCGCCCTGCTGATTCACGGTCACCTGGACGTCGTCCCGGCTGACGCGGCCGACTGGCGGGTGCACCCGTTCTCAGGCGAGATCACCGAGGATTGCGTCTGGGGCCGCGGCGCCGTCGACATGAAGGACATGGACGCCATGATCCTGGCCGTGGTGCGCCAGCGACTCGCCGAAGGCCGACGGCCCGCTCGGGATATCGTCCTCACCTTCCTGGCCGATGAGGAGGCCGGAGGCAATTGGGGCGCCCGCTGGCTCGTTGACAATCACCCCGGCGAGTTCGAGGGCGTGAGCGAGGCGATCGGCGAGGTCGGCGGATTCAGCGTCACTATCGGCGGTAAGCGCCTTTACCTGCTCCAGACGGCCGAGAAGGGCATGGCCTGGATGCGGATGACCGCCCAGGGGACGGCTGGCCACGGCTCGATGATTAATTCCGACAACGCGGTCACCGAATTGGCCGACGCCATTGCGCGAGTGGGCCGGTACGAATGGCCGGTGCGGGAAACCGAGGCGGCATTCGCCTTCGCGAAGGAGGCCTGCGCCGCTCTTGG
>Ga0335073_10005302_pt1 | contig 18105 bp, 12 predicted proteins | sample Lox_Sample_22_FD_207093 | JGI IMG/M metagenome (GOLD analysis project Ga0335073, IMG submission 207093) | Soil microbial communities from Loxahatchee National Wildlife Refuge, Florida, United States - Lox_Sample_2.2 | ecosystem: Environmental > Terrestrial > Soil > Wetlands | place: USA...
GCTCCTACGGTCGGTAACACGGGTGCTCTCAGCGGGAGGGCGCGGGAACGAAGCGAGTCAGCCATGTCGTTGCGGGACAGCCTTTTCGCCATCACCTATGACCGGCAGCTGGCCAGGAGCGAGAAAGCCGGGCTCAGTGCGATGCGCCGCCGGCTGCTCGCGGACGCGGCCGGCGAGGTCCTCGAGATCGGTGGCGGGACCGGAGAAAACCTGCCCTGGTACGGACCTGGGGTCGAGTCGCTCACGGTGACAGAGCCAATGGTGCCGATGGTGCGGCGGCTGGAACGCCGGGTTCGTGATCTCGACTCCGCCGCCAAGGTTCTGCGCACCCCGGCAGAGGACCTTCCGTTCGACAGCGCCACTTTTGACGTAGCCGTCTCGACGCTGGTCCTGTGCGGAGTCGACGACCAGCCGCGGGCACTGCGCGAGCTGCGCCGGGTCCTTCGGCCCGGGGGCAGGCTGCTGTTCCTCGAGCACGTCCGTTCCGATGACCCGGCACGGGCGCGGCAGCAGGACAGGATCAACTGGCTCAACCGGCTGGTGGTCAGGTGCGACTGCAACCGGCCCACCCTGGACACCATCAGGCAGACGGGCTTCACCGTCACGTCGGTGGAGCACACCGCGCTGCCGAAGGCGCCGCCCTTCGTGCGCCCGGCCATCATCGGCGTCGCGACTAAGACGGCTTGAGGTCAGCTCGCCAGCAAACGGTCAGGCCTCGCGGAGCGGGGCCGGGCCGGTCGACCCTCTGAGGACGAGTTCCGGCTCGAAGAGGAGTTCCTCGGGGTGCTGTGCTATTACCGTTTCCATCTGGTTGACCAGCAGGGCGACGGCTGACATACCCATCGGCTCGATCGGCTGCCTGACCGTGGTGAGCGGCGGGTCGGTGCAGTTCAGCAGGGCCGAGTCGTCGTAGCCGACCACGGAGATGTCGCCCGGCACCGTCAGGCCGGCCCGGCGGACCGCGCGGATCGCGCCGAGCGCCAGCACGTCGCTGGCGCAGATGATGCCGGTTACGCCCTGCCGCAGCATCCGCGTCGCGGCCGCCTGGCCGCCCTCCAGGGAAAACAGGGCGTGCTCGACCGGGGCCAGGCTGATTCCCGCGCGCTGCGCCGCCGCGGTGAAGCCGGCCAGCTTGCGGCGCGAGGGCATGTGGTCGTCCGGGCCGAGGACGAGGCCGATCCGGTCGTGGCCGAGCGCGGACAGGTGGGTGAAAGCCTGCGTGGCGGCGAAGGCGTCGTCGGTCGCGACGCACGGGAAGTCGAGGTTGTCGACCGCTGCGTTGATCAGCACGACCGGGACCCCCCGGCGGCGCAGCAGCCGGTAGTGGTCGTGCGGTGCGGCGACCTCATGGTAGTTGCCGCCGGCGAACACCACCCCGGACGCGTGCTGCTCGAGCAGCATGTCCACGTAGTCGGCCTCGGACAGGCCGCCCGCGGTGCGAGTGCAGAGCACCGGGGTGAACCCGCGCTGCACAAGGGCAGCGCCGATGGCCTCGGCGAGCGCGGGGAAGATCGGGTTCTGCAGTTCGGGCAGTACGAGTCCGATGAGCCGGGCGCGCTGCCCGCGGAGTTTGCTCGGCCGCTCGTACCCGAGCACGTCGAGCGCCGTGAGCACAGTGTCCCTGGTGCTGTCGGACACGCCTGCCTTGCCGTTGAGCACTCGGCTCACGGTGGCCTCGCTGACCCCGACCTTCTTCGCGACCTCGGCGAGCCGCCGGGCAGGAGTACGTGTCATGACGCAAGAATACGGCAATTTAACGCAAGTAATTGCGTTATCAGAGAGATATCTTTACCGACTTCCGACTACAGCTGATCAAGCTTGCAAGTATGAATTCGCAGGCCACGAAGCCGTGGACTGATGGACACGTATCCATGGGACAAGAGTCGGAGATCTGCAGACAGTTGTTGTTTCTTTGCATGAGATCATCAGGATCTTGCTGGCCTTTGTCTTGCTATGTATGTTCCCCGTAACGGCGACGGCACCCGACCCGGCTGCAGAGCGCGACAGGTGAGCTGAACAGGGCGGGCATGCCCATCGCCCACGTTCAGCCCAGGGAAGGGATGCAGCGATGAGCAGCATGTATGACCGGCTGCGCCACCGCCCGGTGGTCGCGGCCGTCGCAGTGGCGGGTCTCGTCCTCGCCGCGGCGGCATGCTCGAGCAACTCGGCTTCGAACAACTCGTCGGCCGGGTCAGGCGGCAAGGTCACCATCAGCATCGACTGCGCGCCGCCCGCGGCGCAGCAGCCAGTGCAGCACAAGGAGTGGCTGGAAGACGTGGCCATCTTCGAGAAGGCCAACCCCAACATCACCGTCGACAGCGTCTACAACTACCCGTGCGACGCGGTACCGGCGACGTTCACCGCGATGCTGCGCGGCGGGACCGAGACGAACATCTACTACACCTACTTCACCGACCTGCCGCAGGTTCTCCTCGCCGGCCAGGCCGCCAACATCACCCCGTACGTGAACTCAACGACCGTGCCCACGCTCAAGGACATCGTGCCGAGTTCGATGAAGGCGGTCACCGCGGGTTCGACCATCTACGGCCTGCCGACCTCCAACTACACCCAGGGCCTCATCTACAACAGGCAGCTGTTCTCCGAGGCCGGACTCAACCCCAACGACCCGCCGACCACCTGGGCGCAGGTCGAGGCCGACGCCACCGCCATCTCCAAGCTCGGCAACGGCATCGAGGGCTGGGGTGACTACAGCGCAGGCAACAACGGCGGCTGGCACTTCTCCTCGTACATCGACGCCCTCGGCGGCAGCATGGTCAACGACACCGGCGCCACCCCGACGGCCAGCTTCGACAACTCCGACGGCATGGCGGTCCTGCAGGCGCTGCACACGCTGCGGTTCACCGACAACGCGATGAGCGCCACCCAGGGCCTGGCCTGGGGCACGCTGCAGCAGCAGTTCGCGGCGGGCAAGCTCGGCATGTACATCGCCGCGCCCGACGACATCTATAACGTGATCGTGCCGACTGACAAGGGCAACCTCAGCGACATCGGCATGGGCCCGCTGCCCAGCCTGACCGGCACCCCGGCGGGCTCGCTGTCCGGCGGCAACGACTACATGTTCGCCCCGCACGACACCCCGGCGCAGATCGAGGCCGGCATCAAGTGGATCGATTTCGAGGACCTGACGCCGGGCGACGGCCAGTTCAACTTCGCCAGGCAGAAAGCGGACGGCTTCCCGGTCGGCTTCCCCGAACCCGAGCTCTTCGACGGCGCCACCGGCGCCAAGATCAACCAGCTCCGCACCCAGTACGCGACGATCAACACCTCGTACTACACGCCGTTCGTCAACGCGCAGGAGCCCGGCGACGGCGAGCCGCTCGACGCCCAGGCCGTCTACAAGACGCTGGACCCGGTCATGCTCGCGGTGCTGACAGAACCGAACGCCAACATCCCGCAACTGCTTAAGACGGCGGCGGCCAACGTCAACACCATCCTGGCGAACAGCGCGGGGTAATCCGCTCCGGTTGTTCATTACCGATCCCCAGCGGAGCGCGGGGCGGGCGGCGGCCTCCGCCGCCCGCCCCGGGCCCGCGAGCGCGACTAACAGGAGAAGCAATGGCGAACGTTGTCACCAGCGCCGCGCGGCGCGCCGCCGCGCCGGCTGCCGCGGGCCGGCGGCAGCCGCGGGCACTGCTGCCAGGAGCCCGCCGCAACGCCGCGGCCTGGGGGTTCCTGGTCGGCGCGGTCCTCTGCTTCTCCTTCTTCTCCTGGTACCCGATCGTCCGCGAAGTCATCATGAGCTTCCAGAAGCCCGTGTACGGGGGCGGCTACGCGTTTGCGGGGTGGTCGAACTACCTCCGGATATTCCGTGACCCGACCTTCTGGCAGGCGTGGCGGAACACGCTCGAGTTCACCCTGCTCGCGCTCGTCATCGGGTACGCGATCCCGTTCGCGGTGGCGATCGTGCTCAACGAGCTACGGCACGCGCGCGGCTACCTGCGGGTGCTCGTCTACCTGCCGGTGATGCTGCCGCCGGCCTCGGCACTGCTGCTGTTCGCCTACTTCTACAACCCGCAGTACGGGCTGTTCGACGACATCCTGCACATCCTGCACCTGCCGACGTCGCAGTGGGTGTTCCAGCCGGGCAACGGGTTCATCAGCACCGCGATGGTGTCGGTGGTGATCGCGTCGACCTGGATGAACATGGGCAGCGCCACGCTGATCTACTTGGCCGCGCTGCAGAACATCCCCGGCGAGCTCTACGAGGCCGCCGAGCTTGAGGGGGCGGGCATCCTGCGGCGGATCAGGCACGTGACCATCCCGCAGACCAGGCTGATCCTCACGCTGCTGCTGATGCTGCAGGTCGTCGCCACCATGCAGATGTTCATCGAGTCGTTCGTGCTGACCAACGGCGGCGGGGGCGTGGGCGACAACACGCTGTCCGTGGTGATGCTCATCTACCAGTACGCGTTCGCGATGAGCGGCGCGAGCAACTACAACAGCGCCTCGGCACTCGGCGTAGTCCTCATGCTGGTGCTCGCCGTGTTCTCCGGCGGGTTCCTGTGGGTCACCCGCGAGCGCGGCTAGGGGGTTCTGACTTCTCATGGCCAGCCTTGTCACCGCCAGCACCCGGGCCTCTCGGTCCCCGCGCCGGCCTACGGCCACGCCGCGGACGCTGATCTCCGAGGTTTCACGCAACCGCCCGGGCGGGAAGATCGCCTACCGGCTAGTGCTGGGTTTCGTGATCGTGGTGTTCACGCTGGTGTTCATCGGGCCGCTGTATTTCTTGTTCACCGACGGGCTCAAGTCGACTCAGGAAGCGATCGCGACACCGCCGACGCTTTACCCGCATCAGCTGGCCCCCGGCAACTTCGAACAGGCGTGGAACCGGCTCGACCTCGGGCGGATGCTGTGGAACTCCGTCTACTACGCGTTGGGCGCGCTGGCGTTCCAGCTCGTGTTCGACGTGGCCGCCGCCTACTCGCTGTCCAAGCTGCGCCCGGTGCTTGGCAACGTCGTGCTGTTCCTCATGCTCGCCACGCTGATGATCCCGGCTACGGTGCTCGTGGTGCCGCAGTACGTGACCATCGTCGACCTGCCGTTGGTGCACTGGAACCTGGTCGGCACGCCGGAAGCGATCTGGCTGCCGTCGGTGGCCAACGCGTTCAACGTCTTCCTGCTCAAGCGGTTCTTCGACTCCATACCGGCGGACTACATCGACGCCGCCGCCGTGGACGGCGCGTCCCGGCTGATGATCCTGTGGAAGATCGTGCTGCCCATGTCGCGGCCGATCATCGGCGTGGTCTCGATCTTCGCCACGGTCGCGGCGTGGAAGGACTTTCTCTGGCCGCTGCTCGTCGAGTACGGCTACACCCCGACCAGGGAGGGGCTGAACGTCGGCATCTGGCAGGCGACGTACGGGACGCCGGCGAACCTGATCATCACCGCCTCCGCGATGGCCACGGTGCCGACGATCGTGTTCTTCCTCATCTTCCAGCGCAACATCATGGCTGGCCTGACGGCCGGCGGCATCAGAGGCTGACCCTCTAGCATGGCCGCGGCCAGCCGCTGCCGCATGCCGTTTTCGAATCACGAGAAATGGGGATCCACGTGCATATGCCGTCCGCACACGCGCCATCTGGCCCAGGGAGGCCCGAATCCGGGCGCAAGGCCCCCGGGCATCCAGACTCATGGTGGCAGTGCGCCGCGATCTACCAGCTCTACGTGCGCAGTTTCGCTGACGGCAACGGCGACGGCATCGGTGACCTGGCGGGCGTCCGGGAGCGGCTGCCCTACCTGGCTTCACTCGGCATCGACGCGATCTGGTTCAACCCGTGGTACCCGTCGCCGATGGCCGACGCCGGATACGACATCTCCGACTACCGGTCGATCGAGCCGGTGTTCGGGACCCTGGCGGACGCGGACGCGCTGATCGCCGAGGCGCACGCGCACGGGATCAGGATCATCATCGACGTCGTGCCGAACCACGCCTCCAGCCGGCACCCCTGGTTCACCGGGGCACTGGCGGCCGCGCCCGGCTCCGCGGCGCGGGAACGGTTCTGGTTCCGGCCCGGCCGCGGGGTTTCCGGCGAGCTTCCGCCGAACAACTGGCAGTCGATATTCGGCGGGCCCGCCTGGACCCGGGTGACCGAGGCGGACGGCTCGCCTGGCCAGTGGTACCTGCACCTGTTCGCGCCCGAGCAGCCGGACTTCAACTGGGGCTCGGCCGACGTCCGGCGCGAGTTCGAGGACGTGCTGCGGTTCTGGTTCTCCCGCGGTGTCGACGGCATCAGGATCGACTCGGCCGCGCTGCTGTGCAAGGACGCGGCACTGCCCGACGTCTCCGGTGGCGAGCGGCCGGGGCCCGCGCACCCCTACACCGACCGTGACGACGTGCACTCCGTCTACCAGGCCTGGCGGGCCGTCGCCGACGAGTACGGTACCGGCGGATCCGGGGGCCGGATGCTCATCGGCGAGGTCTGGCTGCCGGACGCGGCTAGGCTCGCCCGCTACGTGGGGCCGGGCGAGCTGCACACGGTGTTCAACTTCCCCTACCTGAACTGCCCGTGGGACGCAGCCTCGCTGCGCCGGGTCATCGACGAGACCCTCGCGCTGGCAGAGGCGCCGGCGACCTGGGTGCTGTCCAACCACGACGTCGACCGGGTGGTGTCCAGGTACGGCCGGCCCGACACCGCGTTCAGCCTGGACCAGCGGCCGTACTTCCACCGGTTCCCCGTCGACCTGGCCCTCGGCACCCGCCGCGCCAGGGCCGCCGCGCTGCTGACCATGGCCCTGCCCGGCGCCGTCTACATCTACCAGGGCGAGGAACTCGGCCTGTGGGAGGTCCAGGACATCCCGGACGAGCTGCGCCAGGACCCGATCTGGACCAGGACGGCCGGCGCCGACCCGGGCCGGGACGGCAGCCGGATCCCGCTGCCGTGGTCGGGGACGGAGCCGCCGTTCGGCTTCTCCCCCGCCGGGTCGCCGTCCGAACCGTGGCTGCCCCAGCCCAAGGAGTGGCGCGACCTGACGGTGTCGGCCGAGACCGCGAGCCCCGACTCGATGCTGAGCCTGTACCGGGAGGCACTGCGCATCCGCCGGTCCTCGCCCGGGCTGCGCGACGGATCGATGACCTGGCAGCCGTCGGCGGACGGGGTGCTCGCCTTCGACCGGCTCCCGGGCGAAGGCGCCGCGGTGCGCTGCGTGGCCAACCTGTCGGCGGGGCCGGTCGCGCTGCCGCCTTACGCCTCGGTCCTGCTGGCCAGCGGGCCGCTGGCCGACGGGTCACTGCCGCCCGACACCACCGCCTGGCTCCGCGTGGGGTGAGCCACCCCGGTCCTGCCTGGTGCCGGGGTGAAAACGCCGGCACCAGCGGCCGCGTCCTCGCCCGGCCCGCCACGCACGCGGGGTCATGGGCGGCCGGGCGAGGAATCCGGCTACGTTCGGGATGACGGTGTTTGCTCCTCGGCCTGGGCGGACTGCGCGGGAACCTGGGCGGGCTCTCGCTCCGAGACGCGGAAGGCGAGCGCGTTGTCCTCCGTGGCCACGGTCACGTGCTGGCCCGGCAGGAGGCGGCCGTCGAGGATCATCCCGGACAGCCTGTTGTCCAGCTCGCGCTGAATGGTCCGGCGCAGCGGGCGGGCGCCGTACTCCGGCTGGAAGCCGCGCTGGGCGAGCCAGTCGATCGCTTCGGTGGTGAAGTTAACGGTGATGTCCTGCGCGTGCAGGCGACGGGTGGTCTCCTCGAGCAGGAGGCTGGTGATCTGGCGCAGCTGGGCCTCGTCGAGGTGCCTGAAGATGATGATCTCGTCGATCCGGTTGAGGAACTCCGGCCGGAACGACTCGCGCAGCCGGGCCATGATCCGGTCCTGCGTCTCCTCGCCGTCCCCCGCCTGGCCCGGCTGGGCGTCGAAGCCGAGCCTGCGCCGGCCGATGATGTCCGAGCCGAGGTTGCTCGTCATGATCAGGACGGTGTTCTTGAAGTCGACCGTGCGGCCCTGGCCGTCGGTGAGCCGGCCGTCGTCAAGCACCTGCAGCAGGATATTGAAGACGTCCGCGTGCGCCTTCTCTATCTCGTCGAGCAGCAGCACGGCGTACGGGGTGCGCCGCACCGCCTCGGTCAGCTGGCCCGCCTCCTCGTAGCCGACGTAGCCGGGCGGCGCGCCGACGAGGCGGCTGACCGTGTGCCGCTCCTGGAACTCGCTCATGTCGATCCGGATCATCCGGTCCTCGCTGCCGAACAGCGCCTCGGCGAGCGCCCGCGCCAGCTCGGTCTTGCCCACGCCGGTCGGGCCGAGGAACAGGAAGCTGCCGATGGGCCGGTTCGGGTCGCCGAGGCCGGCCCGCGAGCGGCGGACCGCCTCCGCGACGGCGAGCACCGCGTCGTCCTGACCGATGACGCGGTGGTGCAGGTGCTCTTCAAGCTGGAGCAGCCGCTCCCGTTCTTCCTGGGTGAGCTCCGCGACCGGGATGCCGGTCGACCTGGACACCACCTCCGCGATGTCCGCCGGGGTGACCTCGGGCACCGCCCGCTCGGTCTTGCCGCCCTGGTCCGCACCGGCGCTGTCCGCGCGCTGTGTCAGCTGCGTGATCTGGTCCCGCAGTTCGCCCGCTCTGGCGTAGTCTTCCGCGGCCACCGCCTCGTCCTTCTCCCGCTGCAGCCGCTCAACATGCTGCTCGAGCTCGCGGCGGTCCCTGGCGGGCGTCTTGTTCCGCAGCCGCACCCGCGCGCCCGCCTGGTCGATCAGATCGATCGCCTTGTCCGGCAGGAACCGGTCGGTGACGTACCGGTCCGACAGCTGTGCCGCCGCCACCAGCGCCTCGTCGGTGTAGCGAACCTGGTGGTGCGCCTCGTAGCGGTCACGCAGGCCGCGGAGGATCTCGATCGTCTCGTCCTGGGACGGCTCGGGGACCAGGATCGGCTGGAACCGGCGCTCAAGCGCGGCGTCCTTCTCGATGTCCTTGCGGTACTCGTCGATCGTGGTCGCCCCGATGATGTGCAGCTCACCGCGGGCGAGGGCGGGCTTGAGCATGTTGGACGCGCTTACCGCGCCCTCCGCCGAGCCGGCGCCGACGACTGTATGCAGCTCGTCGATGAAGATGATCAGCTCGTCGCTGTGCGCCCGGATCTCGTCGATGACCTTCTTCAGCCGCTCCTCGAAATCGCCACGGTACCGCGTTCCCGCGACCATGCCGCCGACATCGAGCTGGACCAGGCGCTTGTCGCGCAGCGTGTCAGGGACGTCCCCGTCGATGATGCGCTGGGCGATGCCCTCCACGATGGCAGTCTTCCCGACGCCCGGCTCGCCGATGAGTACCGGGTTGTTCTTCGTGCGCCGGGACAGCACCTCGACGGTCTGCTCGATCTCCTCCGCGCGTCCGACCACCGGGTCGATGCGGCCCTCGCGGGCCATGGCGGTGAGGTCGGTGCCGAACTCGTCGACGGTGGGGGTGTCGGACGGCGGCTTCCCCCCGCCCCCGCCGGGACGGCCCGCACCGCTTGTCACCACGTTCTGCAGCGCCTCGGGAGTGACATGGGAATCGCGCAGCTCACGGCCCGCGGCCGACTCGGGATTGACCGCGAGCGCAAACAGCAGGTGCTCCGGCCCGATGTAGGTGGAACCGAACGCACGGGAGATCTGCCGCGCGTCGAGCAGCGCGCGCTTGGCCGCGGGTGTCAGGTTCGGCGCTTCCTCCCGGGGCTGGCCGTGCCCGGCATGCGACTCGATGTCCCTGGCGATCGCGTCGGGGTCCGCCCCGGCCGCGCTCAGCAGGCGGCGAACCGGCTCCTGCTTCGTCGCCGCCCATAGCAGGTGGTCGGTGTCCAGGTCGGCGTCGCCCCATCGCGCGGCCTGCGTGGCCGCGTCCCTGATGAGCTCGCGGGACTGGTCGGTCAGCAGCTGCCCGATGTCGATGCGCTGGGGCGGCCGCTGCGGCAGCTGGCCGCCGAAGAAGCGGCTGAAGATGTCATCGAACGGGCTGGCACCGAAGTCACCAGACCCAAACGGGTCATAGGCCATGAAGAGCTCTCCCGACGGGCAGTCACTGACAGTCAGGGGCACTCACCAGCCGGTAAGCGCCCGGCTTGGTGCGGCCTACCCGGCCTCTTCTCAGCGCAAACCGGGGCCGGCTGGCAGTGCGGCCGGGCGGCGGCTTGACGGGCGAGCGGAGGACATGGTCTGCTGATTCGCACCTTTAGTTGTCAGGGGGAAGAGTGCCGATGGTGCGGCTGGTCCGCGATGGCGGTCCCGCTCCGCTTGCCGCGCCCGGCCTGCTGCCGCTGCCCGGCCGGCCCCGGCGCGGCAGGCCGTTCAGGGTGCTGGTCCTCGGCGGGGCCCGGTCGGGGAAATCGGTCACCGCCGAGCGCATGCTCGGCCACCGCGGCCAGGTGGACTACGTCGCGTGCGGGGTTCCGGCCGGTGACGACGATCCCTCGTGGGCCGAGCGGATCCGGCTGCACCGCGAACGCCGGCCCGCCCACTGGACCACGCTTGAGAGCCTGGACCTGGAGAGCGTCCTGGCCGGCGCCGACCGCACGCCGTCGCGGCCCGAGATCCCGGTGCTTGTGGACTGCCTGTCCACCTGGCTGGCCGGGGTCATGGACGAGTGCGGGCTCTGGGCCGGATACGAGGGCGCGGACAAAGAACTCGCCACGCGGGTGGACGGGCTGCTTGCCGCCTGGCGCTCGACCAGGCGGCTGGTGGTCGCGGTCAGCAACGAGGTCGGCTCCGGAGTCGTCCCCGCCACCGCATCCGGGGTGCGCTACCGCGATGAGCTCGGCAGGCTTAACGCCCTCATCGCCGCCGAGTGCGAGCAGGTATGGCTGTGCACCGCGGGCATCGCCCGGCGGCTGCGGTAGCCGTGAGCGAGCGACGGCCGCCGGGCTGGCGGGTGGCGATGAGCCTCTTCACGACGATCCCGGCCGGGGTCAACGAGACGCTCGACGACGAGGTAGCGGCCCGCGCCATCCTGTGGCTGCCCGCGATCGGGCTGCTGCTCGGCGCCCTCGGCGCCGTCGTGGTTCTCGGCGTGGGTGCAGGCGCCGTCGGCACGTCCGGGGCACGGCGCCTGCTCGGCGCGGCGCTCGCGGTCGCGCTCATCGCACTGCTCACCGGCGGGCTGCACCTCGACGGGCTGGCCGATACCGCCGACGGACTGGGCAGCCGCCGCCCCGCCGCCGGCGCCCTGGACATCATGCGCCGCTCCGACATCGGCCCGATGGGCGTCGCCGCCCTCGTCCTGGTGCTGCTTATCCAGGTGACGGCGCTGGCCGCCGTGGCACGACCGCCGCTCGCCGCCGCCGCGCTGGTCCTTGCCGAGGTGACCGGCCGGGTCTCGGTCGTGGTCGCGACCTCCTCCCCCGCCGCCCGGCCCGGCGGCTTCGGCGCGCTCGTCGCCGGCCGGACGAAGGCGGGCGAGCGCGCCGTCACCGTCGGCGCGCTCGGCTGCACGGTGGCCGCGGCCGGGCTCGCAGCGGGCGGCCCGGCGCTCGCGGAACGCGGGCTCGCCGCCGTGCTGGCCGGCCTGCTCGCCGGCCGGCTGCTGCAGCGGACCGCGGAGCGCCGGCTAGGCGGGATGACGGGCGACGTATTCGGGGCGATTCTCCAGGTCAGCGCCGCGACCGCGATGGTCGTCGCCGCCCTCGTCAGCTAGGAGTCTGCTGAATCAGGAGTTCGCTGAGTTAGCGCCCGGGCGAGACGGTCCCCCGGCTGACGAGTTCTAATTCAGCGGGCTACTAGCCCTCCAGGCCGACGACGGTCCAGGCGGACCGGGGGGCGGACGGGGTGAAGACGAGCAGGACCCGGTCATCGGCGATGAGGTCGGCGGCGAGCTGATCGTCCGCTGGCGTCGCGCGGCCGTGCTTCTCCCTGATGGCACGGAAGAGGGAGACGTTGGCAGGGACGTCCTCGCGGATGTCCACCGTGGCGGGGATCTGGACGTAACGGAAGCCGGTGGCGTCGTCCACGACCAGCTCACCGCGCGGGTCACGGCGGAAGATGTGGTACTTGGCGCGCTTGCGGGTCGTGGAGACGTAGAACTTCTCACCGTCCCAGAAGAACCAGTTGGGGGAGATGTGCGGGCGGCCGTCCTTCCGGATGCCGGCGACGATCACGTTACGGGGCTCGGCGAGGAACGCTTCGAGAGCACTGGGCGACGTCATGCGTCCCACCCTAATACTCCCCTTTGTCTACTTGAATACTCATATATCCGACGTGCAGACGGTCGTGATCTGGAAGGGGCGCCACTCCGCCTCGGGCGCTCGCCACTCCGTCTCGGGCGTCACTCCGCCTCGGGCGTATCGAGCATGGGTATCCGCTGCTGGACGGCCCAGAGGGCGAACTGGTCGGCGAAGTGCCCGCTGGCCGGGTCGCCGGACGCGCCGCCGGGGACGACGTAGCTCGCCGAGGCCGGATCGCCGAGGTCGACGACCTGCCGGTACACGGAGGTGATGGTCACGGTGAACGGGCTGCCCTGCCGCCATCCGTATGCCGCGGCCTGGAGGGTATCCGCGTCCCCGCCCACGGAGGCGCTGTGCAGCGAGGTATCGGGGGAAATCTCCGTCTCAGCGCCGGTCCCGGACAGCGGATGCACGCGGACCGCGCGGTGCTCGTCGCCCCACCGCCACTGCCGCGGGTCGGGCCCGCCGATGGCGACCGCCTCCGACCAGGCAGCGGCCAGCGCCGCCGGCACCGCCGCGAGCACGCGCTCGCGGCGCACGGCGAGATCCGCGGCGTCCGCCTCGCTCGTCACGGCCCCCGGCGGCACCGGGGCGCCGAGCAGTTCCCAGGTGTCGTTGGCGAGCCAGCGCCGCACCATGGACATTGTGGGAGCCAGCGCGGCCGATGCCACCCACGCCCATGTCCTGGCGCCGAGCACCGGCCCGTACAGCGCCCCGGCAAGCCCCCGCACGAAGCAGGCGTAAAGCAGCGCCGTGGCGGAGCCCACGGTCAGGTTGCCGTCGAAGCCGGCCAGCATCGCCCGTGCCGCCTCGGCGTCCGGATCCTCGAACGGGCCGAGCCCTGTCAGTCGCCGGCCCCAGCCGTGCGCCTGGAGTGACAACGTGTCCGCCTGCATCCCGGCCAGTTCGTCCACGCTGAGCGGTTCCGGGTTGGCGAGGAGCGAGCGGAGCCGCTCGGCCCGCCACGGCTGGGAGAACGTGTAGGAGATGTACGGCTGGTCCGCGTCGGTGATCACGTTGTTGGCGGTCATCACGAACCCCTGCTCCGGGTCCACGGTGCGCGGCAGTTCGGCGAACGGCACCGTTCCCGTCCACTCGCACGCGTCGTCCCAGCCGGGGACCGGCAGCCGCCGCCCCGCGTCCGACGACCGCAGCGGCAGCTCGCCGCGGCACTGATAGGCGATCTGGCCGTGGATGTCAGCGCAGACCAGGTTGTTGACCGGGTCAACCCAGCCGTCCTGGGCATCGGCGAGCTCGGCGACGGTCCGCGCGGCGAGCATGGCCGGCATGATCTCGAAGCCGCGGTTGGGCCGGTGCGTCCCGGTCCACCTGAGTACGAGCGCCAGCCCGGACTCCGGGTGCCCGTGCACGACCGGCCCGTGCCGGGTCGCCCACACCGGGACGGTGACCGTGGAGGCGCCGCGGACGCCGAGCCGCTCGTGCCGCAGATCGGCCTGCTGCCACCCGTCCGGCGTCAGGTAGCGGGTGCCCTCGAACCGCTCCAGGTACAAGTCCTGCGTGTCCGCGTCCCCGTGGGTGATCGCCCACGCGACCGAGCGGTTGAACCCGAAGTGCGGGAACCCGGGCAGCCCCGGGAAGGTGGCCCCGGTGACGTCGAAGTCCGGGCAGGTCAGATGACACTGCCAGTACACGTTCGGAGTGTCGAGCGCGCGGTGCGAGTCGTTGCAGAGCACCGCGCCGCCGTGAGCGGTGCGCCGCCCGCTGACCGCCCACGCGTTGGACCCGGGCTCGACCTCCGCCAGGAAGCCGAGGTGCCCTGTGATGTCTTCGAGAGCCTCATCGAGCAGCCCGGCGACCGGACGCGTCAGCCGCTCCCCTGGCGGCAACGCGACCGGCGACCCGACAAGCGGCCGCGTCTCCAGCCGCTCGAACGCGTCCGCCCCGGCCCTGGCCAGCAGTACCGCGTTCGCGAGCTTGTGCTGCCACTGTCCCATCAGCACGTGCCGCACCAGGAAGGACGCGACCGAGTGCCATGCCCGCCAGGGCCCGACCTGATACTGGCCAGGCAGCGGCTGGGCACCTTCCGCGATGGCCAGGTTCACTCCGCTGGCGTAGGCCTCGAACGCCTGCCGCAGACGGGGCGACATCACCGCGACGTCCCGCTGCGCCGCGGCGGCGAGCCCTAGCCTGCGGGCGAGCACGTCCGCGCTGAGCGCGGAGAACCCGGCGATCTCGGCCCACCGCCCGCATGCCCGGCGCCGGTCGTAGTCCATCTGGAACAACCTGTCCTGGGCACACGCGTATCCCATCCCGGCCCAAGCGTCCGCGGCCGTCTCGGCCCGCACATGCGGCACCCCGTGCTCATCACGCCTGATCTGAAAGTCCACCGGACCAGTATCCCGAACGGGGACGGCGCGCTCCCACTGGGCAAACCCGGGCAATTGGCCGGGCTAGTGCATAACCTTTGTGCGTGGCGGTGTTCTGGGATCGGGTGATCGGGGCGCAGAGCGCTCCGCCGGGATGGGTGATCGCCGTGAGCGCCGCGGTGGGGCTGCTGATCGTGGTCAGCCCCCGGCTGTGGCGGCTCACCCGGATCGCGATCACGATCGCGCACGAGAGCGGGCACGCGGTGGCGTCGCTGCTGTCCGGGCGCCGGCTCGAGGGGATCAGGCTGCACGCAGACACCTCGGGAGAAACGCTCACCAGGGGCAGACGCAGCGGGCCGGGGATCGTCATTACCGCGCTCGCCGGGTACATGACGCCGCCGCTGCTCGGGGCCGGGGCCGCCGCGCTGCTCGCCGCGCACCGGGTGACGCTGCTGCTGTCGCTGCTTCTGGTCCTGCTGGTGGGGACGCTTGTGATGATCCGCAACTGGTACGGCGCGCTCGCGGTGCTGATGACCGGCGGTGCACTGTTCGCGGTCATCTGGCTGGCCGGCCCGGCCCTGCGCGCCGCGTTCGCCTACGCCGTGGCGTGGTTCCTGCTGTTCGGCGGCGTGCGGCCGGTGGTGGAACTGTCGCGGACGCGTACCAAAGCGGTACGGCTGCCGCCGGGACGCCGCCTGGCCGGCGGCCGCCCCGGCGCGGTCACGTCCGACGCCGACCAGCTAGCCGTGCTGACCGGGGTGCCCGGCGCGGTCTGGGTGGCCCTGTTCGCACTGGTCGCGACCGCGGCCCTGCTCCTCGGCGCGCGACTGATAGTCCCCTGGCCCGTGCACCTGGCGGCGCCCAGTTTCTTCAGCCGCTAAATAGAAGTAAACGATTATCCCGAACGCTTGCGGCTTACCCCGGCCCCGGTCACCGTATCGTCATTTGACCGTCGGCCTATTCACGTGCTGAACTTGACCGGGAGCTTTAGCGAGCGGGCGGGGAAGAGCTCTTTTCGTCCTGTCCCAAAGCCGGAGACCTCACCAGCCTGCAGTATCAGGATGAAAAGGGTTCACTGCACAGGGCGGCAACCGGATCCGAGGCCGGTGGGCAGCGATCCCGGATGCGGAGAAGGCATGCCCAACATGCCCCGGGTCGGCGAGGAGTTCGGTCATTACCGGCTGGGGCCGGTGCTCGGCCAGGGCGGCATGGGCTTGGTCTTCCAGGCGGAGAACTTGCGACTCGGTAATGTCGTCGCGCTGAAGATACTCTCACCCCAGCTGGCGAATGACGATATCTTCCGCACCCGTTTCCTGAGGGAAGCGCAGATCGCGGCCCGGTTCAGCCACCCCAACGTGGTACCCATCATCGATTACGACGCATACGACGGGCTGCTCTACATCGCGATGCGCTATGTGGCCGGCACCAACCTGCGGCAGATGATCGAGGAACGAGGCTGGCTTGACCCGGATACCGCCGTGCACCTGCTCAGTCAGGCCGCGCTCGCGCTTGACGCGGCGCACCGGCGCGGGCTGGTACACAGGGACGTCAAGCCCGCGAACCTGCTAGTCGAGCGGACCAGCGACGACGCTGACCCGGATCACCTGTACCTGGCCGACTTCGGCATCACCAAGTACGTCGGCGGAGTGGCCGGGCTGACCGGGCCGACCATGGGCGGCATCGTCGTCGGCACGGCACCTTACATCGCGCCTGAGCAGGCACAGGATCTGGCTGTGGGGGGCGCGACCGACCAGTACGCGCTCGGCTGCGTGCTGTATGAGTGCCTCACCGGCCGGATGCCCTTCGTCAAGGACTCAATCCACGCCGTCATGCGGGCGCATGTCGAGGAGGCCCCGCCCCGGGCGACGCTCCTGCGGCCCGAACTGCCGCCCGCCATCGACGAGGTGTTCGCCCAGGTCCTCGCCAAGTACCCGGATCAGCGGTACCCGTCCTGCCGTGCCTTCATGGCGGCGGTCGGCGAGGCCCTTGGGATGCCGGCCCGGCCGACCGGCGAGGCCCTTGGGATGCCGGGCCGGCCGACGGGCGGCGGGAGATCCCACGAGTCCCCGCCGGCTGTGCCGCCCTCTCGAGGATCGGGAGAGGTCGTGGGCGATCCCGCCGAGCGGTGGCGCCAGGCGACGCAGAGCATGGAAGTGCCGGCCATGGAGCCGCTTCCCGGGGCGTGGCAGTACGCGGACGGCCGCCTCTTCCCCGCGGAGCCGCAGCAGGCGGCAGAGCCTTACCTAGCCGCGCCCCCGTATCAGGCGGCAGAGGCCCACCAGGCGGGAGAGGCCTGCCAGCCGACGGAGGCTTCCCCGGCGGCGGAGGCCTACCGGGCGGCGGAGGCCTCCCCGGCGGCAGCGGCCGGCCAGGCTCGGGAGTCCCATCAGGGGGCGGAACCGCACCGCGACTACGGGCCGCACCGCCACAGCGGGCCGCACCGCGACAACGGGCCGCACCGCAACAGCGGGGCGCGCCGGGACAGCGGGGCGCGCCGGGACAGCGGGGCGCACCGGGATGCTGCGGGCAAGCCGCCCGGAGCGGAGGAGTGGTCGTTCTATCCCGCCGACGGCGAGGGCCGGACGGCGCGCAGGCGGCGGACTCGTCCGCACCGGAACTCCCCGACGTGGCGGAGCCCGGTAACGGTGGGGAGCGGGGTGGTAATCATAGCTGTGGCGGTCGTGCTTGGCGTCGTGCTCACCAGACAGCCCGGTACGCCGCGCACCCTCGGACGCCAAGCGGACACGTCGACCTCACCGTCGCCGTCGCGCCCGCCAAGCGAACTGTTCTCCGTGCTCGCCAAGACGGCGGCGGCTCACCCCGGTGACCTCAACATGCTGACCTGCCAGCAGACGGACCCGACGCTGGTGAAGTGCACGCACCCGGCGGCCGCCATCGCGAGCATTACGTTCGAGACCTTCACCAGCGAATCCGCGTTGTACGCGCACTACCAGGACATCGTCAAGAACCTGACCGGCCAGCCGTTCACCGACGTCGAGAACTGGAACGTCTGCGGGCAGGCCGCGCCCGGGCCGACCGCCGAGAGCAGCTGGAACCAGTCGGGCCAGTACCCCACGGCCTACTCCGTCCAGCAGCTGGCGTCCGGGGCGGTGCCGACGGACACGGCGGCGGGCCGGATGTTCTGCACGCAGACCAAGGGCGGCGGCAGCCAGTACATCGTGTGGACCCAGAACTCCGGCACCCTGCTCGGGTACGCGACCGGTGCCGGGTCGTACGCGCAGGTGTGGAACTGGTTCCTCGCCATCCATCTGGACATCAGCCTCCCGGTCCAGCCAGGCGCTGCCAGCACGCTGGCAACGCCGTCAGGCACCGTCACCGCGACAGGCGCGGCTGCGGCGACGGGCACGCCGACAGCCACCGCGACGGCGGCCACGGTCACCACCAAGGCGACGGCCGCCGCCACAGGGACGGCCACCGCAGCGGCGACCACCACCACCACCACCACCACGGAGGCAGGGGCCGCCACGCGGGCAGGGGCCGCCGCGACAGGGACCGCCACGCGGGCAGGGGCCGCCACGCGGGCAGGGGCCGCCGCGACAGGGGCCGGGACGGTGGCCGCGGGGCCGCCGACACCATCTGAAGGTGCCAGCAGCCCGCAGGGCATACAGGCGGCAAATG
>Ga0335073_10005303_pt1 | contig 18104 bp, 15 predicted proteins | sample Lox_Sample_22_FD_207093 | JGI IMG/M metagenome (GOLD analysis project Ga0335073, IMG submission 207093) | Soil microbial communities from Loxahatchee National Wildlife Refuge, Florida, United States - Lox_Sample_2.2 | ecosystem: Environmental > Terrestrial > Soil > Wetlands | place: USA...
GCTCGACGACATCCGGGCCACCCGGTCCATCCGCCGCATCTGGATCGGCGGAATCGAGGTCGGGCCAGCCGGGGAGGCGCAAACCATCGGATAAGGAGAGTGCCATGAGCCTGCACGGACTGCTGTCGGTCACGATGGGGGTGCCGAACGTCGCGGAGACCGCCGCGTACTACACCGACTTCGGCCTCATGCCGTCGGGCGACGGCTGGTTCAGCACCACCGACGCGGGCCGGCAGCTGCGCATCGAGTACGCGCCGACGCGGCGGCTGGCCGAACTGCGGGTCGCCGCCGACGACACCGACGACCTCGGCCGCATTGCGGCCAGCCTCCCGAGGCTCGGCGTCGCCGCCGCGCAGAGCGGCGGGGTGCTGGAGACCAGCGAGCCGGCGACGGGCACCCGCGTCCGGGTCGAGGTCGCGCCCCGGCTGCGGCAGGACCGCGTGCCCGCCACCGCGTACAACGGGCCGGGCCGGACCGAACGGGAGAACGCCCGCGCGCCCGGCTTCAGCCGCCCGGGCAGGGTGCGGCCGCGCAAGCTCGGTCACGCGGTGCTGGGCAGCACCGATCCGGAGCGGAGCATGGCGTTCTTCATCGACGGCCTGGGGTTCAAGGTCAGCGACCGGGTCAAGGGCGCCGGCGCGTTCATGCGCTGCTCGACCGACCACCACAACGTGCTGGTGCTCGGCGCCCCGGTGAGCTTCCTGCACCACACCTCGTGGCAGGTCGACGACGTCGACGACGTGGGCCGCGGCGCGCACGCGATGCTGGAGGGCAGCCCGGAGCGGCACGTGTGGGGACTGGGAAGGCACTACGCCGGGTCGAACTTCTTCTGGTACCTCAAGGACCCGGCGGGCAACTTCTCCGAGTACTACTCCGACATGGACTGCATCGTCGACGACCAGCTGTGGACCCCCGAGGACCTGGAGGGCGCCCGCGGGCTGTTCGAGTGGGGGCCGCCACCGCCGCCCTCGTTCCTGCACCCCGACGACCTTGCCGCGCTGATGGCCGGCGCGCACGCGCCCGGCTAGGCCTGCCGCATCCGCTCGAGGATCTCCCGGACGAGGTCGATCGTGGTGTGCGGGTGCAGGAACGCGAACCGGGCGACGGTCTCACCCTCCCAGGCGGACGGCGGTATGAACGCCACCTGGTCGTGCAGCAGCCCGTCGGCCCACTCCGTATACTGCGCGGGCGTCCAGCCCTTGCGCCGGAACAGCACGACACCGAGCTCGGGCTGGCGGATCAGCTCCAGGTAGTCGCGGTCGGCGATCTCGGCCGCGGCCCGCCGGGCCAGGCCGATCGACGCCTCGATCGCGTCGGAGTAGGCCCGGACGCCGTAGACCGCGAGCGAGAACCACAGCGGCAGCCCGCGGGCGCGCCGGGTGAGGTGGTAGGCGTAGTCGGTCGGGTTCCACTCGGCCGGGTTGTCGTGGATCACGTCGAGGTACGAGGCGTCCTGCGTGTGCACGGACCGGGCGAGCGCGGGCTCGCGGTAGAGCAGCGCCGCGCAGTCGAACGGCGCGAACAGCCACTTGTGCGGGTCCACGATGAACGAGTCGGCGTGCTCGATGCCGTCGTAGGCCCGGCGAACGCTGGGCGCGAACAGCCCGGCCCCGCCGTATGCGCCGTCCACGTGGAACCAGGCGCCGAGTTCGCGGCAGACCCCGGCGACCCCGGCAAGGTCATCGATGATGCCCGCGTTCGTGGTGCCCGACGTCGCGACGACCGCCGCGATCGACGACGGGTCGCCGTCGGCCTCGATCGCCGCCCGGAGCGCGGCACCGGTGAGCCGGTGATCGTCGGTGTACACGGTCAGCGGGTCCATCTCCAGGATCCGCAGCGTGGACGCTATCGAGGAGTGCGCGTCCGTGCTGACCGCGATCCGCCACCGGCGGCCGGCCCGCGTGGTCCCGCCCCGGCGCTTCGCCACCTCCCTGGCGACGACCAGCGCCGAGAGGTTGGCGGCCGAGCCACCCGAGACGAAGCAGCCGCCCGCTCCGGCTGGAAGGCCGGCCCTGTCCGCGATCAGCCGCAGCACCTGGTTCTCGGCGTGGATCGCGCCCGCGGCCTCCAGCCAGGAAATGCCCTGGATCGACGCGCAGGAGATCAGCATGTCGAACAGCAGCGCCGCCTTGGTCGGCGCGGCCGGGATGAAGCCGAGGAATCGGGGGCTGTCCGCCGAGATCACGGCGGGGGCCAGGCACGACGTGTACACGCCGAGCACCTGGTCCGGGTTGTGCGGCAGGTCGCCGAGCAGGCCGCGCACCGCGAGGTCCAGCTCGGCCGGGTCGCGTGAGCCCTCGTCCAGCGGGACCGGGTCAAGCCGCAGCCGGTTCTCCGCGTAAGCGAGCACCGACCGGATCATCTGCTCCGTCGTGGCATCGACACTGTGCATGGCGGAAACGTACAGCGGCCGGCCCGGGGCTTGTGCCGGGGCCGGCCGCTGTATGCCGGGGTTCAGGCGCTCTGCGGCTCCAGAGCGTGGCCCGGCAGGCGGGATGCGCGGATGCGCAGCCCGCCCGTGCGCACCAGCACCATGACGATGGCCATGAAGATCAGCCCGTCGGTGATGGCCGCCTCGGAGACCTGGTTCGCTATGGCCCAGCTCACGATCTGGGATGTGAACCAGTGCCCGGCTCCGTAGGAGAAGGCGGCCCTGGCGGCGATGACAACGGTCCAGAAGATCGCGTACGGTGCACCGGCCTGGCTGACCGGCTTGCCGGTCTTGGGGCTTCGGTACACCCTCATCAGGGCCGCGGCCGCCAGCCCGCCGAGCAGGCCCGCGACGGCACCGGCGATCTCCACCACCAGGCCGTTGCCATGCGTGACCGGCTGGGCGACGAACAGCGGGATGACGACGGCGGCGGCGATCAGCGGCCGCAGCAGCCGCATCGGGCCGACCTTGCGGGCAGGGCCGAGGTCAGTGGCCAGCACCGTGGCGAGAACCACGCCGTTGACGATCATTGCTTCGGTAAGTTCGGAAAGCATCACATGCTCCTGAGTTTCGGCTTTCGACGACGAATCCACGATCGCTTTTTTCGCCAGATTGCGCGTCGGAGCGCGGTCTGGCCGCCGGCGCCACATCGTGCGGGCGGCCTGGTACCAGGCGGTACCAGGCGACAGCGTCGGGTTTCACTCCACGGGCCGATGTGCCCGGACAACCGGACGCCGATACTGGAGGCATGCAACGGACGGTGACCTGGGTCGCGCGGGCCCTCGGGTTCGCGTGGATCGGCGTCTTCACGTTCCTCATCGCCCCGCCGCACGGGTCGCTCGCCTGGGCTGTGCAGATCGCGGGGTACGGCCTAACCGCTGCAGGGATCGTGGGGTGGAGCCTGGCCGACCTTGACGACGCCATGGCCCGGTATCAGGGCTGGCTGCGGCCCGTTACCCTGGGCGCGATCGCCGCCGGATCGGGGTTCGCGTCCAGCGCGGGCCACGGCGGTACCGCCCTGGTGATCTTCACGTTTGTCGCCGTGATGATGGCGGGCGCCGACATCGACCTGACTCCGGCGATCGCCGTGACCGCGGTCGGCGTCCTGGCGATCGACGTAAGCGGCCTGATTTTCAGCGCCGGCTATGGCGTGCTGATCGGCTTCCCCGCATTCGTGGTCGGCGGCCTGGTGGTCGGGCGCAACCGCTTTGGCTACCGGATCCAGGCGGAGCAAACGAAGGTGTTGCTTGCCCAGCGCGAGCGGCTCGAGACCGAGCAGCGCCGGGCCGACCTGCTGGACGAGCGGGCCCGGATCGCCAGGGAGATCCACGACGTGCTCGCGCACTCCCTCGGAGCCCTCGGGATCCAGATCCAGGCCGCCCGGGCCGTCATGACCAGGGACGGGGACACCGAGCGGGCTGATGAACTCCTCACGGTCGCCCAGCAGATGGCCGCCGAGGGCCTGGAGGAGAGCCGCCGGGCCATCCACGCCCTGCGCGCCGACACCATGCCGCTGAGTGAGGAACTCGCGAGGGTCACCGAGACCTACGCGCAGCGCTACCACGTCGCGGTCAGCTTCCGCACCAATGGCGTCCCGGCGCCGCTGCCGCCCGACGCCACAATCGCGCTGCTGCGCGTGGCGCAGGAGGCCCTCGTCAACGCCACCAAGCACGCGGCCGGGCAGCGTGTCGCGGTGCGCCTGGATTTCGGGGACGCCGATGTCCGCCTCACCGTGCGCAACGACCTGGCTCCCCGTCCCACCGGCAGGGGTCAGGCCGACGTGAACACAGTGAACGGCGGCTACGGGCTTACCGGCATGCGGGAACGGCTCCGGCTGCTGGACGGAACCCTCGAGGCCGGGCAGCGCGACGGCGAGTGGGTCGTGACCGCGGAAGTCCCGCGCCCCGAGGCGCAGCAGCCAGACCAGCCAGAGCAGCCGCACCAGCCAGAGCAGCCGCACCAGCCAGAGCAGCCGCACCAGGCGGAGAAGCCTGCGAAGGTGGCGTCGTGACCCCCGAGAACGCGGGCGCGCGGCTGCGCGTCGTCATCGCCGACGACCAGGCCAGCGTGCGCGAGGGCCTGGTACTGCTGCTCGGCGGGCTGCCCGGCATCGAGGTGGTCGGCGCAGCCGGCGACGGCGAGCAGGCGCTGGCGCTGGTGGCCGAGACCAAGCCCGACGCGATCCTGCTCGACCTGCACATGCCCGTGCTCGACGGCATCGGCGCCACCCGGCGGCTGGCCGCCGAGCACCCCGAGGTCGCGATCGTCGTGCTCACCACGTTCGCCGACGACAGCACGGTCCTCGATGCGCTGCACGCGGGCGCGCGAAGCTACCTCACCAAGGACGCGGATCACACCGAGATCGCCAAGGCGCTGCAGGCCGCTGCGGGCGGGCTGACGGTGTTCGACCCCCGGGTGCACGCCACGCTGCTGGCCGCCACGGCGAACGCCAAGCCGGAGCCCGCCGCGGCACCGCCCCCGGACGGCCTGACCGACCGGGAGGCCGAGATCCTGGGCCTGATCGCGCGCGGCATGACCAACCCGGAGATCGCCGCGCAGCTATTCCTGTCCAACCACACGATCAAGACCCACATCAGCCGGATCTTCGCCAAGACCGGGTCGCGGGACCGCGCCGCCGCGATCGGATACGCACACCGCCACAACATCGGCTGACCTCACCAGCCCCAGCCGTGCGTGGCGCGGCGCGCCGGCGGGTAATCAGGCACTATCCGCTCTTTTGAGAGTAAAGAGCGGCGTGGAAGTCCGGAGGGGCCACGATGACAGACTCGCCACCAAAGCTGCGCGGCATCTCCGACCTGCGGGAGTTCTTCCGCACGAACACCGAGCCGATCTACTTCGTCTCGCCGACCGCGTTCAACCTGCTCGGGATCGACCGGTGGGTCCGCAACTTCCACTACGTGTGCTACTACGACTCGTTCGAGGGCAGCCACCCGAACGTGTTCGTGCCCGCCGACCGGCAGGCGCCGGAGTTCGAGTCGATCGAGGACATCTGCAACTTTCTGCTCTCCCACCAGGAGGTCACCACCTGGATGCACGCGCAGGGCGAGGTCGGCCGGGTCGTGTTCGTGATGTTCGACGAGGAGACCGAGCGGCTGGCGGCCGAGGCCGGGCTGCGCGTCGCCCACCCGCCGGCCGAGCTCAGGCACCGCCTGGACTCCAAGATCGTCACCACACAACTCGGCAACGACGCCGGCGTGCCGAGCGTGCCGAACGTGCTCGGCCGCGCTGCCAGCTATCGGGAGCTGCTGGACCTGGCTGAAGGCGCAGGGCTGGGCACCGATCTCGTGGTGCAGATGCCGTACGGCGACTCCGGCAAGACCACGTTCTTCATCAAGTCGCAGGCCGACTGGGACAAGGCAGCCGCGAAGGAGCCGCTCGCCGGCGAAGAGCTCAAGGTCATGCGCCGCATCGAGCACCGCGCGATCGCCGTCGAGGCCGTGCTGACCCGCTGCGGCACGCTGGTCGGGCCGCTGATGAACGACATCACCGGCCACCCCGAGCTGACCCCGTACCGCGGTGGCTGGGCGGGCAACGACTACCCGGCCACGATGACCGCCGAGCAGAAGCAGCGGGCCAGGGACCTGACCCAGCGCCTCGGCGACCGGCTGGCCGAGGAGGGCTACGTGGGGTTCTTCGAGGTCGACTACCTCGTCGACACCGGCACCGGCGAGATCTACCTCGGCGAGCTCAACCCGCGGATCAGCGGCATCAGCTCGATGACGAACGTGACCGCCGGCGCCTACGCCGACATGCCGCTGTTCCTGTTCCACCTGCTCGAGTACCTCGACGTGGACTACGAGGTGGACATCGCCGAGATCAACGAGCGCTGGTCGCGCGAGGCCAGCGTCGACGTGTGGAGCCAGATCATCATCAAGGAGACCGGCGGCGAGGTTGAGCTGCTCAACCGCGCGCCGCGCACCGGCATCTACCGGCTCACCGGCGACGGGACGGCCGAGCTCAACCGCTGGGGGTACGACTGGCACTGGATCGCCGACGAGTCGGAGGCCTTCTACCTGCGCATCCTCGCGCCGGGCGACTACCGTTACCCGGGTGCGGACCTGGGAGCGCTGGTGACCCGCGGGCGCCTGCAGACCGATGACAATCAGCTCGAAGACCGGTGCAAGCGCTGGATCACCGGGATCCGGGCCCAGTTCGCCGGCACCCCGATCGTGCGCCAGCACCCGGACCCGGTCACCCCGACGTCCTTCAAGATGGCCTGACCCATGAGCCAGGGCCCGCATCCTCTCGACCCGCTCACCGCCGACGAGATCGCCGTCGTTGCCGCCGCCGCGCGCCGCGACCGCAGGGTTGCCCCGCCGGGCTGGCGGTTCGCGTCGATCGAGCTGATCGAGCCGGCCAAGGGAGCGCCGGCCCCTCCCGTCCGCCAGGCCGCCGCTGTCTGCTGGAACCGGGCGGACGGCGAAGCGTTCCGGGCGGTTATCTCGTTGAACGATGCCGCCGTGACCGGCTGGCAGCACCTGCCGGGACAGCAGCCCAACATGACCGTCGACGAGTGGCACGAGTGCGATGAGATGCTGCGCGCGCACCCGCAGCTCATCGACGCCCTGGCGCGCCGCGGGATCACCGACATGTCGCTCGTGCTCACCGACGTGTGGGCGTATGGGGCGGCGCTCGTCCCCGAGCGCTACCGCGGCCTGCGGATCGGCTGGGCCGACGTGTGGCACCGCGGCAGCGAGGACGGCAACCCGTACGCGCACAGCGTCAGCGGGATGCACCCGATCGTCGACCTGAACCGGATGGAGCTGCTCGAGCTCGAAGATGATCCCGGCGCCGGCGACGCGCCGCAGGTGATGGGGGAGTACCTGCCCAAGCTCATCCCGATGCCCCTGCGCGAGGTGCCGCCCCTGCAGATCATCCAGCCCGACGGAGTGGCCTTCACGCTAGACGGCCGCCTGCTCCGCTGGCAGAACTGGGAAATACGCCTGGGCTTTAATCACCGCGAGGGGCTGGTCCTGCATACCGTGGGCTTCCGCGACAACGGGCGGCTACGCCAGGTGGCCCACCGGCTGTCGTTCGCGGAGATGATCGTGCCGTACCGGGACGCCACGCAGGATCACTACCGGCGCACCGCGTTCGACATCGGCGAGTGGGGCCTGGGCTTCATGACGACGTCGCTCGAGCTCGGCTGCGACTGCCTCGGCGAGATCACCTACCTGGACGCGGTCGTGCACGACTCACGAGGCGAGCCGATCACGATACCGAACGCGATCTGCATCCACGAGGAGGACAACGGGATCGGCTGGAAGCACGTCGACGACCGGGCGGGCAGCGCGTCACGGCGGGCCCGCCGGCTGGTGATCTCGTTCCACGTCACGGTGGCGAACTACGAGTATCTCGTGTACTGGCGCTTCTACCAGGACGGCAGCATCGAGTGCGAGGTGCGCGCCACCGGGATCATGGTCACCTCGTCCTTCCCCGAGGGGCGGCAGCCGCCGTACGGCACCCTGGTCGACCAGCGCACGTACGCGCCGTTCCACCAGCACTTCATCGTGGCCCGGCTGGATCTCGACGTGGACGGGCCGGCCAACACGGTCTACGCCACCGAATCCGAGGCGGCGCCCGTCAGCGACCAGGACCCGTACGGGCTCGGCCTGACGATCCGCAGCACCCCGCTGCGCACCGAGTCCGAGGGCATCCAGGACTACGACTGGAATGTGCAGCGGGGCTGGAAGGTCGTGAACGACAACGCCAGCAACGGCCTGGGCACCCCGGCCGGGTACAAGCTGGCCCCCGCGGCCTCGTTCCCGCCGCTGATCGACCGCGCTTCCCCGGCGTTCCAGCGGGCCAAGGTCATCGGGCACACCCTGTGGGTCACACCGTACGATCCCAACGAGCGCTGGCCGTGTGGCGACTTCCCGAACCTCAGCTCCCGCGACACGGGGCTGCCGGCCTGGACCGCGCAGAACCGGCCGATCGAGAACACCGACGTGGTGCTCTGGTACGTGTTCGGGATCCATCACATTACCCGGCCGGAGGACTGGCCGGTGATGCCCGTGGACACGGTCTCGTTCTGGCTCAAGCCGTTTGGCTTCTTCGACCGCAACCCGGCCCTCGACGTCCCGCCGAGCCACGGCCACGGGTAGCCGGCGGCTAGCGCCGAGGAGCCGTCCCGTGGGGACGGCTCCTGGCGGTGGTTGGGCGGGTGCGGTGGGATGGGAACGGTGCGTCGTGGTCAGAAGTCGCACTCGTCGTAGTTCTCGGCGGTGTTGCAGTCGTCGGTGGTCCAGATCTGGTCAAACTGGCCGTTCATCTGGGTGAGGAAGTGGTACTCGTAGGTGTCGGCCGGCGAGTTGGCGCTGCTGCTGACTTGCTGCTCGGAGTTCTGCCACTGCTGGCCCTGCTGCTGTAGCTGCTGCTGGGCCTGCTGCTGCTCGCCGGAGCTGAGCTGGGAGTCATCGACCGGCGTGGTGTAGGTCTGGCTGATCAGCTGGGAGACGGCCGTTTCGGCGGCCCGCAGCTTCGCGGTCTCGCTGGAGCCCTGGGGGGAGTTCTCGGCCCACTGCGCCAGGTTCTGGTAGCCGGTGCTGCCTCCGCTGAACTGGACCTCGATCTGTTCGGCGCCGCCGCCGGTTGGCTCCCGGAACCAGGTCAGGCCCGGATAGGTCACGTAGATATAGCCGTCGCCCGGGGTCTCGTACATCGCGACCCAGGCGCTCGAGTCGCCGCGGGCGAAGACGTAGTAGGCGGTCTGGCCGCTCAGCGTCGTGGCGGAGCGGCACAGGTCGGTGGCGGTGTCGGACAGGACATCGCCGGCAGCAGTTGTGACGTAGTTGTGCAGGCAGCTGTCCGGTCCCCAGAGCTGGGCGGTCTGCACCGTGGCCTGGTCCGTTGTCTGGTCCGACGACGAGGTCGTGCTTCCCGTACTGGCCGAGCTGGAGGTGGAGCCGGTGCTGTAGCCGGTGCCCGAGCTCGAGCCCGAGCCGGACGAGCCAGGCCCGGCCGAGCCGCACGAGGTGAGCACGGCGCAGCCGGCCAGCACGGCAGCGGCGGGCAGGGCGTAGTGGAGACGGCCGGTCAGGTGGCGGATGCGGTTGCTCATCGGAGGTTCTCCTTTGCCGTAAGCGGCCTGGGCGGTGGCGGCGGGAGTTCCGCCGCCGAGACTCAGGCTGCCCGGCGCACCCCTGCCGGAGCAGAGGCCAGATTGCCCCTCTTCGCATGGGGCAAGGGATTAGGCAGAACTGCCTACACGGGGCAAGCGATGTGGGCCGACCGCTAGACCAGGCTCTCCTGCAGGGCAAGCCGCGTCAGCTCCGCACGCCGGCGGCAGCTCGTCTTGTCCCTGATGCGGTCCAGGTGCGACCGGACCGTGCTCACGCTTATGTAGAGCTGCCCGTCGATCTGGGCGTCGGTCTGGCCCTGGGCGACCAGGGTCACCAGCTCGCGTTCTCGTGCGCTGAGCCCGCCGAGGCCGGAAGGCGCCTTCGTGGCCTGCCGGTCGGTGCCGGTCAGCAGCAGGGCGAAGTCGACGACGGTGTCCAGGCCCATCGCCGCGCCGCGGTCTTCTGCTTCGCTCATCCGGTCGGGCCCCAGCGCCTGTGCGGCGCTGCGCTGGAAGTCCAGCCGCGCGGGCGCGTCCTGCTGGACGTCGGCGACGCCGATCTCACGGAGCCTGGCGGCGTAAGCGGACCACAGCGTGACCGCTTCCGCCCACCGGCCTGCGGTGGCGCACAAGAACGCGCACTCGTCCACGGAGTCGATGAGCCGCAGGCGGTTCCCGGTCCCGGTGGCCAGCGCGATGCCCTCGTGCAGGGTCGCCCACGCGTCTGCAATCCGTCCGCCGTACCTGGGGTTGACCGTCATGAGGTACAGGTAGCTGGCCTGGCCGATCGGGTCTCCCGCGACCCTGGTCGCGTCCAGGCCCTCGCGGCAGAGCCGGGCACCCTCGTCTGCGCCACCGGACTGGATCTGCGCCGAAGCGTCTCCCCGGCGATCCCGAGAGGTTCCCGGCTGGTCGTCAGCACGGTCAGGTCGTCGGCGGCCGACAGCAGCGCGGAGCACAGCTCCGCAACAACGGGCAGCACGTGCTCGCAGTTGTCGAGCACCAGCAACAGCTGCTGCCTGGCCACCCTGGGCAGACGTCACGCTGTCGCAGCGGTGAGCATGCGCGGCGCTGCACCCGGTCGTTGTCGCGGCTGGATGGTGAGCTCCGGCAGCCGCACGGCGGCCGGAGTCGCGCTGCCGTCGGGCGCCCAGGCGATCAGCGCCACCTCGTGCCGCCCCTCTGGCAGCGGGGAGAGGTCGAAGCTCGCCGCGCCCCCGCCCTTGATCACCACCGGATCCTGCGGGTTCCAGCCGGGCGCCCCGCGCGGCAGGACCCGGGCCACGGCGTGGATCTCCTGACCCCGCCGCGCTCCGCCGACCGTGATCTCGACCCGGAGCGGGCCCTCCGGGGCGGTGGGAGGGGCTTGCGCCGCCGCCCCGGAGGGGACCACGTCGATCGGTGCAGGGCCGCCACCGGTGACCAGCCGGCCAACCTGGCTGTCGGGATCGACGAGCCTGACGTGCCCGATCCTGAGCTCACCGCGTTCGCGGGCCCTCGCGGCGCGCGGCGGCTCGGGCGGCGGCTCGGGCGGTGCGGCGTCGGCCAGGCCGAGCTGGGCATGCATCCAGCCGCAGATCTCCTGGCAGTCCCACTCTGGCCAGCTTCGCCCCTGCTGCTCCGGCTCGACCTCGGTCCGCTCGACCTCGATGCGGTGCTCCCACTCGCCGTCGCCGGCCTGGCGCTGCGCGAAGACGACCGCGAAGGACGCCGCCGGGTGCCAGTCCGACTGGTCCGCGGCCATCTCGTTCAGCCCGCTCCTTGCGTGGTCCTGCCATCGCGCGATCTGCTCGAGGGTGGGCCGTGGCCGGAGATTGCGCATCGCCCGGTGGATGTCCCGCCGGTCGGCGCGCGCGAGCGCCCGGAAAGTAGTGATCTTGAGTTCCCTGGCCAGCACCCGGCGGTGCTTGTCCTGCACGTCAGGGATCGAGCTCAGGTCGTCGGCAACCACTGGATGCTCCCTGTCGGCCGGCTGCGGCTCAGACGAACTGGTATTCGCCGAGCCGCTCGAAACCGCTGGCGGCAAGGTGGCTGTCCGGGTCCTCGCAGCCGCCGCAGCAGCGCAGCTCGAACCAGGACGCGACCTCGTAGACGGTCCCGCAGTACCCCACCGGGATGGTGTCGGCCGGCACCCGGACCGTCCGCTCGACGCACCGCGTCTTGCAGCCCGCCCAGTCCGGAATCTGGAGCACACGCGGGTCGGGGAGGTGCTGGGACAGGTTGAAGTCGTCTCCGGCGCCGATCGCGGTGAAGCCGACGTTGAAGCACCAGTGGCCGCTTATGCACCGCCAGAGCCGTCCCTTGAGCTCGACCCGGAAGCGGATCAGGAACGGGTCGCGCCGCTCGATGATGCGGTCGTGCGGGTTGGGTGAGTCTGTATCGAGGACGTCGGTGTGCCAGTACGCCTTGAGGTAGCGCTCCGACGGGAGCTCGATCCTGGTGTGAGCGCGGTGCCAGTCGTCTTCGCCGGGCCAGCAATGGCGCCCGCTTCCAGGCCCGCACTCCGGTCCCTTGTAGTCCGGCGAGGCGTGGTCGGCCGTCTCGCCAGTGGCGGGCGGTGTGGTGGTTGGCGTGGTCATGCTCGGTCTCCTTCGGCGCTGAAAAGCTTGGCTCGTGAATGGACTCGCCCTCATCGTGCGGCCAGCCTCTGAAGAGGCCCTTTAACCGGCGCTCAAGCGCGGCTTATTAAGCGCAGAATTTTCGCACTGTGGACTTATTAAGCGGCCAAATGCAGTTAAGCGCGGGAGGTAAGGCTGTGGAGCAGCCGGACGGTGTCCGCCCCGGGAGACACGCCCAGCTCATCCTGCAGGGCGTCCGAGCAGAGCAGGTACTGCCTGCTCACGAGCTGCTGCTGGTTCTGCTGGGCGTAACACCGCATCAGCAGCCGGTGGGCGGGCTCGCAGCACTGGTCGGCAAGGAGTGCGAGCTGGCCGAACCGCACGGCGGCCGTGAGATCACGCTGTTCGAGATGGATTTCGGCGAGGCACTCGACGGCCTGCAGGTACAGCTCCTTCAGGCGGCGCTGCTCGGGAAGGTACCAGTCGCCGTCCCTGTCGTCCTCGAAGAGCGGCCCACGGTAAAGGCGGACCGCCCGAAGATAGGCGTTTGCCGCCTGCCTGGACTGGCCGCCGCGCCGGGCGACCTCGGCGCGCTGCAGCGTGCTCAGGAACTCGGTCCGGTCGATCCACCACATCAATTCGGGATTCGGCAGGTAGCACCCGTCCTTGTAGAGGATGTACGGAACCCGGCTGCCCCGCTGGTCGAGGGTGTTGCGCAGGCTGTACAGCGCGGCGTTGAGGTTGTTGCGGGCGGAGCCGAGGCTGTGATCTGGCCACATGAGCTCCATCAGCACCTCGCGCCGGACCGGCCGGCCGATCTGCACGACAAGGTACTGGAAGACGGTCCGGGCCTTGAGGCTGTTCCAGCGCAGCACGCGGTTGCCGGCGACCGTCAGGTCCAACGGCCCGAGCACGCAGGCCGCAACCTCGGCGCCCGGAACGGCCGCCGGTTCGGCGGGCGCGGGAGCGGCCTGAGCTATGGTCTCGGCCGACCCGGCCGACCCCGGGCGGGGCGCCCACCAGCGGCGTCGGCGGATCTTCCCATCGTGCGGTGCGGACGAGACCGCCAGCGCCCCTGCCTCTTCCTCGGCCATCGTGATGTGCCGTTCCCAGCTGGCCAGGATTGCCTCGATCCCTCGCTGCACCTCCTGCGCGAGCAGGCGCTGGGCCCTGGCCGCCGAATCCAGTTCCGAGGCGATCCGGAGCTGCTCGGCGCCGGACACGCAGAGCTGGCGCAGGGTGTCGACGGTGGCCGGGGAGCCGACGTCGCGCAGGCTGGTCAGCATCTGCTCGGCAACGCCGAAATGCTGGCCTAAGACCAGCCGCCGCAGTTCCGCGACCACGGCCAGCGGGGGCGCGCCATCGTGCTGTGAAGCCATCGGATTTGTCACTTGGTATCGGGGGAGCCCTCACCAGGCTGATGCAAGCCATCGTGTATTGGCCGGTAAGCGCCGTCAAGAAATAGCCCGCCCAACGACATGAAATAACCATATAAACTCCAAGCGCCCTGCATATCTTGGCTCGCAATGCATGACAGATGAGACGAATGGCTCTGTCTCGTCAGGCTGGTGGCGAGCCTGCGCCGGGCCGTCGGAGCCGGGTCTGGTCCACGTCAGGCGAGCCCGCGGCTCAGCGACTGATCACTGATCGCCTTGTGTTCAGGGCGTGGCAGGCCGACGACGCTCATCACCCGCCAAGATCGAGGGACATTTCGCAGATCGAGCGGCCCACGCTTGCCAGGAAACGGCCGGCTGCGCCCGGTGGCGCGGAACCCCTGCCGCTCGTAGAACGCCCCGGCCAGCATGGGCGCGGCGCCGCTGCCGCGCCACGATGATGCCACCCACATGGCGCCCAGGCCGCGCTCGGCCGGCGATGCGCGGCGAACCCCGGCGGCGACGCCAACCGGCTCCGGCCCGGCGCTGGCAATGAAGATTGCCACGGTGCGGGTCATCGCCCGCCCCCCGTCCTCGTCCACCCGGGCGGCGGTGAGCGGCGCCGGGCGCTGGCTCCGGCAGGTATCGTCCACGCCGTCATTCTCGCGCCGCCTCCGCCTTCCACCCCGGCCTGCGGAACCGGTCCATCAGCAGCGGCGGCACAATGCCGACGACCAGAATGCCGGCGATGAGCAAGACGGTGTACAGGACCGGGTTCGAGCTGCCCAGCTGCGACGGGGGGACGAACCCGAACACGAACGCGGCCACCGATGACGTCACGCCGAGCACCGCCAGCAGGCCCAGCGCCGGGGCCCGGTAACCGCGTGCGCGATCCGGTTGCGAGCGGCGCAGCCTTATCGCGGCGATGAACATCAGCACATACATGATCAGGTACACCTGCGTGGCCAGGGCGGCGAAGATCCAGTACGCGCGCGAGACGCTCGGTATGAACGCATAGAGCAGGGCGATGAGCGTGATCACGGCGCCCTGCGCTGCGAGAATCCGCACCTCGATGCCCTTGCCGTTGACCCGCTGAAAAAACGGAGGCAGGAAACCCTGCTGCCGCCCAATCCTCAGCAGCCCCTCAGACGGGCCATCCAGCCAGGTCCACATCCCGGCGAGAGCCCCGACCGCCAAGGCCACCGCGATCAGGGGCACAGCGAACCCGAGGTGGAAGTGGTTCAGCAGGCCGTTGAAGGCCTGCATCACGCCAACGGTGAGGCTGATCCGGCTCGAGGGAACCACCCATGAGATCGCGAGCGTCGCGGAGATGAAGACCACGAGGACCAGCGCCATGGCGAGGTAGATGGACTTCGGGTAGTCGCGTCCTGGGTTGCGGAGCTCATCGACGTGCACGGCGTTGACTTCAACGCCGGCGTAGGTGAAGAAGCTGCTCACCACCAGCACAATGCTGGCGAGCCCATGCCACGCGGGCAGCAGGTGGCCAGCGGTCATCGGCGCTGCCGAGTGGTTTCCCCGGAGCAGGTACGCAACGCCGAGCGCGACGAGGAGCGCTCCCGGGATGAACGTCCCGATCACGGTCCCGCTTGAGGAGAAGTCGGCCACCAGCGCCGCTCCGCGCGAGGAGACCAGAACGCCGGCCCAGAACAAAACGATGATGACGACGGCGTTGAAGACCCCGTTGCCCGCGAGGCGCGGGTCGAAGACGTACGCGAGCGTGCCGGCGATCTGGGCAAGCAGCGCCGGGTAAAAGAAGATCGTCTGGGCAAACTGGCACCACACCGCCAGCAGCCCCATCGGCGCCGAGATCCCCTGCTCCACCCAGTTATAGACACCTCCCGGCCAGCCCGAAGACAGCTCCGCGGCCACCAGCGATACGGGCAGCAAAAACACCAGCGCGGGCAGGACATACAGGAAGACGGACGCAAGTCCGAAGACTGCCAGCGCCGGTGCCGACCCGAGGGAGCCGACCGACGCGACCGTCAGCACCGCCAGCGCCTGCCACCTGATGAATTTCCGGGCCGGCGGCCCCGCTGCAGGTGAGGCCGGGCTCACCCGGCCGTGACGCGAAACGATTCGCTCAGCGAGAGTTGGCGGCGCGTGCTTGCGCCTTCGCACCCACATGGATGTGATCCCACCACAGCCCGGTTTCCAGCAGGTCGGCGGGCTGTGCGTCGCCTGCTTGCCTGGTCGTCCATAGCCGGCCGGGGGTTAAGGTGAGCCAGTGGCTGAGCGACTGATAACCGATCGCCTTGTGCTCAGGGCCTGGCAGGCGGACGACGCCGCTGCGGCGCTGGGCTCGTACGGCGACGCCGAGGTCTCGCGGTGGCTGGCCCCGGCGATGTACCAGGTTCCGGACGAGGCGGCCATGCGGCTGGTGCTGCAGCAGTGGGCCGCCGAGGACGCGCGCATGTTCACGCCCGCCGGCCGCTGGGCCGTGTCGCTCGGCGGGGACGGGCGGCTGATCGGAGGGGCGACGCTGCTGCCGCTGCCTCCCGACGGTGAGTTCGAGATCGGCTGGCAGCTCCGCCCGGACGCCTGGGGTCACGGCTACGCGACCGAGACCGGCCTGGCGCTGGCCCGTTGGGCGTTCGATCAGGGGATCGAGCAGGTCATCGCGCTCGTGCGGCCCGCGAACGCACGGGCCGTGGCCACGGTGCGCCGCATCGGGATGCAGTGGGTGGGCGAGACCGAGAAGTACCACAACCTGCGGCTCCAGCAGTACCGCCTGCGTCCCGCCGACCTGCCCCCGCCGGCCTAGCAGGGCTTTACCGGCTCGGCTCCAGGCCCAGCGCGGCCCAGATCCGGTCCTCGACTCCGGGTAGATCCCCGGGCTTGGCCCCGCCGCCCTGAGCGAATGCCGGGCTGCCGCCGCCGTGGCCACCGGTGACGGCAAGCACCCGGTCCAGCACCTCGGTGGCCGGGACCTGCGCGGTCAGCGTGGCGGGCACGCCGACGCCAACCCGCATTGAGGCAGCCTCGGCGTCGGGCAGCAGCAGCACGACGATCGCGTCGAGATCCGCGGCCAGGCGCCGCGCCTCGGCGGGCAGGCCGGGCACGTCCAGGTCCGCGGCGGTGGTGACCAGGTAGCGCTGGCCGGAAGCGTCGGTGCGCACCGAGTCAGCGACGGCTTCGGCGGTGACGGCCGGGCCGGGGCGGGTCGTCTTGCTGCCCCTGGCGGCCAGGGCCTCGACACGCTGAGGCAGCTGGTCTACTGACACGTGCAAGCGGGTGGCCAGGCCACGGAGCATCCGGTCCACCTCCAGCGTGCGCGCGATCGCGGGCTCGCCGGTCAGCGCCTCGATCCGGCGCACGCCCGAGCCGATGCTGCCTTCGCTGACGATGCGGAACAGGCCGACCTCCGAGGTGCGGTCCACGTGCGTGCCGCCACACAGTTCGGTGGAGAAGTTCCCGAACGAGACGACGCGCACCTCGTCGCCGTACTTGTCGCCGAAGAACGCGATCGCCCCGTCACCGATCGCATCGGCGTACGGCTTGACGGCCGTCGTCCGGTCGTCGTTGCGCAGCACCTCGGTGTTGACCAGGTGCTCCACCTGCTCGAGTTCGTCGCCCGTCAGCGCCTGCGGCTGCAGGAAGTCGAACCGCAGCCGGTCCGGCGCGACCAGCGAGCCGGCCTGGCGGATGTGGCTGCCGAGCACCTCGCGAAGGGCCGCATGCAGCAGGTGGGTCGCGGAGTGGTTGCGCATCACGGCCCGCCGCCGCGGGCCGTCGACGGCGAGCTCGACGGTGCCTCCCTGGCGCAGCACGCCCTCGGTGACGTGAATCACGTGAACGTGACGGCCCTCGGTGCCCTGCGTGTCGGTGACGCGGGCCGACAGCCCCGGCGCGGTGATCAGGCCGGTGTCGCCGACCTGGCCGCCGCCCTCGGCGTAGAACGGGGTCTGATCGAAGACGGCCAGGCCGGTCTCGCCCCCGGTCAGCGCGTCCACCAGGCCGTCCCCCCCGGCCAGGGCCCGCACCAGCGCGGTAGCGGTGAGCTGCCGGTGGCCCAGGAACGTGGTCGGCGGCAGGTCCAGGCCGGCGATGACGCCGAGGTGCGGCCCGCCGGGCGCGTCCGGGCTGCTTCCCAGCCCCGAGCCCGGCGTCAGCCCGCGAGACAGCTCACGGTGCTCGGCGAACAGCTCGCCGAACCGCTGCTCGTCCATCGAGCCGCCCAGGCCGGCCGCGAATTCCCTGATCAGGTCCACCGGCATGCCGTGCGTGGCGAATAGCGCGAACGCGTCATCGCCGGTGATGCGGAAGCCCGGGCCGGTGGCCAGCGCGGTCAGCCGGTCCAGTCCCCGCCGGACGACCCGGCCGAAGTCATCCTGCTCACGGGCGAGCAGGTCCAGGATCTGCTCGCGCCGGCGGGCCAGCTGCGGGTAGCTGCCCCGCATGTGGTCGATGACCACGCTGGCCACGTCGCGGACGTCGAAGCTGGCCGCCCCGGCCTGAGTCGCGATCGCGATGACCTTGCGCAGCAGCCGCCGCGGGATGTAGCCGCGGCCCTCGTTCGACGGGACGACCCCTTCGCCGAGGATGAACGTCGAGGCCCGGACGTGGTCCGCGACGATCCGGACTTCCCGCTGCCCGGCGCCGGGCCCGGCCAGCGCCGCCTCCACCGCCGCGACGACGGGGGT
>Ga0335073_10005304_pt1 | contig 18100 bp, 11 predicted proteins | sample Lox_Sample_22_FD_207093 | JGI IMG/M metagenome (GOLD analysis project Ga0335073, IMG submission 207093) | Soil microbial communities from Loxahatchee National Wildlife Refuge, Florida, United States - Lox_Sample_2.2 | ecosystem: Environmental > Terrestrial > Soil > Wetlands | place: USA...
CCCGCTCCCTCTACGGGATCTTCTGGTTCTTCGTGTTCCTGGCCATCGTGAACTCGACGATCGCGAACGCGAACGCCGGGGTCAACGTGTCCAGCCGGACCTCGTACGCGATGGGCCGGATCGGCGCTTTCCCGCGCTTCTTCGAGCTCGTCAGCCCCAAGCACCGCTCCCCGGTGAACAGCATCCTGGCCGCGTTCGTGGTCACGATCGCGGTCACCCTCGGCCTTGGCTTCGGTTACACCCCGACCGTGGCCTTCTCCATGGTCGGGACCGGCATCGTGATCGTGCTGGTCGCCATCTACATTCTCATGAACGCGGCGTGCATCGGCTTCTTCGCCCGGCGCGGTGGCTTCAACGTGCTCTCCCACCTGGTCATCCCGCTGCTCGGGATCGCCGCCTTCGTGCCCGCCTGGCTGACCGCGGCGGGCATCAAGGTGTTCTCGTTCGTGGCGCCGCTCACGCCTCCGTACTCCTACATGGGCCCGGCCGTGGGCGCGTGGATGATCATCGGGGTGATCTACCTGATCTACCTGTACAACCGTCATCCGCGGCGGGTCACCGAGGTAGGCCTGGTCCACCTGGACGCCGAGGTGCAGCCCGCCTCGGGAGCGTCGAGCCGCTCCTAGGCCGGGCCGCCGGCCCGGCCGGGGTCCCTTCGTGGCCGGTCAGAAACGCGCGAGCTTCAGCGTCGAGGCGCCCAGCCGGAACGCCGCCTCGGCCGGCGGGCTGTCTTCGATGCGCCAGTCCTGGTGGTAGAGCCCGGCGTCCTGGGCTATGTCGAACCACACCAGCCCGAGCGCCTGGTACTGACGTATCCCGGCGAACAGGCCCGGGATCTTGGCCGACTGGCCGGCCAGCGGCCCCACGGCGGTCTCGGACAGCAGCACCGGCTTGCCGGTGAACCGCCGCACCTGGGCGATGGTCTTGCCGAAGACAGTGGCGAAGGTGTCGGACGGACGGTAGTAGTAGCCGTCGATGCCGACCCAGGTGACGTACCGAGCGCCGGGCCACCACTCCTCGATCGGCCCGGTGCCAGGCTCATCCGCCTGGAGTGTCCACAGCCAGGTGACATTGTCAGCGCCCTGGCCGCGGAACACCGTCACGATGTGCCGCCACGCATTCACGAACACCCGCGGCGATACGTTCCCGTAGCCCCACGAGTACCAGGTGGCGTTCATCTCGTGCCCGAAGCCGATGACGACCGGCTGGCCGAAGTCACGGACGCTGTCGGCATACGAGCGCAGGTATGGGTCGTAGCCGCCTGCGGCGATCGCCGCGACCGCGACATTCGTGGGATCCATCTGCAAGATGGTGACGCCGCCGTGGCGGCGAACCGTCTCAGCGAAATTTGTCGCGAAGCGCTGCGGCCAGCCGCTGTAGTACCCGACGAGGTTCGGCGGCCTGCCCGCCGCTGTCGCGAAGTCCGCGACCGGCTGGTAGGTACGCGGCGGCCCGTTCTCATAAACACCCAGGTAAGAGGCGAGGCCGGCGGGCAGGGACGCGTGCGCGGCGGCCGGGCCAGAAGGGGACGGGGCGAAGCGGATGATGGCGTAGGCGACCGCGGCCACCACGACCACCACGGCCCCGACCATGGTCAGCCGGGACCGCATGCCCGGCCGGTCATGGCGCGGGGCCGACTCACCCGCAGTCTCTCCGAGAGCGAGTGCCGTGGGCCTGCGGGCCACCGATGCCGGAGACGACGAAGGCGTTGGCCGCCGGCCGGCTCACCCAAAGTTCCGCACTGCGTTGCGGAAGGCGGTCAGCGAGGACGGGCTGGCGATCTGCCACGGCTCACTCGCGGGCAGGTCGAAGTAGATGACGCCGGAGAGTTCGGCGGCCGTCGCCCCGTTGAACAGCGCGCCGATCTGGGCGGCCTGCCCGCCGCCCGGCCACGCGCCGGTCTCGGCGAGGATGACCGGGTCGCCGGTCAGCTTGCGCACGGCGGTCAGGGTCTGATCGAGCAGTTCGCCGAATGTCTCCGAGGCACTGCCGTAGTACGCGTCGATACCGACCCAGTTGACGTAGGCGTTGCCCGGCCACCACTGGGCCGGATTGGTCATCCGGCTGGCGCCGCTTACGAACCGGTTGGGCGTCCACATCCAGATGACGTTCGAGGTGTGCTCGGAGCGGAACACGGTCACGACATGCCGCCATGCGGCCACGAACGCCGTGGCGGGCTGGTGATGCCACCCCCACGGATACCACCTGCCGTTCATCTCATGACCGAAGGACATCACCAGCGGGCATCCCCAGGAACGAACGGCCAGTGCGTACCGGCGCAGGTAGGCGTCGTATTGGCCGTGGGCGATCGCGCTGAGGCTGATGTGCCCGGGGTTCCACTGCAGCACCGGGAACACCCCGGCCTTCTCGGCCAGGTCCTCGCGGCCGGGCAGGAACTTGACGCCGAACGTGGCGTAGAACTGCTCCGCCTGGGGACTCACACCCGACGCCGCCGCGAGCTTCTTCAGCTTCTGCGGCTGCGGCGGGGGCAGCACCACCCCGGTGAACGGCATGCGCAGGCTCACACACCCCTTCGCCCCATCCACGACCGCCGTGTGGCGGGGATCCGCGGCCGGACGGTGGCTGAACGTCTCGCAGCCGGCCAGGGCCACCAGCAGCAGCGGCAGCGCGACAGCGATGGCCTTGCCCGGCTTCACGACTCGCCTCCCAGGGTGACCTCGACCTGCTGGCGGGTGGCCCAGCCCTGCCGCTTCCAGGTTGCGATGCCGTAGAAGCGCAGCGGGCGCAGCACGTACGTGCCCCACAGCAGCGCCGCCGGGTAGTAGAACATGGTGCCCAGGTGCTGGGCGAGGCTCTGGTCGGAGCGGCGCACCGCCAGCAGCCGCAGCGACGTGATCGCCGACCACGCCGACATGGCCAGGATTCCCGCCGCGGCGAAGTGCTCCGACCGCGGCCAGCAGGCCGCGATCAGGATGGGCGTGGCCGTCATGGCGAGGAACGTGATGGAGTTGATGATGGTGAACCAGAATCCGTAGGACGACAGGGGCAGGTAGCGCAGCCGCCAGCAGTCCCGGATCAAGGTCGCCCTCATCCAGCGGATCCACTGCCGGAAGTGGTGGCTCAGGGTCTCCGGGTAGACGGTGAAGGAGAATGCGCTCGGCTGCTGCACCGTGCGCCCCCGGCCCCGCGCGAACAAAGTCAGCGCCGCGTCGTCACCGAGGCGGATGGGGACGCCGCGGAACGTCTCGTGCGTGTAGGCATCGACGACGTCGCGCAGCAACTGGGCCCGGTAAAGCGCGAAGGCACCGCGGTTGACCAGGATCTCCCCGAATGCCGACTGCACGCCGCAGGCGGTGATCTGGAACGCCAGCGACCGGGCCGAACTGGTCCGGGTCAGCCAGTTCGTGCTGGGGTTGGCGGCCACCTCGAACCCGGCCACCGACATGACCCGCGCGTCGGCGAATGGCTTGAGCCCCTCCATGAGGGCCTGGCGCTCCAGCATCGTGTCCGAGTCGATCGTCACGAACACGCCGGCCTCGTGGTCGGCGCGGAAAGCCGCAGCCTGGGCGTGCTTCTTGCCCGCGTTGGCCTGCCGCATCCACGTCAGCGGCGGGCCGTGCACCTGCCAGTGGTCCCGCACCGCCGCGTAGTCCACGGTGGACCCGTCGTCCACCACGATGACCCGCTGCGGCAGTCTTGACTGGTGCGCGATGGCATACAGCACCCGGTCCACGACCTCGGGCGCCTCGTTGTAGAGCGGGACGATCACGGTGACCAGCACCGCGTCCAGCGCCCGCTGCTGGCGCACGCTGACCGTGCGGGGCCGGTCCAGCCACGACAGCACCCACTGCAGGCCCATCCACGCGAACCCGGCCGCCCACAGCGCCTGCACCGCACGCTGGTCTTGGTCGTCCGCGGCGATCAGGACATGCCGCCCCAGCCCGACGGCAAAGGCCATCACGGCCAGAGACACCCAGGCGACGACGCCACGACGGCGCCACTCCACGGTCGGGATGTCATAGGCGGCGCTTAGGGCTCCTCGAGGCCCTTGCCGCGCCGCCAGCAGAACCGCGCTATCAGCGCCAGCGTCACCGTGATCGCCGCTGACCCCGCGAAGATCACCACCAGCCCGGTTGAAATGACTCTCATCGCTGCCTCCCTGTCCGGGTTTGGTGATGACCGGCAGTGCGGGAATTCCGGGCCGGTCTATAACCGAGGACTGCCCATTGATCTTGACCGGCGCGCTGGGGCTGACCCCAGATAGTGGCTCGAGCACTTCGGGCTTGGCGAAGCCGATCATCGCGGTGATGCCGGCCTGCTGCGCCTGCGCGAAACCCGCCGCGTCGCCAGCCACGTGGAAGCCGTTCACACGCTGGCCGTTGTCATCAGAACTGATGACGGCTGTATCAGCAGACACGTGGAAGCCGTTCACTCGCTCGCCGTTCTCACCTGAAGTGATGACGGCCGACGCGTGGAAGCCGTTGACACGCTGGCCGTTATCACCTGAACTGACGACGGCCGGGTCAGCCGGTACCTGGAAGCCGTTCACCCCGTCGTCTGCGGATGGCGGGACGGATTCGGAGCAGGCCTGTTCGCGCCGCCGCCACTCCGCAGCTGTGGCCGGGCCGACGATGGGTGTGTGCGAGTCTTGCCCGGTTCTGCTCACCGGCGCGGCTCGTATCGGGCGGGGGGGTTTGGGGGGGTCGTCCCCCCGGGCCAGCACCGCCAGATCACGCGCGGGCTGTCAGCACCCATGCCGCCCGCGATCCCGGGCCGGGTCAGCGGTGCTGGCTCAGACGGCGGGACGAGGGTGCGGGTGCTGGGCCACCCGTCGATATAAGTGGAGGCTTCGGCCGGCCGCGGCGTTGAACAAAGATCCCCCCAACCCGGCGCTGTGCCATGGTCCATCAGGTCGCACCTGTCTGCGATCTAGGGGCGTGGCAGGGCACTTCGGCTACCCCCCCGGAGCCCATTGAACGTGATGACGACGTCATAAGCTGGGCGATATCCCCCCCGGACAGGAATGCCGCCCATAAAAACTTACTATTTGCTTCGTCAAGAAGCACGGTCATTGCCCGAATTTTTATGTAACAGAAGCTGTTATGTACGATATGTACCTATATCATCACAAAGAGTTATTTCTCCTGTATGACGGCCGAGCGGACCGCTTCGCCAGCTCCGCGATCGGCAACCGCAGACTTGCGCGGCTCCGCTGCCCGAAAGGCACATATCTACATACAGTGGATGTTTACTGATTTTCCGATTTTCCCCCGTTCTTTCTCCCCTCCCCGCCAGCCGGCAAAATGGATCAAGGTCATTAAGGGCTTGCTGGCGCCAGGTCGTCGCGCACTCCTAGCCGGAATGAGAACTCAGCCACCTGATTGCCCTCGAGGCGCCAGTCCTGGTCGAGAATGCTGCCGCCCGGCCTCACCTTGTCCTTGTCGAACCACACCAGCCCGAGCGTCTTGTACTTGTGCATGCCGGCGAACAGGTCAGGGATCTTCAGGGCCTGGCCCGCGTCGGGCCCCACGGCCGTCTCGGATAGCAGCACCGGCTTGTCGGTGAACTGCCGGACCTGATCGATGGTCTTGGCGAAGACGTTGATGAAGGTATCGGATGGGTCATAGTAATAGCCGTCGATGCCGACCCAGTTGACGTAGCTGGCGCCGGGCCACCAGTCCTCGACTGGCCCGGTCTTCCCAGCCTCATCCGCTTGGAGCGTCCACAGCCAGGTGACGTTGTCGGCGCCCTGGGCGCGGAACAGCGTCACGATGTGCTGCCACGCGGCCACGAACGTCGACGCTGGCAGCTTCCCGTAGCCCCATGGATACCAGTCGGCGTTCATCTCATGCCCGAAGCCGATAACGACCGGATGACCGAAAGCCCGGACGGCTTGGGCATAGGTGCGCAGGTAGATGTCATAGTCACCATCGGCGATCGCCGAAACAGAAGCGAGCATGGGGTCAATCTGCACGAATGGGATAATGCCGTGCCTGCGGATCATGTCCGCGTAGGACGTCGCGAACGGCTCCGCCCAGCCGCTGTAATAACCGACGAGGTTCGGCTGCTTGCCGGCCGCCTGGGCGAATTCCGCGATCGGCCGGTAACCCGGAGGCGACCCGTCCTCAAACACACCCAGGTAAGAGGCCGGACTGGGCGGGAGTGTGGCGCGCACAACCGGAGGGCTGGTAGGCAGCAGGGTGAACCGCGCCCCGGTGAAACCGACGGCGACCGCGGCGATCACAAACGCCAGAAGCATCACTACGCGTGGCCTCATTCTGACTTGCCTCCGGCAAAGATCACGCGGCTTACGGCGGCAAAGTTAAGCAAGCCGAACACGAGCAGGACCGCGAACTTCAAAGAGCCGAGGGTCGCCGTCCGCCAGACGGCCAGCACCAGCCAAAGGAGCGCGATACCCCCGCTCCACCACGTAACCCCGATCCGGAAGCGCGGCAGCGAGGTGCCCGGCCCCCGCGTCGCATCCCAGCTCATGGACTTTCCCCGGACGCCGTCCCAGATCGCGAAGACGTGCGCCCAGCCACGGGCGATCCCCAGCGGCAACACCGACGGCCCGTACCGGGCCCGGTGCCACAACGGATAAAGGACAAACCCGGTGAGCATGGCGGGCAGCAGGATGATGAAGTTCCGCAGCCGGATCTGGCCGGGCAGAAACGCGAGCATCACGACCGGGATGATGGGCCCGAAGAAAATCAGCAGCGCGGTGTACGCGTAGTAGAAGAAGCCGGAGATGTAGGCGAGCCGGGCCGGGATTGTCATCGGCACCGACCAGAGCAAGCGGGAGAAGACGATGCCAACGTTTCCGGAGCACCAGCGGTACTGCTGGCGCACGAAGGCGTCGAGATGCTCGGGGCAGATCCCGGTCGAGAGCACGATCGGCAGGTAAACCATGGACCAGCCGGCCCGGCGCACGTCGAGCCCGGTGTGCACGTCCTCGGCGTACGGGATGAGCGTCGGGCCACCCTGCGGCTCCAGCGCGGCCCGCCGGTAAACCGCAGAAGTCCCACAGCAGATGGCCGCGTCGAACCGGTCCCGGGCGACCTGGACCGTCCGGTAGAACACCTCCTGGATCGGTCCCGCGGCCCTCTCGATCCACGTCTGTTCCGGGCTGCTCCTGAAGAACTGTGGCGTTTGCACGATCGCCATTGCGGGGTCATCCATGTAGGGAAGCGTCTCGGCCAGGAAGTCGCTGCGCGGCGCGAAGTCCGCGTCCAGGATGACCAGGTATTCGGCGCTGGTGCGCGCAAAGGCGTACCTGAGGTTGCCCGCCTTCTTGTAGCGCGGCAGGTCGGGCCGGCGAATGTAGCTGAAGCCGAATGACTGCGCCATCGAGCGGGCGGCGTCGGACGCTCCGTCGTCGAGAACGTACGCCGTCGCCACCCCCCTATAGTCCGCAATAAGATCGGACACCGCAATCCAGGTATTGCGCAGCAATTCGATAGGCTCGCCACAGATGGGCAGGTAGATATCCACACCGGGGTAGGACATTGGCTGCCACGCCTGGATGCGCGCCTGGTGAGCGGCCAGATTGAAGCCGCGGCCGGCAAAGTTCACCGGCAGGCTGATCAGCTGGTAGATGGCGTAGGTCGCGGTGAAGACCATAAACGGCGCCAGCACCAGATCCTGCACCTCGAACCGGGCCTGGCTGATGATCAGGCAGCTCGCGCCGATGACGAGAACGGTCGTCAGGTAGGGCAGGTTCCGCTGAACGTAGGAGTACTTCTCCGCGTCGTCGGGGGGCCGCGGAAGCACCAGGGAGGTCTGGCTGCTGCCCCGCCTGACCCCGGCGGCAACCGCGCTCACAGGTGCGGTCAGCGAAGCCTCCTCGGTGGTGCTCACGGCACGTATCGCCAGATCACATAGGTGCCCAGGCCGATGGGAGGCACCTCAGTACCGTACGGAACGACGTCGATTTTGTGGTAGTGAGGATTGCCGCGAAGGTCAGCAGTTATCTGGTCGTCCAGAGTTGTCGTGTCCGCGTAGTTCAGCGCGACGATGGAGAAGTAGCCCTCCTCGATGAATACCGCGAAGACGCCCGCATTGCCATTGCCCACCACGCCCGCCTTGGCGCTCGGGCCGCCGGTGTCGGCCCCGGACGGCAGGACGATGTTCCGGGTGCTTGACCATCGCTGCCATTGACTCCCGGACGGGAGATAGTACTCGGCGATGGTCGGGTCCTCGACCAGCAAGCGCCCGTTGCCGTGGTCGGCCAGTGGCCGGAGTATCGAGATGAAGCTGGTCGAGTTGGCCCAGCTCGTGGAGAACTCCCACGACTGCCTGGCCCCCAGCGCGATGGGGAAAACAAGCGCAACCACGCACGCCACGCTGGTGAAGAAGCGCGCCCGCGCCTCGGCGGACGCGGCCGCGACGAACCTGTCCACCGCATAGCCGGCGGCGATCGCCGCGAACCAGGCGCCCAGGCCCACGTGCTTGTTCAGCGAGGCTGCGGTGTGCAGGTGGGCCTGGTCCAGCGGGCCGAGGATCGCGGCGATGGTAAGGATCGCCAGCAGCCACGGCCGTGCCTGCTCCGACCGGCCGAACGAGCCGATGATGAAACCACACACAGCCAGGACGAGGATGATGCCGGTCCAGGACCAGGTGTCGGTGAGCACGGTGGTCACGGAGCTTGCCCCAGGAACCCGCGTCAGCGTCGTGCTCTCGAACCCCTTGAGGTAGGAACTCCCGCCGATCAGCAGTCCCAGCAGCAGCAGCACGACCACGACGACCACGAGGATGGCGATGCGCCGCCCGGCAATCTTGCCGCCCGGCTTGGGCAGAGCGGTGAGCAGCGCGAGCAAGACCACAATCGGATCGAACAGCAGCGACGCATAAGCCGCGGCGTTGGCCAGGGCCAGGGCGACCGCCGCCGCTACCATCCAGCCGGCTGCCTCCTGCCCTTCTTTAGGGCGGATTACGCACCAGGATGCGAGCGCAACAAGGAACACGGACATGGCGTCGTAGGTGGCAAACGCGCCCAGATGCAGCGTCGGGCCGAGGACCGCGAACAGCGCGGCAGCGAAGAAGGCGGCCCGTTGCCCGTAGAGCTTGCTAGCGGCCGCCCACAGCAACGTGGTCGCCCCGAGCATGAAGACCAGGGAAAGGATCCGCGCTCCGGTCAAGCCCCCGACGCTGTCGGCTAGTGCGCCGAGCGGTGGGTAGATGACCGGCGCCCCGGAGAAGTAGGCCGGGAACGGCGGGAGCGGCGCGCCGTGCAGCCAGTGCGCCCACTCCAGATGCCCGGCCCACAGGTACGTCGCCTCATCCTCGAAGGCTGTGTCGGCCCGGACGAGCCGAATCGAAAAGCCCGCCTGAACGATGAGCACGGCGACCAGCGGCCACCAGCCTGGGGCGTGCCGGCCGAGCACTCGCATTTTCCGATGCGAGCCCCGCGCGGGAGCCCCCGGTGCGGTGTCTACATCGGATGCGTCTGAAGCCCCCGTCGCCTGGTGGGTCGTTGTGCCGTACTCCATAGGCCGCACCTGTCTGGGCTCAGGGGCGTACCAGGGGCGTCTCGGCTCCCCCCCGGAAGCCCACGTACTGTAGTGGCGGCGTCACACGCCGTGGCGATACCCCCCAGGACAGGAATACCCCCATACGAGAAGGTACTGTCCGATCACGCTCAAGGAAGGACGTTTGCTGAATCTTCTATACCCCGGCACTACACCTGGGCCGGCTGGGGATCACGTGACACCGGTTACCGCCAGCAATGCCTCCGATGACGGAGTGGCCCGGCGGCTGGCTCTGGTGCAAGTGAGTTCCGCCGCTCAAAATGCGTCACGTAACTCTTTCGTGACAACAGGTCATATCGCTTGTATAACGGATCATCTTGTGCTGCGCTATCTCCCGGGGATCGCGCCATCCTGTCCGCGCGCCCCCGGGGGGTTTGGCCGCATGGGAAATGAGAACGATAGGCCGCCGCTGGCACGACGCGTGCCCGGCGCGACCCGAGCCGCGCCGGCGGACCCGGACCGGCGGGAGCCGCCGGAACTGACCGAGGAGGTCCGCCAGAGGATACAGGCCGTCGTCAGTGCTGCACACGCGCAAGCGGCACAGGAGCAAGAAGCCGAGCACAAGCCGGAAACCCGACGTGGGCAGCTGCCGCCGGACCGGCCAGTTCGCCGCAAGCGCTCAGCAAAGGCAGCCCGGCGGGCGCCGGACGCGGTCAACGGGGCGGCCTCGCCGGAGGGGACGCCGCGGTCGGAGCGGCCAAGTCCCGTGCCGCGGCGGGAGGAATGGTCAAACGTGGATGCGGAGTTCGATACCGCGCCGCTTGCCCGCCTAACGGCTTCAGGGGCCATTGCGAGCCCGGAAGTCAACAACGCCACCCCACCGTCGACTCGCGCCGCAGCGCCTAACGGCGCGGTAAAGCCAGACCTGGCCAGCAAGCAACGGGGCGCCGACCGGCAAGAACAAGAGCGCGCCCGCCAGGAACAAGAACTTGCCGACCAAGAACGGGCCAGGCAGGAACAAGAACACGCCGACCAAGAACGCGCCCGCCAGGAACAAGAACACGCCGACCAAGAACACGCCCGCCAGGAACAGGAACACGCCGACCAAGAACGCCCCCGCCAGGAACAGGAACGCGCCGCCCAAGAACGCGCGGCGCAGGAACGGGCCAGGCAGGAGCAGAAACGCGCGGCCAGGCAGGAGCGCACGTCCCAGCGCGAGCGCGCTGCGGAGCGCAAGCGCGCCGCCAAGCAGGAGCGGGAGCGCGCCGCCCAGGAACTCGTAGAGCAAAAGCGCGCGGCCCAGGAGCGAGCCCGCCAGGAGCAAGAACGCGCGGCCGAAGAACTCGCCCGTCAACTGGAAGAACTCGCCGCCCAAGAACGCATCCGCCAGGAGCAGGAACTTGAGGACCGGGAGTGGGCCGCGCAGAAACGGGCCCGCCTGGACCGAGAGCGCGAAGAAGCGGAAGAACTCGCCCGCCGCGAGCAAGGCACGGCAGAGCACAATGGCGCCGGGCACAACGGCGCAGCGCACAGCGGCGCCGGGCACAACGGGACAGCGCACAACGGCACAGTGCCGCCCACACCGCTGCGATTCACCGCCGCTGAGCCGGCCCGGGCCCGCGTGCCGGCGCGGCCGCAACCCCGCCTGGCTGAGGTACCAGGATCACGGCGTTACCGCACGTCTGCCCTGATCGCCGCCGTGGTCGTTCTCATTGGCGCCGGGTCCCTGGCCCTGGCCCGGTCCCTGCATAGCTCGGGGCATGCCTCAGCACATGCTCCCACGGGGGCAGCCGCCGCCGCGGCGACCCGCAACGAGGCAGCGGCCTGGGTCGCCCAGCAGGTCAGCCACAGCGCCGTCATATCGTGTGACCGCGCGATGTGCCTGGCGCTCAGGACGTACGGCGTTTTCCCCAACGACCTGTTCGTCCTGGAGTCGAAGGCGGCTAACCCGTACAACTACCAGATCATCATCGCAACGGCAGCCGTCCGGGATCTGCTCGGCAGCCGTCTCGTCTCCGCCGCGCCGGCCGTGCTCGCGAGCTTCGGTTCCGGGAACGCGCGGATCGAAATCCGGCAGACCGAGCGGAACGGGGCAGCCGGGTATGAGTCAGCGCTCAAGACGGACCTGCAGCAGCGGAAGGCCTTCGACGGAACCGCGCTATTGAACAGCTTGCAGGTCGAGACGTCGCCCTCGGCCCACAAGCAACTCGCCGCCGGCCTGGTCGACGCGCGGCTGGGCCTCCTGATCGAGGGCATGGCCGCGTATCTGCCGCAACCGGTCGACATCGTGGCGTTCGGCGACCTGGGCCCGGGCGCCAGCGCGGGTATCCCGCTCCGTTCAGCCACCCTGGCGGGCAGCATGGCAACCTTGCGGTCAACGCTCAGGTGGGCGCGCAGTAAGGCCGCTACGCCGTACCCGCCCACGCACGCCAAGATCACAAAGGTCGGCGGGCGCAATGTCCTGATCGTCGAGTTCGCCGCGCCGGTCCCGCTCGGGGTGTTCAACCCGGGCAGCCCGAGCAACCCGTGACCGGGAGCACCGCTGCGTCGCAGGTCAGGCACGCGGCGTCCCGTTCAGGCTAGGTCCTTTCGCTGTCCAGCGCGGCCATCTGTCCCGGCTCGTAACGATCACCAGCCACCTGGCCCGAGGGTACCGCCGTCTCCAGGGCGGCCAGGTCCGCGGGACTGAGCTCCAGGGTGAGGGCCCCGAGAGCCTCCGCGAGCCGGTCCCGCCGCTTGGTGCCGATCAGCGGCACGATGTCGGCGCCGCGGGACAGGACCCAGGCGATGGCCAGCTGCGCGGTGGTGACGCCGTGGGACCGCGCGATCTTCTCCAGCGCGGCCAGCAGGTCCAGATTGCGCTCCAGGTTCTCGGCCTGGAACCGGGGGAACCTGGACCGCGGGTCGCCCGGCCCGATCTCGCGGGCACTGGCGGTCGAAAGGAGCCCGCGTGACAGCACTCCGTAGGCGGTCACGCCGATGCCGAGTTCGCGGACCGTCGGCAGGATGTCCGCCTCGATCCCGCGGCTCATCAGCGAGTACTCGATCTGCAGCGCGGTGACCGGGTGCACGGCGTGCGCGCGGCGGATGGTGGCGGCACCCATCTCGGACAGGCCGAGGTACCTGACGAAGCCGGCCTCGATCATCTCCACGATCGCGCCGACCGTGTCCTCGATCGGAACGCGCGGGTCCAGCCGGGCCGGCTGGTACAGGTCGACGTAGTCGGTGCCCAGCCGCTGCAGCGAGTAGGCCAGCGAGGTCTTGACCATGTTGGGGCTGGCATCGTGCCCGATGAACGCGCCGCGAGGATCGCGCTGGCCACCGAACTTGACCTGGATGAACACGCTGTCGCGGGGCACGCCGCGCAGGGCGTCGCGCAGCAGCATCTCGTTATGGCCCATGCCGTAGAAATCGCCGGTGTCGAGCAGCGTGACCCCGGCATCGAGGGCCGCGCGGATGGTGGCAACGCTCTCGGTCTCGTCGGCAGGCCCGTAGACGCCGGACATGCCCATCAGGCCCAGGCCGGCCCTCGAGACCTGAGGTCCGCCACTGCCCAGCGGGATCGACTCCATCCACTCCTCCAGCGCCGGTCGCGTTTGCTTACTTAGTTACACAAACCCTACCGGGCGGGTGGCTAGCGCTGCGCAGCATAGACCCGTTCCCCGGCCACGTAGGTGAGCGCGACCGATGTGCTGGCGATCTCGTCCGGCGGGCCAGCGAACGGGTCCCGGTCGAGCACGACCAGGTCGGCCAGCCTGCCCACCGCGATCGCGCCGGTCTCGTCGAGGTGATTGACGTAGGCCGAACCGCTGGTGTACGCGGCCAGCGCCTCGCCCAGGCTGAGGCTCTGCTCGGGCAGCAGCGGCTCGACTCCGGCCCCGGCCGCTCCCGGCAGCGTTCTGTTCACGGCCACATGCACCGCGCGCAACGGGTTCGCGCTGCTGACCGCCCAGTCGCTGCCCGCCGCCAGGCGCGCGCCCGACCGGAGCAGGTCGCCGAACAGATACTGGCGCGCTGCCCGTTCCGGCCCGATGAACGGGATCGTCAGCTGGTCCATCTGCGCCTCGTGCGCGGCCCAGAGCGCCTGCATGTTCGCGGTCACGCCCAGCGCGGCGAACCTCGGGACGTCATCGGGGTGCATCACCTGCAGGTGGGCGATGTGGTGCCGGTGGTCGTTGGCGCCGTTCGCGCGGCGGGCGGCCTCGATGGCGTCGAGCGACTCCCGCACCGCCCGGTCGCCGATCGCGTGCAGGTGCACCTGGAAACCCTGGTCATCGAGGACGGTCACGTACTCCCGCAGCTCGGCCGGGTCCACGTGGGACAGGCCCCGGTTGGCGCTCTGACAGCCGCACGAGTCCAGGTAGGGCTCGATCATGCCGGCCGTGAAGCTCTCCGCGACCCCGTCCTGCATGATCTTGACGGTGTTCGCGCGGAACCGGCCCGCCTGACCCTGCTCCCGCCGGCCCAGGATCTCCGGCAGCTGCTCGGCGCCCCGGCCGCGGTCCCACCACAGGGCGCCCTGGACCCGCGCGGTGAGCTTCCCCGCGCTGGCCGCGGCCAGGTAGGCCGGCAGCGGGTCGCCCGAGCCGAGGTAGTCCCCGATGATCGCGTCCTGCCAGGCGGTGATGCCGCGCGCGTGCAGATGCTCCTGCGCCAGCAGCAGCCCGCTGAGCCGCTCCTCGGGCGTGATCGGCGGCACGCACCGCCCGACCAGGGTGGCGGCTCCCTCGTGCAGGGTGCCCTGGGGCGAACCGTCGGCGTTGCGCTCGATCCGGCCGTCCGGCGGGTCCGGCGTCCGCGCGTCGATGCCCGCCAGCTCGAGCGCGCGGGAGCTGACCCACCCGCCGTGGCCGTCGCGGTTGGTGAGGTAGGCGGCCCGGCCGCCGGTGACCTGGTCGAGAAGCTCGCGGCTGGGCGTTCCGTGATCGAACCAGTCCATCCGCCAGCCGCTGCCCGCGATCCATTCCCGGTCGGCGTGGCTGGCCACGTAGGCGCGGATCCGGGTGAGCGCCTCGTCCAGGGTGGCGGTCCCGATCAGGTTGCAGCCGGCCATCGTCACGCCCGCCCACGCGGGGTGCACATGGGCGTCCTGGAACCCGGGCAGCAGGGCCCGGCCGCCCAGGTCAACCAGCTCGGTCCGGGGTCCGGTCAGGTCGGCGAGACCGCGGTCAGCGGGATCACCGATGGCGACGATCCGGTCCCCGCGCACCGCGATCGCCTGCGGCGGCGGGCCGGCCGGGACCAGCCGGCGCCCGGACGGGTCCGGGGTGTAGGCCGGCCCGCCGGTGAAGATCACATCCGCCTGCGCGACCATCCGCACTCCTTTTCTCTGGCCGAGTGCCGCTCGCTGCCGCGCGACGGCGGTCCCATCATGTCTGCTCGGCCATCCTCCGCGCTCCGTGGGCTGCCGCTTCGCTTTATCCCAGGCCGGTGCCGGTAATGCCGACCGTCAGGGTGTGAGCGCCCAGCCGGTCTGTCCAGCTGAAGGTGTACGTGCCGACCGAGTGCCCGGCGGAGCCGGGGGTGAAGGTGACGGGGATCGTGAGGTCATAGCCGCTATTGACCGGCAGCCCGCGGGCGACTTGGTAGGGGGTGTGGAATGGCCCGGCGAGTGACGTGGTGGTGACGGTGGCGCTCTGGTTGCCGTCGTTGACGATGTGGATGAACCGGGTGGCGGTGTGCCCGACCGGGACCTTCCCGAAGCTCACTTGCCTGGGGGCGGTGAACTTGCTGATGGGTGGCTCGCCTTCGCCGAAGATGCTAACGGTGGCGGCGACCCCGGAACTGCCGGTGATCGTCAGTGCGGCGGAAGAGTTCACCGCCTTGCTTGGAGTGTAGGCGACCTGGACGGTGACCGACTGACCGGGCTTGAGCACGGTGCCCGTATGGGGCACGTTGCTGGTGGCAAACGGGCCGCCAGGTTTGACGATCCTGGTCAGCCGCTGGGGCGTGGTGCCCCCGTTGACAATGGTGGTCACGGCGTAGACCATCTGGCCGACCGGCACCGGGCCGACATTGGTGCCGTCATTGAGGCTGAGCAGCATGGACAGGCTGGAGGCGGTGGCGTACAGCCCGGTCCTGGTGCCGTCGCCGATGACCGGCACGTTGATGGGTGGAGACCGGCCGGAGGTGGTGAAGGTCACTGCCCCGGTCGTGCCACCGGGGCCGGTGGGCGCGAACTTCACGGGCGCGTGCAGTTCGTCTCCAGGATGGAGCGTGACCGGGAAGGTGACCGGCGCCGAACTGCGGTGGCCAGGGAAGGTCTCGGTCACCTTCCCGAGGGTGAACGGATCGGGGGCCGTGACCGCGGACGGGGTGGCGCCGGTCACGGTTGTGGTGCGTGCGGCGGTCACGGAGGCGGTCCGGATGGCGACCGAGCCGACCGCGGTGTCGCCGAACCTCGCGGCGCTGCTCCGGCGCAGCGCCGCCCCTGTCGTTACCCCAAAGCCCAGGACATGGCCGTCTCTGGTGCCCACGTACACCCTGCCGTTGCTGGTGGCGGCGATCGTGAACTGACCGGCTGTCCCGATCGGCCATTCGCCAAGCTCGTGAAGCTGCAGCCCGCCGCCCGCCGCCGAGACAGGCACGGCGTCGAAGGCCACGAGAGAAGCATCGGTCCCGCCCGCGCCGGAACTCTCCACGACCCAGACCACCGCGGAGGCCGGGTCGGTGCCGTCGGAGGTGACCACCGGTGACCCCGAGGTGTAGCCGAAAGTGAAAGTGCTGTTGGCCACGTCGGTCAGCACCGGCAGCCCGGTGCTGGTCGTGCCGAGCTGGAAGGCTCGCAGATAGTCGTTCCGACCCAGGTAGTACACGTAGTCGGAGAGCCCGTGGGAATCCGGCGGCAGCGCGGACGTGCTCGCCTCGAACACCGCAGGGTGCCCCCACAGGCCCCCGTAGGCCTGGCTCTGGAACAGGGCATCGTTGGTACTGCCTGGGCCCTGTTCGCGGCCGCCGAGGTCATCCCTGTTCAGCACGAAGATGACGCCGACCTTGCCGGCCTGGACCAGGATGTGCGGGTAGACCGTCGTGCCCACCGGGAAGCCAACCGGACCGCCCGAGCCGAAGTCGAGGTCGCCGGCGTCGAGGGTCGGTGCGTTGGCCGGACTGAAGAAGTCTTTCGCGACCAGGGTGCCGTTCGACTGCTGGGCCAGCCGGATGACCGATTCCGCGAGCTGACCGGGCGGTGCGTCGCCGGGGCCGGCGGGCGGGGAGACGCCGTTGCCGGAGGTGAGGATGATCCGTCCGGTCCCGTCCGACATCAGCCCGCCACCGCTTTGCCAGATGCCCGCCATATCGTCGGTGACCCCTGCCTCGTCGGTCCATAGCGTGGTCTTTTGGTCACCGGACACGTTCACGCCGGCCACGAACCCTGCCCATGGCGTGTGGTCGCAGTGCGAGGCGAACGACGCGTAGACCCACCCGTTCAGGAGCAGCAGGCCGGCCCGCTGACCCTGCTGCTCGGCGTCAAGGGTGATGTGGGGGTCGTTGGACGGGCTGCCGGAAATCTCCCGGTTCAGCGTGACCGCGCCTGTCTTGACGTTGATCCCGAACAAGTGCCAGGCGACGACCTGTTTCACCACGACCAGGGCTGCCATATAGACCGATCCGGTCGAGGGATCATAAACCGGGGCCGAGGTGACCCCGATTTCGGGGGCGACGTTCGTGCAAGACGTGATGGGCCACGGAGTCCCCAGTGATCTCGACCATATGATCGCCCCGGTGCTGGCGTTCAGCCCGTACACCCAGTCATCCTCTGTGGCTGCGATCACCGTGGACCCGATCACCACCGGCTGGGCGTACACCTGCCCGCTGACTGCGGTGGAGAACACCCGACCGAATGTCGAGCCCGCTACCACCGAGGGGCTCAGGCCCGGCACGTAGCGGTCCCACCCGGTGCGCAGATCGTTGAACGAGGCGGTGACCTCATTCAGGGGCCCCAGGTGAGCGGCGGTCAGGCCCGCCCGGGAAGCCCGGCCGGGCCTGGCTGCTGCAGCCGTGGTGATTGCCGGGAACGCGGTGAGCGCCAGGACCATGGCAGCCGCGCCAGCAGCAAGCCGGTGCAGCCGCCTCCCCTTGCGCAGTGAACTGAAAACGGCTGCATACGTGAATAAGCGCATGAAAAACCTTTCAGCCCACGCAGCGACGCTGCCCCAACCTGATCGATGGGACCAGGGCCATAGGCGATGTTCACGATAATGCTCGGACGGGGTGCCCGGAGGGCCGATTTCGGCAGGCGGTCTAGCCTGGATACCCGCTGACGTGGCAAAGTGCGGCCATGGGACCGACTGTGATCACTCGCCACGGCACGGTACGCGGCCAGGTGCGCGACGGCGTGGCCAGCTTCCTCGGCATCCCGTATGCGGCCAGCCCGACCGGCCCGCTGCGGTTCCGGCCGCCCGCCCCTCCCGTGGCCTGGGATGGCGTCCGCGACACGGACCGGTTCGGCGCCACCCCGCCGAAACCGGCCTACCCGGCGCCGTTCGACGTGCTGCTGCCCGAGCCGAGCATCCCGGGCGACGACTGGCTCACCGTGAACGTATGGACGCCCGACCCGGCCGGGGCGGGCCTGCCGGTCATGGTCTGGATCCATGGCGGCGCGTTCAGCAACGGCAACTCGGCCGTGCCCAGCTACGACGGTCACGCGTTCGCGCGCGACGGCGTCGTGCTGG
>Ga0335073_10005307_pt1 | contig 18098 bp, 10 predicted proteins | sample Lox_Sample_22_FD_207093 | JGI IMG/M metagenome (GOLD analysis project Ga0335073, IMG submission 207093) | Soil microbial communities from Loxahatchee National Wildlife Refuge, Florida, United States - Lox_Sample_2.2 | ecosystem: Environmental > Terrestrial > Soil > Wetlands | place: USA...
CAACGGGTACCCGACCGACGTCCCGCGGCCGCAGCTCAACACCTACGAGCTGCAGAAGTACTCCAACGGGGCCGTGTTCGACAACGAGCTGTGGGGCGCCAACTTCGGCGTCCTGCCGTAGTTCCTGCTGAGTCCTCCGCACCTGGCGCCGGCCCTCGACCGAGGGCCGGCGCCCGCATGTTCCGGCCGTAAACGGGGTAAGACCGCTCACATTAGCCGCCGTGGGCAGCACCTTCCGTCGCGATGGGGATAGGCGTGGGTCAGGACAGTCACCGTCACGCGCCAGCGACCTGCCCGCGCTGCGGCCGGGCCGTCCAGCAGCCCACCGCGTGGTCCAGCGCCTGGCGCTGCGGCTGGCACGGCGAGGTCCATCCGCTGCTCCCGGCGTTCAGCCCTTCCCGGGACGGCCTGGACGGGCTGCTCCGCATCGGGGGAGTCCCGGTCTGGCTGCCCTGGCCGCTTCCGGCCGGCTGGCTGGTCGCCGGGTTCGCCGGCGCGGGCGACGAACGCACCGGGATCCGCGCCTGCGCGGTGGCCCTGGCGGGTCCGAACCCGCTCGGCGGCCCGGCGGACATGGTCGTGGTGGCCGAGGAACCGGGCGTCGGACTCGGCGCCGCCCTGGCCGGCCTGGACAGCGTGGACCCCGGAGACGGATTCGGCTTGGCCCCGCCGGCCGCTACGGCTTCGTTCGGGAAGCACGACTTCCCGCTCTGGCACGTGGAGTCCGCGGACCGGGCCACCTTCGCCGGCGAGATCAAGGGCCTGTGGCTGTGGCTGGTGCTGTGGCCGGACACCGCCGGCGTCCTGCTCGTCGAACCCATCGGGCTGCGTGACCTGCGTGACCCGGGCCCGAAGGACCTGGACCTGCCCTTCGGGGCCGCGTCTCCCCGGCTGTCCGCCGGCTGATGCGCGCCGACCTGCATGTGCACAGCAGCGCCTCGGACGGGACCGACCCGCCGGCCGAGGTGATGCGCCGGGCCGCCCGGGCCGGCCTGGACGTGGTGGCGCTCACCGACCACGACACGGTGGCCGGTCACGCCGAGGCCCGCCGGGCGCTGTCCGGACCCCTGGCCTCCTTGCGCCTGCTGCCCGGCATGGAACTGTCCTGCCGCCTCAGCGAGCCCGGCGGTGGCCGGCAGAGCGTGCACATGCTGGCTTACCTGTTCGACCCCGATCACCCGGGCCTGGCCGCCGAACTCAGCCGGATCAGGGACGACCGGGTCCTGCGCGCCCGGGCCATGGTGCGCCGGCTCGCGGATCTCGGCGTCGACATCAGCTGGGACCAGGTGGCGGCTATCGCCGGCCCGGCCGTGGTCGGCCGCCCGCACATCGCCCGCGCGATGGCGGCCAGCGGCGCCATCGCCTCGCCCCGCGAGGCGTTCACCCGCGACTGGATCGCCGATGGCGGCCGGGCCTACGTCGGCCGGTACGCGCTCGATCCGCTCCGCGCGATCCGCCTGGTCCACGACGCGGGCGGCGTCACGGTGCTGGCCCATCCGCGGGCGGACCGGGACACCCGGGTGCCCGACGAGCAGATCGCCGGGCTGGCCGCCGTAGGGCTGGCCGGCGTGGAGGTCTTCCATCCCGACCAGTCAGATACCGAACGGACTCCTCTGCTCGCCCTGGCCAGCGATCTCGGGCTGGTGGCGACGGGCGGTAGTGACGACCACGGCAGCCTGACCGGTCACCGCATCGGCGGCGAGACGACGGATGGCCAGGCCTACCAGGCCCTGCTGGCCCGGGTCCCGGTCGGCGTGGCCCGGAGCCGCGAGGACTTACCGCTCCGGGTATCGTGCCCCAATGGGCTTCTCATCGTCGCCGGCCAAGGACGTCCGCCGCGTATTCCGTGAGGATCTTGACGCGCGGCAGCGCGCGGCCTTGCTCAGCTGGCTCGCCTTCACCGTGACGTTCGGCGCGGTCCGCGGCATCACCTACAGCATCAAGGAGGGCCGGGGCCCGTTCGGCAACCTCAGCGTGGGCGGGGAGCACCTGCACCACTACATGTGGGGGATCGGCCTGCTGGCCGGCGTCGGCGGCGTCGCCGTCCACGGCGAGGACCGGCAGCACCGGCATCCGCTCGTGGCGATCGGCTACGGGGTCGGGCTCGCTCTCATCGTCGATGAGTTCGCCCTGCTGCTGGACCTGCAGGACGTCTACTGGGCCAGGCAGGGCCGGATCTCCGTCGACCTGGGCGTCGGCGGCAGCGCGCTGGCCGGGACCTACTTCGCCGCCCAGCCCCTGCTCCGGGCGCTGCGCCGCCGGCCGAGGTGAGCGTTCCGAAACAACCTGAGTTCGCGGCGTGCCGCGAACCGGTGCCGGTTTCGTCCCGGTTTGCGGGGATTCCCGCGCCGCTGCGCCCCGGGCCGGCCGGGGTGGGTGAACTGGCATCGGCCCCGAAGATCGGGGCTAAGGGCCCACCCACCCCGTAACGCATCCCGCTTAGGGGGCTAACCGCCACGCGCTAGGGCGCGTTCCGGGTCCCGGTTCTGGCTGTTCGCGTTCTGCGGGACAATCGTGGCTATCGCTGCTCCGGCGATGGCCGGATGCGCGTGCCGTGGTGGGGAAGGTGATGACGGTGCCGGGCGGGCCCGTGGCGTTCATGAGTTATGTCCGGTTTGATGACCTGCACGATGACGGGCTGCTTTCCCAGTTCCGGGAGCGGCTGGCGGCGGAGGTGCGGGCGCAGACCGGCCGGGAGTTCGCGATCTTCCAGGACCGCAACGACGTGGCCTGGGGGCAGAACTGGCAGCAGCGGATCGACGAGGCGCTGGACGCGGTGACGCTGCTGCTGGTGATCATCACGCCGAGCCTGTTCCAGAGCCCGGCGTGCCGGGCCGAGTTCGGCCGGTTCCTGGAGCGGGAGAGCGCGCTGGGCCGGTCGGACCTGATCTTGCCGGTGTACTACATCGGCGCCGAGGAGATCGACGACCCGGAGCTGCGCCAGTCGGATGAGATGGCCACGGTGCTGGCGTCGCGGCAGTTCGCGGACTGGCGGGAGCTGCGCTTCGAGGCGTTCACCTCACCGGTGGTCCGCCGGGCCGTGGCCCAGCTGGCCTCCCGGATCCGCGACGCGTCCCGGCCGTCGCCGCCTGCCCCGGCCGGGCGGCCGGCCCGGCCAGACCGGTCGGCGGCGGAGTCGCCGACCAGGTCGGCGGAGCAGGCTGGTGCGGCCAACGCCATTACGGCGAAGACGGAGCCGCCGACCCACGTCGTGGACGCCTTTCCCGGCCGCGGGGATTTCACCACGGTGGGCGCGGCGATCGAGGCGGCCGAGCCTGGTGACCGGATCCTGGTGCGGCCGGGTCTGTACGCCGAGGCCCTGGTGGTGGACAAGCCGCTGGAGATCCTGGGGGACGGTCCGGTCGCCGACATCGAGATCCGCGCCCGCGGCGCCAACGTGCTGCGTTTCCGGGCCAGCATCGGCCGGGTGGCCAACCTGACGCTGCGCCAGGCCGGCGGTGAAGGGAAATGGTACGGCGTGGAGATCACCCAGGGGCGGCTGGACCTGGAAGGCTGCGACATCAGCTGCCAGAGCCTTTCCAGTGTGGCGATCCGGGGCGGTGCTGACCCGCGGCTGCGCCGCAACAAGATCCATGACGCCAGGGAGAATGGCGTCTTCGTCTTTGACGGCGGGCTGGGCACGCTGGAGGACAACGACATCACCGGCAACGCCCTCGCGGGCGTGGGAATCAGCACCGGCGGCAACCCGACCCTGCGCCGCAACCAGGTCCACGACAACCAGCAGACCGGCGTCTTCGTCAGCGACAAAGGGCTGGGCACGCTGGAGGATAACGACATCGCCGGCAACGGCTACTCGGGCGTGGAGATCAAGACCGGCGGCAACCCGACTCTGCGCGGCAACCAGATCCGCGACAACACATGGAACGGCGTCTTCTTCAACCACAACGGGTTGGGCGCGCTGGAGGATAACGACATCACCGGCAACACCAACGTGGGCGTGGTGATCACGGGAGGCTGCAACCCTACCGTGCGCGGCAACCGGATCAACCGCAATGGCCAAGAGGCGGTACGGGTTCGCGAGGGTGGCCGGGGCGTGGTGGAGGACAATGACCTGACCGGCAACGCCAAGGGCGCGTGGGACATCGCGAGGGGCGCCAGGGGGGACGTGACCCGTGCGCGCAACAAGGAATGACGCTCAGGGCCGCGGTCGCCGCGCAGCGCGTCCTAGGGTGGCTGTGGTAAGAAAGGTCGGCGGGTCAGGCCAACGAGGAAGGAAACGCCCGGATGACCACTCGGATCGATCACTTCTCCTCGCCCGCGGCGGCCGGTGGCGGCGCGGGAACCGGTGAGGTCAACGCCTGGATCGTGGGCGATGACGAGGAGGTCATCGTCATCGACCCGGGCACCGACCCGTCAGGCGTGCTTGACGTGGTGGGCGACCGCGAGGTGCTCGCGGTCATCTGCACCCACGGCCACGCCGACCACGTCGCGGCCGCGCTGGAAGTGGCCGAGCGGGACGAGGCGCCGGTGGCGCTGCACCCGGAGGACCGGCCGTTGTGGCGGGAGGCTCACCCCGGCGAGCCCGCCGACATCGAGATGGAAGACGGCGGGATCTTCGAGGTCGCCGACGTCGAGCTCGAGGTCATCCACGCCCCCGGCCATACCGCTGGCTCGGTCTGCCTGTACTGCGGGGAACTCGGCGTGGTGTTCACCGGGCACGCCCTGCTGGCCGGGGGGCCGGTGCCACACGACGGCGAGTTCCCGGATTTCGCCGAGCAGCTGACCGCGATCGGCGAGCACCTGCTGACCCTGCCCTCGGACACCCGCGTCCTGCCTGGTCACGGGCTCCAGACCACGATCGGGGCGGCCGAGAAGAAGTTCGACTACTGGGTCTCCGCCGGCCCCGCCGCGACGTCCCCGTCCGGCCCCGGCGACTAGGCCTGCGGTGGAGCAGCTCGGCTTCGAGGGCATGCCGCGTCGGCTGTACGCGTGCACGCCGACCCGGCTGTCGGCCTGGCTGGACTGCCCGCGCCGGTACCGGATGAGCTACCTGGACCGGCCGCCGCCGCCGAAGGGCCCGCCGTGGGCGCACAACAGCCTCGGCGCGAGCGTTCACAACGCCCTGGCCGGCTGGTGGCGGCTGCCGCTGGCGCAGCGCACCGTGGCGGCGGCGGGCACCCTGGTCGACCGCGGCTGGATCGATGAGGGTTTCGCGGACGAGACCCAGTCGGTACGGCAGCGCGAGCGGGCCATCGCCATGGTGGAGGCCTACGTCACCGGGCTCGACCCGGCCGATGAGCCGCTCGGCGTGGAACGGACCGTGGCGACCCGCACGGACACGATCGCGGTCTCCGGGCGGATCGACCGCCTCGACGCGCGCCCGGCCGAGGCCGGGGCGTCAGCTGAGGACATGGCCACCGAACTGGTGGTGGTGGACTACAAGACCGGGCGGCATCTGCTGACCACCGACGACGCGCGCAGCTCGATGGCCCTGGCCCTGTACGCGCTGGCCGCCGGGCGGGCGCTGCGGCGGCCCTGCCGCCGGGTGGAACTGCACCACCTGCCCACCGGCGAGATCCTCGCGTGGTCCCATACCGATGAGTCGCTGGCCAGGCACCTGGGCCGGGCGGAGGGTATCGCCGCCGAATGCGCGGCGGCCGACGAGCGGATGCGCGATGGCCTGCCCGCCGACCGCTACGACGAGGTGTTCCCGCCGCGCCCCGGCCCGTCCTGCGGGTGGTGTGACTACCGGCGGCACTGCCCCGAGGGCGCCGCCGCCGCGGCGGCCCGCCGCCCCTGGGACGGCCTCTCCACCGACTGACCCCAAAAGACCTTGGCGAATCGGGACTTTGGGTTAATTTCATGCCTTTACAGGGCCTCAAGTCACCCGCACGCCCGAATTCACCCCGGACAAGATTAAGAGGGCACGGATTGGCGTGATCTGGCAGGCTTCGGCGTGTCCTGCACTGGCACAGGTTTTCGTGACCATCGGAGTTCCTGCGCTCTGTGCTCGCGGGAGTCCGTGTGCTGCCACTCATCATGGCCACTGGAACCGGACGCCTATGACCGCGTCGTCGGCCTGGATGAGTGATTCCCGGCGCGTTCAGTTGTCATAGGCGGTCAGCGACCGCTTGACGGGCCCGGCGGTGGCCCAGTTGTGCCAGATGCACACGGCCATGGCCAGCAGCCGCTGAGCGATGCGGGCGCAGCTGCCCTCGGGGGTGCGGCCGCCGCGGCGTTCGAGGTCGAGGGCAGGACCTGCGCCACCGCCAGGCATGGAGAAACAGGCCTTCTCGACGTTGGAAAGGTAACTCATATCGAGGGGCGACACAAGACCCTCGCGTGAATTAATTTTTGCCGAAGGGTCCCTTGCCGTCCGGCAGAAATGGGTCTACGTTGGATTCTAATGGTGAGCGGGGGTGGACTAGTCAGCGTGCCGGGTACCTCTATCAATACTCCGGGATTCAATGTCCTGCGGGTTTCCCCGGGCCCCTGGTTCGTCGTCTATAACCCTGACAGCCTCGCCATTGGTAATCCGATTACCATTCCTGTTGACCAACGGATATTCACCGCCCAGGCGGTTACCGCGGCCAGCACGCTTATCGATGCCGGGCTGCTGCAACTCCAGGTCCGGCCGGGCAACCCGCCCTCCGGCCAGGTTGTCCTGCAAGGCGGCGTCTGGACGTTCACCGGCCCGGGCTACCGGTCCGCCCTGCTGACCGCGTTCGACGGGTCCAACGGGTTCCTCCAGCAGGCGGAGAAGCTGGAAGCCGGCACGCTGCGGCCGGGGGCCGCCGACGCGCTGCGGGCCCTGGTCGCGCCCCGTATCCCGGCCACCTACGCGGAGAGCCTGTACCTCAGCTACGGCGTGTTCAGCCAGGCCACCCCGGCCCGCGGCTACTTCGACGTGCGGCCAGGGATGCGACTGGGCCTGGCGTTCGAAGAGCGGCAGTTCGTTCCGCCGAACCTCGGGGCCGCCCCGCTCAGCGGCTTCGTGGGCGGGGCGACGGTCACGACCGACGTGGTCAGCCGGGGCGGCCCGTCGGGTGCGCCGCAGCTGGGCCTGGACGCGTTCTTCTCCGCCGTCCGGTTGCCGCCTGTGCCGGCCGCGGCAGGCGGCGCCGGCGGGATCGTCGACCTGATGGCCGCCACCGCCGGCCTGCGTCACCTGCGCGTCTGCTACCCGGCCCAGTCGTTCCCCGGCGCCGACAGCGCCGGCACGGTCGGTGCGGCCGGCAACGCGGCGCTGCTGGGCGCCCCGGACCTGGCCACGCTGGCCACGGCCACCAGCAGCTACTACAGCTCGGGCAACGCCGGGACCAACCTCGTCGGTTATTTCCGCGGCCGCACCGTGATCCGCGCGCACGTCCCGCTGCTGGTCAACGGCACGCAGCTGCGCTATGTCCCGGTCGGGACGACCGTCCGCCAGCTGCTGGAACCGCTCCGGGTACTGCCGCGGCTGCCCGGCATCGTGGACGGCCAGGCCTCGGCCGCCCTGAACTACCAGCGCTACCTGCCTGGCCTCGGCCTGACCGAGCTGTACGCTTCCGACGCTTACCGCCAGCTGACCTTGGCCGGCGGAGACGGACCGGACGCCTCGGGCGCCGACGTGCTGGACTTCCCGGTCCTGGCCGGCGACGCGCTGTGGTTGCCCCGCCCGGAGCCCCCGTCGTGACCGGGCCCGCGTCCGCGGGGTTCCAGTTCGCGCTGAAGCCGGCCACGCCGATCTACTACGCCCAGCCGACACCGGACGCCGCGCCCGATCCGCGGGTGGCATTCCTGCCGCCCGACGGGGCGCCGCTGCCGCCTCTGCTCACCCTCCCGGACAGCTGGGCCGTTGACGGCGGCGTGTACCTGTTTCCCGGCGCGGCGGTGGCCAGCACCCCCGCCTTCGCTGCCGGGGTCCGCGCCCTGGTGGCATCCCAGCAATGGGCCGGCACCCGGCTGCTGTGGGTCGCCGACCCGAACGTCCCGGTAAACGACTGGCAGCTGGCCGGGATCCCGCTCGTGGGGCTGAGCGCCGAGGGCGGCGAACTGGCCGCGCTGACCGTGTTCTCGTTCCGCAATTACGGCTGCCTGCTGAACGGCGGCCTGGCTCTTACCGTCGGGGTGACCGGTCCTGAGTTCGGCATCGCGCAGGCCAGCGCCGGCGACATCCGGCTCACCACGGATAGCGGCGGTACCGAACTGCCCATTGCCGAGGGCCCGGTGACGATCCCGCTGACCGGTCTGGCCGCGGGATGCCTGACGTTCGCCGCCCGGCTGGCGGTAGGCGAGAACGCCGACGGGTCCATCGACTCCCTGGACGTGGGCTGCCGGTTCTTCTTCGACGACCCCGACCTGCCGGGCACCGGCCTGATCACGTCGCGCCGCTACCCCGTCTTCGACACCACGACGGCGGCGGCCGGGCCGGGCGCCGCCACCGCCATCGAGCTGGCCGCGCAGCTGGACCCGAATGCGCCGCTGGACCCCGCCCGGACCTGCCTGGCGTTCAGCAGCACAGCGCCGCTGCGCTCGTTCTACCGGACCAACCTCGGGTCACCGCTGGACCTGGCACCAGCCGACGCCCGGCTGCAGTTCGCCGTGCGGCCCGCGGGCCAGCAGCCGGCCGACGCCGACCCGCTCTACCTGGTCCCGCACGGGAAGTTCACCGTGCAGCCCCCGCCGACCGAGCAGGCCCCCGCACTGCTGTGCGGGGTCGGCGGGGCGGAATACATCGCGCTGACGCCCGCGACCGCGACCACGATGACGTTCGTGGCCGGGCAGCCGGCCTACGCGCCAGGCTTCGACCCCAGCCAGACCACCGCGGTCGCGGCACAGGGCCCGCGGCTGGCCGGCCCGGTCTCGACGTCCTGGGTGTCAATGACCGCGCCGGACGGTCCGGCGTATTTCGCCCAACCGGAGGGCGCGGCGCTGTTCGGGGCGAGCGCCGCGGCGGCCCCCGGCACGGGCGCTCCGGACACGGGAGCCAGCGGCCCGGCGTTGCTGCCGTTCTTCGAGCTGCAGGCGGCCACGTTGCCTTCGGGTGACCCGGCCGCGGCGACTCCCTACCCGCTGGTGCCGCACGCGGGCGTGTCCGACGACCTGACCAGCTACGAGCGGCTCGAGGTGCAGGTGCTCAGCCAGCAGCGCCGCCAGGTGATCTTCGACCTGAGCACCGCGGCCCCGCCCCCGGCGCCTGTGGTCCCGCAGGCCCTCGCCACGGCGGAGGCCGCCCCCGCGCCGGCCGCGACCGATCCGTGCCTGGACCCGGCGGCGCTCACGGCGGGCACGCCGCAGGGGCTGATCGCCGCGTTCTCTGCGGACAAGTCGTCCTGGGCCTGCCTGAAGCTGGCCCAGTCGGTGCAGGAGCCACCCGGCGGCCTGCCAGTCCGCCAGCTGCTCGCGCTGCAGAACGTCGTCGATCCGCTGCGCTCGGCGCTGCTCACCAACCAGCAGTTCCTCGTGGTCTCCGATCCGGTGGCGTTCCAGCAGTATGTCGGGACCCACAACGAGCTGGTGATCGCCAATTACCGGTTCGTCCTCGACCCGGCGCAGTGGGGTCGGCACGGCACGGTGATGCTGGTCAAGAACTACCGCAAGCCGCTCATCGAGCTCATCGCCGACACCAACACCTGGGTCCTCGGCACCACCTTCAACGTCGACGTCACGGCTACCCAGCAGCGGCTGACCCAGATCGCCAACGACGCGTACGCCTCCGGCGACGACGACCTCGCGGCGTTCACCGCGCTGCTGACCGACCCGGCCTGGAACGGCATCCTGTTCCTCAACGCCTACGTGCCGCTGGACGGGTTCCCGCCCGAGCTCGCCGGGCTGGCGGCCGGCCTCGACCCGGCGCTGTTCCTGGCCCACCACGTCGGCATCAACCAGACGCCGCTGGCCGCGGACCTGAGCCAGCAGGACAGCTCGCTGTTCGGCCTGATCAGCTACGCCGGCAGCCGGCCGCTCGCGGTGACCGGCTACGACTTCGCGGTCCGCACGCTGAAGGTCCGGTTCGCGAACTCGGCGATCGCCTCGTTCACCAGCCGGATCGACCTGGCACTCGGCCAGCTGTTCGGCACCGCGGTGAGCCTGCCGCAGGGCGGCGACGTCCTCGAGCTCGACGGGTTCTACCAGAAGCACGGCGACACCGGCAGCTACGTGTTCAGCGAGGCCATGCCCGCCACGTTCGCGGCCAGCGGCGACCCGGTGCTGTCGTCAGTGCGGGTGACCAAGGCCGAGTTCGCCACGCTGGTCGGCCCGGGTCAGCCCAACACGGGCCAGGCCGGCCCGGGCCAGGCCGGCACTACCGTGCAGACCGTGTTCTCGTTCTGGGGGACGCTGGCGTTCGAGGAGCTTTCCGTGGGCAGCGCCGCGCTGGGCGGGACGGTTCCTTTCGACCTGTTCTCCTACGACAGCCTGGTCTTCTCCGGCATGAGGCTCGAGATGAGCTTCCCCAGCGCGGCCCCTTCGACCCGGAGCTTCCGCTTCGACCCCAGCCAGATGACGTTCGACGCAGCGTCGAGCACCGCCCGGGACCATAGCCTGGCCGTGCACTTCCCGGTCACCCCGAAGGGCATGCTCGCCTCCGACGCGAACAAGGCGCCAGGCGACTACGGCCTGCTGCCGGTCGACACCGATCTCGACGCCACGCCGTTCACCACGCCCTGGTACGCGCTCAGCTACGACCTGAACCTGGGCAGCGCGGGCGCGCTGGCCGCCCAGGCCGGGCTGGTCGCCTCGCTCGTGGTGGTCTGGGCGCCGGGCCAGTCCGCCCTGCCGGTCTCGGTCGGCCTGAAGCTGCCCGGCGCCACCGGGGCCAAGAACCAGCTGACCGTCGAGGGCGTGCTGAAGATCACCATGTTCGCCGTCGCGCTGACCTACGACGGGACCGCGTTCCTGCTCAAGCTCAACGGCATCGCGCTGTCGCTGTTCGGCCAGTCGCTGCCGCCCGGGGGCTCGTTCGACATCTTCGTCTTCGGCGACCCCGATCCGGCCGCCGGCGCCAACTCACTCGGCTGGTACGGCGCCTATATCAAGGACCAGCCCACCACCTCGTGACCCGAGAGGACGGCCCGTGACCACTCCCCCATCCGGCACATCCCCGGTTCTGCTCACTCCGGCCGCGACGCCCGCGGCTGGCTCGACGACGACCGTCGACGGATCCGTCACGGTAAAAATCGCCGGCCAGACCTACACGCTGACCGGGTCGCTCAGCAGCGACCTCATCGTCGAGTACCACAAGGACTTCGCCGACTCGATCAGCCTGGGCCCGGTGGTTGACATCGCGCCGCAGATCGCCACCGCGTTCAACTTCCCTGACCTGGCCACCGAGATGACCAACACCCTGAACAGTCTGGGCACGCTTCCGGGGATCGGGCCGGCCATCAGCGCGTTCCTGACCGCGAGCGCCCGGATCACCGACCTGGAGATCAACACCCAGTCCAGCACCTACGGCGTCGGGCTCGCGCTCGACTTCACGACCAGCACGCCGCAGCCGGAGCTGTTCGGCATCACCCTGGTATCGCTCGGCTTCAAGGTGACCAGGGTCAACACGGCGGCCGCCCCGGCGACATGAGCGGGCAGCCCGGCGACGGCAACCTCCCGGTACCGGCCGGGGGTCACACCGAGATCGAGCTGCTCGCCGCCCTGCAGGTCTTCGGGCTGCGGGTCGACGCCAGCGCGACGTTCGGCAGCGGGATCGACACGGTCCTGGCCGTCCAGTTCGGCGACGTCACGCTGGGCGAGATGCTGGAATACCTGGTCAACAAGGCCGAGCCGGGCCTGGACTTCAAGCTGACCCCGCCGTGGGACCTGCTCAACACGATCAACCTGCACAACTTCACGTTCGAGCTGGACATCACGAACTTCCGGGTCGGGTTCAGCTACGACGGCCTGGACGTCAGCTTCCCGCTGGTCAGCCTGGAGCGGATCGAGGTGTGGTACGCACCGGCCACCAAGACCAGGAACAAGTCGGTGGACCTGTCGCTGTTCGGCTCGTTCCTCGGTGCCGACTTCACCTCAGAACCCGGCCTGACCTGGGACGTGCTCAGCCAGCCCGCCCCGGCCGTGCCCGGGCAGGGGACCAAGTACTTCGATCTGGAATACCTCGGCATCGGCCAGCACATCACGCTGCGCGACACCGCCAGCCTGGCCACGCTGGCCCAGGTCATCCAGGCGCTCGAGGGCTCCTACCGGAACGTCGACCCGCATCAGAACCCGCTGGCCGAGCTGACCGCGCTGAAGTTCGACGCGTCCTCCGGCTGGCTGTTCGGCGCGAAGTTCTCCGCACTGGAGACCGTCACCCTGGCCGCCGTGTTCAACGACCCGGTGCTGTACGGGCTGCGGCTCGCGCTTGACGGCAAGCGAGCCGGGGTGCTGGCCGGCCTGGACTTCGAGATCCTGTACCGCAAGATCAGCGACGACCTCGGCGTCTTCCACATCGAGCTCAAGCTGCCCGACTCGCTGCGCAAGATCCAGGCCGGCGAGGCCAACATCACCTTGCCCATCATCGACCTGGACGTCTACACCAACGGCGACTTCCTGGTAGACCTGGGATTTCCCCAGGGCCTCGATTTCTCGCGGTCCTTCCAGATTGACCTGATCGTCTGGGCCGGGCCGATCCCGATCCCGGTCTCGGCGGCCGCCGGGCTGTACTTCGGGGTGCTGTCCAGCCAGACCGCGACCCAGGTGCCGCAGGTCACGAACGGCAGCTTCGCCCCGGTCATCGTGGCGGGCTTCGGCGTCGAGGTCGGGCTCGGCAAGTCCGTGTCGATCGGACCGCTCGACGCGGGCTTCTTCGCCGGCTTCATCGGGATCCTCGAAGGCGTCCTGGCCTGGTTCCACCCGGACGCCGACCAGGGCTCCCAGGTGATCTACTACAAGGTGACCGGCACCGTGGGCATCCAGATCCACATCTGGGGCACGGTCAACTTCGCGATCCTGGCGGCCAGCCTGGACATCGACGCCTACGCGACCGCCACCGTGATCGTCGAGAGCTACCAGCCGATCGAGGTCAGCTTCGAGGCCGGGGTCTCGATCTCGCTGTCGGTCAAGGTGCTGTTCTTCTCCATCACGCTGTCGTTCAGCGCGACCATCAGCGAGTCGTTCACGATCGGGCAGGCCGCGCCGGCCCCGTGGACGGTCGCCGCCACGCCGTCGGCTCCCGCGGTGACGCCGGCCGCGGCCCGGGCCCTGGCCCTGGCGCCGGCCCCCGCTCTGGGCCGGCCGCAGCTCGCGGCCCGGGGCATCGTCCGCCGCACCGGCGGGGTGGTGCAGGCCAGCCCGGTGTTCGCGCACGTGCTCGAGCACGGGATCAGCTGGCACGGCGATCCGGCGCTGGCCGCGGCGGCACAGCCCGCGCTGACCCTCGGCGTCTACCTGCAGCCCATGCTGACCGCCGGGCTGGCCGGCGACCGTCCCGGTCAGCCCCTGGGGTCACAGCCGCAGCCGCAGCTCGTCGCCACCCTGCTCGTCGCCGACCGCGGGCAGCTCGAGGGAGCGCTGGCCGTGGCCAACGCGGACCAGCCGCTGACGGCCAACACCGTGCTCACCGGGCCTACCGGTACCCAGGTGACGACCGAGCCGGGCAACACGCTGCGGACGCTGGCCGGGGCGGGCGGGGACGTGTTCTCGCTCGGCTTCGTGAACCGTGCCGTGCCCGGGCTGTGGCCCGCAGGAACGAAAGTCACCCTGCCCGACGGGACGGTGACGCTCGACGGCGGCGGCTACACTGTGGCGTCGGACAGTGCGACCCTGTCTTCGATCGCCGCGCAGATGCTCCCGCCGTTCGAGCAGCTCACCTACGAGGCGCTGCTGTGGGCCGTGGAGTCGGCCCAGCTCAGCGTGCAGCAGGCGCAGACCGCGCTGGGCGGCCCGGCGGCGGAGCCGGCCGTCCCCGATCCCAGCACGCCGGTGTCGGCCAGCCAGCTGCACGCGCTCTACGCCGACCTGACCGACCCCGGCACGCCGTTCCCGCTGTCCCGGGTGGTCGACTTCCTGACCAGCCGGGCCGTCACGTTCGACCTGCGCCCCATGCCGGCCAGCGCGCCGCAGAACCCGTCGTTCACCGTGTTCCCGATGCTGCCGTACGTGCAGCTGACAGCGGACGGTACGACCACCGACTTCGGGACCGGCCCGTTCCAGGCGACACCGGCTTACCAGGAGTACCTGGCCCGGTACTTCCGGGAGCTCGCCGCGCCCGCCCCGTCCGCCGGGACCCCTGGGGCTTCCGGCACCACGCCGGCTTCCGGGGGCGCCCAGGCGGCGGCAACCGACGGCCAGCCCGACTCGGTCGCGGCGGCGCTGTTCACCGACTACTTCGTCTTCATCCTGCGCCAGCTGGTCCAGGCCGCGCTCGACGTCTACCAGCAGTACAGCTACGAGGTGCCGGCGGGCAGCACCGACACCCTGGCCGACATCGCCGTCCGGTTCGGGATCGCCGGAGCGGACACGGCCGAGGCGGCCGTAGGCCAGCTCGCGGAGGCCAACAAGGGCTCGGATGCGTTCTTCGCGTCAGGGACGCGGCTGGCCATCAACCGGCGCAGCACCCAGGTCGCCGCCGGGGAGACGCTGCGGACGCTCGCCGCGCGGCTGCAGCTGACGCCGCTGCTGGTCGCGCTGGCCATCCACGGCGATACCGGGGTGCTCGCCGTCGGCAGCACGATCCAGCTGACCGGCGGCAGCTACGTGGTCGGCGACGGCGACACGCTGAGCTCGATCGCGGCCCGGCTGGCCGCCCCGCTCGACACGGTGACCACCGCGGCCGCGGCCGTGCCGGGGCTGCTGAAGCCGCTGACCACCCTGACCCTGCCGGGCGGCAGCTACGTGATCCAGCCGCCCGACACGCTGGCCTCGATCGCGGCCGCGAACGGCATCACCCTCGTCGCGGTCGGGACGGCCGCGGCCGACGTCCCCGACCTGCTGTTCGCCGGGGTCGGCTTCCCGCTGCCCGGCACTCTGTCCTGGACAGTCGCGCCCGCGAGCAGTGCCGACCCGGCTGCCGCGGAGAGCCTGGACGCGATCGCCACGCGGTTCGGGACCACGCTGGCCGCCGTGGTGGCCGGCGCCAACGGCGATGCGCTGGCGCTGCGGGCGGGCGCGCCGGTGGCGTTCGGGCTGACCACGCAGACCCGGCCCGGAGAGAGCCTGGCCCAGCTGGCCGGGCGGTTCGGGCTCGACCCGGCCGGCCTGGCGGCCGCGCTCGGCGACCAGGCCGGGCTGATCAGGCCCGGCGCCACGCTCGCGGTCAATCCCCCGCCCATCGCCGCCAGCTACGTCATCAGGCGCACCGACACGCTCGCGTCGATCGCGGCGAGCTTCGGCACGAGCCCCCAGGCGATCATGGCGGCCAACCCGGCCGTGAGCTGCCAGCCCGGGGCGCCGTGCTGGTACTCCACCCCCGACGCCTCGCTGCCGCGTCCGGGGATGGGGATCTCGGTGCCGGCCGGGCTGCGCATCAACCTGCCGTCCGGCCTGACCTACCAGGCCGGCAGCCAGGACACGTTGGCCGGGATCGCGGCGCGGTTCAGCCTCGGCGTGGCCGACCTGGTCCAGGCCAACGCCGACATCCCGCTGGCCCCGCAAGCCACGGTCGTGCTGCCTCCGATCACCTGCACGGTCGCGGACGGGGACACGCCGCTGAGCATCGCGGCCCGGTACGGGCTCACCGTCGAGCAGCTGGTGCTGGCCAACACCGCGGCCGGCTTCAAGACCGTGCTCGTGCCCGACGCCGAGCTGCTACCGCTGGGCACGCTGGTCACCACGCTGGCGCAGAACGGCAGCTTCGGCCAGCCGGCCGGCAGCCTGGCCCGCTTCCTGCTGCACGGGCTGCGCCTGCCTTCGCCCGGCGAGCTCCCTCCGCCCGGAGCCGACCCCGCCGACCAGCGGCTCTACCCCATGTACACGGTGACCGGGCAGCAGCTGTCCCCGCCGGTCCCGCTGCCGGACGGCTACGGGCTGACCCTGGGCGCGAACACCATCTCCCCCCGGCCCGCGGTGACGTTCGCGGGCGGCGCCGGGCCGCTGACCGTTCCGCTGTCCCCGGACGACACGGCCGCATTCGCCGGTATCGCCACGCAGCTCACCCAGACCCCGCCGATCGACCTGGGCGTGCTCGCGGCGACCCGTTACCCGCCGTACGCCGTCGTCCCGCGCCAGTACGCACTGGGCAAGCCGGTGCCGTGGCAGGCCGCGGCCCAGCCGCCGCTGCGCTACGACCCGGCCGGGGCCAGCGCGCCGACCGCGTCCCAGGCCGCGGCCTCACCGCCCCCGGGCGGTCAGCCGACCCTGCTGCCGTTTCCCGATGCGCTGCGGAGCCAGGTCGCGGCCAGCGCGGGCGCCGGCCCGCAGACCGGGCCGGGGCTGCGGGTCGGCCTGGCCAGCGGGTCGAAGACGAGCCCGACCGCGGCGACCCAGACCACGACGATCGACGGCTTCGGCTGGGCCACCAAGGCCGACTTCGGGTTGCGTCAGGTGCCGGACCCCAACACGCCCGGCCAGCCGCTGCCCTGCGTGTACGAGGTGTACGGCGTGGACCAGGACGCGTCCGCGGACCTGCGGCAGCTGCTCGACTACGCCCGCGGGGCAGGCGGCTCCGACCTGCTCACGCTGGCGCTGCTCTACCCGCTGAGCACCGCCTCCGCCGCCGGCCCGGCGCTGCAGTCCGACCCGGTCGACCCGGCGGGCGTGCTGCTGGTCAAGGCGAACCTGTCCACCCGGTCCAACCCGCCGGTGGCCGCGTCCGCCATGATCCGGGCGCGGGCGGTGACGCAGGACGGCACGGCGATCAGCGCCGCCACCATGTCCCCGGCGGACGCCCGGACCTTCCTCACCCTGCTGTGGGAGGCGACGGTCACCAACAGCGGCGGGTACTACCTGTACTACCGGGTCGGCCAGGACGGCGCGGGCCTGCCCGCCGGGCTGTTCAACCAGGACCCCACCGCCACCGTCAGCCTGCTGGTCACCGCGTTCCCCGCGGCCGGCGGCAGCTCCACGATCCCGCTGTACACGTTCCACAACACCGCGCTGGTCACCGACAACCTCCCCGACCCCAACGCCGTGGTGTACGCGGCAGCGCCGCCGCTGCCGCTGCCGTCCGGCACGGCGACGCTGGCGGGCCTGGCCACCAGCCTCGGGACCTCGCTGACGTCGCTGGGCGCGGCCAACGCGACCACCGCCAACCTGCTGGTGCCTTACCAGACGATCACGGCCGGCAGCGCGTCGCACCAGGTGCAGCCAGGCGAGGACATCCTGACCGTGGCACTCGCCCTCGGCGTGGACACCGACGCGGTGGTGCAGGCCATCGGCGCCGACGCCGCGTATTTCACCCCGGGCGCGCTCGTCGAGATATACCCGGAGTGGCTCACCGCCCGCGGCACGCTGCAGCCCGGCGCGGCCGGGTTCCGGCTACTGCGCACCGACCCGGACCCGGCCGCCAGCGACCCGGAGACGCCGCAGCCGGCGCCCGTCACGCCGCAGGATCCCAAGACCCGGCTGGAGGTGCTGTTCAACCTGGTGGGCTACCAGCTGGTCAAGGCCGGGGGGTTCCAGGCCAGCGCCGACGGGCTGCCCGCCGGACCGGCCCGGCCGACCAGCGGCCCGCTCAACTACCGGCTCACCGCGGTGGACGGCGCCGAGCCGTGGATCTACGCCAGGCAGCTGCGGATCGACCGGTTCGCGACCAGCCAGCCGGCCGTCACCCTGGACAAGCAGCAGGACCCGTACGCCGGCGTCGGCACCCAGGCCCGGTTCGGCTGGCAACCACAGGACGTCTTCGGCAACCGGCTGCTGGCCCAGCAGGCCATCGACCTCGACGTCGGCTACACCGACGACCTGGTGGCCCTGAGCCAGTGGCCGTCGGTGGTCACCGGCTACCAGTTCGCCGTCCCGGCCGTCCCGGCCGGCCCGGCCGCAGTCCAGGTCGGCATCGCGCTGGACACCAGCGCCTACGTGGCCGCCCCAGGGGAAGTGTTCGCGCCGGTGGTGGCACCCGGCACGACCAGCCAGCCGGTCGGGGTGGCGGCGCGGGCCACGGCGCACCGCGACCGCTACGCCGCCATCTTCTGGCAGCTCTCGCACGACCTGGCCGCCGAGGTGACCACGACCGTCGACGGCGGGGCGCCGCATCCGCTCGACGTGGCCGGGCTGGCCGCGTTCGC
>Ga0335073_10005308_pt1 | contig 18096 bp, 14 predicted proteins | sample Lox_Sample_22_FD_207093 | JGI IMG/M metagenome (GOLD analysis project Ga0335073, IMG submission 207093) | Soil microbial communities from Loxahatchee National Wildlife Refuge, Florida, United States - Lox_Sample_2.2 | ecosystem: Environmental > Terrestrial > Soil > Wetlands | place: USA...
GCCATTGCTCGCCGAGGCACGCGACGAAAGCGCCGACACGATCCGCCTGGTGCTGGAACCGCGCAGCCGCGGCGTCGAGCCGGAAGTGCTGATGGAAACCGTGTTCCGCGCCACCGCATTGGAGACGCGCTTCCCGCTCAACATGAACGTGCTGGACAAGACGCGCACGCCGCGGGTGATGTCGCTGCCCGAGGTGCTGCACGCCTGGCTCGACCATCGCCACGAGGTGCTGATTCGCCGCAGCAGCCATCGCCTCGCCGCGATCGACCACCGGATCGAGGTGCTAAACGGTTATCTGCTGGTCTATCTCAACCTCGACGAGGTGATCCGCATCATCCGCAACGCGGACGAGCCGAAGCCCGCCTTGATGGCACGTTTCAAGCTGACCGAGGTGCAGGCGGATGCGATCCTGAATATGCGGCTGCGTGCATTGCGCCGGCTCGAGGAAATGGAGCTGAAGCAAGAGCATCGTGCGCTCACCAAGGAGCGCAAGGAGATCGCTGCCCTGCTGAAGGACGAGACGCTGCGCTGGAACCGCATCGTCGAGGAACTGGAAGCGACCCGGGAAAAGTTCGGCTCGGGGCCGCTGGGCGATCGCCGCACCGAGCTTGGTGCCGCGCCGGTCGCGGTGGAGGTGGCGAGCGAGGCGCTAGTGGAACGCGAGGCCATCACCGTCATCCTGTCCGACAAAGGCTGGATCAGGGCGGTGCGCGGCGTCGTCGCCGATCCGGACGAGCTGCGGTTCAAGGAAGGCGACAGGCTGAAGCGTCTGCTGCCCTGCTTCACCACCGACCGCCTGACCTTGTTTGCCACCAACGGGCGTGCCTACACGGTGAAGGCCGCCGACCTGCCGCGCGGCCGCGGTGATGGCCAGCCGGTGCGATTGCTGGTCGAGCTTACCAATGAGGACGACGTGGTCGCCTTGTTCGTGGCCGAGGAGCAAGCGAAGTACCTGGTGGCGTCTGGCTCCGGCCGTGGCTTCGTCGTCGCCGCCTCGGAGCTGGCGGCAGAGAAGCGCACCGGCCGGCAGATTCTGAATTTGAAGCCGGGTGAGGAGGCCGCACTCTGCGTGCTGGCCGAAGGCGACCACCTCGCGGTGATCGGCACCAACCGCAAGCTGCTGATCTTCCCGCTGGACCAGGTGCCGGAACTGGCGCGTGGCGCCGGTGTGATGCTGCAACGCTACAAGGAAGGCGGCATGGCGGACGCCAAGGTGTTCCGGTTGGCCGAAGGCCTGAGCTGGAAACTTGGCGACAAGGTTCGCACGGAGACCAATCTGCGCGACTGGCTGGGCGAGCGCGCCCAGGCCGGACGCATGCCGCCCAATGGTTTCCCGCGCTCCGGCAGGTTCGGCTGAGGCGGCATCGCCACCATGGTGACATTCAAACTGTCGGCAAGGCCTCGATCCGGTTGAGGCCAATCCCTTGGCGCCGGTCGCGGCCGCCCAGCAGCGGCAGATAACCGGCTGTTCCTCGGCGTTGCCCGTGCGACCGGCGGCGCAGCGACAATCACCCATGCCGGCAGGTCGTTACGCGTCGGCAAGGCCATGGACCCGCCGGCGATTATGCGGCATTATCCGCCCTGCGTGACAAACGCGTACACCTGTCAGGGGGATTGCAGTCCATGATTCTGTCTCGTCGCAACGTGCTCGGTGGTGCCGCCGCGCTGACCGCCGCGCCCGTCATTCGCGCCCGCGCCCAGTCCAAACCTGTCATCAAGCTTGGCGTTCTGACTGATCTGAGCGGCACCTATCGCGACAATACCGGCCCGACCACCGTTGCCTGCGCGAAACAGGCCATCGAGGAATTCAACCCGGCATCGCACGGTTTCGAGGTCGACCTGCGCCAGGCCGACCATCAGAACAAGCCGGACGTCGCCGCGTCCATCGCCCGCCAGTGGTACGATGAAGGCGTGCTGGCAACGATCGATGTGCCGACGTCATCCGTTGCACTGGCTGTGGCACAGGTGGCGAAGGAAAAAGACAAGATCATGCTCAACGCGTCGGCCACCACGACCGACCTGACAGATGGCCAGTGCAGCCCAAACACCATCGTCTGGAGCTTCGATACCTATGAAAATGCCGCCTCGACCGGCGGCGCCATGGTGCGGCAGGGTAACAAGTCCTGGTTCTTCATCACCGCGGACTATGTGTTCGGCCATATGCTCGAATCCCAGAACATGGCGCTGGTCAGGAAGGCCGGAGGCGAGGTGAAGGGCGCGGTGCGCTATCCCTTTCCGGACACCACCGACTTCTCATCCTATCTCACCCAGGCGATGGCGAGCGGCGCCAAGACGCTGGGACTGGCCAACGCCGGTTTGGACACGCAGAACTGCGTCAAGCAGGCGCACGAATTCGGCCTCCACAAGCAGATGAAGATCGTGCCCTTGCTGCTGTTCATTACCGATGTACATGCACTGGGGCTTGATCTGGCCGCCGGTCTGGTAACCACCGAAACCTTCTATTGGGATCTCAATCCGCGCACACGTGCCTTCACCAAGCGGGTGCTGCCGCGCACGCCAACCAACTATCCGAACCAGGCACATGCCAGCGCCTATGCCATCACGCTGCATTATCTGAAAGCGGTGGCGGCGATGGGCGCGGCAAATGCGGCGAAGAGCGGCCGCATCGCGGTCGAGAAGATGAAGTCGATCCCCACCGACGACGACGCGTTCGGCAAGGGCAGCATCCGCGTCGACGGCCGCGGCGTCTTTCCGGCCTATCTGTTTGAAGTGAAGAAGCCCGCGGATAGCAAATACGCCTGGGACTATTACCGGCTGCTGCACACCTCGCCCCCCGACGAAGTGCTGCATCCGCTGAATGACAAGTGCAAATTCACCGCCTGATTCGCCGTCGGCAAAGCAACCAGTGCATGACCCTCTTCCGCGCGCCGCCCGGGAGAGGGTTGTCCGCCACGCTGCTCAACGGCGAGCAATGGTTACGGCGCCGCTATTCCGCCGCGAGCAATGGTCAGGCCATGATCGAGCAATCGTTACGTCGTGCTATCGTGCCGCGAGCCATGGTTGCGTCGCGCTATTCCGCCGCGAGCAAGTGGGGCATGGGGCGATGAGCCTCGGCCGCGCCGTACTTCTCCACCCATTCGCGGCCGAGGCGCGCGGCTTCCTGCGGCGTAAGCCATGACCATTCGGCACCGCGGGCGCGAATCGCGACCCAGACAGTGTCCCCGTGCACGTGTTCCTCAACCGAGAACGCGCCAGACTGCGGCATAGCCATATCCACTTCCCAAATGAGATACCCAGGTGGTGCGCGCCGGCCAACCAACCGGGCGGCGGCCTCGCGCCGCTTCGCCAAATATGGTCGCGCTTAACTCGGAGCTTCACCCTCGCCGAATCGTGAAACGCGCCGGCGCTTCTTTGCCCCCGCCGGCGGCACCGTCGCAACAGGAAAATGCGACCTCTGCCGTAAAAAAGCCAAAATCGTCCCAACCGCGTGGCAGCGTGTGCTTTCGGCCACAATTCCCGCAGCCGCGCCACGGGCAGCCCGCGCGCCGAAGCTACCACCCGCCACGTCGGTGTGCTCGGAAGAATGTCGGTGTGCCGGGAACAATTGAGCCTTCGGCTCACCCTGGTTCGGTCGCGTCGGTCTCGACCGGGCCGAACATCGCCAGCCGCTCCTCACGCACCTGCCGCACGTCGCCGGCACGCGTGGTAAGGCCGACGCGATCGAAGAATTCCAGGATCTGGATCGCCACCTTCCGCCCGTTATCAAGCCGGTCGCGAAACGCCGCCGCGGTTAATTGTCGTGCCGAATCGTCGCGCATCGTGGCGGCGGCAATCGCCGCCATCGCCGCCACGGCCTCGCGCAGGAAGAAATGATCCGGCGCTATCTCGACCAGCATACCGACACGTTGCAGACGCTTGAGCGCGCTACGCATCGCGGGCTCCGGCACCGCCAGCGCCTTCGCCAGATCCCGCGTGCGTGGCGGGCGAAAGCGCGCGGCGGAAAGCTGCGCCCGAATGGCAGGCCACAGGCGTTCGTCGGCGGCTGAAAGACGGACCTGATGCGTGCTGAGACGCAACCACGGCCCGTCCTGGCGAATCGTTCCCTGCCGCAACAAAGCGTCGACCGATGCACGGAACGCCGCCGGCGGCGGACGCAATGCCAGTTGCTGGCGCAACCTTTCCGGCTGCAAACCGGGTTGGTCCGGTGCGCCCACATGCCAGGCAGCGAGCGTCCGCAACAGTTCATGCCGCAACGCATCGTGCGTCGCCGGTGCCATCAGCAGGTCGGCGACGGTCACGGCGGGTGCGGCGGCCTGAACCGCAGCCGCGGCCGACGCCGGCAGGTTGCGCGCCCGAACGAACCGCGCCCGATCGGTCCAGCCTGGCGGCAGCGCCAGCAATTGCCCCAAGGCAACCGCCGCGGTCTCAGGCTGCAACGCGGCAAGCTGCACAAGCCGCGCCGGAGTCCGGCGCCCGCGCGGCGGCGGAAACGGGTCGATGACCTTGCCACCGCCGATCGTGCGGCTGGCACCGGCATCGCGCAGCACCAGCCGGTCACCGGCCAGCGCGCCGATCGGGTGCGCCAGCGTCAGCCGCACGAACCCGTCCGCGCCGGGCGGAATGCGATCGCGGTCCAGCGGCTGCACCCGCGCCATGACATGGGCGGCGCCGAGATGCAGATGCACCGGCGTATCCGTCCGCAACGCCACTTGCTCGTCTGCCAGCACGCGCAGCCGTGCATCCAGCGACGATGTCGGCGCATGGACATCCGGATGCAGCACCCAGTCGCCGCGCGTCACGACGTCCTTCGACAGGCGCGGGCCGGCGATGTTCAGCGCCACACGCTCTCCGGCTTCGGCGACGCCGGCAGCACGGTTCTGCGCATGCAGACCGCGCACGCGCAGTTCCAGCCCCGGCGGTGACAGCATCAGCCGGTCGTCCACCGCGATCCGCCCTGCCACCAGCGTGCCGGTCACGATCAGCCCGGCGCCGGCGAGCGTGAACGCCCGGTCCACCGCCAGGCGGGGATGGCCGCCGGCGTCGCGCCGCCGCGGGCCCAACGAGGTCAGCGTATCGCCCAGTGCCTCGATGCCGTCGCCGGTGACCGAACTGACCGGCAGGATCACCGCATGCTGCAGTCCGGTCGCGGCGAGCAAGGCACGCACATCGTCCGCGACCAGCGGAATATTATCACCGGCAATGTCGGCCTTGGTCAGCGCGACGACGCCACGATCGATGCCGAGCAAGTCGAGGATGGCCGCATGCTCGCGCGTCTGCGGCATCACGCCGTCGTTCAGCGCCACCACGAGCAAGGCCGCGTCGATCCCGGTGGCACCCGCAAGCATCGTGTGCACGAAGCGCTCGTGCCCCGGCACGTCGACGAAGCCGAACGGACCGCGCGGTGTATCGGTATAGGCGAAGCCGAGGTCGATCGTGATGCCGCGGCGCTTCTCTTCCGCCAGGCGATCGGCGTCGATGCCGGTCAACGCCTTGACCAGCGCGGTCTTGCCGTGGTCGATGTGGCCCGCGGTGCCGATGATCATGCGGCACAGCAAATGCCGCGGCGTTCAGAAAAAGCAACCCCGCGGCACGCCGGCCCCCCTCCCAACGGCAGCAGCGGCCATCAGCCTGGACTACAGCGCTTCGACGCTCGCACCGTGCAGGTTCAGGCGATAGCCGCCATGTTCGGTCAGCAGCAGGGCCGGGTTGGCCGGATTGTTTTCCAGCTTCTGACGCAGGCGATAGATGTGCGTCTCCAGCGTGTGCGTGGTGACGGCGGGATTATAGCCCCACACTTCGTGCAGCAGGATCTCGCGCCCGACCGGCCGCGCATCCGAGCGGTAGAGGAACTTCAGGATCGCCGATTCCTTGTCGGTCAACCGAATGCGGCGGTTCTTGGCGAGATCCTGTAGCAGCTTCTTGGCGGGACGGAACGTGTACGGCCCGACCGTGAACACCGCTTCCTCGCTGCCATCGAACAATCGCAACTGCGCGCGCAGGCGTGCCAGCAGCTCGTTGGCACGAAACGGCTTCGCGATATAATCGTTGGCGCCCGCATCCAGGCCGCGCACCACGTCGGCCTCGCCATCCGACCCGGTCAGCATGACGACCGGCATCTTGTGCCCCTGCCGGCGTAGCCGCACGCAATAGTCGCGACCATCGCCATCCGGCAGGCCGATATCGAGAATGATCGCGTCGAAACGAGCATCCTTGTCGTTGATGGCCTTGTCGGCCTCCTCCAGTGTCGCCGCTGTCGCGACCGTGAAGCCCTGGCCGTCGCCAAGGTGCTCTGCCAGGATGTCGCGCAACGCCTCATCGTCTTCCACGATCAGGATGGGCCGCAGTGCCGGCATGGTGGTACTCCCCCTTCGGACTGGAATAGAATGCAAAGTTTGCACTCCCGCGGATAGAACGATCGATGCGAATGATGGCCAAAATTGGTCGATTGTTATTCGATTTATCGTGAGCGCGCGCGGATAGTGTCGAACAAAATGTCCCATCTGCTCTCGGCCGCGTGAGGACCGATGTCGAGTGTCGCCATGCGCCCGCCGCTTCCAAGCCTTGCCGATGGCCTCGCGCGCACTACAGTGCGCCACACATTGAGCGAGGGGGGACAAGGCGATGTCGCAAACTGTTGTTGCAGAGCTGGCGCCACACGGCGTGCTGCGCGCCGCGATCAATATGGGCAACTTCCTGTTGGTGACCGGCCGCACACCGTCCGGTGATCCGGCTGGCGTCTCGCCCGATATGGCTGCGGCAATCGCCGAGCGTTTGGGCGTGCCGGTGAAATACGTGCCTTATGCCAGGCCCGGCGAACTGGCCGATGCGGCGGGCACCGACGCCTGGGATATCGGCTTGATCGGCGCCGAGCCTGCCCGCGCGGAAAAGATCGCGTTCACCGCCGCCTACGTCGAGATCGAGGCTACCTATCTGGTTCCCGCCGGTTCCTCCCTGCGGTCGATGGAACAGGTGGACCGCCCAGGCATCCGCATCGCGGTGACCGCGCGTAGCGCCTACGACCTTTGGCTGGAGCGCAATATCCGCCAGGCAACCCTGGTGCGATCCGATCCGCAGCATACCGCCGTTGAATTGTTCGCACGCGACAAGCTGGATGCCCTGGCAGGATTGCGGCCCGGATTGCTCGGCGACCTGCAGAAGTTTCCCGGCGCACGCATTCTCGATGGCCAGTTCACTGCCGTGCAGCAGGCGATCGGAACAGCGCGAAGCAACGCGGCGGGGGCGGCATTCCTGCGCGACTTCGTGGCAGACGCCAAGCAGTCCGGCCTCGTCGCGCGCCTGATCGAAAAACACGGCGTGGTCGGTCGGTTATCCGTCGCCCCGCCGGGCTGACACCGAACCGCCACGGACCATGCGGCGATGCACCGCTGCGCCGGCAGGCGCGATCGCTCCGCAGCCGGCGCGGCGAGGATGCCGCCACCGAGGCGCTGAAAGTTACGTACTCCATAAGTGGCGTTTGATGAAATAAACAAGATCGCTTCAGGCGAGATCTTGGAATAACCATAAAAGGCCACAAAGTTGGCCAGCATCGCAGCCAATTCCCTGCCGCACCGCACAACCGGCGGCGACGCGGTTGTGCTTGTCCCCGTGCCGTGCCGCCGCTACGTGTGCCCCCAACAGATCAGCCAGACCCCACGGGGGAAGAGGAGCGAGCGATGGCGCGGGCGGCACAGCAGCAAGGCAAGCGCAGCAAGCAGGAAAACGCTTCGGAGGATCGCACGCCCCTGCTCGAGGCATTCCGCACCATGCTGCTGATCCGCCGTTTCGAGGAACGTGCCGGCCAGCTCTACGGCATGGGGCTGATCGGCGGCTTCTGTCATCTTTATATCGGCCAGGAAGCCGTTGTGGTCGGAATGCAAATGGCGATCGATAACGGCGACAGCGTCATCACCTCCTATCGCGACCATGGCCACATGCTCGCAACCGGCATGGATCCCAAGGGCGTGATGGCAGAACTTACCGGCCGGCGCGACGGCTATTCGCACGGCAAGGGCGGCTCGATGCACATGTTCAGCAAGGAGAAGAACTTCTTCGGCGGCCACGGCATCGTCGGCGCGCAGGTCAGTCTGGGCACCGGCCTTGGTTTCAGCCACTGGTACCGCGGCAGCGACCGCGTCAGCGTCACCTATTTCGGTGAAGGCGCTTCCAACCAGGGTCAGGTCTATGAAAGCTTCAACCTCGCCGCGCTGATGAAACTGCCGGTGATCTATGTGATCGAGAACAACCGCTACGGCATGGGCACCTCGATCGATCGCGCCTCGGCCTCGAAGGATCTGTCGAAGAACGGCGCGCCCTGGGGCATCCCCGGCCGCCAGGTGGATGGCATGGACGTGCTTGCGGTGCGCGACGCCGGGCGCGATGCGGTGGCGCATTGCCGCGCCGGCAATGGCCCCTACTTGCTCGAGATGAAGACCTACCGCTATCGCGGCCACTCGATGTCCGACCCCGCGCGATATCGAACACGCGAGGAGGTGCAGGAGATGCGCGAGCATCACGACTGCATCGAGAGCGCGCGCCAGAAGCTGGAGACGATGGGCGTGGCGGCCGACGAGCTGAAGCAGATCGAGGCCGAGGCGCGCTCCATCATCCAGGAAGCTGCCGATTTCGCGCAGCACAGTCCGGAGCCCGACCCCACGGAACTCTACACCGATGTGCTGCTGGAGGGCTGAGCGATGAGCACGCAGATTTTGATGCCGGCGCTCTCCCCCACCATGACCGAGGGCAAGCTCGCCAGGTGGCTGAAGAATGTCGGCGACGAAGTCCACGCAGGCGACGTCATCGCCGAGATCGAGACCGACAAGGCGACGATGGAAGTCGAAGCGGTCGATGAAGGCAAGCTGACGCAGATCCTGGTGGACGAAGGCACGGAAGGCATCGCGGTCAACACGCCGATCGCCGTGCTGGGCGGCAATGGCGAGGACACGTCGGCCGCGAAGGCGCCGCCGCCGCAGCGCGAAGCGGCGCCGATGCCGAAGGTCGCGGCCGAGGCGGAAGACATGCGCGCCATCGCGCAGCAGGCGGCAGAGGGCCAGCGCAAGGAGGCGGTGGCAACTGCGGCGCCCACGCCGGAGAAGGACTGGGGTCCGAGCAACCCGATCACCGTGCGCGAAGCATTGCGCGATGCCATGGCGCTGGAGCTGCGGCGCGATGAACGCGTGTTCCTGATCGGCGAGGAAGTCGCGCAATACCAGGGCGCCTACAAGATCAGCCAGGGCTTGCTGGATGAGTTCGGTCCCAAGCGCATCATCGACACGCCGATCACGGAGCATGGCTTCACCGGCATGGCGGTGGGCGCGGCGCTGAACGGACTGAAGCCGATCGTCGAGTTCATGACCTTCAATTTCGCCATGCAGGCGATGGACCAGATTATCAACAGCGCGGCGAAGACGCTGTACATGTCGGGCGGGCAAATGGGCTGTCCCATCGTGTTCCGTGGCCCCAACGGCGCCGCCGCGCGCGTCGCGGCGCAGCACTCGCAGTGTTATGCGAGCTGGTATGCGCACGTGCCCGGGCTGAAAGTCGTGGCGCCGTGGTCGTCGGCCGATGCCAAGGGACTGTTGCGCGCCGCGGTCCGCGATCCCAATCCGGTGATCATGCTGGAGAACGAGATCCTCTACGGCCACACGTTCGAATGCCCGACCGACGACGAATTCATCGTGCCGCTGGGCCGCGCGAAGATCGAACGCGTGGGCGACCGGGTGACCATCGTCGCGTTCTCCATCATGGTCGGCGTTGCGATGCAGGCGGCGGAGGAACTGGCGAAGCAGGGCATCGAGGCGGAGGTGATCAACCTGCGCTCGCTGCGCCCGCTGGATACCGCGACGATCGTGCGCAGCGTGCAGAAGACCAATCGGATCGTGTCGGTGGAAGAGGGCTGGCCGTTCGCCGGCATCGGCGCCGAGATCGCGATGCAGGTGGTGGAGCAAGCGTTCGATTGGCTGGATGCGCCGCCGGTGCGCGTGCACGGCGTCGACGTGCCGCTGCCCTACGCGGCGAATTTGGAGAAGCTGGCGCTGCCGCAGCCGGACTGGGTGGTGGATGCGGTGAAGAAGATCGTCTGAAGGGGCGCGGGAAACCATGGCGACCAACATCCTGATGCCGGCGCTCTCGCCGACGATGACCGAGGGCACGCTGGCGCGCTGGCTGAAAAAGGAAGGCGAACCCATCCGCGCCGGCGACGTGATCGCCGAGATCGAGACCGACAAGGCGACCATGGAAGTCGAGGCGGTCGACGAGGGCGTGCTGGGCAAGATTCTTGTCGGCGACGGCACCGAGGGCGTGAAGGTGAACCAGCCGATCGCCGTGCTGGTGGAGCAAGGCGAGTCGGTGCCGGCGGATGCCGGCGGCTCAGCGGAGCCGGGGGCGAAGCAAGCGCCGCCGACCGCCAAACCGGCGGCGAAGACGGCCGAGCCTCCGGCCCAGGTGGCGCCGAACCGCCCCGGCGAACCGCCGGCACCACGGCCGGCCGAGCCAGCCCCGCAACCGCAGCCCTCAGCACGCTCGGGCAATGGTCATGATGCGGGCGGCGAACGGATTTTCGTTTCTCCATTGGCGCGGCGGATGGCGCTCCAGGCGGGGATTGATCTGCGCTCGCTGAAGGGCAGCGGCCCGAACGGACGGATCGTCAAACTGGACATCGAGGCAGCGCAGCGGCGGGGTGTCGCGCCGCCCGCCGCCGCCGGGACCGCCGCTGCCGCGGCGCCGCAAGCTGCGCCTGCTCTGGCCGCGGCCCCGCCGGCAGCCCAGTTGCCGATGCCGATCACCGCGCCGCATCGCGCGGTCCAGAACAGTACGATGCGCAAGGTGATCGCGCGGCGGCTGACGCAGGCGCACCAGGTGGTGCCGTTCTTCTTCGTCTCGATGGATATCGAGATCGACGCGCTGCTGAAATTGCGCGAGGAGCTGAACGCCAAATCACCGAAGGACGGGCCAAGCGCATTTCGCCTGTCGGTCAACGATCTGGTCATCAAGGCCGCCGCCCTGACACTGCGCCGCGTTCCGCAGTTGAATGCGACGTTCACCGAAGATGCCACGCTGTACTATGAGGACGTCGATATCAGCGTCGCGGTGTCGCTGCCCGAGGGGCTGATCACGCCGATCGTGCGCAAGGCCGATCAGAAAGGCCTGGCGGCGATCAGCAACGAAATGAAGGAACTGATCGCGCGCGCGAAAGCCGGCAAGCTGAAGCCGGAGGAATTCCAGGGCGGCGGGTTCTCGATTTCCAACATGGGCATGTACGGCGTGTCGCAGTTCACCGCCATCATCAACCCGCCGCAATCGGCGATCCTGGCGGTGGCGGCAGGCCAGCAGCGCCCGGTGGTGAAGAACGGCGCGCTGGCGGTCGCGACGATCATGACATGCACGCTGACGGTGGACCACCGCGTGGCGGACGGCGCGCTGGGCGCGCAGTGGATGGCGGCATTCAAGGCGATCGTCGAGGATCCGCTGAGTCTGATGCTGTAAGGAGGTCGCCGTGGTGACCGGGGCTGGGTTCACCCTCCGCGAGGCACTCCCGGCCGACGTGCCCGCGCTGCACCGCCTGATGCGTTGCTTCGCCGCTTACGAGAAACTGACCGATCGCTTCACCATCTCCGAAGCTCAGTTGCAGGATGCCTTGTTCGGGTCCAGGCCGGTGATCGAAGCGATCCTCGCCGAGGCCGACGGCGCCGCCATAGGCTTCGCCGTCTGGTATTTCTTGTTCGGCACGTTCTCCGGGCGCCTCGGTTTGTTCGTGGAGGACGTGTTCGTAGAGCAATCGTGGCGTGGCCGCGGGATCGGGCTTGCCTTGTTCCGCCATATGGCTCGCGTCGCCCGGCAGCGGCACTGCGCGCAGATGCTCTGGGAAGTACTGGACTGGAACACACCCGCCATCGATTTCTATCGCCGCATCGGTGCGACACCTGTTCGCGGCTGGACCACACAACAATTGAGCGGCGATGCCTTGTCCGCATTGGCCGCAGGAGCGAACAATGGCTGATCAGAGCTTCGATATCGTGATCCTGGGCGGCGGGCCAGGCGGCTATGTGGCCGCCATACGCGCGGCACAGCTCGGTATGAAGGCAGCCGTGGTGGAGCGCGAGAATCTCGGCGGCATCTGCCTGAACTGGGGCTGCATCCCAACCAAGGCGCTGCTGCGCACCTCCGAGATCAGCCACCTGCTGCACACGCTGCCGGACTACGGCTTCGCCCCGGTCGAAGTGAGATTCGAGCTCGAGAAGGTGGTCAAGCGGTCGCGGGCCGTGGCGAAACAGCTTTCCAATGGCGTGGCGCACCTGATGCGCAAGAACCAGATCACAGTGTTCGATGGCAACGGCAGACTGGCCGGCAAGCAGGCGCTCGCCGTGAAGAAGGATGGCAAGCCGGCGGCGACGCTGAGGGCACCGCATATCGTGCTGGCGACCGGAGCGCGCGCGCGGCAGCTTCCCGGCATCGAGGGCGACGGCAAACTGATCTGGACGTATCGCGATGCGATGGTGCCGACGGCATTCCCGAAATCGCTGCTGGTGATCGGCTCCGGGGCCATCGGCATCGAGTTCGCCAGCTTCTATCGCAACATGGGTGCCGAAGTGACCGTGGTGGAGGTGCTGCCGCGCATCCTGCCGGTGGAGGACGAGGAAATCTCCACCTTCGCCCATAAGGCATTCGAGAAGCAGGGTATCAGGATCATGACCGGCGTCGCCGTGAAGGCGGCGAAGAAGGGCGCCAACGATGTCACCGTGACCGTCGAGGCTGGCGGCAAATCCCAGGACATCACCGTCGCTCGGGTGATTTCCGCGGTGGGCATCGTCGGCAATGTGGAGAACATCGGCCTGGAAGGCACCGGCGTGACGGTGGATCGCAGCCACGTCACGATCGACGAATACTGCCGCACCGGCGAGCCCGGCGTGTACGCGATCGGCGACCTGGTCGGCCCGCCGTGGCTCGCGCACAAGGCGATGCATGAGGGCGTGATCTGCGTCGAGAAGATCGCCGGCCTGAATGACGTGCATCCGATGGACGTGCGCAATATTCCCGGCTGCACCTATTGCCGGCCGCAGGTCGCCTCGGTGGGGCTCACCGAGGCGCGGGCAAAGGAACTCGGCCACGAGGTGAAGGTCGGCCGGTTCCCCTTCATCGGCAACGGCAAGGCGATCGCGATGGGCGAGCCGGAGGGGCTGGCGAAGACCGTGTTCGATGCCAGGACGGGGGAATTGCTCGGCGCCCATATGGTCGGCGCCGAGGTGACGGAGATGATCCAGGGCTACACCATCGCTCGCACCCTGGAGACCACGGAAGCCGAACTGATCCGCACGGTGTTCCCGCATCCGACCGTCAGCGAGACGATGCACGAGGCCGTGCTGGCGGCGTATGGGCGCACCCTGCATTTCTGAGGCGTTCCGGATCGCCCTCGACCGGCACCGCGGGGCGGCGACCGCGCCGGCGTAGGCGTCGCAGGCGCAGCCACGGACGACCAGCCCGGCGGGCGGGGTGGGCCGACCGCGGCGGCCGGTCGGCGCACACCTTTCGTCAACCATTCCCCGGCATGCTGGCGTTGCGCACCAATCGGGCACCGCCAGAATGGCCACTCCACAAGAGATTCTGATCGCCGATCGCTACGCCGTCCGCGTCGCCCAGCCGCAGCAGGAATTTGGCGGCGGCCTGCCCTGCTTCGCCGCCAGGGACAGCCACAGCGGCGACACGGCGCTGATCGCGATCCAGGTGCGCCGCGATGCGCCTGCGCGGGCCCGTCCGCTGCAGACGCTCGTCCACGGGATCGAGGGCCTGCTGACCCCGCTCGCCCATGGCATCGCGCCTGCCCCGCGCGGCGAGGCCGGCTATTTCGTCATTTGTCCCGCGCCGCCCGGCCCACCGCTCGCAGGCCGACTGCACCCGTGGCCGGAGGCAGCGCTGATCGCCTTCGCGCTGCGTCCCATCGCGCTGGCACTGGAGAAGCTGGCGGGCCACAACCTGACCCACCGCGCCATCCGGCCGAACAATGTGTTCCAGGGACAACCCGGCCAACCCCTGGTGCTGGGCGCTGCATGGGCTGCGCCACCGGCCATGCACCAGCCGGCTTTGTTCGAGCCGCCCTACAGCGCCATGTGCCACCCCGCCGGCCGGGGCGACGGCAGCATCGCTGACGATGTCTATGCCCTCGGCGTCCTGCTGCTGACCCTGGCGCTCGGCCGTCTGCCGTTGCCCGACCTGGACGAGGCAGGGGTTTTGCGCCGCAAGCTCGAGCTCGGCAGCCTGGCCGCATTGATCGGCGACGAGCGGCTGTCGCCGCTCATCTCGGACCTGCTGCGCGGCATGCTGGCGGAGGATCCAGAGCATCGACCCACCCCCGCCTTGTTGCTGGACCCGGCGGTGGCGCGATCTCGCCGCGTCGCCGCCCGGCCGCCACGCCATGCCCAGCGTGCGCTCGCGGTGGGAGGCGTTGGGGTGTCGGATGCCCGCACGCTGGCCTACGCGCTGGCCATTGAGCCGGAGCAAGGCATCACGGCGCTGCGGTCCGGGACGGTGGTGGGCTGGCTGCGGCGCGGCGTCGGCGACGCGGCCCTGGCGACCCATATCGACGACGTTGTCCGCCACCGGATGTCCGACGCAGTGACCGACGAGGGCCACCCCGATGCGGCGATGCTGATGCTCGCCATTGCCGTGATCGATCCGCTGGCGCCGCTCTGTTGGCGGGGCGTCGCGTTGTGGCCGGATGGCCTGGGGCCATTGCTCGCCGCCGCTGGTGATCCGGCGCTCGCCCGCAGCCTGGAGGAGATGATCGCAACCGAGGCAGTGGCAAGCTGGGCCATGCTGCGAACAGAGCGCTGCGATCTGGCCGTGCTGCGACTGGAGGCGAGGCAGAACCGCGCCTGGCTGGCAACGCGCGGCCCTGCCGGCGGCCTGCCACGTCTCGCCTACTTGCTCAATCCGCTGCTGCCTTGCGCCAGCGCACTGCTGGCCGGCCGCTGGGTGAACCGGCTGACCGAGCTGCCAACGGCGATCGAGGCTGCCATCGTCGCCAATCCGAATACGGCCCCGCTGGACGCTCATCTGGTGGCCTTCATCGCCGCCCGCGGTGACAGCCGCGTGGAGTCGGAGACCAACGCCATGACGGGCGCGACCCAGAACGGGCTGGCCCTGTCGGAGCTGCGATTGCTGACCCAGTTGCAGGTTCGCTATTACCCACGGCCGCTGCCGGCATTGGCGGCCTGGATCGCGGGGGCGGCGGGCCCGATCGTCGCCTTGTGGTGCAATCGGCCGCGCCGGCAGGAACTGACCGAGCAATTGAAGGCGCTCGCGCCGGCGGGACAGTTGCTGCCAATACTCGCGCTACTGGAAGACCCCGCGGGCCGTTCCGCCGATGCCGCGGGCGCGCGCGCGGCCGCCGCCGAGCTGAACCGGGTCGAGGCGGCGCTGGCCGGCATCGCTGCCAGCGCCGCCGAACGGCGCCGCGCTGCTACCCGCCTCGGGCAGGAAATCGCCGCCGGGGTGGGCTTGCTCGCGCTGGCGACGATGCTGGCGCTGGCGGTGGTGGGCTGATGGCGACCGTGGCCCGTCGCCCGCGGCGCCACTCGCTGACCTGGCTGCAAGGCCTGGGCTGCGGCGCGGTGGTGACGCTGCTGCCCGCGATGGCGCTGCTGCTGGGTGTGCTGCTGCTGCCAGGCGGACTGGCATTGCTCTACGACCGCCAGCCGGGGCGGCCGGTCGCACGTACCGTTCTGCTGTGCGGCACTGCCGCCGTGGTCGCACCCGTGCTCGGGCTGTGGAATGCCGGCAATACCGTGGATGCCTGCCTCGGGCTGTTGGGCGACCTGCGGGTGGTCGGGACGGCCTGGAGCGCCGCCGCCTTGGGTTGGATTCTGGCCGAGCTGGCGCCGGTCGTCGCCCTGGTCGTGCTGGAGGCAACCACGCAGGCGCGCGCCGCCGGGCTCCGCTCCGAGCGCGAGAAACTGAAGGCGGAATGGGGCTTCGAGCAAGAGCAACGATAGTCGCTCTGCCCCGCGGTCCGATCGGCGCTCGTTGCGTCGTTAAAATTTCACCACCGTGCGAGGTCACTGGCGCGCTCCGGTCATCGCGAGCCCAGCAGGGCCGCGGCAATCCCGCACGGCTGGACGTTCGCACGCCTGGTGTGCGCTGGCGCACGCAGTCGCTTCCCCGTAACGGGCCTGGCAATGGTTGTTACGCTTCGTGAGCGCTGGCACACGAGGTCGCTTCCCCGTCACCGGCCTGCCAATGACGGGAAGCAGCATAACATCGCCAAACTCATGGCTATGATAGGCTTGCCCGGCAAGTGTCGCGACGGCCTTGCTCAGCACGGCATCGTCGGCGAACGCCTGGAGCAATTCGAAATGGCTCTCGCCCGGTTCGTGCACGCCGGTCAGAATGGCGTCCACGATGCGCAGCGGTGTCTCGCGCCCGATACGTCCGCGCGCCACGCCGCTGCCGGCATGCACGCCGTTGCCAATGCTCGCGGACTCCAGTGCGCGGACGACGGTGGTGCCGATTGCCACAATGCGGCCGCGGCGCGCTTTTGCCGCTGCGATCGCGGCGGCCGTGCTGGCAGGGATGTGATATGGCTCATCGAACGGCAACTGCCGGTCCAGCGCCGCGTCTCCCGTCGAGGAAATGCCCGCGGCATGCGTCACCGTGGCGAACCCGACACCGCGCCGGCGCCAGGCCGTGATGGTGCGCCAATCGAGCGCGAACCCGGCGGATGGCGCTTCGAACGCCAACGGAGCGGCGGCAATGCCGGTCCACACATCCCATAGCGCCAGCGGAGCGGGAACATGGGCGTACTGGATCGGCCGGCCATGGCGCGCCAGGCCATCGAAGATCGCCGCGCGGCTGCCGGTGAAATGCAGCCGGACCAGACGCGGATGGTCGAGCATGGCGTCAATGACCGCAACCAGCGGTCCCAGCGCGAGACGATCGCCCACCGCCAGTGGCGGCGGTTGCGGACGATCCTGGGTCCGCGTGCGATGATCGCCGGCCCCGAAGGCGACAGCCGTGAAGCGTGTCGGGTCGCCGGCCTTGATCCAGGCCGCAAGGCGCATCTCGATCGGCGCATGCGTTCGGCAATGAATGCCGGTCAGGCTCGCGGGCAACGTGGCGGCATCGTTGGCGACGACCAGGTCCCCTGGCGCGAAGCGGTGGGCAAGGTCGGTCCGCCTGGCATGGCGAATCCCGCCTTGCGCATCGATCACCGCGAGCCGGGCGGCGCGCCGGGCGGGGCGGTCGGCGGCGATCATGGCTCGCCTCCGACATCGCACGCCTCACCGGCGGGCAACGCCGCCAGCATCGCCGCGACGATCTGCGTTGCGGCGTCATCCGGCCGCCGCAGCGCCGAAGGGTCGGCATCCGGCACGGCAAGCCGGTGCAGCGGCGTGTCCATGTCGCCCGGATCGATCGAGAGGAAGCGGATGGATTCGGAGCAAAGCTCCTCCCGCCAGATCGCCGTCAGGTGATGCAGCGCCGCTTTGCTGGCGCCATACGCCCCCCAGTCGGGATAGGCGGTCACCGCGGCGTCGCTCGAGATGTTGATCACCAGCGCGCCGCGTCCCTCGCGGGCGGACGCCGAGAGCATGCCCAGCAACGCCTTGGTCAGGCGGAACGGCCCGAGCAAATTCACCGCGAGCGCTTGCTCCAGCGCCTCGCAATCGGTGTCGGCGAGGGGCGCCAGCGGCACGGCGCCAAGACTCGAGGCGTTGTTGATCAGCACGTCGAGCCCGCTGAGATTGCCGGCAATCTGCAAGGCGATGGGGTAGATCTCGTGCTTGCGGCCCACATCGCCGACGATGCCGCACGCGCCGGTTGCTGCGGCGACCTGCGCCACTGCGCTGGCGGTGCGCGCGACGAAGGCGACACGCGCGCCGCGTCCCGCGAGCAAGCGGACCAGGGCAAGGCCCAGGCCGGATGTGCCGCCCGTGACGGCAACGCGAAGGTGTTCGAGATCGATGCTGGTCGGCATGGCCGGCCCTCCTGTCGCTGGATCAGGGTGCCTGCATACAAGTTCGAGTGAACTTGAAGTCAAGCCGGCTTTGTGCTGTGCTGGCGTGATGGAGCAAGTGCTGCTGATCGGCGAGGTGGCGCGGCGCAGCGGCGTGGCCGCCTCGGCGCTGCGGTTCTATGAGGAGCGCGGCC
>Ga0335073_10005309_pt1 | contig 18096 bp, 12 predicted proteins | sample Lox_Sample_22_FD_207093 | JGI IMG/M metagenome (GOLD analysis project Ga0335073, IMG submission 207093) | Soil microbial communities from Loxahatchee National Wildlife Refuge, Florida, United States - Lox_Sample_2.2 | ecosystem: Environmental > Terrestrial > Soil > Wetlands | place: USA...
AGTGCCGGCCAGCGTGCAGCCCGGTGAAGGCGGGCACGCGTCGTCGGCAATCCACAAAGCAAGCTTCGCGCGAACATGCTGGCCCTTCCCGCTCTTCAATGCACTCTGCTCACGCTGCGATTCCCGCGCCGCGATATCGCCGGCCGTGCTGATGATGCCGCTCTCATCGTGCACCGCAATGCCGGAGCAGTAAACGCCGGCGCGCGCTCCGGCGGCACGCACGGCGTCGATCCACGCGAAGATGTACGCGGCCTGCTCGGGAAGCAAACGGCCTCCCTCTTCCATATCAAGAAAGATCAGCACATTCTGCGCGAAGCCGTCGCGCTGGGCAGCCGCGACTGCAGCTTTTCCGTCAGCTCGGCCCAATTGCGCGGCATCCCGGCCCTTCAACTGGGCATCCAGCCGTCCATTGAACAGCACGAGAAAACCAAAACCATAGCGCTTCAAAAGCGCGCGCTTGGCGGTCCAGCTGTTGGCGTGTTCGCCAGGGGGATTGTTGAGCCAGTAGCCCGTGTAGCGAAAATCCCTGCGCAGAGCCGGAAGGGCCGCATCACCGGGATAATCGTTTCTGTCAAAGCCCGCGAATGCCTGCTGCGCCGCGCCTGCACACGCAGAGGCAGACAGCAGCGTAGTTAGAATGCACGTGATTGCGTATTTCTTCATCGCGCATTGCCGATTTTACAGGCGAAGGATAGAGTTGTGACAGAATAGAGCAATTCCTCTGCACGGAGCCTGCTTCCGATGTGCCGCAACATCAAAATTCTTTTCAACTTTGATCCACCGGTGACTGCCGATGAAGTGCGTGCTGCGTCCTTGCAATATGTGCGCAAGGTGAGCGGGTTCAACAAGCCTTCGAAGTCCAATGAAGAAGCGTTCCATCGAGCAGTGGATCAGATCGCCGAAGCTTCGATGCGCCTGCTGACGCACCTTGAAACCACGGCGCCGCCGCGCAATCGCGAAGAAGAGGCGGCCAAGGCAAAGGCCCGCGGCCTAGCGCGCTTCGGCGACTAAGCATTTTCTCGTTTAATGTGCCGTCGCAGTTGACCCGACAACCGCTGCAGCCGCGCCAGTCGAACCCCTCTGAGACGCGGGCTGGGTTGCCGCTTCTGACACCGCGTGAAGGCCGCGATGAAACGGCCAGCGGTGCCGGATGTACGGCGCGCCGCAGGCCTCCGGCTCATTGGCCATCTGCTTGAAGAAGAGCTGAAAGCTGTAAGTGCCCGGCCGCAGTGTGACCCAGTAACTCGACTTGCTCAGCACAGGTTTGTGTTGCGCGATGAGCTGATTGTCGAGAATCTTGATGCCGCACAGCAGGTTGTTTTCCGGCTGCAGAATGGTCTTGGCAGGATCGTGCGCGGGCAGGTCCTTGTCTTTCTCCCAGTCGAAGTCGCAGCCGTAGCGTTCGCTGTCCATGTAGGCCAGCTGCAGAAGGCCTTCCTGCCGCGCGATATGTTTCGTCACCGGATCGATCACCGCGACCTCGGGATCTTTATGGCGCACCGTGGCGGTTGGTTTCAGTCCTGCTTCTGCGCCAGAGAGCGCCTGAAAGAAGTACGCCCAGAAGGCGCGCTTGTCCGCGTCCGTGAGGTATTTGAAACGCGGGCAGAGAGCTTTGACCTCTCCCTCGCGCGCGGGCGAGAGCAAATCGGGCGGCAGCGACTGCTCAATGAGCTGGTCCCACTCTGGATTCCAGGGGTCGTCCTCGCCCAGCTCCGCCTTTTGCACGGCGATCGGCGTCGGCGGCGCGGGCTTGGTCTCCGGCTGGGGCTGTGCGGGAGCGGCCTGGGATGGTGTTTGTTCGCCTCGAACGATGGCTGTTCCCAGGGCTACGCAGATCACAATGCAAACAATCTTGGCCACGGTCCTCAAATGTGCGCATAACTCGCGCTGAAAACGTCAGATGCGAGCTACGGCGGTTAAGTTCGTATCGACTGGACGAGATCGTTTGTGCCCTGTACCGCTGCCTTTCAGCAGCATGCAATACGGCTGGCCGTCGCGGAATGAGAGGATAGAACAGCACTCGATTCTTGCTTGTGGAGAAACGTTGCATGAGGCAATTCGTAGCCTGGATCTTCGGCCTTGGCCTGATCGGTAACGCGCTGCTCTTCGTGCCGCAGGCGCTGGCCCTGTGGCGCAAGAAAACGGACGAAGGCGTTTCGCTGCTCACCTTCGGCGGTTTCTGCGTGCTGCAGGTGCTGGGCGTGATCCACGGATTCTACGAGCACGACAACTCGCTGATCATAGGCCTCGGCGCGAGTTTTCTCACCTGTGGAGCGGTTGTTGCATTCACACTGTTCTATCGCATCCGGCGGCTCAGGGCATAGCGGGCTGGCTCAGCCAATTCAAATGACCAATGTGGAACCAGATCGCAGCCTTCAGCGATAGGAACTAACGATCTGCCACACCTTACACGCCACCGGGCGGCCGTTCTTATAGGCGGGAATAAACTTCCAGCTCAGCGCCGACTTGAGCAGCATATCGATTTCGGGACCTTTCAGCGTAGCGTCGACGAGTTTCGCCGCAAGAACTTTCCCGGCATCATCCACGCGCAAGTCAACGAGGAAATCGGCGGCGCTGTGCTTAAAAGCACAATTGGCTTCTGCGCACTCGCTGTGCAGGTAGATTGGGGTGGGATTTGTGTCGGTTATCCAAGCCGCACGAGCGGACGCGCCACCTGCCAGCCCACTGTTTCGAAATTCAGTCTGCGTGTCGTAGATGTGCAGATGCTTGATCTTCACGGGCAGGGTACTGGTAGACACGCCGTCCACCTGTTTTCGGATTCCGCGCTTTTGCGTCTCAAGTATCGCACTGCGGGCGCGTTCGAAATCGGCGGCAGGCCACATATCGCGCAGTGCGTTCCATGTCTCTGCTTCGCGGCCGCTATAGAGATAGCACCAGGCAATTTCAAGCACCCTGATCTTCGTTGTAACCAGCGAGTGTGCCTTGTCTGCGGGCAACAAAAAGATTGAATCAAGCTTGCCGTCTGTCTCTTTGAACGCACGCAGTGCATCCGGATCGAGAGTAGCCTTTAAGTCGGCGATGGCGCGGTCGTACTCCGGCTGGAACTCGACGCTCACATCGATCAGCTTTCCAGCTTCGAATCGCAGATAGACCGGCGGTGCAAAATCAAAATCGCTCAGCGGAATTCCATCGAACCCGTCTGCTGCCGCGACATCTCCCGTACGAATCTCGACGAGCCCGTCGAGATGGAAATCCGCGGCATGGAAGAAGTCTCCACCGGTGACAGTGCGCAAGAGCTGGAGCGTCTTGTCCAGCGAATAGACCGCATAGGTCATCTGCCGGTCAGCCTCACGCTCCCGAAACTGAATGCCGGCGACCGGATGATGAAACCCCACGTTAGCGTCCATCAGATCCAGGTCCGCCTGCCAAGCGTCCTCGACGACCTTCACCGTGTTTCCACCGTATCTCAGCACCGCTTCGCACGATCGGTTTGCGAGCCCGCCGCTCCTGGAGGCGCCTATGCTGACCCTTACTCCCATCGAAGATTTTGCTGTGAATCCGCCTTCGCCGTCGGTGCACAGAATGCCGTCGACCTGCGCCTGCACGAGAACCGGCACAGCAAAGATCCCGAGCAGAGCAAACATTCTGATGAGCGGACAGGCATTCCATCGGCACACAATCCGGCGCAAACGAGAGGAACCATCGAACGAACCGCATTGAGGCCCGGATGCCAATGGGTCACCCCAGGAAAATCCCCGCAATCGAAGCCGAGATCAAGTTCGCCATCGTTCCCGCCAGCATCGCCCGCACGCCCAGCTTCGCCAGATCATTGCGGCGCTCCGGAACCAGCGCGCCGATGCCGCCGATCTGCATCCCGATAGAACCCAGATTCGCAAATCCGCACAGCGCAAACGTGGCAATGGTAAACGATCGCGGCGCGAGTGCCGCTTTTTGCGCGCCCAGCGCGATGTACGCAACCACTTCGTTCAGCGCCATGCGTGTGCCCAGCAGGTTGCCGATGGCCGGCGCATCATGCCATGGCACGCCGATGAGCCAGGCCACCGGCGCGCCCGCAAAGCCGAGGATCTGGCCCAGGCTCGATGGGAACCACGCTACCCCGCCGTGAATCCAGGCCAGCAGCATGTCGAGCAGCGCCACAAGCGCGAGAAAGCTGATGAGCATGATGGCCACGTTTAACGCCAGCTTGCCGCCATCGATGGTGCCGCGCGCAATCGCCCCGATCAGGTTCTCTTCCTTGTGCAATTCATCTTTGGGAATGACGACCTTGCCTTCCGTTTGCGGAACCTCGGTCTCGGGTACTAGCATCTTGGCCATCAGAATGGTGCCGGGTGAAGTCATGATGACGGCCGAGAGAAGATGTCGCGCCTCCACGCCCTGCGCAATGTACATGGCCATAATGCCGCCCGACACATGGGCCATGCCGCTGGTCATGATGGTCATCAGCTCGCTGCGCGTGGCTCGCGAAAGAAACGGTCGAATCGTGAGCGGAGCTTCCGTCTGGCCCATGAAGATGCTCGCCGCTACGTTCATGCTCTCGGCGCCGGAGATGCGCATCGTTTTGAGCATCACCCATGCCATGCCGCGAATGATGATCTGCATCAGGCCGATGTGATAGAGCACCGCGAAAAATGCGGAGATGAAGATGATGGTGGGCAGCACCTGAAAGGCGAAGACGGCGCCGGAATTGGGAGCGATGACGCGGCCGAACGCGCCGGAATTCGGCAGCCCCAGCTCGCCGAAGAGCACCTGCGTGCCGGCAAAGGTGGCCGAGAGCATGTTGGTGACCACGCCGCCGGCCCACGCCATAAAGCGCTGACCAACATCGGATCGCAGCACGATGAACGCGAATCCAAATTGCAGCCCGAGGCCCCAGAAGATGGTGCGCCAGCGAATCCGCCGGCGGTCTGTCGAGCCAAGCCACGCAGCCAGCAGGACTGCCACAATCCCCAACACCCCGGTAAATCGCCCCAATGCGCCTCCTAGAATGCAGTTCGCTGCAGGCAGTTCTCAGTTATCAGTTACGGTGCCGCAGCATCTTCTAGAGCCTGAGAACTAAGAACTGTGAACTGTCAGCTGTTCGCTGGTTCTTCTTACCTTATCGCATTTTTCAGATATTTCTCCGCAGAATCGCGGGTGAATATGCGGCTTACCAGTGGCAAGGCTGCGCCGAGCGGATCTTTGGACAATGTGATTGCCTGGCGAAGGATCGCTCGCGGCTCGGCGAGTTGCGCGGGCGTGGTGGCGTAGAGCGTGGCCAGCGGCTGGCCGCGTTCCACCTGTGCGCCGCGCCGCGCGTGGAAGAGGATGCCTGCATGCGGGTCGACGGGTTCTCCTGCTTTTTCGCGTCCAGCACCAAGCCGCTGCACGGCCCAGCCCAGCGCCGTGGTGTCCATCTCAGTGATGAAGCCGCTTTCCCAGGCTTGCACCACTTCAGTTGCGCCGGGCTTGTGGAACTTCTCCGGGTTGTTGAAGACGCTCACGTCGCCGCCCTGTGCTTCCACCATCTCGAGAAAAATGCGCAGAGCCGAGCCATTCGTCAGCGCCGTTTCGGCGCGCTCGTAGCCGGTCTCTGGCGTATCGGCCTGGCCGCCGAGGTGAATCATCCAACCGGCGAGGATCAGCGAAAGCTCGCGCAAGTCGAAATTGCTTTCAGGGCTTTTCTCCGGCCGCTTGCCACGCAGTAGTTCGATGGATTCGACCAGCTCGATCCAGTTGCCGGCAGCGCAGCCCAATGGCTGGCCCATGTCGGTGAGCAGCGCCACAGTGCGTGTGCCGGCCATCTCGGCCGTCGCCACCATCAGCGCGGCAAGAAATTCGGCCTGCTGCACATCACGCAGAAATGCGCCGGAGCCGGTCTTCACGTCGAGCACCAGCGCGTCCAAACCTGCCGCGAGTTTTTTGCTCAATATCGACGCGCAGATCAGGCTGGGATTTTCCACCGTGCCGGTGCGGTCGCGCAACGCGTAGAGCACACGGTCGGCTGGAACGAGCGCAGGCGTCTGGCTCACGATCGATGCGCCGCACTGCCGCAGCACGGCTTCAAACTCTTCCAGAGACAGCGCCGTGCGATAGCCGGGAATCGACTCCAGCTTGTCGAGTGTGCCGCCCGTGTGGCCCAGCGCGCGCCCGCTGATCATCGGCACAACTACGCCGCAGGCTGCGGCGAGCGGTGCAACGAGGAAACTGGTCTTGTCGCCGACACCGCCGGAGGAGTGCTTGTCGACGGCGGTCTTGCCCAACCGCACCGGCGAAAATTTGTCCCCGGAGTCGCGCATGGCCAGCGTGAGCGCACGCGTCTCATCGAGCGAGAGTCCGCGAATCCACGCGGCCATCAGCCACGCCGCAAGCTGCTCTTGCGGGATAGACCCCGACGCCGCGCCGGCAGCCACAAAGCCGATCTCGCGCTCATTCAGCGCGACGCCATCACGCTTCTTGCGAATGATGTCGATCATGTGCAGCGGTGCGGCATCACTCTTCGCTTCATCGCTGGAAGTCATAGAGTTCCGGTCCTACTTTAATCTCATTTCGAAGGCCAGAGGCAGCACTTCATGGAAGGGCATGACGCGCACGCCGTCCGTCGTGGGGAATACCACCGGCGCCTCAGGCAGTACAAACTCCGCCAGCATCTGCCGGCATGCACCGCAGGGCGGGCTGGCTGCCTCGTTGAGATTGGCCACAGCAACGGCGGCAATGCGGATCGCCGGCCCGAACTCGGCCACCGCGCGTACCAGCGCCGTGCGCTCTGCGCAGATGGTAAGCCCGTAGCTCACGTTTTCGACATTCGTGCCGGTGATGATTTCTCCGCTCGTCAGCTGAAGCGCCGCGCCCACGCGAAAGCCGGAGTACGGCGCATAGGCATGCTGCGCCGCCTGCCGCGCGTGTTCCAGCAAGGTTTCGAGCGTATTTTCCGGCGACTGCGTCGTGTCCATAGAAATTCAAGGCTACTTCATTCCAAGGCGCACTGTATACTCTGCCCGGAGCACTCATGCCTTCGTTCTCTCCCGCGCGAATCCTGCTTCTTGCGATCGTCATCGCGGGTTCGCACTATGCCTTCCCTCAAAGCCCAGTGGCACCGCAGAGCCAGAGCGCTCCGCTGGCATTCGACGTCGCCGCCATTCATCAACACATTCCGGAGCCGCACGAGCGCTCGCATATCGTGAATGAGGGCGGCAGCTTCACAACTGTTAACGTCGATCTGGCGGCCATCCTGCAATGGGCGTACAACCTGCCGGAGAGCCGCATTGTTGGTGGTCCGTCGTGGCTCGGCTCCGCGCGCTGGGATATTGAAGCGAAGGCCGATAACGCGCTCGACACGCAAAAGACGTACGATGCCGACGCAGCCAGGCAGGAAAAGCGGCGCATGGTTCAGGCGTTGCTGGCCGATCGTTTTCACTTTGTGGCGCATCAGGAGACGCGCGAGCTGCCTATCTACGCGCTGGTTGTGGCGAAACGCGGCGCGAAATTTCTCGACACAAAGGCCGAGGGCAGCAAATTTGATCGATGGAATGGGCGCATCGAACTCCAGGGCGGCGATGACACAGTGGCTGTCCTTGCTGAACAACTGGCCAAGGTGCTCGGCCGCGTCGTCGTCGACAAGACCGGCATCCAGGGCCGCTACAAAATCGCGCTGACCTGGGCACCCGATGATCGGACGACTGCATCCTCCGAAGCTGGGCCGTCGATCTTCACCGCGTTGCAGGAGCAGCTGGGCTTAAAACTCAAGCCGCAAAAAGGCCCAGTCGAGGTTCTCGTCATCGATCGCGCCGAGATGCCGTCGCAGAATTAACGCTCGTCCGCGAGCAGCCGCTGGACTTCGTCCTGCAGCCGCGCGGTGATGGCAGCTTCGGAATCCTCCGGCCGGAAGCGAATTGCCTCGCCCACGCGGACTTCGATCTTCCCCGATCGGAACCAGCCGCGCCGTTGCACCTTCAACTCGCCCAGTCCGCGCACTGCGACCGGCAGCACCGGCGCGCCACTCTGCTTCGCCAGCAGTCCGATGCCTGGCCGGAACCGCGCCAGCTTGCCTTCCGCTGAACGCGCGCCCTCGGGAAACACGAGCACGTTATACCCGCGGTCCATCGCCTTGCCGGCATGCGCGAAGCTGATCTGGAAATCGTGCAAACGCGGGAGCGGAAACACGTTGAAGAGTGTAGTTGCCAGGAAATAAGCCGCAGGCCCGAAGAAGGAGAATCCCGGTGCTCCCGATGCGCGATTCGGATCGCGCGCATGCCGAAAGTCTTCCAGAACTTCGCCCGACATCGCGACCGCAATGTGCCGCCGCATCCGGCCCGGCAGCGCATATTGCACCAGCGGCGCATCGTAGGCGGTCACATGGTTGGCCACAATCAGTAGTGGCCCGGCCGGCAGCGCCGCTCCGGTGTGCACGACGCGCGGGTTGGCGAGCAGCCGCGTCAGCGGTCGCGCTATCGCTTCGAGAAACGCCACGCGCATCCAGGCGACCGGCTTCCACCACGGCCACTCAAGATAGAGATAGCGCCGGTGCGGCTGCTCAACCCGCGCAGCCGTCTGCGGGGCGGCAGTGCCGGCGGCCACGCGCATCTCCCGTGCCCCATCCTGTCGATTTCCTTCTGTCGACAGGGTGGGAGCCGCTTCCTTCGCACTCTTCTCCGCCTCGCCGCCCACCAGCTTGCGCAACTCGCCCAGCGTCTGCACCTCTTCGAGCAGTCCGCTGCTGGAGACGATGCCCAACCGCTGCTCGACCGCCGCGGCCAGTTGCACACGCCCAAGGCTGTCGAGATGCAGGTCTTCGCTCAAGCGCAGTTCGTCGCCCGCGTTGGAGAGCGTCTCGCCGGTGATCTGCGCAATCAGTGTCAGCAGCCAATCCGAGGAAGCGGCGATAGCCTTCGCGTATCTTCCGTTGGCCGATGTCCCGTTGCCGTTCGCAGCTTGACTCTGCGCCAGCCAGTTGGCCACGGCCTTTCGCCGCACCTTACCGGTGGAGGTACGCGGCAGGTCGGGTTCCGGCCAAAGCACCCAGCGCCGGATGCGCTGAAACTCCGCCAGGTGCGTATTGGCACTCTCGATGGCCTTGGCCGCCTGGTCGCTCGCGCCGCGAATTGCCAGCACGGCGCAGGGCTCCGGCCCCGTCGCGGTCTCCATTGCCACCACCGCGCACGCCGCCACGCCGGGCTGCTCTTCCACGGCGGCTTCCATGTCTTCGGGATGCAGATTCATGCCCGACGCTGTGACGATCACCTCGCTCTTGCGCCCCAGAAAGCGTAGCTCGCCGGAAGCCTGCTGCTCGGCGAGGTCGCCCGTCGCGAGCCACTCATCGCCGCTCTGCCGCAGCTCGCCGCCCTGCCAGGTGGCGTTCGAAATCATCGGACCCCGCACCAGCACCTCGCCGTCAGGGCCGAGCTTCACCTCGCGGCCCGCGAGCGGCTTGCCAATGGTGCCCTTGGCCACATGGAAGGGATGATTCAGCGTCACCAGTGCCGTGGTCTCCGTCATCCCATAGCCTTGGATCAGGACGAACCCAAGAGCATTCCAGAACTGTTCCAACGGTCCCGCCAGCGCACCGCCGCCGGAGACGAACGCCCAGAACTTGATTCCGAAGGCCTTATGGATCGCGCGAAACCGCCACCACTTTTTGAGCGGGCCGATGTTGGTCGCCTGCTCTACACGGGCTGCAAGCGCGGGGTCGCTCGTCTCAAGATGCGCCTTCAACAGGGCGAGCACGCGCGGCACTGCAGCCAGCACGGAGATCCGCTCTTTCCGGATGAGTTGAATCAGCCGTGGTGCCGCAGGCCGACTCTCGAAGTGCAGCTCCGCACGCAAGATGGGCGGAATCCACAGGCCCATCGTCTGCCCGAAGACGTGGCTCAACGGCAGCGTGTGCAGTATCCGCAGCGGATGCACGAGCCACTCGTAGCGCATGTAGGGCTGGGCGCCCTGTTCTACGGGGCCTACGCTGGCCAGCACGTTGCCATGCGTGATCACAACGCCCTTTGGATCGCCCGTTGTGCCCGAGGTGAAGAGAATCTGCAGCGGCGTTTCGGGCGACAGACCCGCTACCAGACCCGCCTCTTCCCCCGGCAGCTCACCAAGCCAGGTTTCGAACTCAAGATGCGGGAACACCGCGTCTTCATTGCGGTCCCGTACCCCATCCTTTCCGTTTTTTTCCGCGGAAAGGGCGGGTGAACCCGAGCCGATTGGGTGCCCCACCCTCGCGACGTCTTTGCTGTTGTCGCCAGGGTGGGTGGATAACTCCGCCAGCAGCAGCCCGTCGCCCACCACCAGCTTCGGTTTCACATCGTTAGCCACGCGCCGGGCGAACTCCACGCTCCCGCTCGCGTCCAGCGGAACCACAAGTGCGCCGCGCAGCAGGCAACCGTGAAATACGGCGATCCACTCGGCACTGTTCTCGGCCCACAGCAGGACGCGGTCGCCCAGACCAATGCCACGGCGTTCGAGCAGCGCCGCGAATCGTCCTGCGAGCACCGCCAGCTCACCGTATGTCGTCGTCCGGCGCCGATTGCCCTGGTAGCGGACTACGGCAATCTCGTTGCTCAGGTGGCGAAAGTCTTCAACCAATGTGGCAAGATGATCGCGCATACTTGCAGACCCATGGTAGCAGCGCACAACTAGTTGATTGTGAAAGGGTCCGCGCTCTGTAACTCGCCCTCACACCCCTACTTGTCAGGCTGCTCCTCATTGGACGCGGACAGCACGTGCGCCGATTCAAGAGAGCCAGCCAATCTGCATCGCAAGATAGCAGCGGAGCGGCCCCAAATCGCGCTCCAAACTGATTCACGGCACCAGAATGATTTTGCCGCCGGCTTTCGCCAGTTCATAGAAGAGTGAAATATCGGGCTGCGCCATCAGCTCTTCGACGCGGATCTTGTGTTTCTCCACTCCATCAAGATTGCCGCACACCAAACCCAACACCTCGTTATCGCTGTACTCGGGCATCTGACTGTCTTCGTACCGCAACTTCTCCGGTCCCCGTGCTCGGAGGACACCGCCGCTTTCATCCTCACCACCTCTCGGAGCTACGATGCCAGGACGCCGTACTCGCAGCCCTGGGATCATCCCTAGCCCCGGGCTTGCGCAGCGCATGTTCTTCGCTTCCTCTTCGCCGCCCGGCGCGGTATGCTCGAAAGAGCATGCCTCCGCGCCGGCCCACCCCCGAACCCGCCTCCCATTTGGCCGCGCCTCCAGGGCAAATCGCAGGTACCGCAGCAAAGGAGAACGATCCCTTTGCCTGCTTCCATCCCGTAACCGCGGTCTGGTTTCGCGCCGTCTTTGAGGCGCCCACAGCCCCGCAGCGGCTGGGATGGCCGGTCATCGCACGAGGCGAAAGCGCGCTGATCCTCGCGCCTACGGGAACCGGCAAAACCCTGACCGCCTTTCTCTGGTGCCTGGACCGGCTGATGCTGCACGCGCCCGAGACCGGGCCAAAGCGTGGCTGCCGCATGGTCTACGTCTCGCCGCTCAAGGCTCTGGCCGTCGACGTGGAGCGCAACCTGCGCTCACCCCTGATCGGCATGGCCAATATGGCCCGCCGGATGGGCGTCTCTTTTCACGAGCCGCAGATCAGCGTCCGCACGGGTGACACCCCCCAGCGCGAGCGTGCCCGCTTCGCGCGCCAGCCTGCCGACATCCTCATCACCACGCCGGAGTCGCTCTACCTGATCCTGACCTCGCAAGCCGCCGAGGCGCTGCGGACGGTGGAGACCGTCATCATCGACGAGATTCACTCGCTCGTCCCGACCAAGCGCGGCGCGCACCTGGCGCTGACGCTTGAGCGCCTGCAAGCTCTGGTGAAAAAGCCGCTGCAGCGGATCGGCCTCTCCGCCACCCAACGTCCTCTCGAAGAAGTCGCCCGCTTCCTGGGAGGAGTGGAACTACAGGCAACAGGCACCCCGGCAGGGATCAGTGAACAGGGAACAGAGACAACGCCGGACGTGCCGCCAGGGCTCCGTGCCCCATCCTTTCCGCTTCTTTCTGCGGAAAGGGTGGGAAACCACGAACCCCAGTCCAATCTCGACGACCACGCCTCCTGGTCCGCCGAAATCCCCGATCCGCAGACCCTCCGTTACCGTCCCGTCACCATCGTCAATGCCTCGCAGCCCAAACAGCTCAAGCTGCGGATCGAGGTTCCCGTCGAAGATATGGCCCGTCTCGGCGAGATGGAGGAGATCCCCACCGGCCCCGCCTCGCAGACGCCGCGCCGCGTCTCTATCTGGAACGCGATCCATCCCCGGCTCCTCGAGATCATCCGCGAGCGCAATTCGACCATCCTCTTCGTGAACGCGCGCCAGATCGCCGAGCGTCTCGCCGGCGCGTTGAACGATCTGGCCGGCGAGCCGATCGCCCGCGCGCATCATGGCTCGCTGGCTGCCGCGCAGCGTGCCGTAATCGAAGAGCAGCTCAAAGCCGGCCAGATTCGCGCCCTCTGCGCCACATCGACACTCGAACTCGGTATCGACATGGGCGCCGTCGATCTGGTGATCCAGATCGAGTCGCCACCGTCGGTCGCCAGCGGTATGCAGCGCATCGGCCGCGCCGGACATAGCGTGGATGCCGTCTCGGAAGGCGTCATCTTCCCCAAATACCGCGCCGATCTTGTAGCCTGCGCCGCCGTCACCCGCGCCATGCACGAAGGCCACATCGAGTCCACGCGTTTTCCGCGCAATCCGCTGGATGTGCTGGCGCAACAGCTCGTCGCCATCGTCGCGCACCCACCCGCGCCAGGGAACAGGGATCAGGGAACAGGGAACAGAATGGCGAAGGGAAGTAAAAAGCGACAACGAACCTTGCGTGCGAATTCGAAACGCGCAGTAACAGAGAATCTCCGTGCCCCATCCTTTCCGCTTCTTTCTGCGGAAAGGGTGGGAGAGCGCGAAGTGTCAGGGCACGACGTCATCGGGGTCCCCGACAGGCGATCCTCGCCTGTTGGGGTGATCTTTAGTTATGCCGAAAACGATCCCCAAGATGAAGGGGCTTTTGCCCCTGAGGGAACAAAGCCCGAAGTCCCCGTCGACTTCCTTTACAATCTCGTCCGCCGCGCTGCTCCCTTTGGTGCGCTGACTCGCTCGACCTTCGAAGGCGTACTCGATCTGCTCAGCGGCCGCTATCCTTCTGACGAGTTCGCTGAGCTGCGTCCGCGGCTCACCTGGGACCGCATCCGCAACGTCGTCAGCGCGCGCGAAGGCGCGGGCCGGCTGGCGATTCTCAATGCCGGCACCATCCCCGACCGCGGCCTCTACGGCGTGTTTCTCGCTTATAACGACGGCAAGCCGGTACGCGTCGGCGAGCTCGATGAAGAGATGGTCTTCGAGTCGCATCCCAACGAGACCTTCATCCTCGGCGCGTCGACATGGCGCATCGTCGATATCACGCACGACCGCGTGCTCGTCACGCCTGCTCCCGGCGAGCCCGGCAAAATGCCCTTTTGGAAAGGCGATGGCCCCGGCCGCCCGCTCGAGTTCGGCCGCCGCATCGGCGCCATGGTCCGCGAGCTGCGTGCACTGCCCAAGCCCGCCGCGCTAACACGCCTCGTCACGGAGCACGATCTCGACGCCGGGGCCGCCGAAAACCTGATGCAGTTCCTCGCTGACCAGGAAGCCGCCACCGGCCAGATACCCGACGACCGCACCATCGTCGTAGAACGCGTCCGCGATGAGCTGGGCGACTGGCGCGTCTGCGTGCTCACGCCCTTCGGCAGCCGCATTCACATTCCCTGGGCCATGGCCGTGAGCGCGCGAATCCGCGCCGCCGGCGGTCCTGAAGTCGAAACTCTCTGGGGCGATGACGGCTTCGTTCTGCGCTTTCCCGATACCGACGAGCCGCCCGACTCCGACTGGATCCTCGTCGAATCGGCCGAAGTCATGCAGCTCGTGCTTCGCCAGCTTGGCTCGACAGCACTCTTTGCCGGACGCTTTCGCGAAGCCGCGGGCCGGGCACTGTTGCTGCCGCGCCGCCGCGCCGATCAGCGTTCTCCCCTGTGGCAGCTGCGCAAACGCTCCTATGATCTGCTCAGCGTCGCCTCGCGCTATCCATCGTTTCCGCTGCTGCTCGAGGCCTACCGCGAGTGCCTGCGCGACGTCTTCGACATGCCGGCGCTGATCGAGATGCTGCGCGCTATCGAGCAGCGTCAGGTGCGCGTGCACGTTGTGGAGACCCGCAAGCCTTCGCCCTTCGCCTCGTCGCTCCTGTTCAGCTACGTCGCCAATTTCCTCTACGATGGCGACGCCCCGCTAGCCGAGCGCCGCGCGCAGGCGCTGACCATCGACCAGGATCAGCTTCGCGAGATTCTCGGCGAAGCCGACCTTCGCGAATTGCTCGATCCCGATGCCATCGCCGAAGTGGAAGAAGCGGCGCAATGCCTTACTGAATCCCACCGCGCGCGTTCCGCCGACGGCATACACGATCTCTGCCTGCGGTTGGGCGATCTCTCGCGCGATGAGCTTGCACGCCGCATTGTTTCGCCCGCTCTGCTCGAGGCCTTGCCGCGCCTCGTCCGGGCCCGCCGCCTGCTGGAGCTCAACCTCGCCGGCCAGCGCCGCTTCATCGCCGCCGAAGATGCCGCCCGCTATCGGGACGCTCTCGGCATCCCGCTGCCGCCTGGTTTGGCCCTGGCGCTGCTCGCACCGGTCGCGCACCCGGTACTCGAGCTCATCCGCCGATATGCGCGCACGCATGGTCCGTTCACAGTGCGCGAGACCGCCGATCGATTCGGGCTCGACATCAAAACAGTCGAGGAAGTTCTCGTGCAGCTTGCCTCGGAGGGCCGTGTCCTCGAAGGCGGATTTCGCCCCTCCGGTCTTCACCGCGAATGGTGCGATGCCGAGATCCTGCGCCTCATCCGCCGCAAGTCGCTGGCCAAGCTGCGCCGCGAAGTGGAGCCGGTAGAGCAGCACACGCTGGCCCGTTTTCTTACGCACTGGCAGGGCGTGATCGCGCCTCGACGCGGGTCGACTCATGGTCCCAGCCTCGACGCGCTTCTCGATGCCATCGAAGGCCTGCAGGGCGCGCCGCTGCCCGCCTCGTTGCTCGAGTCGTCTATCCTGCCCGCACGCGTAGCCGATTACACGCCTGCAGGGCTCGACACGCTGATCGCCGCAGGCGAAGTAGCCTGGGCCGGCGTGGAACCGATCGGCGAGCGCAACGGCCGCATCGCGCTCTTCCTTGCAGACAAGCTGCCGCTGCTGGCGCAAGCGCGCCCGCTCACGGAACCTCTTACCGAGCGCGAAGAGAAGCTTCTTTCCGTTCTCGAGTCCACAGGCGCCAGCTTCTTCGATCCACTGCATCAGGCCATCGGCGGCGGCTATCCCGGTGAGACCATCGACGCGCTCTGGAGCCTTGTCTGGCGCGGCTTCATCACAAACGATTCGCTCCACGCTCTCCGCGCCTACATCGCTCGCCCCGACAGCGCTCGCGCCCCCCGGCGAACACATACGGGGATGACCTTTCGCTCCCGCCGCACCACGCCGCCCACCGCGCAAGGCCGCTGGTCCGTGCTCCCGCTGAGAGGCACAGCACAGGCAACGGATCTCCGTGCCCCATCCTCGCGCCCTCGGGGTCCTCACGAACAGGCCTTCGTTCGTGGGGTGGCTTCTGGCGCAAGGGTGGGAGACCACGAACCTCAACTTTCAGGGGAACCTGTTCCCACACAGACGGAACGCAGCCACGCCCTGGCACTCCAACTCCTCAACCGCTACGGTGTTCTCCTGCGCGAGTCGGTCACGGCCGAAAACGTCCCCGGCGGCTTCAGCGCCGTCTATGACGTGCTCAAGGCTCTGGAAGCGAGCGGCCGTGTCCGCCGTGGCTACTTTGTCGCCGGCCTCGGCGCCACGCAGTTCGCGCTGCCCGCAGCGGTGGATCTGCTGCGCCAGTTGCGCACTGAACCTCCCGCAGAAAAACCGGAATTCGTTCTCCTCGCCGCCGCCGATCCCGCAAACCCATACGGCTCTGCACTGCGCTGGCCCGACCTGCCGGCGATGGAAGAAGACAATGAGAGCGCGCCTCGTATCTTGACCCGCGCCGCCTATGCGGAAGTCATTCTGCACAACGGCCAGCTCGTCGCCTGGATGCGCCGCGGCAACCCGCACCTGCTGGTCTTTCTGCCGGTGGACGAGCCGGAGCGCTCGCAAACCGCCGCAGGCCTCGCGCACTTCCTCAGCAGGCACGGCCAGGCGCAGCTCCACAGCGGCAGCCATCAGGCTTCGAGCCACCATGGCGCGCTCATCACCACCATCAATGGCCAGCCTGTCGCCGCGCACCCCTTGGCTCGCTTCCTTATGGATGCAGGTTTCCATCCCGGCCCCCTGGGCATGCATCTGCGCCGCATCCCGCTGCCCATTGCGCATGCCGAGCCGCAACGGCGTGAGGTCCAATAAAAAATGCCCGAAGGCGATACCATCTTTCGCACCGCACGCTCGCTGGGCCGCGCTCTGGCGGGCAAACCGCTCACCGGCTTCCGCTCCACCTACCCCAGGCTTACGCGCTACCACGACGACACGCCGCTCACCGGCCAGTTGATCGAGCGGGTGGAGTCGCGCGGCAAGTGGCTGCTGATTCATTTTTCCGGCGGGGCCACGCTGGTGACGCACATGCTGATGAACGGTAGTTGGCATATCTACCGCCATGGCCAGCCGTGGCAGAAGCCCCGCTTTGATATGCGCATCGTTCTCGAAAACGCCGACTACATCGCCGTCGGTTTCAAGGTGCCCGTGGCCGAGATGCACACCGCGCAGTCGCTGGCGCGCGATCGGCGAATTCCCGGCTCGACAGTCGACGTGCTCAGCAGCGCATTCGACGTCGAAGAAGCCGAGCACCGCCTTGTTGCGCATCCCGGAGAAGAAACCGGAGACGTTTTGCTGCACCAGGACGTGCTGGCCGGCGTGGGCAATGTTTTCAAATCGGAGATATGTTTCATCACCGGCATTCATCCCTTTGCAAGGGTGAGTGCGCTTGCGCCCGAACAGGTGAAGGCGCTCGTCGCCACGGCGCGCAGGCTGGTCGGCGCCAACGTTTTAGAGGATTCGGGCAATACGATTGTGACGTATGGCGGACGCCAGAGGCGTACCACCAATTCTTCCGATCCCAGCCAGAGCCTGTGGGTCTACGGCCGTTACGGCGAGCCCTGCCGCCGCTGCGGCCATCCGATCGACCGGCGTCTGCAAGGCCCCGATGCCCGCGTCACCTTCTGGTGCGCCGTGTGCCAGCCCATGCCGGAACAGCCCCGCTGATCTGTTCGTTCGAAAAGCTGTCAGCTTGGAAACGGTCCAAATGTTGCGGCCACGGTTCCGCGCTCATCCCGCGCGTTCACCACATGAACGGTGAATGTATTTCCATCACGCGGTACGCGCACTACAACATGCCCGTCGCTGCTGCTCAGCATGCTGGAGAAGCGCTCCGTTGTCATCAGCGCCTCCGGCGTCATGTTGACGGCAAAGACGGACCGCTCGCCCGCATAGAGCTCCGCACTGAAAAGGTTGGCCAGCACGCTCATCGCGGGATGCGACGCGTGCCATGTGGGAATTACCCACGCGCGCGGCTGCAATGCACGCACCATAGCGGGACCGCACGCGTCGAAATAGCCATGATGATCGGCGACCGCCACGGACACAGGCCCCGCGATCTGTGCAACTGGCGTTTCGAAATCATGCCACGGATAGCGTCCATACGAGGTATCGCAGGTCAGGTCACCGCCCGCATAGTAGTGAAATTTTCCGTAGCCGATGCGCAAAGCAATGCAGCACATATTCTCGCTGGGCAAAGCCTCCCCGTCTAAGCCCGCAATCGACGGAAAGCAGGACTTCGACGTCTCTCCTTCGCCGGTCCACACATTCCCGTTCACGGCAAGCACCCGTGCCTGAAACTGCGGATAGAGTGCAGGATGATTCCGCAATGCAAGCTGGCTTGCCGATCCAGCCTTTGCCTGCTGCACGCGCGTTCCACGTTCCGCCAAAGACCTGGCCAGCGCAATGGCATTGAGCGATGTGGCGTCGCGCGGCGGCGCGGGATAGTCATAATCGGGCCAGCCGCGGTCGATCCATTCCCTGATTTCGATGGTCTCGGCGACATCCGCCGCACCCGTCAGCAGGTAATTGCCGCGCTGCGACTTCGGGCTCGAAGCAACCACCT
>Ga0335073_10005310_pt1 | contig 18095 bp, 17 predicted proteins | sample Lox_Sample_22_FD_207093 | JGI IMG/M metagenome (GOLD analysis project Ga0335073, IMG submission 207093) | Soil microbial communities from Loxahatchee National Wildlife Refuge, Florida, United States - Lox_Sample_2.2 | ecosystem: Environmental > Terrestrial > Soil > Wetlands | place: USA...
GGTCGCGTCGAGAATGCCGTCAGGGGTGCGAAACGGCGTGTGGTCGAACTTCGGGGCAAGCAGGTCATAGCCGCCCTCGACCGAGGACAGCGCCTGCTTCGCCAGTTCAGCCACTGACGGGCCTTCAGGCGAGAACACCGGCCAAGAGTACTTCGCCGGGTCGTAATGGCCCGCAGGCCAGGCTGAGCGAGCGGCTGTGGCTAAGGCGGCCTCGCTAGGAGGCACGCCTCGTCAACTGAGGGGCCCGCACGACGTCGGGCAGCACGTCCCGCAGCTGCCGGCGGGACGTCACGCCGAGTTTGGCGCAGACCTTGTGCAAGTGCCACTCCACGGTGCGAGCACTGAGGAACAGCTCAGCGCCGATCTCCTTGTTGGTCCTCCCGTCACGGGCGTGCATGGCGACCTGCAGTTCCTGTGGCGTCAGATCCCGGTCAGTCCCGGCCGAGCGCCTCCGCACGGTCTCGCCGGTGGCCAGCAGCTCACGGCGTGCACGCGCGGCGAACCCAGCCGCCCCCATCTCGCTCAGCATCTCTTCGGCGCGATGAAGCTGCACGCGGGCGTCGGCCCGGCGGTTCTCGCGGCGGAGCCACTCTCCGTAGAGCAGGTGCGCGCGAGCCAGGTCGACACGGGCACACGACCGGCCAAGGTAGCCGACAGCGGCCTGGTAGAGGTCCTCCCGATCGCTCAGCAGCGCCTGCGAGCGAGCCTGGACGCCGAGCGCCCAGTCCGTCCCCACGGCGATGGCGATGCGTGACAGCGTCCGCGCGACCCCTTCGGCACGCCCATGCTGCCCGCAGCGCGCCGCCGCCTCGACCAGTTCCGCCATCGGCCATCCGGCTACCACCGCAGGCCCGGCGCAGGAGATGGCAGCCTCGGCCGCGGAGAGCGCCTGCGCGTACCTGCCCAGGCCGTTGTGAAGCAGGGCGGCCGCCCATTTCGCCGCGGCAACCCCGAGTCCTTCGCCGCGCTGTGCGGCGTCCTGTCCCACGCTGTTGATCAGGGCCAGCGCCGGGTCGTCGGGGCCGCGCAGCGCCGCCACGCCGAGGGCGCTGTACGGCGTGATTCTGATGCCGGTGACGTCGGCTATCGTCTGCGCTTGCGCTGCCAGCGAACCAGCCGTAGCCAGATCACCGGCCTGCAAGCGCATGCAGCCGAGCGCATTGAGGGCCGATGGCAGGTCACTGAGCGCTCCCTCGGCGCGGGCCAGCGTCACGTACCGGCTGGCGAGTGCCTCCCCTGCGCGGTCATCCCGCAGCTGCAGCGCTCCGGCACAGGCCAGCGGCAGGAGGCTGGGCTCCGCCGCAGTGGCCATCTGGCCTGCCACGCCGCTTACAGCGCGGTGCAGGAGCCGCGCTCCCACCGCAAGCTCGTCGCTGCAGCTAGCCGCCAGCCCGGCAAGGAGGGCTCCGGACGGCCCCGGGAAATCCGTATCCGGCGGCCCTTCTCGCGCGGCGCGCGCCACGTCTGCCATCGTCGCGCCGGGAGCCGCCATGCCGGCGGCGGACAGCGCCGCGCGGACCGCGTCCAGGTAAGCCGCACGGGCCTGAGCGCCATCGAACCGGCTCAGCTGCCGTGCCGCGTCAAGGAGCAGTTGCGATGCCTCGCCGCCCCGGTTCGCCGTGAAGGCGAGCCTGGCGCGCACGAGGTCGGCGCGCGCTTGCCGATGATCGTCCAGGGTGTCGGTCTCTGTCAGGTCGAGCAGCTTCGCCGCGGCAGAGACTTCGCCCGCCTGAAGCATGACCGAGGCGGCGGCCAGGCTTCGCTCTGCTCGCTGCGAAGCATCGGGCGTCGCGGTGGCGGCGCGTTCGAGGAACGCGGCCGCGGCGGGGAAGCCGCCGCGCGCCCGGGCCCGGCCCGCCGCGCGCTCCAGGTCGGTGGCGACGTCCTCGTCCAGTTCCGTCAGCGTCCTGGCCTGGTGCCATGCGCGGCGATCAGGATCAGCACGAGGATGGGTTGCCTGCGCCAGCGCGCGGTGCGCCGATCGGCGTTCCCGCAGGCGCGCGACCCGGTAGGCCGTTGACCGGACCGCGTGGTCCCTGAAGACGACCCGGCTGCCGAACGTGATCAAGCCGGCCTCTGCCGCGGGGACGGCGGCCTCACTGGTGATCCCCGCAAACGCGGCCGCCCGCCACAGCAGGGCCGGGTCGCCCGTGGGGTCAGCCGCGGCAAGGAGAAGCAGCTGGCGGGTCTCGGCAGGCAGCTCGCTCAGGTCTGCGAAAAGCGGCTCTGATGCGCTGCCCGACAGCACATCGGGAAGCCCGAAGCCCCCGGCCAGCTGGGATGGCGATACGTCGTCCAGCAGGCCGAGCAGCGCCCCGGGAATACCTCGCGCCTCGGCGAGTATCTGGTCCCGTACCCGGTCATCAATCGGGTACGGGACAACGGAGGCCAGGAGGTCGCGGGCGTCCGCATCGCCCAGCCCGCCGAGCGCCATCGCGGGAAGGTCATCTAGTTCCGGCATCGGCTCTCTGGCGGCGAAGAGGACCAGAAGGGGCTCGGTGGTCAGCCGTCGCGCCGCGAACCCAAGAGCCTGCCGTGACGGCTGGTCCAGCCAGTGTGCTTCGTCAATCACGCAGATCAGCGGGTGGTCGGCGGCCGACTCCGCCAGCAGGCCGAGTACCGCCAGGCCCACAAGGAAGCGATCCGGCCCGGTACCGGCACGCATGCCGAACGCGACCTCCAGCGCCTCACGCTGGGGCGCGGGCAGGCGGCCGAGCAGATCGAGCATCGTCCCGCACAGCCGGTGCAGCCCGCCAAAGGCCAGCTCCGTCTCCGGTTCCGCGCCCGCCGCCCGGACAAGCTGGAGGCTGGCGTCCAGCCCGGCCGTGAAGTCCAGTAGCGCCGTCTTTCCGGTACCCGGCTCGCCGTGCACCACGAGCACGGCGCTGGACCCGGTACGCACACCGCCAACCAGCCCGGCCAGTCTCCCGCACTCGGCCTGGCGTCCTAGCAGCCTGGGAGGTTCCCTGTTCGCAGACATGACACCAGGCTGCCTGGCGCAAGCACCGCGGCCCATTGAGCGCCCCTCAGCCTGAGTATCCGGGTTTCCCCGCGATCAGGTGGGGTTAACCCGAGCCGGGGGTATGGCTGCCATCGTTGCGGTGACGCCGGCCACGCGAGGGCAGGCCCGCCGGGGCCCATCGGGAGCGGCGGCGCAAAGATCACTGCGGGGCTTTCGGGTGTTAGGCTTGACCGTCTAAGCAGGGAGGCTGGCCATGGCGGTCCCAGCGTCGCAAGATCCCAGCCTCGGGTTCGTCCCTGGCGATCATGTATGCGCCTTCTACAGCGGCAGCCGGAATGTGCTCGACGACATCGTCGTCGACTACATCACGAAGGGCCTGGAGGCCGGGAGCAAGGTCTTCTGCATGGTCGACCAGCCGTCCGCGGTGCGGAGCAGGGTTCCTCCCCAGCTCGTTGCCAGAGACGGCATGCTGAATGTCCTCACCGAGGACCAGGCGTACATGCCGGACGGCCATTTCTCCAAGGACGCGTTCATCGGGAACATGCAGGCCATGGTCCACGAGGCGTTCGCCGCCGGGTACGAAGGCTTCCGCGGTGTCGGGGACGAGAGCTTCCTCGTCCGGAACGGCGTGGACATAACGGAATGGTTCGCCGCGGAATCGGAACTCAACAGGATTGTCCCCGACTATCCGCGCCTGTTCTTCTGCCTCTACGATCTTGACCTGTTTGACGGCAGCACGATCATGCATGTGCTGAGGACGCATCCGCGGGTGTACGTCAATGGCATCCTCATCGGCAACCCGCATTACGAGGCAGAACCGTCCCCCGGGTAGCCGATGCCGTCAGCGGAGTACAGCGGCCCTGGTGCCGATGACGTGGCGGACGTCAGCCGGGTGCTGTCGTCGGTCAACTCTGTGTTCAGCCTGTCGCTCATCCTGGCTCAGGCGTCTTCTCCGGCCCAGGCCATGCGCCTCGTCACCACGGCGGTTCCGTCGATCGCCGCTTCGCACACCGCCGTCGCCTGGCATCCAAGCACGTCAGGGGAGTACTACGAACAGGCCCCCGAGAGCCTTGGCGGCCTGCTGGCCGGACTGACCGGCGTCGCCCGGCTCAACGTGGAAGGCTTCCCGGCATGCTGGGCGTTCCCCATTACCTCGCCGCTTGGGCGCGAGCAGGTCTTCTTGATCGTCAGCGGCGGCGGGGACCTGTCGGATCAGGAGACCTTCCTGCTGACGGTTCTCGCGCAGCAGTGCGGTGCCGTCATCGCCAGCCACGAGCTGATCGCAGCCGAGCGGGAACGGCTCGGGCAGATTGCCGTGCTCAACGCGGAGCTCGAGGCGACGGTTTCGACCCTGGCCAGGCTCACGGAGATCCACCGCAGCCTGACCGAGACCACCGCCGCCGGCGGCGGGCAGCCGGGAATCGCCGCGACCCTGCACGACCTGACCAGCTATCCCGTGCTCATCGCCGATGGGCTGGGCAACACCCGCGCCGCCGCGGGCCGGGTGCCAGAAGGCCATCGGCTGGTCAACCGGGAGACCGGGCAGTGGGAGGAGATCGTCAGCTCGCTTCGGGCCACGCGCCGTCCGGTCTACCGCCGTCGCGCCTGGCTTGTGCTGGCCATGCCGCAAGCGGATGCCCTCAGCGTCATCGCGCTCGTTGATCCCGCTCGCAGCGCGACCGAGACCGACCTGGCCGCGCTGGAGTACGCCGCGACCGTGCTCAGCGTCGAGCTCGCCCGGGTGCACAGCGTTTCCGAGGCGGAACTGCGGGGCGAGGCTGACAGGGAGCGCGAGGTCGCCGAGACCAGGGCGTCTGTGCTCGCCGCGAGTGAGGCCCAGCAGCGCGTCATTCTCGAGACTGCTCTCGACGCCGTCATCAGCATCGGCCGGGACTCCCGGGTGACGTACGTGAACAGCGCTTTCGAACAGACCTTCGGCTACCGCGCCGAGGACGTGATCGGCCTCGACCTCGCGGACACGATCGTGCCGCCGTCGCTGCGCGAAGCGCACCGGCGTGGCCTCGCCCGCTACCTGCAGACCGGGCAGTCCAGCATCCTGAACCGCCGGATCGAGATGTCGGCCATGCGTGCCGACGGCACCGAGTTTCCGGCTGAGGTGTCGGTTACCCCCACCGGCCTGCCCGGACAGCCGGCGTTTACCGCATACGTGCGAGACATCACCGACCGCCAGCGCGCGGAACAGGAACTCGTGGCATCGCGGGCGCGTCTGGTTGCCGCATCCGACGCCGCGCGCCAGCGCGTTACCAGAGACCTGCACGACGGCGCCCAGCAGCGCCTTGTCGCCACTCTGATCAGCCTGCAGATGGCCGAGCAGCGCTGGGAGTCCGCTCCGCAGCGGGCACGGGAACTCCTGCGCCAGGCCCTGGAGGACGCGCGACGGGGGCTGGAGGACCTGCGCGCGCTGGCCGCGGGCCTGCATCCCGCGATCCTCACCCAGCATGGCCTGGCGGCGGCCGTCCGGGCTCTCTCGGACCGGATTCCCATACCCGTCGAGATCGACGTGCCCAGCATCAGGCTGCCGGCGGCCATCGAGGCCGGCCTGTACTTTTTCTGTTCTGAGGCACTGACCAACATCGTCAAGCACGCGCACGCCACGTGTGCATGGGTACGGCTCGAGGTTCTGGCTGATCAGTGTGTCGTCGAGGTCCGGGACGACGGGATCGGCGGGGCGCTTCCGCGGCCGGAGACCAGCGGCCTCATCGGGCTGAGCGACCGGATCGGCGCGCTGGGCGGAACCGTGGACATCATCAGCGCGCCCTCGCGCGGCACGGTGCTCCGGGCAGCCGTTCCGGCCACCGGAGATACCGCGCCGCTTTCCGGGCCTTCAGCCGTTACCGGGCTGGTTGCCCCCGATGGTGGCAAAGCGGCTGGCAGTGTAGCTTCATAGCGTGAGTCCGGCCGAGCGGATACGTGTCATCGTCGGCGAGGATCAGTCGTTCGTTCGTGAGGGCATCGTCCGCGTCCTCGATGACGGGGATTTTGAGGTCGTCGGCACCGCAGCCGACGCGCGTGACCTCATCCGGCTGGCCGACGCTTACCGCCCCAACGTGGTCGTTGCGGACATCCAGATGCCGCCGGAGCACTCAGATGACGGGCTGCGGGCGGCGCTGGCGATCCGTGTCGCCCACCCCGGCGTGGGCGTGCTGGTCCTGTCCCAGTTCCTGGAGGACGAGTACGCGTTCGCCCTGGTCGCGGACGGCGCCCAGGGCGTCGGCTATCTGCTGAAGGAAAAGGTGGGGGATCTCCGGATGTTCACCGACGCGGTGCGCCGCGTCGCCGAGGGCGGCTCGGTGCTCGACCCCGACGTGGTCGCGCGCCTCGTGGGCCGCAAGCGAACCGCAGGGCCGCTCGACAGCCTGACTCGCCGGGAGGGGGAAGTACTGGCGCTGATCGCCGAGGGCCGCTCCAACGCCGGCATCGCCCAGGAACTCGTCGTGACGGTCGCGGCCATCGAACGCCACGTGACCAGCATCTTCGACAAGCTCGGGCTGCACACGTCGCCCGAGACGCACCGCCGGGTGCTGGCCGTGCTCACGTACCTCCACGCCTGAACAGGTCACCCAGGTCGGTCGTGGCGAGTTCTTCCTTGGGCACGAACGCGTCGGCGGAGCATCCCTGAAGGATCTCGCCCGCAACGTGCCGGACGTCGGCAGAGGTCAGCACGATCCGGGCCGACGGCCACGCTTCGGAAAGCGCCGCGGCCGTTGCGAAGCCATCTCGCCCCGGCAGGTTGATGTCCAGCAGTATCCCGTCTGGGCGCTCCCTGATCGTGGCAGCCAGTGCCTGGCCCGCGTCCTTGGCCTGTCCCACGACATCAAAGCCACGCTCAGCGAGCAGCTCGGCTGCCAGCCCGAGGAAGCCTGTGTCGTCATCGACGATCAGGATGCGAATCGCCACACTGAGATGGTGCCCGCGCGGCCGGCCCGGTGGCTGTAGGGATAGCCCCAGGATGTCACGTCCATGAGCCACGGTCGTCTGGCTCATCTGTTCCGCGGGTCATCTTCCGGGTCCAGGTACTCGAGACTGATCGGCCCGAGCGCCGTCACCTGGGTGATGTACTCACCAGATTTTGCCCAGTGGAAATGCGGGGTGCCGCCGGGAAGGACGATGACGGCACCGGGCGGGTACGCCTGCAGCATTCCTTCGTCGAACTGTTCGCCCACACCGATGTAGAACACGCCCGACATGACCGTATAGACCCGGTCCTCGTGATGCCTGTGCGGCATCAGCTTGACGCCGGACGGCAGCTTGACCCGGACCACGTACGGAGCGGGCTGTGCTGGATCGCCCACCACGACGGCGAGGCGAGCCAGTGGCGGGAACGCTGGGAACGGCTCCCAGTCGATGTCCTCGGGCAGGACTGGCCTGAAGACGGCCTGGCCCAGCTGGTGGGTGCTCATGGTCGCGAACCTCCCGGACTACGTGACGGACTCACCTGACGCCGTGGCTCACTCTTTCGCTCCGGCGTACCCCGTCGCGCCCGTGGAAAGCCCCGGACCGGGCAGCCAGGGCGCAGGCAGGGGGTTTCCACCGGGGCGATCGCGTGCCCGGCGTGCGATCGTTATGCAAGGCAGATCAGGCGGTCGCCAGCAGAGAATCACGGAGGAGGCGAGGGGAAGTGCGTACCCCAGTATGCGAGATGCTCGGGATCGACCAGCCGATCGTCTTGGCGCCCATGGTCGACGTTCCCGCGCTGGCCGCGGCGGTCTCGAACGCCGGCGCGCTCGGCATGGTAACTCTAACCTGGTCTGCTGACATCGGGGCTGTCGTCCGGGAGACGGCGGCGCTGACCGCGTGGCCGTTCGGTGGCAACTTCGTTCTCACCTCAGATCATCACGATCACCTTGAGCAGGCCCTCGAGGCCGGCTTGCGCGTCGTCTCGTTTTTCCTGGGGGATCCCGGCGGCTACGTCGAGGCCGTGCACGACGCCGGGGGAATCGTCATGCACACGGTCGGCAGCGCCGAGGAGGCACGGCGCTCCGTCGCGTCCGGCGTGGACGTGATCGTCGCCCAGGGCTGGGAGGCCGGCGGGCACGTGGGGAGTACCGTCGCGACACTGCCGCTGGTGCCGGCGGTCGTGGATGCCGTGGCGCCGGTGCCGGTGATCGCGGCCGGCGGGATCGGCGATGCTCGCGGAGTCGCCGCGGTTTTCGCCCTCGGCGCGCAGGCGGCGTGGGTGGGCACGCGGTTCCTGCTGGCCGAGGAGATGCCGATCCACGAGGACTACCGGCGCCGGTTGATAGCCGCGGCCGAGACCGACGCGCAGTGGTACCCCAATCTCTACGACGTCGGGTGGCCCGACTCTCCCCACCGGGCCCTCCGCAACTCAACGGCCAGGACGTGGGAAGCCGCGGGCTTCCCCCCAGACGATCAGCGGCCGGGAATAGGCGACGTGATCGCGCACCTCGCCTCGGGCGAGTCAATCGTTCGTTACGAGGGAGCGCCGCCGATGGTCGGGACGACCGGTGACATCGAGGCGATGTCGATGTGGGCCGGGCAGAGCGTCGCACTCGCGAGACAGCGACAGCCAGCGGCTGACATCGTGGCCGAACTCACCTCACGCCTTGGCGAACCATGATGCGACAGTGATCGAGAGGTCAACGTTCGCCTGCGCGAGCGTCTTGGCGCTGTCCGGCACGCGGGTACTCGGGTTGCTGGCTGGGCTGGCCCACTGAACAGCCACGACTGGATACTCACCCGACGTGGTGAGCAGGCTCACCGCTTCCGCCTCGGAGAGGCTCCAGTCGGCGACCCAGAGATTGACCCCGGTGTGGCCTGCTTCCCTCAGCGCGCTGGTGAGCGAAGCCCGGTTCGACGCTGCGACGTAGATGGCACACGCGAGATGGGAATGCTTCCGCAGCTTCACCCACTCGAGAACCTGCGCTTCGGTGAACGCGCCCGGCTCGTAATCAGCCACATCGGCAATGCCAGCTTCACTGACATCGGTAAAACCGTCTTGGTTGATGCGAATCTTGCCGGAGTGGGGGAATCGATCCCAGTCCGCGGTGGTCCATCTGATATCCGGAGTACCGGTAACGTACCCGGCAACCTTTGGCGTGCTCACGGGAATGTTGCTTACATCGCCATGAATGGTATCGATCATGAGGGCTGTGGCGACGGCCATTAATGATCTCTTTCAGTGCGTTTCCTGCGCATTAGGAAGCATAGCTCCCCGCGTCGGGGTTGGCTAAACTCTGGCCGACTCTGGCCGACTCTGGCCGACTCTGGCCGACTCTGGCCGACTCTGGCCGACTCTGGCCGACTCTGGTGCGCTGGTCGCGGTGGCCAAGCCGAATGCCTCGGCACCGCCCGGCGGGGCCTGCTCACCCAGCCGCGCCAGGCCGAGGCTGCGGCCGGGCGGCCCCGGCGCGCCGGCTGTTGCCGTCGTCAGCGAGGTCGAGGGCAATCATGGGCAGCTTGGCCTGCTGGTCGCCTGTGCGCACGCCGAGGGTCGCTTGGAAGACGGGCTTGATGACAGCCCAGGCGCGGGGATGCCGGGCCGCGTAAGCCGCCAGGGTGGTAGCGGCTTCGTCGGGATCGAGCGGCCGCGCTGTCGCGGGTGCGGGTGGGTGGCTGCCCAGCCAGACGCGGACGCGGGGGCTGGCGCGGACGTTGCGGTACCACTGGGCTTTGGCGCCGAAGCCGGAGACGACGACGTAGGTGCTGGGCCGGGGGTGGCCGACGACTTCCAGGACAACATAGCGGCGGGTGCCGGTGGCGCGCCCGGTGTGCTCGAGCATGAGCATCCGCGGCCCGAACACCAAGCCCATGCGGGCCCGGTAGACGAGGACGGGTGAGCGGACGATCCAGCGAATCCGCAGGAGCATGGCGGCGTGTTTCGCGAGGGAGCGAGTCAGCGATGTCGATGCAGCAGCCGGCAAGGGATGGCTCCTTTCGGTGAGCGACGGCTGGGCCGCGGCCGACGCAGGGTCAGGCGTCTGCGGCAGGTGAGGATCTCGCCCGCCGGTGCCGCACCGCGGATCCACCAGTCCGCTTGTCCCGTGCTTGGGCGCCGGGAGCAGGTGCCCGCATCAGGAGGCATGGGGATCTGAGTGCGGCTCTTGCCAGGTACTGCTCACCGCGGCGGAGGCGGGTGTGAGCACGCTGATCCGGTCGCCTGCGGCAAGGATGAGGTCGGGGTCGGGTTCCCGCAGGATCCGGTCACGCAGGACGGATACCGGGATGCTCCCGGCCGGGAGCCCGATGCTGCCGAGCGTGCGGCCCGCTGCCGCGGTGCCGCCGCGGATCGTGAATTCCAGCACCTGGTAGCCGGGCAGCGGGTCGGGCGGCTGGCCGTCCGTAGCGTCCGAATTGCCGTCGGGCCGGTCGTCTGTTACCGGCGCAGGAGATGGGCCGATCTGGCTCGCTACGGCCTGCAGCACGCTGGCGTTAGTGATCCAGCCCCGCACCTCCCGGCCATCGGCCGACAGGACCGGCAGGCCGTCCCGTCCGTAGGCGGCGAGCTGGCGCAGGGTCAATGCGAGCGATTCGCCCGAGTACACGGCTTGCGGGTCGCCGTGGCCGGTGGCCTGGCCCAGGATCGTCGGCGCCAGCGGGGCTCCGGGCGCCGCGCGGCCCGTACCGGCGCCGCGGGGCACCGCCGGTACCGGAAGGGGCGCGCGGAACGGGCGCATGGCGTCGGCGGCCTTCAGGTCGCCGAAGGCACGCCATGGTGCGGCCCGGTCGATGTCGGTGCCGCGGCGCAGCAGCTTGGCAGTGTAGATGCTGCCGTAGCTCAGCGCACGCGACATCGCGGTCGCGATCGCGACGGCCAGCATCACCGGCAGGGTGAGGGCATAGTCGCCGGTCATCTCCACGACGCTGGCGACCGATGTCAGAGGCGCGCGGGCGGCCGAGGTGAACACCGCGCCCATCGCGACCGCCGCGTACAGGGCGGGCGGGCCTGCGCCCGGCCCGAAGGCATGCTGGGCGATCTCACCGAAGGCCATGCCGGAGGTGGCGCCGACGAACAGCGACGGCGCGAACACGCCGCCGGAACCGCCGATGCTCAGGGTCAGGCTGCAGGCCACGATCTTCCCGGCCGCCAGCACGATCAGGAACCACAGGACGTAGTCTCCGGCCACCGCCTTGTACATCACCGGGTAGCCGACCCCGTACATCTGCGGCAGCGCGAGCAGCAGCAGGCCCAGCGCGACACCGCCCACGGCCGGGCGGGCCCACTCCGGCCTGTTGCCCCACAGCCCGTCCCACCCGTCCTCCATCTTGTACAGGACGGCCTTGAAACCCAGCCCGATCAGGCCCGCGACCACGGCGAGGACCGCGACCAGCAGGTAGTCGCCCGGATGGACCAGGCTGATACCGGAGGGGAATCCGGACAGGAACCGGCCATCTCCCAGGAACGGGATCGCGATCGCGTCGGCCAGCATGGCCGACAGCATCACCGTGAACAGCGCGTCCACCGAGAACTCCCGCAGGATGATCTCCACGCCGAAGAACACCCCGGTAATCGGCGCGTTGAAGGTCGCCGCGATCCCGCCGGCCGCGCCGCAGGCAACAAGGATCCGCATCCGGTTCTCCGGCATCCGCGTCCACTGGCCGAACGCCGACGCCAGCGCGGAGCCGATCTGCACGATCGGGCCCTCTCGGCCCACCGACCCGCCGGTGCCGATGCACACCGCCGACGCCACCGCCTTGACGACGCTGACCTGCGGGCGGATCCGGCCGCCGCGCTCCGCCACCGCGACCATCACCTCGGGCACGCCGTGCCCGCGCGCCTCGCGCGCGTACCGGTAGATCAGCGGGCCGTACACCAGGCCACCCAGCACCGGGATCACCACGAAAAACCCCAGGCCCAGCCACGGCAGGTGCGCACTGCCGGTATACCCGGCCTGACCGAACTGGACGTGGCCGGTCGCCAGCCACGTCACGAAATAAATCAGGTACCGGAACGCGACGGCGCCCAGGCCCGAGCCGGCCCCGACCAGAATCGCGATCACGAACAAGCCCGCCCGCGACCCGCGCAGCCAGCCCGCCGCCCCCGCGGACAGCCTGGAAGCGCCCGCTGCTGCGCCGGTCATGCTTGTCTCGCGGCGCCAGCTGCCGCAGCGGCACGCCGCGCCGGCGCGGGAGTGGATGCTTTCGGCTCGTCGGCGGCATCTGCCGTGGCCGCCTGCGCCGGCCACTGGCTGTCGGGCACCTCGCCCGCCGCTTCGGCGAACGACCGGAACGCAGCGGCAACTGCCGCCTGCCGGCGGACGGGGATGCGGCCGAGAATCTCAGCGATGAGATCTCGCCGCCGCGCGGTGGCCTGGTCGACGACGTGCCTGCCTGCAGCGGTGATCGATACTTGCACTTCGCGGCGGTCGGAGCGGGCCCGGTGCCGCCGGATCAGGCCCTTACGCACCAGCCGGTCACACATCCTCCCCGCCGTCGGCGGCGTCACCCCCAGCGCCCGCGCCAGGTCCACCAGCCGCTGCGACCCGCGCGACGCCAGCACCACCAGCGCCCGGTACTGCGCCAGCGTTGTCTCCTCCGCCGCCGCCCCCAGCGACTGCTCCGCCACAGCCACCAGCGTCCGGCTCGCCGTCAGCACCGCGTCCACCACCATGTCGTCCGGCACGTCCCGGCCCATGCCCACACCTACTTTGATTGCTTATGGCAACGATTTCATATGCACTCTATTATATAGGGCAACGCTCCCTGTTCAGGGCTGCAGTCCACGGCTCGGCTGGCAGAGTGCAGGCGCATCCTGCCGGCGGCGCGAGAGGGTAGACAGGAGGCAGTACTGCCATGGCGATCGCCATCATCGGCGGCGTGATAGGGCTCGTGCTCGGCGCCGCGGCTCTCGGCATTCCCCAGGTTGTGCGAATCCGGCACCAGAGGCCCGACTATGACGACACGCGGGCATACCTGGAGGCAACCGGCCGGTCAGTGCAGGACATCGCGCAGAGCAACGCCCGGACCAGGGAGCAGCAGCAAAACCACGGCTGAGTTCCGGCTTGGGAGTGGGTAGCCGTTACCGGGAGGCGTCCTCTGGCTCGTTTCCGCTGGCGATCATGGACAGCAGGGCCAGGGCGTCTTGGTCGCGGCGGGCCCGCAGGAAATCGCCCAGCTCGCTCGATCCCGGCATTCCTCCAGTGTGGGCATCCGGCGTGGCGGCCAGCGTAGCCCCGTCATTGCCAGGAACACGGCGGCCTTCCTGCGCATCGGCGATCGCGGCACCGTTGAAGCGTGCCCGCATGGGCTCACACGGAAGGTATTCACGATGGCTACGTGGCTCATCACCGGTTGCTCGACTGGCCTGGGGCGGGCGCTTGCCTCCGCGGCCCTTGACGGCGGCGAGAACGTCGTGGTGACGGCGCGTGACGCCGCCAGCGTCGAGGACCTCGCCGGCTCCCACCCCGATACGGCGCTCGCGCTCTCGCTGGATGTCACCGACCACGCCCGGGGGCGGGAGGTAGTGCGGGCCGCCCGGGAGCGCTTCGGAACCGTCGACGTCCTGGTCAATAACGCGGGCCACGGCTACCGCGCCGCCGTCGAGGAAGCAGCCGCAGACCAGGTCCAGGAGCTGTTCGCCACCAACTTCTTCGGCCCGGCCGCGCTGATCCGGGAGGTCCTGCCCGAGATGCGCGGGCGGCGCAGTGGTGCGATCGTCAACATCTCCTCCGGCGGAACACGGAGCTGTCCGATCGGAGCGGGCCACTACGCGGCGACCAAGGCGGCGCTGGAGGCCCTGTCCGCCTGCCTGCGCAAGGAGGTCGCTCCGCTGGGGATCACGGTCATGGCCGTCGAGCCGGGCGCGTTCCGCACCAGCTACAAGCGCTCCCTCGCCCAGTCACGCCAGGCGATCGGCGACTACGCCGACACCGTCGGCGCGCGCCGCACGGCGGACCTGACCGAGCACGGATTGCAGCCTGGTGACCCGGACAGGGCAGCCCAGGCGATCATCACCGCTGTCCGCAGCCCCGACACGCCGCTGCTGCTCGTCCTCGGACCCGACGCCCTGACATGGTTCCGCGATTCGGTGAAGGAGCTCAGCGCGGACGTCGACGCCTGGGAGCAAACCAGCCTCAGCACCAGCTTTCCCGGGTAGCCAAGACCGAGGGGACTGGACACGAAAGGAATCACGATGGCGACGTGGCTCATCACCGGCTGCTCGGCGGGCCTGGGGCGGGCGCTCGCCTTGGCCGTCCTTGACCTCGGCGAGAACGTCGTCGTGACGGCGCGTGACGCGGCCAGCGTCGAGGTTCTCGCTCAGGCGCGTCCCGGTACCGCGCTCGCGCTCCCGCTGGATGTCACCGATCACCCGCAGATACGTGATGTCGTGGGAGTCGCGCGTGGGCGCTTCGGCGCCATCGATGTCCTGGTCAACAACGCTGGCCATTCCTACCGCGCCGCCGTCGAGGAGGCAGCCGACGATCAGGTTCAGGAGCTGTTCGCCACCAACTTCTTCGGTCCGGCCGCGCTGATCCAGGCCGTCCTGCCCGGCATGCGCGAGCAGCGAGGCGGAACGATCGTCAACATCTCCTCGATCGGGGCTCGCAGTTCCCCCATCGGATCGGGCTACTACGCGGCCAGCAAGGCCGCGCTGGAGGGCATGACAGAGTCTTTGCGCAAGGAGGTCGCGCCGCTGGGCATTACTGTCATGGCGGTCGAGCCCGGCGCGTTCCGAACCAGCTTCCTGCGCTCGGTCACCCAGCCGCGCGAGACGATCGGCGACTACGCGAGCACCGTCGGCGCCCGCCGCGAGCAGGACACGACACGAGACGGCCACCAGCCCGGCGACCCGGCCAGGGCAGCCCACGCCATCATCACCGCCGTCCAAGATCCTCGCCCACCACGGCTGCTCATCCTTGGCCCCGACGCACTCACCCAGTTCCGCGACGCCATGGAGCAACTGAGCGCGGATGTCGATGCCTGGGAGCAGACCAGCCTCGCCACCAGCTTCCCCAGTGAGCGCAGCCGACGCACATGGGCCGGCTTCGACAGCGACCGGCTCACCTGAAGCCGTTCACCGGGGCAGAGAGACGGCCAAATCCCATGTCAGGATGTGCAGAGCGGGGTGAGGTCTTCACGTTTGGGGTTGACGTGGTCGGCGGGGCTGTGGCTGGGGGGGCTGCCCACAGGTTAAGCGCCGCGTGCCCACATTTGCCTTGGCTGCCTAGCGGTTCCAGCGGGGGTCGGCTTCGGCGATGGCGAGGCTGAGCGCTTCGAGCTCGGCGATCAGCTCTCGGAGCCGCCGGTGGGTGTCGAACCAGGGGCGGTAGTCGGCGAGCTGGTCGTCGGTCAGGATGCGGGTGGCGGTCTTGCCGTTTTTCTTGCGGGTCCACTGGTGGTAGGGGCCGTGCAGTTGCGGGGGGTCGGCGTGGCAGCGGCAGCCGGGGTGTCCGCAGCGGGTCATCCGGTCGGCGATGGTGCCGGGCAGGGCGAAGCCCAGGGCGGCTAGCTCGGCCGCTATGCGGGCGGCCTGGGCCTGCTGGGCCGGGGTGGGCGACACGGTGTCATTGTCGCAGCCGGGTCCCCCGTCGCGGGCATTGCATTAAGTATAAGTGCTGTATGCCAGATGCTGATGTTGCCGCTTATATCGGGAGGTGGCGGCCGTCGTCGGTGTCGGCACCGGCGGCGGCGTTCGCCCGGGAGGTAATCACCAGGACCGGGCCACCGGGGCGGGAGCGGGCGAAGAACCTGCTGTGGGCGGCGGGCAAGCTGGCTGATTACGCCGCGTCGCTGGGGCTGGAGCTGACGCCCGGGGTTGTGCTGCACCCCTCGACAGCCGAGCGGTTCACCCGTTGCGCGCCCGGGTTGTCCGCGCCGGCGCGGCGGACGCTGCGCACCAGCTTGCGGTTTATCGGCCGGCGGGTGGTGCCGCAGTTGTATCCGGCGGATCTGCCGCTGCCCCGGGAGCGGTCCAAGCAGCCGTACAGCCCGGCGCAGATCGGCGGGTATCTCGCGCTGGCGGACGCGCAGCCCACCAGGGAGCGGAGGATGCGCGCCGCGGGGCTGGTCTGCCTGGGCGCCGGCGCCGGGCTGATCCGCGGTGACCTGCGCGAGGCGCGCGGCAAGGACGTGGCCTGCCGGTCCGGCGGCGTGGTGGTCACCGTCCGCGGCGCCCGGCCACGCGCCGTTCCGGTGCTGGCCCGCTACCACGCCACGCTGCTGGCCGCCGCGGCGTTCGCCGGGACGGGGCTGATCTGCGGCGGGGCTGATCCGGGCCGCCGGAACCTGACCAATCCGCTGGTCGCCGCGCTCGATGGCGGGACGGGCCTGCCCCGGCTGGACACCTCCCGGCTGCGGGCGACCTGGCTGGCCGACTGCGCGGAGCTGCTGGGCCTGGCCACATTTATGCACGCCGCCGGGATCAGCTGCTCCCAGCGGCTCGGTGACCTCGTCGCGGGGCTGGAGCCGGCCGGCGAACAGCAGGCGGTCCAGCTGCTGGGAGCGGGCCGCCGGCGATGACCCCGCTGGCGGTGCTCGAGGAGATCATCGACGCGTCCGGCGCCGCACCGCGGATCGAGGCCATGCTCCCGGCCGGCGTGCGGGCCCGGCAGCTGATGGCCCGCACCCTGCTGCTGGGCATGCTGCTCGTCCTCGCCGATCACCGCCCCGCCCACCTGACCCGCGTGCACCAGGCCCTGATCAGCCTGCCGTACGATGATCAGCTGCGGCTGGGGGTGATCACGGACTGGAGGCACGGCCCGCACCTGCTGACCTGCCGGCAAACTGAGCGCACCTTCGGGCTCGTCGCTGACGCCCTCGGCAATGACTCCCCGGACGGGCTGCCCTCCGCCGCGCTGCAGCGCATCTGCGATGACCTGCTCGAAGCATCCGTCCCGGAGCAGTTCACCGATGCCGGCACATCGCTGGCCGTGGACTGGACCGACCTGGAATCCTTTTCCCGGCCCCCGCCGCGCGGCACCAGCGACTGCGCCGACCCGGAGGCGTCCTGGGGACACCGCAAGAACAACCTGCTGCGCAGCGAGAACGAGCTGTTCTTCGGCTACTACTTCTCCGCCGCCATCATGATGCGCGACGAGGCGGGGCCGGCCATCCCCGAACTCGCCCGCCGCGCCACGATCTCCTCCTGCCGCCACGACCCCGTCCGCGCGCTCGTCCCGGTCCTGACGGCCATGCCGGCACATGGCGTCCCGCTCGGCGACGTGCTCGCCGACTCCGGCTACGCCCACCGAGACCCCGGCGCCTGGGCGCTGCCGCTGCGCCAGGCCGGCGCCCAGCTCATCCAGGACCTGCACCCGCACGACCGCGGACCCAAGGGCACCCATGACGGCGCAGTCATCAGCAACGGATGTCTGTACTGCCCCAGCACACCACGCCCGCTGCTGGAACTCGGGCCGCTCGCCCGCACCGCCACCACCGAACAAGCCACGGACCACGACCGCAAGACCACCGAGCTGGCCCGGCACAAACTCGGCCGCCTCACCAGCGACGACCCAGACGGCTACCACCGCGTGCAATGCCCCGCCGCCATGGGCAAGATCCGCTGCCCCCTCCGGCCCCCGTCAATGACCCTGGACCGGGACCGGCCCGAAATCCTGCAGCCTCCCGAACATCCCCAAGCCTGCTGCGCACAGCAGACCATCACCGTCCCCCCGGGCGCACTCGCCAAGACCGCGCAAAAACACGACTACCCCCCCGCGGCCTGGCGCCGCTCCTACAGCCGCCGCACCGGCGCCGAACGCGGCTTCGCCACCACCAAAGACCCAGCCAGCAACGACATCAGCCGCGGCTGGTGCCGCCTCATGGGCCTGGCACCCCTGATGCTGTTCACCACGACCCTGCTCATCGCCCGCAACCAGCGCATCCGGCACGCCTGGAACACCCGGCAAGAAGAAAACCAGCGCCGCGCCGCGACCGGGCTGCCCCCGAAAATCCGCAAACGGCGCCGCAAGACCCTCGCCGGCCTCGCCCCCGAGCCACCCTGACCCGCAACCGCCACGACCACCAGCCCCGCCCCCGTCGCCACCAGCCACGACAACCGCCACAACCAGGCGAAAGCACGCCCCAGCACAGAACAAACCAGGAAACCAGGACCCCCCAGGCACCCGAAAACCCCGGCACCGGACCACGAGCTACCAGGAGAACGGAATGTCAGAGGCAAACGTGAAAATGGGCCCCACTGAAACGTGAAGACCTC
>Ga0335073_10005311_pt1 | contig 18092 bp, 16 predicted proteins | sample Lox_Sample_22_FD_207093 | JGI IMG/M metagenome (GOLD analysis project Ga0335073, IMG submission 207093) | Soil microbial communities from Loxahatchee National Wildlife Refuge, Florida, United States - Lox_Sample_2.2 | ecosystem: Environmental > Terrestrial > Soil > Wetlands | place: USA...
GATGCTGCCCGTCTCGGCGACCTCGACCTTCTTGCCGTAGTCCTTGATCTGCTCCCGGATGATGCGGCTGATCTCGTCGGCGCGGATGTCCATGGCGTCTTCTCCGGCGGGCTAGCCCGCCTTCAGGCTCCTTCTGAGGTTCTCGAGCTGCGTGCGCACGCTGCCGTCGAACAGGAGGCTCCCGACCTGCGCGACCACGCCCCCGAGGAGGGCGGGTTGCACGGTCGGCTCGATCGTGACCTGGCGCGAGACCGCGCCCGAGAGCACCTGCTCCACCCGGCGGGCCACCTCGGGCGGCAACGGCGCGGCGCTGGCGACGCTGGCGCGCGCGCGGCCGGCCAGCTCGTCGGCGAGGTCGCGGTAGCTCGCGGCGATGGCGGGGAGAAGGTGGAAGCGCTCCCGGTCGACGAGCAGCAGCGCGAGGCTCAGCACGGTCTTGCCGAGGCCGAGCGAGCCGGCGAGCGCCTCGACGACCGCGTGGCGGCGGGCCCGGTCGAAGGCCGGGTTGAAGAGCACGTTGCGCAGGTCCGCCGAGGTCTCGAGGGATTGCGCGAGGGCGGCCAGCTGCGCGGCCGCCGCGTCGGCCTCCCCTTGCGGGGCGGCGACCTCGAGGAGGGCGCGCGCGTAGCGTCGAGCGATGGAGGCGATCACGTTGGCTTGAGCCAGGGAAAACGGCGGGTTGCTAACACGCGGCTTCGGCAGGCGTCAAGCCGCCAGGCGCGGCAATAGATTGGGACGCCGCGAGCGTTGCACCGAGTGTGAGGGCCGTGAACGACCTCCTGGCAGAGATCCGCGCCTACGATCCCTACACCGCGCAGCACGGCGACCGCGTCGCCCAGTACGCCGTGGCCATCGGGCGGGCGATCGGCCTGCCGCCCGAGCAGGTGGAGGACGTCCGCTGGGCCGCGTTGCTGCACGACATCGGCAAGCTGTGGGTGCCGGTCCCGATCCTCCAGAAGCCCGGGCCGCTCGACGCGGCCGAATCGGTGGTGATGCGCGGCCACGCCGGCTTCGGCGCCGAGATCCTGCGGCGGCGCGGCCTGACGACGTGGGCCCACCTGGTCGGGCAGCACCACGAGAGGATCGATGGCCAAGGCTACCCGGTGGGCTGTGCCGGGCACGCCATCCACCTGCACACGCGCATCATCTCGGTGGCCGACGTCTACGACGCCATGACGAGCGACCGCGTCTACCGGCGCTCCCTGGGCCACGTCGAGGCCGAGCGGGAGCTGCGCCGCGTCGCCGGCACGCAGCTCGACGCCGAAGTGGTGGGCACGTTCCTGGACCTGCGCGCCCGGCAGCTCGCCCGGCGTCACCACGCGGCCGAAGCGCGCCACGCCTGAGCCGAAGGGTCTCGGCCCGCTACCCGAAGAGCTCGCGCACCTTGTCGAGGAAGCCGCGCGACTGGGGGTGGGTCTGTTCGCCCTCGAGCGTCGCGAAGCGCTCGAGCAGCTCGCGCTGCTCCTTGGTGAGATGGGTCGGGGTCTCGACGGTGACCCGCACCAGCTGATCGCCGCGCCGGTGGCCGTTGGGGCTGGGGATGCCCTTCTCGCGCAGCCGGAAGACGCGGCCCGTCTGGGTCGCCGCGGGGATCTTCATCTTCACCTTGCCGTCGAGGGTGGGCACGTCGATCTGCGCGCCGAGGGCGGCCTGCGTGAAGGAGATGGGGATGTCGCAGAGGATGTTCTGGTCCTCGCGCGTGAAGAGCGGGTGGTCCCGGACGTGGAGGACGACGTAGAGGTCGCCGGGCGGACCGCCGCGCTCGCCCGGCTCGCCCTCCCCGGTGAGCCGGATGCGGGAGCCGGTCTCGAGGCCCGGCGGGACGCGCAGGGTCAGCTCGCTCTCGCCCTCGACGCGCCCGTCGCCCCGGCAGGCTTCGCAGGGATCGGCGAGCACGGTGCCCCGCCCGGCGCACCGGGCGCAGGGCCGCGAGACGGCGAAGAAGCCCTGCTGGAAGCGCTGTTCGCCGCTTCCGCCGCATGCGCTGCAGCGGCTTTCCTTGCCGCTCTTGCTCCCCGTCCCGTTGCAGCGCTCGCAGCGCTTGGCGCGCGGCACGCGCACGCGCGTCTCGCAGCCGAAGGCTGCCTCCTCGAAGGAGAGCTCGAGGTTGTAGCGCAGGTCGGCGCCGCGGTTGCGGGCCTGGCGTCCCCGCCGGCCGCCGCCCATGCCGAAGACCTCGCCGAAGATGTCCCCGAAGATGTCGTTGATGTTGCCCGCGCCGCCGAAGCCGAAGGGGAAGCCCTCGGGCATGCCGCCGCCGCCGAGCCCCTGGTGGCCGAAGCGATCGTAGGCGGCGCGCTTCTGCTCGTCCGACAGGACGGCGTAGGCCTCGGTGAGCTCCTTGAACTTCTCTTCCGCCGCCTTGTCGTTCGCGTTCTTGTCGGGGTGGTACTGGTGCGCGAGCTTGCGGTACGCGCTCTTGAGCTCCTGCGCGTTGACCGTTCGCTCGACGCCGAGCACCTCGTAGTAATCGCGCTTGGCCATCGCCGGCGCGAAATATAACGCGCCGGGGGCCTCTGGCAATTCGCTTGCTTACGAACCGGCCTTTTGCTCCGAGCTGTAGATCGCATCCGCGATGCGGTAGGCGCTGCCCTCGAGGCGGGTGATGGCGTCCTTGAGAGCCACCGGGTCCTCGCCCCCGAGCTGGGCCTTGAGCGCCTCGAGGTCCGCGCGGATGTCCTCGATGTCTTGCGGGGTCACGAGCGATGCATACTCCTCGAGGCTCTTCTCGGTCGTGTAGATCAGGCCGTCTGCGTTGTTGCGAAGCTCGGCGAGCTCCTTCTTGGTCTTGTCCTCGCCCGCGTGCTTCTGCGCGTCCGCGATCATCCGCTGGATCTCGACCTCGGTGAGACCCGAGGAGGCGACGATGCGGATCGCCTGCTGCTTGCCGGTGCCGAGGTCCTTCGCCGACACGTTCACGATGCCGTTGGCGTCGATGTCGAAGGTGACCTCGATCTGCGGCACGCCGCGAGGCGCGGGCGGAATGCCCACGAGCTCGAAGCGCGACAGCGTCTTGTTGTCGGCCGCCATCTCGCGCTCGCCTTGCAGCACGTGGACGTTGACGAGCGGCTGGTTGTCCATGGCGGTCGAGAACACCTGCGACTTCTTGCAGGGGATGGTGGTGTTCTTGTCGATGATCTTGGTGAACACGCCGCCGGCGGTCTCGACGCCCAGCGAGAGCGGGGTCACGTCGAGGAGCAGCACGTCCTTGACCTGGCCCTTCAGCACGCCGCCTTGCACCGCGGCGCCGATGGCCACGACCTCGTCGGGGTTCACGCCCTTGTGCGGGTCCTTGCCGAAGAACTGCTTCACCTTGGCCTGCACCTTCGGCATGCGCGTCATGCCGCCGACGAGGATCACCTGGTCGACCTGCTGCACCGTGACCCCGGCGTCCTTCAGGCAGATCTTGCAGGGCTCGAGCGTGCGGTCGATGAGGTCGCCCACCAGCTCCTCGAGCTGGTCGCGCGTGAGCGTCTCGACGAGGTGCTTCGGCCCCGTCGCGTCCGCGCAGATGAAGGGCAGGTTGATCTCGGTCTCGGTGGCCGACGACAGCTCGTGCTTGGCGCGCTCGGCCGCCTCCTTGAGCCGCTGCAGCGCCATGCGGTCCTTCTTGAGGTCGATCTGGTTCTGGTCCTCGAAGCGCTTGGCGAGCCAGTCGATGATGCGCTGGTCGAAGTCCTCGCCGCCGAGGAACGTGTCGCCGTTGGTGGCCTTCACCTCGAACACGCCGCTGTTCAGCTCGAGGATCGAGATGTCGAAGGTGCCGCCGCCGAGGTCGTAGACCGCGATCTTCTCGGTCGCGGCCGTCTTCTGGCGGTCGAGGCCGTAGGCGAGCGCGGCCGCGGTGGGCTCGTTGATGATGCGCAGGACGTCCAGGCCGGCGATGCGGCCGGCGTCCTTGGTGGCCTGCCGCTGGCCGTCGTTGAAGTACGCGGGGACGGTGATGACGGCCTCGGTGACGGGCTCACCGAGATAGTCCTCGGCCGTCTGCTTCATCTTCATCAAGATCATCGCCGAGATCTCGGAGGGGCTGTAGGCCTTCTGCCGCACCTCCACCCAGGCGTCGCCGTTCTCGTTCGTGATGACCCGGTAGGGCACGAGCGCCGCCGACTTCTTGACCTCGGGGCTGTCGAACTTGCGCCCGATGAGTCGCTTCACCACGTAGATGGTGTTGTCGGCGTTCGTGATGGCCTGCCGCTTGGCGATCTGACCCACGAGCCGCTCGTCGGTCTCCGTGATGGCGACCATCGACGGCGTGGTGCGGCTGCCTTCGGAGTTGGGGATGACCATCGGCTCGCCGCCTTCCATGACGGCGACGCAGCTGTTGGTGGTTCCCAGGTCGATCCCGATGACTTTGCTCATGACGCGCTCTCCCCCTTCGCTTCAGATTCCTCACCGCCTTCGTCCGGCACGGCCGCCGGCGCGGTCGAGACCACGACCATCGCGGGGCGGAGGAGCCGGTCGTGCAGATGGTACCCCCGCACGATTTCCTGCGCCACCGTGTTCGGCGGGAGCTCGGCGCTCTCGACGCGCTGCACCGCCTCGTGCCGGTTGGGATCGAACGGCTGGCCCTTGGCCGAGAAGCCTTTCACGCCGAACTTGGCCAGCGTGTCCTCGAGCAGCTTGCGGGTCGCCGCGATCCCCTGTGCCAGCGCCTGATCGGGCGCGGTGCCCGCGTGCTCGAGCGCGCGGTCGAAGTTGTCGAGGACCGGCAGCAACTCCTTCACCAGCTTGCCGATCGCGAACTTCTCGGCCTCTTCTCGTTCGCGGGCCGCCCGCTTCTTGTAGTTGTCGAGGTCGGCCACCGCGCGGAGCTGGCGCTCGTGCGTGTCCTTCAACCGCTCGAGCGTTTCTTTGGCGCGCTCGACCGAGAGCTCGAGGGTGGCCTTGGTCTCCTTCAGCTCGGCCGTGAGCGCCTCGACGCTCTTCGCCTCTTCCTCGACGGTCTCCTCGGCCGCCGCGACGGCCACCTCCACCGGCAGCTCCCCGGCGGGCTTGGCCGAGTGGCGCTCCACGCTCTCGAGGGCGGCGCGAATGACGTCGTCCGCGACGTCCGCTTCGAAGTGACCCTTGCCGCCGGCCGGCTTGTCCTGGGAATCACCCATGATTTCCGAGTTTGTCACAGCCTCGCTGGAGGAAGCAACGGCGTCAATGTTCGGAAAGGACCTTCGTCACCGTGCGGGCGGTGAAGTCCACGAGCGGGATGACGCGGCCGTAATCCATGCGCGTCGGCCCGATGACGCCGACCGCGCCCAGCACCTGCCCGTGCGCCGCGTACGGGGAGGTGACCACGGCCACCCCGGCGTCCTGGCCGACGTCGCTCTCGGCGCCGATGAAGATCTGCAGGGCGCGTGCTTGCGCGGTTTGCTCGAAGATCGAGAGCAGCCGCTGCTTCTCCTCCAGCGCGACGAAGAGCGAACGGATCCGCCCGAGATCGAGGTCGGGCGCCTCGAGGAGACTCGATTGACCCGAGAGCAGGAGCTCGGGCGACGCCGCGGCGGCCACCACGGTCTGCACGAGTGCCAGCGCCTTTTCCAGCAACCGATCGTACTGCTCCTTCTTGAGCTCGATCTCCCGCCGCAGGCGCTCGCGAACCTCCTCCACGCCGTGCTCGGCGAGGAGGGCGTTCAGCGTTCGCGTCGCGCGCGCGAGCTCCGCGGCCGTGACCGGGAAATCGACCTCGAGGAGCTTGTTGAGGACGAGCCCCTCTTGCGTGACGACCACCGCGAGGATGCGCTCGCCGGACAGCCGCAGCAGATCGATCTGCTTGAGGCGCGAGGGCGAGGGCCGCGGCGTCGCGACGACCCCCGCGTGCCGCGACAGGGCGTGGAGCAGACGCGAGGCCTCCTGCAGCATCGGCTCGAGGTCGCCCGGGCCGGCGCAGGAGCGCTCGATGAGACGGCGCTCCTCGGCGTCGGGCTCCCGGACCGACACCAGCGCATCGACGTAGTACCTGTAGCCCTGGTCGGTGGGCCGGCGGCCCGCCGACGTGTGCGGCTTCTCGAGCAGGCCCTGACTCTCGAGGTCCGCCATGACGCTGCGCACCGTCGCGGGCGAGACTTCGCAGCGCGGCGCCACCGTCTGCGAGCCCACCGGTTCCCCCGAGCGGATGTAGTCCTCGACGATGGCGCGGAGGATCTGGGCCTCGCGCTCGCCGAGCTCCTTCTGATCGGGGGAGACCATGGGGCGCCAATTGTAGTGCGAAGCCGCGGGCTTTCAACCGGCCTCGTCAGCGCCTCGCCCGCCGGCCTTGGCCCGGGCGGCACGGCGTGCGCTAGGATGGTCGAGGAAGGGAGGCGCACACATGAAAACCCGCATCCTGTGGTGGCTCGCCTGCGTGGCCGTGGTCTGCTCGTCCACCTCGGCCCTGGCGATCGACTGGGGCATCGGCCTCGAGGGCGCCGGGACGCTCAGCCTGGCCCGGAGTCTCCCGAGCGGCAACGCGATGTCCACCAGCGCGGGAGCCGGCATCATCCTGGAGGAGCGGCTCAGCCTCGCGATCATCGAGCTGACGCTCTGGGAAGACGCGCAGCTGCCCTACACCCTCAACATCAGCACCAGCGATCTCGGCGGCGCGACCAGCGCCCAGTTCATCCCCATCGACGCCGGGCTGAGGCTCGGTTTCGCCCTCGGCATCGTGCGGCCCTACCTCGGCATCCTGGGCAACTACAACATCGCCAACTCGGAGCAAGCCAGCGGCGGCAGTTACGGCGCGCAGAACTTCTGGGGCCTCGGCGGCGACCTCGGCCTCGACATCGCCGTCATCTTCCTGCGCTTCGGCCTCGACCTTCGCGCCTTCTGGAGCGTGAGCGACGTGACGACGGGCGCCCCGGATCTCCCAGGAATCACCACGACGGGCGGCGGCCTGATGCTTCAAGGCCTGCTCTCGGCGCGCTTCTCGTTCTAGGTGAGGGGGCTCCTCGGCGTGGCGCTGCTCCTGGCGCCCGCGTCTGCGTCCGCCTTCGAGGTGGGCCTGGGCGTCGAAGGCGTGGGGACGCTCATGGAAGCGCCGAACCTCTCGAGCGCCCAGATCTCGGGGGGCGCCGGTTTGCTCCTCGAGGAACGGTGGGACGTAGCGCCGCTCGAATGGACGCTCTGGCAGGACGTCCAGTTCCCCTACGACGTGGGGTTCGGCTCCGGATCGATCGGCGCCAGCTTCCTGCCCGACGACCTCGGCCTGCGACTCGGCTTCCACGCCGGCTCGACGCGCCCCTACCTGGGGGCCCTCATCGACGCCAGCTTCCCGACCAGCGGCGGCGGCACGACCTTCGTCGGCCTGGGCGCCGACCTGGGACTCGACATCCCCGTGGGCGCCTTCCGTTTCGGCGTCGAGGCGCGCGCCTTCTGGAACGTGACGGCCTACGACGACGAGAACGGGTTACTCGTCTGCGGCCCTTCCGGTGGTTGCGGTGCGACGCCGTCGCCCAGCACCGCCACGGTGGCCCAGCTGCTGCTGTCGGTCCGCTACGCGTTCCGTCTCTAGATGGACGAGACACGCCGGCAGTTCCTGAGGCTCCTCGGGCTATCGATCGCGAGCGCGTGCGCGCCGGCGTCGCGCTCCCTGCGCCCAGGGGACCGCTGCGCGACCGCGGGACCCTTCGACTACGTCGTCGTGGGATCCGGAGCGGGAGGTGGGCCGCTCGCGTGCAACCTCGCGCGGGCCTGCCGCCGGGTGCTGCTCGTCGAGGCCGGCACCGACCAGCCGCGACCGATCCCCGTGTTTCACGCCCAGGCCAGCGAGGACCCGGCCATGAGCTGGCGCTACTTCGTGAAGCATTACGACGACCCCGCGCGCCAGGCGAGGGATCCGAAGCTCGTGCCCAGCCGGGGCGGCGTCTTCTACCCGCGCGCCGCCGCGCTGGGCGGCTGCACGGCGCACAACGCGCTGATCACGATCTACCCGCACGCGAGCGACTGGGACGGCATCGCCGAGCTCGTGGGCGACCCGAGCTGGAGCGCGGCCCGCATGCGCCGGTACCTCGAGCGCATCGAGGATTGCCGCTACGAAAGCCGTGGCACGCCGGGCCACGGCTTCGGCGGCTGGCTCTCGACCGAGCTTCCCGATCCCGCGCTCGCGATCGGCGACCCCAAGCTCCGGCAGGCACTCCTCGCCGCCGCGGAAGCCTTCGCGCGCGCCTCGGGCGGCGGGCTCGCGGCACGGTGGGGCAGGACGGTCGCCGAGCTCTGGGAAACCCTGCGTGGAGACCTCAATTCCGCGGATCCGGGACGCGACGGCCGCGAGGGGCTCTTCAACCTGCCCCTCGCCACCCGCGGGGGGCGCCGCGCGGGCCCACGCGACTACATCCTGCGGACGGTGGCCGAGGGCTACCCGCTCACCGTGCAGACCGGGGCGCTCGTCACCCGCGTGCTCTTCGAGGGCACCGGTGAGTCGCTGCGGGCCCGGGGCGTCGAGCTGCTCCCCGCCGCTCACCTCTTTCGCGCCGATCCCCGGGCCGCCGTCACCGCGCCCGCGCCCGTGCAGGTGACCGCCCGACGCGAGGTCATCCTCGCCGCCGGAGCGTTCAACACGCCCCACCTGCTCATGCTCTCCGGCGTGGGCCCCGCGGACGAGCTCGCGACCCACGGCATCTCCTTGGTGCGCGACCTCCCGGGCGTCGGCAAGAACCTCCAGGACCGCTACGAAATCAGCGTGGTCACGGAGCTGCCGTCGGACCTCGAGGTGATCGAGAAGTGCAGCTTCGACGAGAGGCTGCCCGACGCCTGCCTGCGCGAGTGGCAGCAGGGCCGCGGGCCGTACACCACCTCGGGCGCCGTGGTCGGCATCGTCAAGCGGTCGGACCCGAAGCTCGCGGACCCGGATCTCTTCCTGCTCGGCCTCCCGGCCCATTTTCGCGGCTACTTCCCCGGCTACGCGAAGCTCCTCGAGGCCGACCACCACCACTTCTCCTGGGTGGTCTTGAAGGCGCACACGCGCAACCGCCGTGGCGAGGTGCGCCTCGGCTCGAAGGAACCGCGGGATCCGCCGGAGATTCACTTCCATTCCTTCGCCGAAGGAGGCGACGAGGACGTGCGGGCGCTCGAGGCGGGCGTCGCCTTCGCGCGCAAGATCACCGCGACCGCCAACTGGATGAAGGTGCTCCCGGGCCGCGTGCAGGCGCAGGAGACCCTGCCGGGTGCCCCGGTCGCCAGCGAGCCGCAAGTGCGTGACTACGTCGAGAGCCAGGCGTGGGGGCACCACGCCTCGTGCAGCTGCCCCATCGGCCGCGACGGCGACCCGCTGGCGGTGCTCGACGGCGACTTCCGCGTGCGCGGGATCCGCGACCTGCGCGTGGTGGACGCCTCGGTCTTCCCGCGCATCCCCGGCTTCTTCATCGCGCTGCCGATCTACCTCGTGGCCGAGAAGGCGACGGACGCCATCCTCCGCGACGCGCCCGCTCACGACTGAGAATCAGCTCCCCGGTGGAGCTCCGCGGCGCTCGAGCAGCCCGAGCAACTCGTCGAGCTCGCCTTCCTCGCGGTCGACCACGAAGCCCACGCGCCGCGCACCGTCGAGGACCGCGATGCAGAACATCGCCATGTCGACCTCCTCGCGCGTCGGCGCCTCATCGGGGTGATCCTCGAGAATGTGACGAAGCTTGCCGGTGACCGCGGCGAAATCGCGAAAGGCGACGGCCTGCGGGAGCGAGGCGAGGGGGCCCGTGTGCAGCGTATCCGGTGCGAAGGCGAGGCCGGGCGAGGCGAGCACGAGCGCGCGCCCGTCCTCCCAGGTCAGGACGAGATAGGTTCCACCCACCTCGCGGTTGTCGCGCTCCTCGATCGCAGCGAGCGCACCCAGGTCGAGCTCGAGCGTCTTGCCCGAGAAGACGTCGAATACCTTGCCGTCCGTGGGATCGAAGAGCACCGTTCCGGGGTGGGCGGCGCACCAGCGGCGGATGCGTTCGGCGGCCTCGGCCCGCTCCATCAAGGCTCCGGACACGGCGCGGGTTGACAGGTGGACCGGCAGACGCCGCTCGCGCACCAGGCCGATGCGCCACAAGAGGCGCCGGCGTCGAGGAGCGGCCTGCACTGTCCCGACAGGTCCTCGTAGGAGAGGGTCGGATCGCAGCCGTAGCCGATGAGCGAAACGGCGCTGCCGGTCTCGGGGAGCCGCGTGCAGCTCCCGGCGGAGCAGAAGAGGCCGAACTGGCAGCCGGGATCGCCGACCACCCCTTCACCCTTGCAGGCCGACCCGTCGACCCTGGGCGCCGTGCAAGCGCCGGCGTCGTCGGGCCCGACCAGGCAAACGAGACCCCAGCCGCACTCCGGGAGCGCCGCCACCGGATCCCCGCCGAGGAACTCCGAGCCGCCGCAAGCGACGCCCGCGCCGACTTGAGGCTCGCAGCGCCCGCCCTGCGAAGCGCAATAGAAGCCCACCGCGCAGGCGGGATCCTCGCTGCAGCTGGCGCCGCCGGCGCCTGCGTCGCAGGTCGGGCCGCAGCCGGGAATGCCGGTTTCGGTGGGTAGCTCGCAGGTGCCGGGGCAGGCGGTTCCGAAGAAGCTCGAGCAGATGCCGCCCGCGCATTCGTCGAGGTAGGCGTACCCGACGCCGAGATCGGGCACCTCCCCGTGAAAACCAAGCGCCTCGGCGAAGCAGGGGCCACCCAGGCTCACGGCCCCGCTGCGCTCGAACAGGGAGAGGCAGCTCTCGGGCAAAGGCGCGGGATAGAAGGAGGGCGCCCTGCTGTCGTCCATCGAAGCGCACGGCGCCTGACCCAGCGCGGCGATGCAAGCGGCCGCCACGTCCTCCGAGAACGAGATGCGCCCAGCGTCCGCCGCGCGGCCGAAGAAGGCCTCCGCGTGCGCGACGCCATGCTGGCACAGGTAGTCCGCGACCCCGCACGCCGTGCAAGCCGCGACGACCGCGGCAAAGACGTCGTGCACGCTCGGGGCCCCCGCGTCGCCGGCAGGCTGGCGCTCCGCCGTGACCGACAGGCAGCAGCCCGCCGCCGACAGCCAGCACAGTGAGAACCGTCCCGCCATGGCCGGCATTGTACCCTTCCGCGTCGTGCCGGCGTCTCTCGATCGGGGCTCGGGCGCCGGAATCGCGCGCAGGAGACCCGTCGCGCAGACGCGGAGCGCGCAAAGACGTGCTAGAAGCGGAGCTCGCATGCCGAAGGCCTACCTTCCCGACCTGGTCTGGGCCGACGGCTGGCACCGTGAAGCGCTCGTCGTGGACGACCACGGCGTCGTCGTCTCGCTCGGGGAGCCGCCCATCGGCGCGGCGGTCGAGAGGCTCGCCGGTCGCGCGCTCCTGCCCGGGCTGGTCAACGCGCACAGCCACGCCTTCCAGCGCGCCATTCGGGGCCGCACCGAGTACCGCTCGTCGGACGAGGACGACTTCTGGTCGTGGCGCGATCAGATGTACCGGGCCGCGGCCGCGATCTCTCCGGACGAGCTGCGAGCGGTCTCGCGCGCGGCCTTCCTCGAGATGCTCCGGGCCGGCATCACGAGCGCGGGCGAGTTCCACTACCTCCACCGCGACCCGAAGGGCCGGCCGTACGGCGATCCGGCCGAGCTCGAGCACCAGGTCCTCGCCGCCGCCGCCGACGTGGGCCTGCGGCTCGTGCTGCTGCGTGTGGCGTACGCGCGCGGGGGCCCCGGCAAGGCCGCCGCGGGGGCGCAGCTCCGCTTCTGCGACGACTCGATCGACGGCTACGTGCGCGCCTGCGAAGCCCTCGCCGGAAAGGCGGCAGTGGGCGTGGCGCCCCACAGCGTGCGCGCCCTGCCGCGCGAATGGCTCGCGCCCCTGGGAGACTTCGCCGCGCGCCGCGGCCTGCCGGTGCACGTGCACCTCGCCGAGCAGCGAAAGGAGGTCGAGGCGTGCGTGGCCGAGCATGGGCGCAGGCCCGTGGAGCTCTGCGACGCCGAGGGGCTCCTCGGTGAGCGCTTCACCGCGGTCCACGCCATTCACCTCGCTCCAGCGGAGATCGCCCGCCTCGGCGCCACCCGCAGCTCGGTCTGTGCCTGCCCCACGACCGAGCGCAACCTCGGCGATGGCGTGGTGCCCGCGCCGGCGCTTCTGCAGGCCGGGGCGACGGTGGCGCTCGGCAGCGACGGGCAGTCGCAGATCGACCTGCTCGAGGACGCGCGCGAGCTCGACTACCACCTCCGTCTGGCGACCGAGCGCCGCGCCGTGCTCGGCCCACGCAGCGGCGATCGGGCCTCCCTCGCCCGGGTGCTCTTCTCGGCGGCGACCGAGGGCGGCGCCCGCTCGCTCGCGCTGCCGACGGGAGCCCTCCGACCGGGAGCGCCGGCGGACTTCTTCACCGTGGACCTCGCCGACCTCTCGATCGCGGGCACGGCCGAGGACGCGCTGCTGCCCTCGATCGTCTTCGGCCTCGCGCGCGGCGCCGTGCGCGAGGTGGCCGTCCAGGGAAACGTCGTGCTACGCGATGGCCGGCACGCCCAGGAGGAACGCACCGTGCGCGAGCTCGAGCGCTCGATGGAGGCGCTGTGGGCGAGGGCCTAGAAGGGACGCTCCGCGAGCTCGTCGCCATCGACAGCGTCTCGTCGCGGCCCAACGGGCCGCTGATCGACCTGCTCGAGGCGCGCCTCGCCCGGCTGGGCTTCGGCGTGAAGAGGTACCCGTACCGCGACGCGGCCGGCGTCGAGAAAGTCAACCTGGTCGCGCGCGCCGGACCGGACGTCGCGGGTGGCCTGGCGCTGGTCGGCCACACCGACACCGTGCCGTACGATCCCGCCTGGCGCGACGCGCTCACGCTCACGAAGCAGGGCGACGCGCTCTATGGCCGGGGCGCCTGCGACACCAAAGGCTTCATCGCCTGCGCCCTGGCCGCGGCCGAGCGCATCGACCCCGGTACGCTGCGTGAGCCGCTGTGGCTCGCCTTCACCGCCGACGAGGAGGTGGGCTGCCTGGGCGCCAAGGAGCTCCTGCGCCAGGGCGCGCTGCGGCCGAGGCACGCGATCGTGGGGGAGCCCACGCGGCTGCAACCGATCCGCGCAGGCAAGGGGTACTGCTTCGCCGAGGTCCGCGTGCGCGGCGTCGCCGGCCACAGCGCCTACCCGGACCGCGGCGCGTCGGCCATCGCGGGCGCGGCCGAGCTGGTGCGCGGGATCGAAGCCCTCGCGGCCGTGCTCGCGTCCCGGCCCGACCCGGCCTTCGACCCGCCTCACACCACCCTCAACGTCGGCGTCATCGCGGGCGGCCAGGCGAAGAACATCATCCCGGAGAGCTGCCGCTTCACCCTCGAGTGGCGGCCGCTCCCGGGCGACGACCGCGACGAGGTCCCTTCCTACGTCCGCGAGCTGGGCAGGCGCCTGGAGGCCGAGCGACCCAGGCTGTCGGTCGAGCTCGAGATCCTCCGCGCCGACGCGGGGGTCGATACGCCCGCCGACGCGCCGCTGGTGCGCTTCCTGGAGGCGCAGACCGGCCAGGCAGCTGGAACGGTGGCCTTCGGCACCGAGGCTCCCGAGCTGTCGCAGCTCGGCGCGGATGCCGTGGTCCTCGGCCCCGGGGACATCCGCGTCGCGCACCGCACGGGTGAGCACGTACCCGTGGCAGACCTCCAGCGCTGCGCCGACGTTCTGGGCGCGGCCATCGCCCACTTCTGCACCCGAGTTGCGCGGGGCGGTCGGCCGGACGCAGAATGAGCAGCGAGGTGCACCCATGATCGGCATCCCCCTCGGGCTCATGTACGCGAACGCGGGCGAGTGGCTCATCCACAAGTACGTCCTGCACGGGCTGGGCCGGCGCCGCGAAACCTTCTGGAGCTTCCACTGGCACGAGCACCACCGGCACGCCCGCCAGCACGACTTCTTCGACCCCGATTACGAGCGCTCGCTCCTCGGCTGGCACGCGCAGACGAAAGAGGCGGTTGGACTGCTCGGCCTCACCGTGGCCCACCTGCCGCTGTTCCCGATCGCGCCCTTCTTCACGGGCGCGGTCGTCTACTCGGCGGTGCGCTACTACCAGGTCCACAAGCGGGCGCACCTCGATCCCGAATGGGGCAAGGAGCACCTCCCCTGGCACTACGATCACCACATGGGACCAAACCAGGACGCCAACTGGTGCGTCACCAAGCCGTGGTTCGACACCCTGCTCGGCACGCGCGAGCGCTACCTCGGTACCGAGCGGGCGGCGCGCGAGCGCAAGGCGGCGCCGAAGCGTGAGCACCGCGCGGCGCGCCGCCGCAACGGCCGGCTGGCCCCGGCGTAGCGCTCAGACGGCGCCGGCGTAGAAGCCGTCGAGCAGGGCCTTGTACTTCTGCTCGACCACCTTGCGCTTGACCTTCAGGCTGGGCGTCAGCTCGCCCGCCTCCACCGTGAGCGAAGCCGGCAGCACGGCGAACTTCTTGATCGTCGAGTAGCTGGGCAGCTCGGCGTTCAGCTGATCGAAGGCCGGCTTCAGGAGCGCGCGCACCCGATCGTCCTTGGCGAGCACCGGCAGCGAGGCGTCCGCGCCGTTCTCCCTCGCCCATTTCCGGATCGCCTCCTCGTCGAGCGTGACGAGCGCGGTGCAGAAGTTCCGGTTGTTGCCGTGCACGAGGACCTGGTCGATCCAGGGGGAGATGGCCTTGAGCTTGCCCTCGAGGAACTGCGGCGCCACGTACTTGCCGCCCGAGGTCTTGATGAGGTCCTTCTTGCGATCGGTGATGCGCAGGAATCCCTCGGCGTCGACCTCGCCGATGTCGCCGGTGCGCAACCACCGGTCCTGGGTGAGCGCGGCGGACGTCTCCTCGGGCAGGCCCTTGTAACCGCGCATGATGCCGCGGCCGTGCAGGAGGATCTCGCCGTCCTCCGGGGCAATCTTCACCTCGGTACCCGGCAGCGGGAGACCGACCGTGCCGAAGCGCGTCTTGCCCGGCAAGTTGATGAAGCTCGCGGCGCTGCTCTCGGTGAGGCCGTAGCCCTCGAGGATCAAGATGCCGGCCGCGTGGAAGAACTCCGCCATCTCCCGGGACAAGGGCGCGCTGCCGGAGACGAAGAAGCGGAGGCGATCGCCGAAGAGCTTTCGCACCTTCTGGAAGACGAGGCGCGTCGCGAGCGCGCGCTGGGCGCCGAGGACGAGTGGCACGCTCCGTCCCTCGCGCTCGAGCCGCGCGGCGCGGTTGCCGATGCGGAACGCCCACTCGAAGAGCGCTGCCTTGACGCCTCCGCTCGACGTGCCGCCGGCGACGATCTTGTTGTGCACTTTTTCGAAGATTCTCGGGACCGCGCACACGAAGGTCGGTCGCACCTGAGCCAGGTTCTCGACGAGCTTGTCGATGCGGCCATCGATGGCCGTGGGGAAGCCGATGCGGAGCTGGGCCGCCTCGAGCACCTTGCCGAACACGTGGCTCAAGGGCAGCCAGAGGTACTGCACGTCGTCGGGCGTCAAGAGACCCAGCGCGTCGATGGCCTCGCCCTCGTAGACCCAGCAGTCCTGCGTGAGCTCGACCCCCTTCGGCTGCCCGGTCGTCCCCGAGGTGTACACGAGGGTGGCCAGCGACGTGGGGGCCACGCCCGCGACGATGCGCTCGAATGCGCCCGGATCGCGCGCGTCGGCGGCCCGGCCGCGCTCGAGGAAGTCCTTCCAGGGGATCACCCAGCCGTCGGCGCTGGCCTTCCCGTCGAAGGTGATCACGTGCGTGAGCGTGGGCAGGTCCTTGCGAACGACCGAGAGCTTCGCGACCTGCTCGTCGTTCTCGGCGAAAGCAAAGCGGGCGCCGGAGTCGGCGATGATGAAGCGGCACTCCTCCGCGGTGTTCGAAGGATAGATGGTGGTCGTGGCCCCGCCGGCGCCGAGGATGCCCAGGTCGGCCAGGATCCAGTCGACCCGCGTGCTCGAGAGGATCGCACACCGATCCTCGGACGCGAGGCCGAGCTCGCGCAGCCCCGAGGCGACCGCCCGCACTTGCGCGAGGACGTTGGCCCAGATGAGGGTGATCCAGCCTGGGCCGCTCGGCGCGGGGACGAGAAACGCCGGGCGGTCGGGCGTCTCGGTGGCCCTCGCGAGCAGCATGGCCGGGATGGAACGCGCTGTCCGCACGGCGTCGGGCATGGCTGAAGGCTAAGAGCTTCGGGGGAGCGTTCACAAGCGAAAACGGCCGAGCAACAGGCGACAGTGCAGCCCGCCGTTGTCGAGGTCGATGACCCGCGTGGGCGCAAAGCCGAGCCAGCGCTCCGCCTCGGCCGCCTCGACCAGGAGGGCCTGTCGCCAGCCGGGCTGCGCCCGGAACGCGTGGCCCAGCGCGCGGTAGAGCGCCTTCACGTCCCCGCCGACCCGCTTACCGTAGGGCAGGTTCGCCACGAGGAGCCCCTCCGGTGGCGCGGCGGACCACGGCTGCGTCGCGTCGTGGCGGAACAGTCGAACCACCTCGGCGAGCCCCGCCCTTCGGGCGTTGCGCCGCGCGGTCCCGAGCGCGCCGGCATTCACGTCGCTGGCCCAGATGGGCCGCCGCGCCCGGGGCCGCCCCCCCGCGGACGCGCGCTCGCGCTCCCAGGCCACCCGGTCATGCGACGGCCAGCGCTCGAAGGCGAAGTGCCGCGAGAGCCCGGGGGCGCGCCCGAGCGAGAGCGAAGCCGCCTCGATGGCGACCGTGCCCGAGCCGCAGAGCGGATCCCAGAGGACCTCGCGGCCGTCGTAGCCCGCGAGCAGCAGCAGGCCGGCGGCGAGCGTCTCCCGCAGCGGCGCCCGCGAGATCTCTTTCCGCCAGCCGCGGCGATACAGGAGGTCGCCGCTCGTATCGACGCTCACGGTGCAGCGGCCGCCCACGAGTCGCAGGAGCAGCGTGAGCTCCCCGCCGTCTTCGGGCGCCCGCCAGGCGCGGCGCGCGAGCGCGGCGAGGTCGCGCCGCCCCTGCGCCTCGATGCGGAGGGGCGCGCCCCGGCTTCGCACCGCGTCGAGCGAGAGCTGCCCGAGCGCGGCCTCGAGCGCGCGTGGCGCGGCAGCCGGCACGTCGCCGAGGCGCAGGAGCACCCGGCTCGCGGTCCGCAGCCAGAGGTTGGCACGCCGGTACAGCCCGGCCGGGCCCCGCAGCTCCACGCCTCCCCCGACGCGCCTCGCCTCACCGAGCCCGCGGGCCTCCTCGAGCAGCACCTCCTCCAGCCCCGGGGTCGTCGAGAGGAAGAGGAGCTCGCTCAAGGGAGCGCCGTGGTAGCGCGAATTCCCCTTCCCGCCAACGCCGAAAGTGGGCACATTCGCGCCCGTGCGCGCGATGCTCCTCGACGCCCCGGGCCGGCCGCTGCGGCTCGCCGACGTTCCCCCGCCCTCTTGCGGCCCAGGGCAGATCGTGCTGCGCGTCGCGGCCTGCGGCGTCTGCCGCACCGATCTGCACATCCGCGACGGTGAGCTCCCGGGCCCGAAGCTCCCGCTCGTGCTCGGTCACCAGATCGTCGGCCGCGTGACCCAGGCGGGCCCCGGCGTCGCGGACGTCTCGGTGGGGGACCGCGTCGGCGTGCCCTGGCTCGGCTTCACGTGTGGCAACTGCCGCCAGTGCCGCCGCGGCCGCGAGAACCTCTGCGAGCGGGCGCGCTTCACCGGCTACACGCTCGACGGCGGTTTCGCCGAGCAGGCGGCCGCCGACGCGCGCTTCTGCTTTCCCATCCCCGATCGCTACGGCGACGCCGAAGCAGCGCCGCTCCTCTGCGCCGGCTTCATCGGGCTGCGTGCGCTGCGGCTCGCGGGCGACGCCGAGCGCCTCGGGCTCTACGGCTTCGGCGCCTCGGCTCACCTCGTGGCCCAGCTCGCGGCCTACCAGAAGCGGCGCGTCTTCGCCTTCACGCGTCCCGGGGACGACGCGGGCCAGGCCTTCGCGCGCCGCCTCGGGGCCGAGTGGGCGGGCGGCTCCGACGCGCGGCCGCCCGAGCCGCTCGACGCGGCGATCCTCTTCGCGCCGGCGGGTGAGCTGGTGCCGCTCGCCCTCGCCGCGGTGGGGCCCGACGGAACCGTCGTCTGCGCGGGCATCCACATGTCGGACATCCCCTCCTTCCCGTACCGCCTCCTCTGGGAGGAGCGGACGCTGCGTTCGGTCGCCAACCTGGAACGCCGGGACGGCCGCGAGCTCCTGGACCTCGCGCCCCGGGCCGGCGTGACCACCCAGGTCGAGACCTTCCCGCTCGAACGGGCCGAGGAAGCGCTCGCACGGCTGCGG
>Ga0335073_10005313_pt1 | contig 18090 bp, 16 predicted proteins | sample Lox_Sample_22_FD_207093 | JGI IMG/M metagenome (GOLD analysis project Ga0335073, IMG submission 207093) | Soil microbial communities from Loxahatchee National Wildlife Refuge, Florida, United States - Lox_Sample_2.2 | ecosystem: Environmental > Terrestrial > Soil > Wetlands | place: USA...
TGACTGCGCTGGGAATTGGCCCCGAGGCCCGACGTCGTTTGTCGGCGCCGCGGATCGCCGAGATCGTCGCCGACGAGTTGCGACGCCAGATCATCGACGGCGAACTGGCCGACGGCGATTTGCTGCCACGGCAGGAAGTGCTCGTCGAGCAGTTCAACGTCAGCCTGGTCTCGCTGCGGGAGGCGCTGCGAATCCTCGAGACCGAAGGGCTGGTATCGGTGCGGCGCGGCAACCGGGGTGGTGCGGTCGTGCACGCTCCGGCGAAGACCAGCGCCGCCTACATGCTGGGCCTGCTGTTGCAGAGCGAGTCGGTTGTGGTCGCGGATCTGGGGACCGCGCTGCTGGAGTTGGAACCCGCGTGTGCGGCTTTGGCCGCGCAACGGCCGGACCGCGCCAAAACCATCGTGCCTGAGCTCAAAGAGGTCAACGCCGCGATGGAAGCGCATCTGGAAGACGGACCCGAATTCACCGAAATCGGCCGCAAATTCCACGATCTCATCGTGCGCGGCTGCGGCAACAGCACGATCATCGCCGTGGTGGGCACCCTGGAGACGCTGTGGACCAGCCACGAACAGCACTGGGCCGACGAGAGCGCGGCAAAGGGCACCTACCCGTCGTTGACCAAGCGTCGGGCCGTGCTCAACACGCATGTGAAGCTCGCCGAGATGATCGAGGCCGGTGACGTCGACCGGGCGCGTCGAGTCGCTGCCCGGCATCTTTCCGACACGCAGAGCCACGTATTGGCCGCCGGGCCCGACCAACGGATCTACGCGTTGTCGCCGCAGGCGTTGTCCCGCCCGCGAGACAACCGCCATCTGTAGATCGCAGCAAGCGTGAGAACCGCACTGGTCACCGGCGGCAGCGGCGGGATCGGCAAGGCCTGCGCAGGCAAGCTGTGCGAACTGGGCTACGACGTCGTGCTGTCGGCGCGACGGGTGGAGCCGCTACGCGCGGCCGCCGACGAGCTCGGCGCACGTTATATCGCGGCCGACGCCTCCGACGCACATGGCTTCGCGCAAGCGATCAACTCGCTGGAGACAATCGATTTGGTCGTGCACGCCGCCGGAACGCTGGGCGGAACCTACGCCCGCAAGCAGACATTCGAGCAATGGCGGGCGATCATTTCGGCGAACCTGGACTCTTGCTTCGTGGTGACCGCGGCCGTGCTGCCGCGGATGCGTGCCGGCTCGCGGTTGGTGTTCATCTCATCCTCCGCGGCGCACGAGCCCATGATGGCGCGGACCGCCTACTCGGCGTCCAAGGCCGGGATGAACGCGTTCGCCCGCGCGCTGGCTCTCGAGGTCGACCGTGACGGCATCGCCGTGCATATCGTGACGCCGGGACCGGTGGAAACCGAGATGCTGCAGGATGTTCCGTTCGAGATGGACGCGATCCAGGCCTCTGACGTCGCCGAGGCCGTCGCGTGGCTCGACACGGTGGACCCGTCGGTCGACCTGCCGGAGATCCGGCTGAACGCGGTCCGCCGCGGGCCCTTCGCGCGCGAACCCGTTGTGCCCAACGAGGTCCGTCGGCGGGCCGCACAGCAGCAATGAGGTGGCGCGCTATCCCGGGAAGGCTTTGATCACCGTTTCGCCGAACTCGTGTAGCGATTCCGGCGCGGCGAAATCCGCGAACCAGACATAGAACCGCTCAACACCTTGACCGGACAAATTGGCGAAATGTCCGGACAATTCGTCAGCGTCGCCACAGGCCAGGCCCGAACCGAGATTTCCGAACCGCCGGTTGCTCAGCTCCCGCACCGCGTTGGGGTCGCTGTCCCGGCGAACGAAGCCCACCATCTGCTGAACCGACACCCGAGCGGATCCGCTGGCGGGCGCCAAGTCCGGCAACCGATCGAGATGGTTGGCCGGTATGTTCCACCAATCCGCGTATCTGCGAACAAGTTCCATCATGCGGCGCCCGGTTCCGCCGAGGATCAGCGGTATCCGATGTTCGGGGCGTGGCGACTGGGCGCGTTCCGACACCTCGTCACGACCCCAGTACTGCATGAGCAAGCCCAGATGGCGCTCGAGCTGCTCGACCCGACCAATCGGATCTTGTTGACCGACATCGAATCTGGCGAACTCAGCCGGCCACGATCCGGATCCGAGACCGAGCTCGAACCGGCCATCTGAGGCCTCCGATAGGGTGACGGCCTGTTTGGCCAGCACCGCCGGATGGCGAAATGCGTCACAGAGCACCAGATGACCAATCCGCAACCGTTCGGTCTTGGCTGCTACCCAGGTGGCGACCCCCATTGCCTCCCAGATCTTTTCGTCGCGCAAGCCGGGCGCTTCGAGGTGGTCGATGAAAGCGACCCCGCTAAAGCCGCTGGCTTCCGCGTGGCGCGATCGCTCCACGATGTCGGCGATCGGCACTCTCACTTGCGGCAGGAACAGGTACCACTCGGCCATAGCTGAACACCATACGGAGCCGCCCGTTGCACCGGACCAACGATTGACGTCTGTCGCGCTAGTTTACTATTTTTATTATGTTAGGGGCCTTATGGACGTCGGACTGAATTCCAGTCAGCTGGCGCTGCGTGACAGCGTGCGTGACGTCCTGCGCACCGAGTGCCCGCCCGGAGTCGCCCGGCAGGCGATGACCGATCCGGAACGCTGGCGCACGGTGTGGAAGACCGTCGTCGACCTCGGCTGGACCGAACTCGCCGGGCCCGCCGAGGGCGATGAGGGCTCCTTCAGCCGTGTCGATCTCGCTGTCGTTCTCGAGGAATGCGGTGCGGCCATCGCCCCCATCCCCTTGCTGTCCAGCGTCGGTCTGGCTGCGGGCGTCTTGCGTGTCGCCGGCTCGGCGGTTGGCGAGGTGCTGGACACCATCGGCGGCGGAGTGGTGGCCGCGCTGGCCGCCCACCCGCCCGGCTGCCGGCTGCCGGGTGTCCCGATGACCCTGCAGGGCGGGCGCCTGCGCGGGCGTGCGATCGCGGTGGCCGGCCTGCCCCGGGCGGATCTGATCGTCACCTTGGCCGCGTCATCCGACGGGCCGGTAGCCGCCGTCGTCCGCGTCGGCGACGGCGTGGCCGTGCATACCGCCGAGTGCACCGATCCCGCGCAGCCGGTCGCCGACGTCGAGATCGACGCGGAACCCGTCGTCACCGCACCGGTCGATGTGGAATCGGCCCTGGCGACACCGCTGCTCGCCGCGGCGGCCGACTTGGTCGGTGTGGCCGACGCGGCGCTGGCCCGCTCGGTAGAGCATGCGAAAGCACGACAGCAGTTCGGCAAGCCGATCGGCGCCTTCCAGGGAATCAAGCACGCCTTAGCCGACAACTACGTCGCCTTGGAGCGCGCCCGCAGTCTGACGTACGCGGCGGCAGCACGCCTCGACGATCCGGCGACGTCGCCTGCCGCCGGGTGGACCGCTGCGGCGCTGGCCAAGGCGGCGGCAGCCGAGGCGGCGGTCGGCTGCGCGCGCACCGGCGTTCAGGTCCACGGCGCTCTCGGGCAGACCTGGGAGCACGACATGCATCTGTATCTGCGGCACGCGTGGCAAGGCGCCGCGACCCTGGGAGACAGCCGCGCGCTCTATCACGCAGTGGGACGCCGGGTCGCCGGAGGTACAGCATGACCGGGACCAACGGGGTGGTCGCCGAGTTCGCGACGTGGTTGACGGAGTTTCTACCGGACGACTATTACGACCGCTACCGCGAGTATCGGTGGGACCTCGACCTGCGACGCGGTTACCAACGCGCCGCGTTCGAGGCGGGGTGGTTGCAGCCGACCTGGCCGCGCGAGCACGGCGGTCGATCGTTAGGCCTGGCCGACGCGATGGAGGTCCGGCTGGAATCCGCAATGCGTTCGGCGCCCAAGCTGCCCAACATCGCCGGCCCCGGTGTTGTGGCGCCGGGGATTCGCCAGTTCGGCACCGCCGAGCAGATCGACCGTCTGCTCATCCCGCTGCTGCGCGGCGACGAATGGTGGGCGCTTGGCATGTCGGAGCCCGAAGCGGGGTCCGATTTCGCCAGCCTGCGCACCCGCGCCGTGCGCGACGGCGACGTGTTCCGGGTCAAGGGCAGGAAGATCTGGACCACCCAGGCACACCTCTCCCGCTGGTGTACGTTGTACGCCCGCACCGATCCCGACGCACCTAAACACCGCGGCATCTCCTGCCTCATCCTCGATCTCGAATCCCCCGGTGTGACAATCGAACCCATTCGGATGGCATCGATCTCCGACGAAACGTTCTGCGAAGTCATTCTCGACGATGTCGAGGTGCCGGTATCCAACCTGCTGGGACCCCTCAACGGCGGCTGGCAGGTCGCGATGTCGTCGCTGAACCATGAGCGGCAGATGATTTGGATCATGAACTGGGTTGAGATCCAGCGTGGCCTCGATTCGGTTCGGGCAGCCGAGACGGCGCACGACGACTACACCTCGGGTGAGGTCTTCACCGAGCTCGGCTCGCTGCTCGCCGACGCCGAAGCGCTGCGGGCAACCGGGTACCGCTCACTGCACAACGAGCTCGCCGGTCGGCCAAGCCCAGAAGCCGACATCCTGAAGCTCCTCGGCTCGCTGACACTGCAGCGGGTTTGGGAACTGGCCGCCGCGGCCACCGGACCGCGCTCGATCGACGATATCGACCTGCTCTTCGAGCGTCAGGATGCGTTGGCGGCGACTATTTACGGCGGGACCTCCGAGATTCAACGCAACATCATCGCTGAGCGACTGCTCGGACTGCCGAAGGGATGACGATGGATTACGACCTCGGTGCCGACGCCGTCGAACTCAGAAAGCGCCTGCGGGATTTGATCTCCACGCAGATCCCCGAGGGATTCTTGGGTGCCTGCACCGACGACCCGAAAGACCTCGCCACCACCGAGTCGTTCTGCAAACTGTTGGCCTCCGACGGGCTGCTCGCACTGGCCTGGCCGAAAGAGCATGGTGGCGGCGGAGGTTCGGTGTGGCAGCAGACCGTACTGCGGGAAGAGATGTGGGCCCACCACGAGCCCCGCGGAGCGCAGTACATGGGCATCAACTGGGTCGGGCCCGCCGTCATGCGGTACGGGACGCCCGAGCAGAAAGCCCGACACTTGTCGGCCATCGCGAGCGGAGAAGTGATCTGGTGTCAAGGATTCTCCGAGCCGGAAGCCGGAACCGATCTCGCGTCGCTGCGCACCCGAGCGGTGCCCGATGGCGACGGCTGGCGCGTCACCGGGCAGAAGGTCTGGACGTCCTACGCGCAGATGGCGTCCTGGTGCGTGCTGGCGGCGTGTACCGATCCGCACGCGCCGAAACCCCAGCGGCTCAGCCTATTTCTCGTTCCGATGGACCGGCCCGGTATCACCGTGCGGCCGATCCGCTCGATGCTCGGGCCGCACCATCTCAACGAGGTATTCCTCGACGGTGTTGAAGTGTTCGCCGACGAGGTTCTCGGTGAGGTCGGCGACGGCTGGCGGGTGATGCGCGAGGCGCTCGCCTTCGAACGAGTCGGCATCGCCCGGTATGCGCGGTGCGAATCGCTACTCGACCGGATGCAGAACGAACTCGGCGACGACTGGGATCGGTTGCCCGAGTCGATCCGCGCCCGCTGGGTGCGGGCGCTGATGGACCTGCGGGTCGCGCGGCTGCTGGCCTATCGGGCGGTCTCGTTGCAGGACGACAAGTCAGCCGGCCCGGCGGCGAGCGCGGCCCGCATCGCAACGACCACCTGCGATCAGCAGGTCGCCGAGCTGTTGTTCGACGTGCTCGGCCCCTCGGCACTGGACAGCGGGACCTCCGCCCGGCTGCATGGCGCGGTCGAAGACCACTGGCGCTATGCCCAGGCGGCCACCGTCGCGTCGGGAACGATCGAAGTACAGCGGATGCTAGTCGCGCGAGAAACGTTGGGGGATCACGGGTGAACACCGCTCTGCCAGAGGACATCACCGAGTTCGGTGCCGTCGCCGCCAAACGGTTCACCCGGTTCGGCGGCCCGCAGGCGGCGCTGCAGGCCGAGACCGACGACCACGTGCGACACGACGCCCGGGTCGCGCTGGCCGACCTCGGCGCATTCGACCTCGACATCCGATCCGCCGATGACGATCTGCTGGCCGCGGCTGTCCTGTGCCAGGCAGCCGGTGCGGCGGCCCTGCCCTACCCGCTGGTCGAGGAGTTGCTGGCGATCGACGGCGCCCGCCTCGCCTTGGTGAATCCCGAAGCGCCGCGCATCGATCACGGCGACCTGGCCGGCGACTGGATCGCCGCCGACCTCGACGGCACCCGGTATCACGTGCAACCGTCGTCGCGAACCAGCGCCAAGCTGGGGCCTTTTCTGGTACCGGCCACCTTGACTGAGCCCGACGGTACGGTCTCGGCAGCCGACGTCGATCTGCACCTGATGCTGGGGTCCTGGCGGATTCTGGGCGCGGTGCAACAGGCATTGGAGATCACCCGGCAGCACGTCACCGCGCGGATGCAGTTCGGCAAGCCGCTGGCGGAGTTTCAAGCCGTCCGGTTCACCATCGCCGATGCATCGGTCGCCGTGCGCGGGCTGTCCGAGCTCGCCAAGTACACCATCAGTCGGACGGGATCGACTGCGGCTCAAGTACGTTCGGCAGATGCGCTAATGCTCCGGCTCAAGGCCGCCGATACCGCGCGCCAGGTGCTGCGCACCGCGCACCAGTTGCTCGGCGCGCTGGGTTTTTGCGACGAATCCGACGTCAGCATCCTGGACAGGCACACCCAGCCGCTGATCCGGCTGCCCGTCAGCAGCGAACTGATTGCGCTGCGCCTGATGCCCGGTGTTCGCGGCGGCCAACTCGAGACGTTGTTCAGCGAGCCAGTCGCGGCGGAGCCGGTGTGAGTACCGAACAAGCCGCATCCGGGCCGATCGCTAATCCATTTGACGAAGGAATCCCATTCAGCACCAAACTCGCCGAGCTCGCCGAACACCGTGGTGACGAGCCGGCCGTGACCGTCGTCGCACTCGACGGCACGGCACACTCGCTAACCTTCGGTGAACTCGACGCCCGCGCCAATCAGTGGGGGCGCGCCCTGGCCGCCAACGGTGCTGATACGGGTTCTCTTGTTGCACTGGCTATCCCGAATTCACAGCACCTTGTGTTGGCCACACTGGGATGTTGGAAGATCGGCGCGGTTCCCATTCCCATGCACTGGGATCTACCCGGGTGGGAGCGGAATCGGGTGCGCGACGTCATCGACCCCGCGGTGGTCGTGGACGAAAACAGCCGCTGGGAACTCGCAGCGCGCGCCGCCGGCGAGTCGGAAAGCCCGCTGCCGACAGCCGTCTCCCCCACGGCAAACGGAATCTGCAGCAGCGGCTCAACCGGCGTGCCCAAGGTGATCCTGAACCTGGCGCCGTCGCTGTGGATCCCCCAGCAAGGCGAACCGTTCTTGTCGAACTGGACGCCAGTAGCCCAGCCGCAGACCATCATGGTGCCCGCACCGATGTATCACACCAACGGCTTCGCCACCTTCCTGTTCCTGCTGGCCGGCGACCATCTGGTGGTGCTCGAAAAGTTCGACGCCGCACTGGTTCTGGACGTGATCGAACGCTATCGAATCACCAACTTCACCGCGACGCCTACGATGCTGGCCCGCATCGCAGCCCGGCCCGACGTCCGGCAGCGAGACTTGTCCAGCGTTGTCTTCATCCTGCAGGGCGCCGCCGTAATGCCCGCGCCGCTCCTGCACACCTGGTTCGAACTATTGAGTCCCGAGCAAATCGTGACGGCGTACGGCATGACCGAGAATCTCGGACTCACCGCGTTGCGTGGCGACGAGTGGCTTGCTCATCCGGGCAGTGTCGGCCGCGGCTTCAGGGACACCGAGATTCGAATCCTGGACGCCGAGAAAAGACCGCTGGGCCCGGGCCAAGATGGCGACGTGTACCTGCGTGCGCCGATGAGCGCGGGATATCGCTATCTGGGCGGGGCACCGCCGTTGCCGTCGACCGATGACGGCTTTCGCTCCGCCGGCGACATCGGGCATCTCGACGCCGACGGCTATCTCTACATCATCGACCGTCGTGTGGACATGATCATCAGCGGCGGCGCCAACGTCTTTCCGGCGGAGGTGGAGTCCGCGCTCGCGGGCCACCCGGCCATCGCCGACGTCGTGGTCATCGGGCTCGCCGACGAGCAGTGGGGACGTCGGGTGCATGCCGTGGTCCAGCTCGCCGACCCTACGACGCAGCTGACCGAGCCGGAGGTTATCGCTTACGCGAAGACCCGGCTGGCCGCTTACAAGGTTCCCAAGACGGTCGAGTTCGTCGACGAGATTCCGCGTACCGCGGCGACCAAGGTCAATCGCTCAGCGATGATCGCGGCCCGGGGCGGATGACGCGGCATCTGGCGATCACGACCTCAAAGGCAGCAAAATCCGGTTGCCTGAGCGGTAGCGTCAATGGTGCTGGCTCGGCTGTCGACGGCATTTGCCACCCGAGTCGTCGGCAACGCACCAGCGGCGCTGTGACGGGAGACAACCATGAAGCGCTGCATCCTCGGAGGACTGGCTGCCGTGCTGATGGCCGGAGGGCTGATCGCTTCGCCTCCGCCGGCCAGCGCCGGCTGCCTGTACGGAGGACCCGTTATCAGCAAGTGTGATGGACCCGTCCAGCCTGACGGCACCTGGCAACGTTGCGTGGCAGCTCCCCAGTTGATCTATAGCGGCGCCAGTTCCTTCCTCGTGCCCGAAAAGCACTGCGATGTGATGGGCCCTGACCAGCACCCTGGGGATTTCGCCTTCGCCAACCCACCGACGCACATCGGCGGCTGAGCCGGACGGCTGATCACATCAGCGGAGGCCCCGGAAGGAGCCACCTTGCCGTATTGTCCGTCCGCCCAATGTATTGCGGGCAGTAGGCAGAAATGGAAGCGCCGATGAAGTAGCTGGATTGTCTCAGCGAGAGATCGGTGTCCTTCATGAGCTTCATCGCCAGCATGCTTGATTGATTGCTTTTGTCGAGTCCGGTGCACACCGTGTGGGCAGTCGCAATCGCAGTGCTGTGCTCAGGAAAGTTGATTCCCGCTTTGGCAAGGGCCGCAACGAAGGCATCATCGGTCGGATCTGCGGATGCCGGCGCAGCGGTAACGAGCGCGGCGGCGGACAACAAGACCGCGCAGAGTGTCGACCACTTCGCGGGGCCGACGTTCATTACATGATGTTAGCCGAAAACCGGGACGCCCAGCTGTGCCCGATGTCTTAGCTGATGCTGTTGATGGCGGCCGCGACCTTGGTCTGGAAGTCGGCCGGCAATGGGATGTATCCGAGCGGGGGAAGGCCTTGCTGTCCGTCGGTGATGGTCGACTGCATGAACGCCTTCACGGCCTTACCGACATCGGCATCGGGGTATTTGGAGCAGACGATTTCGTAGCTCGCCAGCAGGATCGGGTAGGCACCAGGCGTGGTGGTGGCGTAGACCTTCGAGAGGTCGAGCACCAGGTCGTTGCCCTGCCCTTTGATGGTGACATCCGAGATGGTCTTGCCGACCCAGTCGTTGCCGATGTGAACGACTCCGCCCGCAGTCTTGATTCCTGCCACATCGAGGTGCTGCTTCATTGCGTACGACCACTCGTTGTAAGTAATAGCGCCTTCAGTTTTCTTGACGGCTTCCGACGTGCCCTCGTTACCGGCAGCGGAAGTTCCCACGCCACCGTTGAATACTTTGCCTGCGCCTCTGGTCCAAGCACCGCCCGAGGCGGCCTGCAGGTACTGCTGGAAGTTGTCGCTGGTTCCGGATGCGTCGCTGCGGTAGATGACGTGGATGTCCTCATCGGGCAGGCTGCTGTTGCTGTTCAGCGCGGTGATGGCCGGGTCGTTCCACTTCGTGATGGCGCCGCTGAAGATCTTTGCGAGCGTGGGTGCGTCGAAAGTGAGAACGTCCGTCGACTTGACGTTGAAGGTGATCCCTATCGGGCCGAAGACGGCCGGCAGATTCCACGCGTCGGTCCCGCCGCAACGCTGCTTGGCGGCACCGTACTCATCACCCGCCAGGGGTGAATCCGAGCCGCCGAAATCGGTCTTGGCGGCAACGAACTCCTGGATGCCGGCTCCCGAGCCGTTGGGCGTGTAGGTGAGCTGCTTGCCTGAGCAGGATTCCTCGTAGCTCGTGATGAAGTGGTTCATCGCATTGGCTTGAGCGGTGGAACCGCTGCCCGCAAGGTCCTGCTTGCCCCCGCAGTCGATGTGTACGCCCTGGGCGTACTTCGGCGGCGTGTCAAGTTGCGTGCATCCCGCGAGTGCAAGACCGCTCGCGATGAGCAGGCTCGCGACGGCCCGCGATCCGTTGTGCTGCTTCATGTTTGCCTCCTCGAAAACAACCGGTTAGCCGCACATCGGCTGCCCATGTGCCGGGCCGGAGATGCCGCGTTGTGCACAACTCAGCGCCGCGCGTCGGTTCGCGCACGTCGGCGAGCATTGTTAGTCACCAATATCGAAATCGAATCAAGCCCGAGGCAAACAACAGGTGAAGCCATCGTCGGGGGTCGGCGGGTTTGCCACCCGCGTTGCCATTAACATCCGCGCGGGGTGCGGATTTCGGGCTGCTCAAGGGCGCTGATATGGCTCTGAATTGCGCTAATGCGGGTCGGCCTCACAGCATTCTCGCCGGCTGTTCTCAGAGAGCATCACAGTTTGCCGAATTCATCCGGGTGTTAGCGGCCGTTCAGGTGTCTGACTTAGCGTCTGCGGGGTTGACGCTGGTCAGTGTGGTTACGCACGCCGGCGAAACCGCGCTGCATTCCCGCCCGTGCAGCGTCGGGTAGGTGAGGTCGATGGCGACGACTGAGAGAGGTGACATGACCGACACGCTCGACAAATCACAGGCACCGAAGATCAACGGGAAGACGGTGCAGGAATACATCGACGAATTGCCGCAATGGAGTGACGGCACGGTATTGCAGTCAATGCCGATGACCGCCATGCAGTTCCGAATCTGGGCGCTGGCCTGCGCGGGCAAGTTCTTCGAGGGCATGGTCGTGTTCATGACCGGTGTTGCCCTGCCGCTGATCTCGATCCAATTCCACCTGAACGCGGCCGACAAGGGCATCGTGACCGCATCCTCCCTGGCGGGCATCCTGGTCGGTGCGACCGCCCTGGGCGGCCTGGCCGACAGCTACGGGCGCAAGAAGATGTTCATCGTAGAGATGATCATCTTTTCGGTATTTTTGGTCGGGCTAACGCTCGCCCCGAACTTCATCACGCTGGTCATCTGTCTGTTCGGCGCCGGAATCGCGTTGGGATGCGACTACCCGACCGCACACATGGTGATCTCGGAGAGCATCGCCACCTCGATGCGGGGCCGACTCGTGCTGAGCGCCTTCGCATTCCAGGCCGTCGGAGCGTTCTTCGGCACGGCGTTGGGCTTCGGCATCCTGTACGCGAACCCGAACATCGGCGCATGGCGGATGATGTACGCCGCGGCGATCGTGCCGGCGGTCCTGGTCGTCATCGGTCGCTTGTACGTCACGGAGAGCCCGCACTGGCTGGTGTCGAAGGGCCGAATTGAGCACGGCGAGAAGGCCACCTCGAGACTGCTCAAGCGCAACCCGCAGTACCCCAAGACCGTATCGCTCGGCCACCTGACCCATCACGCCAATGCGACCGAGGAGCACGGTTCTTACCTGGCGCTGTTCAAAAAGCGAAACCGTCGCGCGACGATCCTGGCGTCCGTTCCGTGGTTCCTGCAGGACCTGGGCGTCTACGGCATCGGTATCTTTACCCCGACCATTCTGGGCGCGGTCATCGGCAAGGAGTCGAAGTCGCACGGGCTGTCGGACACCATCCACAACGACATTCTGGGCGCCAAGGGCTCGGCCATGATGGACGTGCTGTTCGTCCTCGGGGTCGTCGTCGCCATCTTGTTGGTGGATCGGGTCGGACGCATCAAGCTGCAGATCTGGGGCTTCATCGGCTGCGCGATCGGGCTGCTGCTGTCCGGGTTTTCCATCCGTCCGGACGGCACCAACGTGATGTGGTTGCTGTTCCTCGGCTTCACGCTGTTCTATTTCATGGTCAACTTCGGACCGAACGCCATGACGTATCTGCTTGCCGGCGAGGTCTTCCCGACCGAGGTCCGGGGCAAGGGCGCCGGCTTCGCCGCGTCGTTCGCCAAGATCGGCGCCGTGTTGACCGCGTTCCTATTCCCGATCCTGCTCAAGACCATCGGCACTAGCGCGCTGCTCTGGGGTCTGGTCGTGTGCTTCCTGCTGGGAGCCATCGTGACCTACTTTTTCCGGATCGAGACCACTGGGGTGAACCTGGAAGACGTCGGCAAGGAAGACGTCAGCAAGGAACACGTCGGCACGCAAGAAGCGGCAGCGGCTGACTAATAGCCCAGCCCCCGCTACGGCAATCGGTTGCCGTAGCGGGGACACCGCCGCCGAGGCGGATACTCGTCAGTCATGACCGACTGCGGGGACGGCGTTCTGTCGGATGCCCAGATCGCGGCGATGTCGCCGGCGCAACGCAGGGACTTGATTCAGCGGCTGGAGCGTCCTCTCGAAGAAGTGTTCCCGCCGACACTCGCGAGACGCATGCGGCGCAACCGGTTGACCCTGATGGTGGGCGGCGCTATCGCGTTGATCCCGTGGATGGTCTACCTCGCATTCACACTGCCCACGAACTACGTTGCCCATAACTGGCCGGCGACGTGGATCGGCTTCGACTGCGTGCTCATCACGACCATGATCGCCACCGCGGTGCTGGGCTGGCTGCGCCGCGAGCTGGTCATACTTCCGGGATTCACCACGGGAGTTCTGCTGATCTGTGACGCCTGGTTCGACATCATGACCGCCGGGCCGGGTCAAGTTTGGATGTCGGTGCTGACCGCCGCCCTGATCAACCTGCCGCTCGCGGGGATCATGATCACCGGCGCCGTGCGGATCGTGCGGCTGACGGCGGCTCGGCTGTGGTTTCTCGACCCCGAGACGCCGGCGTGGCGCCTTCCGTTGGTGCCATAACGCCGTCGCGCGGTAACCTCATTCTCACAGCGTGATCAGCGCACGACTGAGGAAAGGCGCCATGACCGCAGAATATGAAGCCGACGAAGCCGAACCGACGACCCGCGATGCTCGCTTCATCAAGACCGCCGTGGAGATACTGGGCGAGACCGGGCGCACCGACTTCACCGTGCAAGAGGTGGTCGCCCGCTCCAAGACGTCATTGCGGGCCTTCTATCAACACTTCAGCAGCAAAGACGAATTGCTGATCGCGCTGTTGGAGCGGACCATGGCGCAGTCGGCGCAAGCCTGGCGCGCCGAAACCCTCGGGCTGGACAGCACCGCCGCGATCAAGCTGATCATCGATCGGATCAGTGCGGAGCCCGAGTCGAGCACCCAGGACAGCCTGAATCGGGCGATGAACCTCTACAACCAGCACTTGGCCGAAACCCGGCCCCGTGACTATGCGCGGGTGCTCGCGCCGTTGCACGAGCTGATTCGAGACGTCGTGCAACGCGGCATCACCGAGGGGGTTTTCCGGCCCAATCTTGACGTCGGCCCCGCCGCGGCGATCGTCATGCAGACCATTCTGGGCGCGCTGCGCCTGCATTGGCTGGGAGCCGAATTGACCGGTGCGCCAATCGATTCAGCTCATCTGTACGACTTCTGCATTCGTGCCCTGGGCGTAGACGACGGCGCGCAAGTGGCGCCGCCGACACTGAGCGAGTTGTTCAACCAGATCGGGATGCGGCCGGGCGATCACAATGGCGAGTTCGCGATGACGATGCCGGTCAGCCCTCAGGTGGTCAACACGTCCGGCGCCCTGCAAGGTGGACTGATCGCCACGCTCGTCGACGTCGCGGGCGGACAGTTCGGACTGGAGTATCTGCGCGAGGGCACCACGATGACGACGGCCGATCTGGTCATCCGCTACCTGCGGCCGATCCGTCAAGGCTCGGCGTTCGCGGTGCCGCGAATGCTGCGCAGCGGCCGGCGCGCGATGGTGATGCAGATCGACGTCTACGGCGACAGCGACGGCGACGAGGAGCTGCTCGCCACCGCGACGGTCAACTTCGCCGTCATCGACGGGGCGACGCCGAAGCTCCCCGATTGGCCGCGTGCCTGACCGGGCGTCAACCCGATTACAGCTTGTTCCACAAAAGTGGTAACGTCATTACCGCTACCGCAAACAAGACTTCTGCAAGGAGATCGCCATGCCGTCTCGCGAGCTTTCCTTCCCGGTGTTCGACGCCGACAACCACATGTACGAGCCGCAGGAAGCGCTGACCAAGTTCTTGCCCGAGAAGCGCAAGAACGTGATCGATTATGTGCAGGTTCGCGGTCGCACCAAGATCGTGGTGCGCGGCCACATCAGCGAATACATCCCCAACCCGACCTTCGAGAAGGTCGCTAAGCCCGGTGCCCAGGAGGACTACTTCCGCAACGGCGCGCAAGGCAAGACGTACCGCGAGATCCTCGGCGAGCCGATGAAGGCGATCCCGGCCTTCCGTGAGCCCGCACCGCGGCTGGAGGTCATGGACGAGCTCGGCATCGACTACGCGTTGATGTTCCCGACCCTGGCCAGCCTGGTCGAAGAGCGCATGAAGGACGACCCGGAGATGACCCACGACGTCATCCACGCGCTCAACGAGTGGATGTACGAGACCTGGACGTTCAACTACCAGGAGCGCATCTTCGCCACCCCGGTGATCACCCTGCCGATCGTCGAGCGGGCGCTTGAGGAACTCGAATGGGTCCTCGAGCGCGGCGCCCGCACGATTCTTGTCCGGCCGGCCCCGGTGCCCGGCTACCGCGGCAGCCGCTCGTTCGGTCTCGAGGAGTTCGATCCGTTCTGGCAGGCCTGCATCAAGGCCGAGATCCCGGTGTCGATGCACGCCTCGGACAGTGGTTACTCGGAGTTCGCGAACGTGTGGGAGCCCGGCGACGAGTTCCTTCCGTTCAAGCCGACCGCCTTCCGCAGCTTCGCGATGGGCCATCGGCCGATCTTGGACGCGATGGGTGCGCTGGTGTGCCACGGCGCGCTGTCGCGCAACCCGGAGCTACGGATCCTGTCCATCGAAAACGGTGCCGACTGGGTGCCGGACCTGTTCAAGGGCCTCAAGGGCGTCTACAAGAAGATGCCGCAGTCATTCAGCGAGGACCCGATCGAAGCGTTCAAGCGCTGCGTCTACATCACCCCGTTCTGGGAGGACCGGTTCACCGAGATCGTCAACATGGTCGGCACCGACCGGGTGATGTTCGGATCGGACTGGCCGCACCCCGAGGGCCTGAAGGACCCGATCACCTTTGTCGACGAACTGGCCGACTTCGGCGAGGAGGACGTCGCCAAGATCATGGGCGGCAACCTGATGAAGCTGATGAAGGTCGGCAAGCCGGTCTCCGCCTAATTCGCCGGTCACCGTAATAGGGTCGCCGACATGGAGCAGCGCACCCTCGAAGCGGTGATCTATCAACGTGACCCGCCGATTGCGCGGATCATTCTCAACCGCGTCGACAAGGCCAACACCAAAGACGCGACGCTGGTGCAGGAAGTCGACGAATGCCTGCACGAGGCCGACCGCGACCGCGAGATCAAAGTCGTGATCCTCAAGGCCAACGGCAACGGATTCTGCGGTGGCCACGTGGCGCGCTGGGGCCCGGACGAGAACCCGTATCCGGACTTCGGGGACACCTTCGAGGATCTCTACAAAGGCACCGCCGATCTGTTTTTGTGGCCGACGCTGTATCTGTGGGAATTCCCGAAGCCGACGATCTCGCAGATTCACGGCTACTGCATGGGCGGCGGCATCTATCTGGGCCTGCTGACCGACTTCTGCGTCGCGTCGGAGGACGCGTATTTTCAGATGCCGCTGGCGCAGAGCCTCGGCGAGCCCGGCGGGCACACGATGATCGAGCCCTGGCTGCTGATGAATTGGCATCGCACCATGGACTGGCTGCTGCTGGCGCCGACGCTGTCGGCGCAGGATGCTCTCGACTGGGGGCTGCTGAACAAGGTGGTTCCGCGCGACGATCTCGAAGCCACCGTCGAGGAGATGGCACGCAAGATCGCCCAGATCCCGTTGACCACGTTGATGGCGGTGAAGAACAACGTGAAACGCGCATACGAGTTGATGGGAATGCGGGTGCACCTTCAGGTCAGCCACATCTTGACCAACATGGTCGGCGCGGCGTCCGACGTTCAGGCGCGCCGAGCCGAGCTCATCCAATCAGGCTTGAAGCCAAGGGATTTCGTAGATCGCGACGAGGACACAGGCGACCGTCCTTAGCGCGACAGCCTGCCCCAGACACCGACGGTGGTGATGCCGACGACGAAGGTGGAATCGGCGAGAGCGATCTCAACGCAGCGGAGGTCGTCTTCGGTAGCGCCGATCGCTGCGAATCCAGCTCGAACGTTGGGCCAGGCGAGGCGCATCGCCTCGTAAGCAGGTTGACCGGGCCCCCCGGTCTGCGTAGCGGCGTCAACACCGAACGATTCGAGGCCCAGAGCAAGTACCAGGCCGGGCAGCTGCCGGCCGAAGAAACTGTTGACGGTGCCCGCGGCCGTCTGCCGGGCGAAGAGCGTCTGTAGGACTGCCGTTGCTCGGGCCGACTCTGCGGCACCGGCGAATTCGATGAGCCCGAAGTCGCCTTCCTCCACAACGAGCCAGCCGCCGGGTGCGAGGGAAGCTGTCATCTTTTTCAGTGCAGCAGCGGGGTCCGCGAGATGCATAAGGACGAAGCGACAGTGCACGAGGTCATAGGCCGCAGGCTTCAATTCTTGTTGCCTGATGTCATGTTGACGCACCTCGACATTGCTGGCGAGGTTGCCCAGGCGGTCGACGTTGATATCAGTGGCCAGCACCGATCCTGTCTGGCCTACCCGGGTGCCAAGCCAGCTAGCGATCGAACCTGCACCGGCCCCGACCTCCAGACAGCGCCATCCCGGGCCGACCCCGATGGCGTCGAGATGGCTGATAGTTGACGAATCACTGGCCTGTTGCAGATTGCGCAGCCGGGCGGTTTCGATTTCGACGTCCGTCTCGGCTGAATTCATCACATAGCTGTCATCTTCGGCGCTTCGCGCCCCGCGATTGACCGATGCTTCGGGATCAGACATTCCGGCTCCGTTCTGTCCACCGCACAAACGAGGCCGGCGATCGCCGACACCGATCGCAACATCATCGCAGCTGCCGGACGCTGGGCAATCAGTAGTGAACTACTCGACGAGCACCTACGTCAGCGGCTCATCTCACCCGCAATCTTTCGACCGGCGGCGTGCCGCGCGGCGACATAGCCGAACACCATCGTGTAGGCGATGCTCCCGCCCGCTCCCAGGTAGTTTCGGCCCATTACCGTCGCGGTGATATTGCCCGTCGCGTACAGCCCGTCGATCACCCGGTCGTTCTCATCGAGGACCTGCGCGTACTCGTTGGCGACCAGTCCCCCACACGTCCCGACATCGGCGGGAACAACCCTCGTGGCGTAATACGGTGCCTCTTCGAGTGGCCCGAGCGCGGCGTTGGTGCGGTATCCAGGATCACCCAGGCAATCGTTGTATGCCGACTGACCACGGCCGAAGTCCGGGTCGAGGCCCTTGGCCGCAAAACCATTGAAGCGCTTTACCGTCTGCTCCAGCGCGCCGGCCGGGACCTCCATTTGCCGCGCGAGATCGGCGATGGTGTCACCTCGCAGGACCGCGCCCCGCTCGATGAGTTCTTCGGGGAGGCTACGTTTCTTGAACGGGTTCGCTCCCGAGACATATCTGTGTATGTAGCCCTCGTCGAAGACCATCCAGCACGGCACCGCCTTATTGGCGTACATCGCCTTGCCCACCTCGACGTATGAGTTCGACTCGTTGCAGAACCGCCTGCCGGTGCCGTCCACGTAGATGGCCCCGGGCCGCTGCCGGCCGCTGCCAAGCGCTCTCGCAGCGTCACCTCCGTCAGCGATGAAAATCGATGGCAGCCACCAGGCTTCGTCCAGCAGATCGGTTTTCGCCCCGAGCCGCATCGCCGTCTGGAGCACCTCGCCCGTGTCGCCGGCGTTGGCGATCGACCACCGCCCATCATTCGGCTGGTCGCCGCCGTAGCGGCGGCGCATGTCCGCGTTACGGCTGAAGCCGCCCGCAGCCAACAGAACCCCTTTGCGCGCTTCGATATTCAGCGATGCGCCGTTGCGAGTAACGCGCGCGCCGA
>Ga0335073_10005315_pt1 | contig 18086 bp, 12 predicted proteins | sample Lox_Sample_22_FD_207093 | JGI IMG/M metagenome (GOLD analysis project Ga0335073, IMG submission 207093) | Soil microbial communities from Loxahatchee National Wildlife Refuge, Florida, United States - Lox_Sample_2.2 | ecosystem: Environmental > Terrestrial > Soil > Wetlands | place: USA...
ACCACCGTTGAACGCCTCTTGGATTACGTTCTGAATACGCCTCCCGAAGCGCATCGCAGCGCCGCCTGCGTCCAGCAGAGAATTGCGTTGATCGAGCGCAATCGCCGTTTCCGGGGGGAATCGCGTTGAACATCGCATGGGCGGCCAGCCTGCGCAGCGAGGTCGCCGGCAACATCCTGCCCTTCTGGGCTGGGGCCGAAGACCGCCAGCTCGGCGGCTTCTACGGCAAGATCGACTGCGATGGCAGGATTGACGCACAGGCGCCACGCGCTGCCGTCATTCAGGCACGCATCCTGTGGACCTTCTCAGCCGCGTCCCGTCTAATCGATCCGGCGTACCGCGAGATAAGTGATCGCGCCGCGGGTTACCTGCTCGATCAGTTTTGGGACACCGAGCACGGCGGCATTTACTGGATGTTGGACTACCTCGGCCGACCGCTTTCCGATCGCAAGCAGATTTACGCGCAAGCTTTCGCGATTTATGGCCTGGCGGAGCACTTCCGCGCCACCGGCAGCGCCCAAAGCCTGGAGCGGGCCCGCCAACTGTACCAACTCATCGAAGCCCACAGCTCCGATCCCGTCTACGGGGGCTATATCGAGGCTTGCGCCCGCGATTGGGGCGCCCTCGCGGACATGCGTCTCAGCGAGAAAGACCTCAACAGCCCGAAGTCAATGAACACCCACCTCCACATTCTGGAGGCGTACACCAATCTCCTCCGCGTCTGGCGCGACGGCGGCCTTCTCTCCCGCCAAAGGGAACTGCTGGAAGTCACCGTCGACCGCATCGTCGATCCGCGCACTGCTCACTTCAAGTTGTTCTTCGACATGCCATGGAATTCCCTGACCGATCACGTCTCCTACGGCCATGACATCGAGGGCAGCTGGCTGTTAGTCGAGGCGGCCGAAGCCGTCGGCGATCGCGCCCTGCTCGATCGCGTTCGCCAACTCGCCATCCGCATGGCCGGCGCCGTCGCCCGCGAAGCCGTCGATGCGGACGGCAGCATCTTTTATGAGGCCGATGCCACCGGGGCTCTCATCGATCCGAATAAGCATTGGTGGGCGCAGTCCGAAGCGGTGGTCGGTTTCTACAACGCCTACCAACTCACTGGCGAAAAGCGATTTTGCGATCTCTCGCGCCGCGCCTGGGAATTCATCGAGTCGAAGATGGTGGACCGTGCCCACGGCGAGTGGCATGCCAAGCTCAAACCCGGCGGCATTCCCTTCCGCGAGCACGAGGACTCCGACGCCTGCCTCGTGGGCCCGTGGAAATGCCCGTATCATAACAGCCGGGTATGTTACGAAATGATCGAACGCTTGAAAAACTAATATGCAATACGGCTACTTTGACGACCGCAATCGCGAGTATGTGATTACGCGCCCGGATACTCCCCTGCCATGGATCAATTATCTGGGCTGCCAGGAATATTTCGGTATCATTTCCAACACCGCGGGCGGCTACTCCTTCTACCGCGACGCCCGCCTGCGCCGCATCTCGCGCGGCCGCTACAACAACGTGCCGTTCGACTTCGGCGGGCGCTATGTCTATCTCCGCGACGATTCGAGCGGCGAATTCTGGTCGCCTTCCTGGCAGCCCACCCGCCACGATGCCGAAGAATACCGCTGCCGCCACGGCATGGGTTATACAATCATCGGCTCCAAGTATCGCGGCATCCGCGCCGCCACGCGCTACTTCGTGCCGCTCGATGAGAAACTCGAAATCTGGCAGTTCTCCGTCACCAACGAGCGTCTGACGCCGGCCGCCATTTCCGCCTTCGCCTGCGTGGAGTTCTGCCTCTGGGACGCGCAGGACGACGCCACCAATTTCCAGCGCAACTTCAGCATCGGCGAGGTCGAGATCGAAGACGGCGTCATCTACCACAAGACCGAATACCGCGAACGCCGCAATCACTTCGCCTGGTTTGCCTGCTCCGCGCCAACCGCCGGTTTTGAGACGCAGCGGGAGTCGTTTCTGGGCCCCTATCGCGGCTGGGACCAACCCGCCGCGGTCGAGCGCGGCCGGTTGTCGAACTCCGTGGCCCACGGCTGGGCGCCCGTCGGCGCGCATCACGTGAAGACGGTCCTCGCGCCCGGCGAGACCCGCGAAATCCTCTTCGTTCTCGGCTATCACGAAAATCCCGCGGCCGAAAAGTTCGATCCGCCCGAATCTCAGACCGTCAATAAAAAAACTGCCAAGCCGGTCATCGCCCGCCACCTTGACACGCTCGCCGCAGACGCTGCCTTTTTCCGCCTCCGCGAATATTGGGACGGCCTGCTCGGCATCCTGCAAGTGCACAGCCCCGATGTCCATACCAACCGCATGGTCAACGTGTGGAACGCCTACCAATGCATGGCCACCTTCAACATGTCGCGTTCCGCCTCGTTCTACGAATCGGGCATCGGCCGCGGCCTCGGCTTCCGCGATTCCAACCAGGACCTTTTGGGATTTGTCCACATGGTTCCCGGACGCGCCCGCGAGCGCATTCTCGACCTGGCCGCGACCCAGCTTCCCAGCGGCGGAGCTTATCACCAATACCAGCCCCTTACCAAGAAAGGTAATAACGATGTGGGCGGCAACTTCAATGACGATCCGCACTGGCTGATCCTCGGCGTGGCCGCCTATCTCAAGGAGACCGGCGACACCGCCATTCTCGATGAGCCGGTTCCCTACGACAATCAGCCCGGCTCCGAACAGCCGCTCTACGAGCACCTCCAACGCAGTTTCCGTTATACGCTCGACCGCCTCGGGCCGCACGGCCTTCCCCTTATCGGCCGCGCCGACTGGAACGATTGCCTCAACTTGAACTGCTTCTCCGATACCCCCGGCCAGTCCTTCCAGACCACGACCAATAAGGAAGGTAAAGTCGCCGAGTCGGTATTTATTGCCGGACTATTCGTGCTGGCGTCCAAAGAGCTCTCGGCTATGGCCAAACTTCGCGGCCTCACAACGGAAGCCGAAAGCTATCTCGCCGAGGGCCGCCGCATGGAACAGACAGTTCGGCAGCACGGCTGGGACGGCGATTGGTTCCTCCGCGCGTACGACGATTTCGGCGGCAAAATCGGCTCGAAGGAGTGCGCGGAAGGAAAGATCTTTATCGAGACTCAAGGTTTCTGCGTCCTCGCAGGCATCGGCCTTGCCGACGGCACGGCCCGCCGCGCCCTCGATTCTACGCGCCGGTACCTCGCCACACCCCACGGCATCATCCTCCAGCAACCGGCTTACTCGCGCTATTACCTCAACCTCGGCGAGATTTCTTCCTATCCGCCCGGATACAAGGAAAACGCCGGCATTTTCTGCCATAACAACCCGTGGGTGATGATTGCCGAAGCCATGGCCGGCAACGGCGACGGCGCGCACGACTATTACTCGCGCATCAACCCGTCGGCCCGCGAGCCTCTCGGCGATCTCCACCGCTGCGAGCCTTACGTATACGCGCAGATGATCGCCGGCCGCGACGCCCCCACGCACGGCGAAGCTAAGAATTCCTGGCTCACCGGAACGGCGGCGTGGAATTTCTACGCCATCACGCAATGGATTCTCGGAATCCGCCCCGAGCACGACGGACTCCGCATCGCCCCGGTGATTCCCGAGCGCTGGACCGCCTTCCAGGTGACCCGCCGTTTCCGTGGTGTGACGTATCGCATCGATGTGGAACGCCATGGTCCCGGCAACCAAGTCTCGCTCTCGGTAGACGGCCACCCGATTGCCGGCAACCTGATTCCGTTACCTGCCGGCGCAAAAACGGAAGTGTCCGTCAAAGCCACCCTCGGGGAATAAGCCGCGCTGTAGCCCGGCCGGATCAATGAGGCACCGCGACCGCGAGGAGCGGTGCCTCTTACTCCTTCACTTTGGTCAAATTCAGTTTCGCCTTCCCCGATTGGCCATCTGGCGTGGTGAATACCGCCTCGCCATCCAGATGGTCTCCGCTCAACGACAGGCTACATTTGTAAACCATCCCGTCATCCGGGTTCTTGACCTCGAAGGTAACTTGGTTCCCGTCGACCTTCCCTTGCAGCCCGGGCCACTGAGCGTTTTCGTCCGGCCCGCCTGATCCCGTTATCGTGGCGCCGTTCTGCTTCAGAATTACGTATGCCGAACCGTTGTCGCCATTGTCCGGCGCGAAGGTCCCGCTCCACTTCCCCGAAACGTCGGCGGCGGCGGCGGCGAACGCCAGCGCAAAGCAGAGAAACAGGCACAGCAGTGTGGTTTTCATGGAAGATGAGACGAGCAACACGCGAAAAAGTTCCGGCCTACTTCGCCGGCAGCGCCTGCGCCTTCTCTGCCGGTATGGCGACTTCGCGCGTCACTAGCCGGTCGTACCAGGTCAACTTCAGAATGATCGACGACACCGCGATCGCGCCCACGCAATACCAGATCGCGGGAATATTGGTCCGGATCACGATATAAATCGGCAGGGCAACCAGCGCTACCTGCCACACCATCCCCACCGCGATATTAAACATATCGCGCAGAAAATCCGGATTGGGCTCGAACCGGGGATCCTTCGCCAAAACCTTGGCCTTGATCGGTCCCCAGAAACCCCATGGCCGCACCCGCTGGTAGAAATCCATCAGGACTTCATCCTCCTCGGGCGCGGTGAGGTATGTGCCAAGCAGGCACCCAATCATCCCGACGATAAACACCAGGGCGAACCCGATCGATACGTCCAGATTCAACGAGTGCAGGTTCGCCCAGTTTTGCAGCGCCGGAATCTGGCTCAGAATTCCCGGAATCGCCAAAGACCCGGTAATGCCGGTGACCATGCCCCAGAAATAGCCGTATCCGTTGAATCGCCACCAGTACCACTTCAGGACGTTGGAGGCAGTGTAGCCGCCCCAAAGCCCCGATACGATCCAGATCACAACCGAATTGACAGACGCCACGAACCATCCGATCAGGACCCCAATCACCACCACCAGAAACGAGCTGAGATAGCTCAGCCGCACGTATGTCCGCGGAGCTGCGTTTGGATTGATATACCGCTTGTAGATGTCGTTGACGAAATATGGTGGCGCGGCGTTCACCGTGGCGGCGAAGTTCGACATATAGGCCGCGAGCAAACCGGCAATCAGGAATCCCAGCAGACCCGCCGGAACAAAACGCCCCAGAGCGTACGGCAGCACCAGTTCGAAATCCATTTTGGTGCCCATGCCCTTGATCTGATCGCTGAAAAATACAATCGCCAGGATCGTCAGCCCGGTTATCAGGAAATATCGTGGAAACGTCAGCACCACGTTCACCCAGCCGCTCATCATGGAAGCCTCGCGCGGATTCTTGGAAGAGAGCACGCGCTGCATGTCATAGTTGGGCGCCGGACCGGCGGCGCTGATCAGCACGCCCTTGAACAGCAGAGCCATCACGAAGAACCCGAACAGTCCGTAGCCATCCTGGGCAATCTTGGCATTCGCTGCCGGGATCAGGTTAGACCAATCCAGGTTCAGGTGCCAGCCGAAGAACAGATTGTCCCACCCCGCCGGAACGTACTTCGCCAGCGTCTGCGGTGCGATCTTCGTGATGGCGATAATCCCCACTGCGAACGAAGCGATGGAGAGAATACAGAACTGCAACACTTCGGTGATGACCACGCTGAACATCCCGCCCTTGATCACATAGATGGTAGTGATGGCGATGAGCGCCAGAGCATACTGATTCGGGCTCAGATTCCATGGCAGGAAAGTCGACGCGAACTTTCCGATGCCTTTGAACCCGTAACTGAAGAATCCGATAATTCCGAAAAAGGCGTAGATCACCACGATGATATGGGCCAAGTGCGCGCCGCGGCCCCGCCCGAACCGCGTCTGAATCCAATCGGCGCCCGTCATCGCATTCGACCGGCGCAGCCACGCCGACAGGAACACCATCAGGAAGACCTGATTGAACGTAGGCCACAGCCATGGAATCCACACGCTCTTCACGCCATAAACGAACGCCCAATAGACCAGCAGCATGGTCCCGCTGATGTCGAACATGCCGGACGCGTTCGAGATTCCCAGCACGTACCAGGGCATGGTGTTGCCGCCCAGAAAATAAGCTTGCATATCCTTGGAAGCGCGGTGAGAAACCCAGTAGCCGACCAGAACCGAAATTACTAGATAAGCCACTATGATCGTGATGTCGACTGCGTGTAAATTCATTTCGATCCTCGTCGCTGTGGAAGCGGTCGGCAAAATCGCCCGCCGCGGCTTAAGTCGCCGCTATTGTATCAGATGTCATACTCTGAATTGCGGTGCGGGCCGCGCGATGCGGACCATCCACAAAATGAACGCCGGCAGGCGGACAACTCGGTAATCTCTGCCATTTCCACATGGGAAAAAGCGCATCGTTTGTTTTCTCGGCGCTGCAAGAAACCAGGTCTCCGGACATTGCTGCCAGCGGGCTTGGTGACGGTGGTGGGGTGGTTCAATCTTGCCGAAAAACCTGGGAAGCCTTCCGCGATTCCGGTCCCTTGCCGGAATTTCCCGGAGACGTTGTCAGCGGGACCGGCACTACTGAACCAACGCTCAGGTGACAAGTAGAGTTTCGCGGCATCTCGAGCAGCCGAATTATGCCCAAACCTCAGAACCTGCTCTCCGCTCCGCCGCTCGACGGCCCTTTGCCGGTACCCATCGAACTATATTGGGCCGACACCGAATCCGCGGAAAGCGACAACGAACGCTCCGCCATCCCTCTGGGGCATTATTTGTGGGTCCTCCGGCGGCACGCCCGCAAGATCGCGGGACTCGTGCTCACAGCCGTAATCTGCGCCTACGTGGTGACCAGGCGCATCACACCGATTTACGAATCCACCGTCACGATTGCCATCGACCATCAGACCCCCAGCGGCGTGGTGGGCCAGGAAGCCACGCACGCGCTGGTCAACGATTCCGACCAGTATTTCCTCACGCAGGTGAAGTTGATCCAGTCGGACTCCGTCATCCGGCCGGTCGCGGAGCAGTTTCATCTCGCCGGCGCGAGCTTCGACGGGCAGCCTTCGGAATCTAAAGTCGTGCTGCCGGGTTTGACCGTCACGCGCGTGCCCGGCACCTATCTCTTGCTGGCCAGCTACCGCTCCCCCAATCCGCATCTCTCGGCGGATATCGCCAACGCCATCGCTAAATCGTACAGCGACTCCATCTACGAAATGCGGTATCACGCCACCGCCAATCTCTCCTCATTCATGGAAAGGCAACTGGAGGAACTCAAAGCCAAGACCGAGCGCTCCGCGGCGGCGCTAGCCAGGTTCGAACAGGACCTCAGCCTGATCGATCCGGAGCAGAAAACCAGCATCGTGTCGGCCCGCCTGCTCCAGTTGAACACGGACTATGGGACGGCAGAGGGAGATCGTGTGGCCAAGGAAGCTGTCTGGCGCTCGGTGCAATCGGGCACCCTGGAGTCGCTCCAGGTATCCGCGCAGGGCGCGGGACTTCAGGCACTCAGCGACCGCGTGGCCGGCGCCCGGCAGAAACTCGCCGATCTTGAAACCCACCTTGGGCCCAAACATCCCGATTGCGTGCGGGCGGAGCTCGAGATTTCGGCGCTGGAACAGGAGTTCGAGTCCGCGCGCCAGAACATCGCAAAGCGCGTCGAAGCCGAATACCGCCAGGCGCTCGCCCGTGAGCAGATGCTGCAAAAGGAATTCCAGGCGACCAAGGCTGAATTCGACCAGTTGAACTCGCGATCGTTCCAATACAGCGCGCTCAAACGGGAAGCTGACACCGATCGCTCACTCTATGACGAACTGGTGCGCAAGATCAAGGAGGCTGGCATCAACGCGGGCTTTCAAAACAACGCCATCAACATTTCCGATCCCGCCCGGCCGAATTTCACGCCAGTCTACCCCAGCACGGCCGCTAACCTGATCGAGGCATTCCTGGCTGCGCTGGCCGTGGGAATCGCCGGGGCCATCCTGAGCGACAAGTTCGATAACACCATCCGCGACCCGGAACAGGTGCGATCGTCGATGGGAACGGATGTCGTCGCTAGTTTGCCGCTGGTGCGCGGGTGGAAAGGCAAGCTGGTGGAGGCCGGCCCGAAAGCCGAGATTTCACCGGCACCGGACCCCGCGGCCGCGCACTTTGAGGAGGCGGTCCGGACCCTCCGCGCGGCGCTGATGCTGCGTGGCGAAAGCCCGCTCAAGAGCGTCATGGTCACCAGCGTGGCGCCATCCGAAGGCAAGACCACGGTGGCCGTCCAGCTTGCCATCGCACACGCCCGGCAGAACAACCAGACGCTGCTCATCGATTGCGACCTTCGCCGCCCCGGCGTGCACACCAAGTTCGGCATCAAGCCCGAGACCGGTCTCTCCGCCGCGCTGCGCAATGGCCTGGTTTGGCGCGACAAGCTGATCCGCATCGAGAGTATTCCGAACCTGACCATTCTGCCCGCGGGTCCGTCCACGCAGGGCTGCGATGCCCTGATCGGGGCGAGCCTGAAGAACATTCTGGCGGCCGCGGAAGCGGAGTACGATCTCGTCGTCATCGATTCGCCGCCGTTGTTCGGTCTTTCCGAGCCCCTGCAAATGGCCGCGGCCGCCGGCGGCGTTGTCGTCGTCACTGTGGCGGGCATTACCGACCGGCACGCCGCCAGCCAGGCTCTTGCCAGCTTGCGCCGGCTTCGCGTCAACCTGCTGGGACTGGTTCTCAACGAGGTCAGCCCGGCCACTACCGGCGGCTATTACGACGATCGCTACAGCCGCAGGTTTTACCGGTATTACCGGCGCGAGTCAAGAGCCCAGGGCGCCTAAATTCCATGTGCGGAATCTGCGGCTACTTCAGCTTCGACGGCTCCATCGGACCTGGTCAAACCGCTGCCATCGCCGGCGTTACGTCGCGCCTTGCACATCGCGGACCGGATGATGCCGGCGTTTTCAGCGACGCGAACGCCGCTCTCGGCCATCGCCGCCTGGCCATCCTCGATCTCTCACCCGGCGGCCACCAGCCTATGTCGAATGAAGACGCCACCGTCTGGGTCACGTTCAACGGCGAGATCTACAATTTCCGCGAGTTGCGGGCGGCTCTAGCCGCGGCTGGGCATAGTTTCCGCTCCCGTTCGGATACCGAAGTTCTGCTCCACGGCTATGAGGAATGGGGCATCGCGAAGCTGCTCGAGAAACTGCGGGGTATGTTCGCCTTCGCGCTGTACGATGCGTCGAAACTGCAACTCATCCTGGCGCGCGACCGCTTCGGAATCAAGCCGCTGTATTACGTCCGTGGGCCGGAAGATCGCTGGATCGCCTTCGCTTCGGAAACGAAGGCATTGGTGGATGGCGGGTTGGCATCCCCGGAAATCGATCGCGGCGCGCTGGCCGGGTTCCTGCTGTTCGGCTCCATCCCTGCCCCTCTCACCATTCGGCGCTTCGTCCGCTGTCTGCCGGCCGGCCAATACCTTGCTCTTGCCCGCGGAAGCGATTTCAACCCGCGCCCCTATTGGAACTTCGCGCAAGCCGTCGCGCTCGAGCGTTCTGCGCCGCCGGATTCCTTAGCCGGGAGCTTCCGCGAAGCCGTTTCCAGTCACTTGACCAGCGACGCGCCGTTGGGCGTCTTCCTGAGCGGCGGCATGGACTCGGCCGCTATCGCCGCCGTCGCCAGCCGGGTGAGCGCGAGCCGGCTCCAGACCATAACTCTGACCTTTCAGGAAGGTTCTTACAACGAAGCCGTGGATGCGCTCGCCGCGGCGCGGGCGTTTGAGACGCGCCACTACCAAATGCGGGTCACCGCGTCCGATTTCTTGAACGAAATGCCGGCATTCCTCGCGGCGATGGATCAGCCGACCAATGACGGCATCAACACCTATTTCGTTTCCAGGGCCGCTCGCCGTCTCGGCCTGAAGGTGGTGCTCTCCGGCCTCGGCGGGGATGAAGTTTTCTGGGGATACCGCTATTATTCGTGGCTCGAAGGCCGCGTACCGTGGCTGAAAATGCTGCTTGCGCTGCCCGGCCCGCTGCGCCGGACCGTGGCCGCGGCAGCCTCCCTATACGGCCGCGCAACGGGTCGCGAAAAGTGGCGGCGCATCGACTTCCTGGGCGCCAAACCCACCGCCGGCGGTCTGTATTTCATGGCGCGCGGATTTTTTCCGGCCACGCAGGTGGCTAGCTTGCTGGGAATGAGCCAGTGCGAGCTTTGGAGATTGCTCGAGGGGGTGCTCGCAACCGATGCGAACGCCGACGCCGATGGCTTCAACCAGCTCGAAATGAAGCGCTATCTCCACGATCAACTGCTGCGCGATGCCGACGTGTTCAGCATGGCCCATTCCATCGAAACGCGCATTCCATTCCTCGATCACGAACTGGTCTGCCGGGCGGCTGCTCTGCCGGCGGCGGCGAAGCGCGCCAACGGCGTGAACAAGCCCGCGTTGCTCGCCGCCATACCCCATCCGGTCGTTTCCGCGGCCGCCCATCGCAAAAAGATGGGGTTCACGTTTCCTATCGGAAAGTGGCTGGAGGCCAATCTCGACCCATTGCGCGAAATGACCGGACTGCCCGACGCGGTGGACGCGGGCGAAGCGAGCCGGGTGTTCCGCGCTTTCGGCGCCGGCCGCCTCCACTGGTCGCGCGCCTGGGCCATGCTGGTATTGGGCGCGGCGGTGCGTCAATGACGGCCGCAACTCGCCCGCAACCCGCCCCCGAACCCCACATCTCTACTGAGCCGCAAGGGAACCATGATTTGGTTCCCGGCGAAACCTCGCTCGCCGCCAAGGCCCGCTCGGGCATCCTTTGGGTGACCGCGCTGAACGTATTCCGCGACTTTCTGCAATTCGGCACGATGCTCGTCCTGGTGCGCCTGCTCGCCCCGAAAGCCTATGGCGAATTCAGCCTTATCAGCTCAGTGATGGTTTTTTTCACGGTGTTCTCGTTCCGCAGTTTTCTGGAGCATACACTCCAGCTTCGGCCGGAAGAACCCGTGGATTATCAGAGCCACTTCACCGCCGGCGCATTCCTGCAAATCGCCATGTGCGCTCTGGTAAATGTCGCCGCATACGTTCTGCGTCACTTTGCGAAATACGCCGGCATCGCTCCCGTGCTGCACGCCACATCGATTTTCTTTCTGCTCGACTGGGCCGGCGAATTCCGCGTCAAAATGCTGGAGCGCGCGCTCGATTGGAAACGCTTGCGCAGCTTGCAAGCCATCGGACTCGCCGCCAGTTCGTCGCTGGCCATCGTGCTGGCCAAGCTCGGATTGGGCGTCTACGCGCTGGTTCTGCCTGGAATGCTGGCGACGCTGCCGTTCATATGGGACCTGTTCTTTCGCTACGGCTGGCGGCCCGACTGGACGTGGAGCGCGGCGCATTACCGGGCCGCCTGGACGTACGGGTGGACGCGCATCATGGCGGGAGTGCTCACTACCGCGCGCCCATTGATCGAGGGGGCCGCGATTGTGCAGGTCACGGGCTTCACCCAACTCGGATTCATGAGCCGGGCGGTCGGCCTTGCCGCGCTGTGCTGCCAGAAACTGCCTGGGGTGCTCACGATGACGCTTTACCCCCTTCTCACACGCATGGCGCGAAAATCGGAAGCGTTCGAACGCGCCAACGGCTTGGTGTTGCGGCTGGTGGGCTGGATGGCGATTCCCGGCGCGATTCTCTTTTCCCGGATTGCGCACCCGCTGGTGCGTCTGATCTACGGCTCAAAATGGGATGCCGCCATTCCGCTGCTTCCGTATGCGCTGGCCGGGGGAACGGCAGGCGCCCTCTATCAAGCCTCGACCATGCTGATGCTGGCCGACGTGCAGCACCGCGGATGCGCCGCGGCGGAATTTTTGACGCTGGTGGGTCTGACGGTGTGCCTGGTCGCAGCCCTGCCGCACGGCATTTCGGCGTATCTCGGCTCCGCCGCGGTGGTGCAGGCGCTTGTGCTCGCATGGATGCTTTGGTCTCTGGTGCGCGCGGGCGCGTTATCGCCGAGCGCCATCGTCCGCGGTGTGTTCGCGCCGGCCGCGGCGAGCGCCGCGGCGTGGCTCGCCTGCGCGGCCGCGCCGGAATCCAACTCCGCGCTCGCTATCGGCGGCATCAGCCTGCTGTTCGTCGCCAGTTACGGGCTTGGGATGCGAATGCTGTGCCCGCGCGAGTTTCGCGAGTTCGTACACTATCTCCCTTTGCCCGCAAGGAGCCGTTGAATGGTGGCATCGCTCATGAAACGCCTCTGTCCCGCGCAGCTCAAGCAGAAAATCAAGCTGGCTTGCGGGGTGCCCGATACCGGCGCCTGCCTCGCCGCCATGCGGCGGCGAGGCTTTAGCCCTCGAATCGCCGTCGATATCGGCGCTTATACCGGTGAGTGGACCCTTTCCTTGCGCCAGTTATTCCCCACGGCGCGCGTGTTGATGATCGAACCGCAAGCCGCGCGCTGCACACGCCTGAAAACGCTGACACGGGTTCACAGCGGCCTGGAATTCGCCCCCGTGCTGCTCGGCTCGCGGACCGCGAAGGCCGTGACGTTTTTCGAATCCGAAACCGCCAGTTCGGTGCTGCGGGATCCCGGCAACGGCGGCGCGCGGGCGGTCGAAAGGGAGATGACCACTCTCGACGCCGTCACTCGCGGCACGCATTTCGAACGCGCCGATTTTCTCAAGCTCGACGTCCAGGGTTACGAGCTCGAAGTCCTCAACGGCGCGGAGCACGTTCTGGCGTCGGCCGAGGCCGTGATGATGGAGGTCAACCTGATCGCCATATACGAGGGCGCGCCGCTCGCTGGCGAAGTCGTGGCGTTCATGGCCGCGCGCGGGTTCTGCGTCTACGATGTCTGCACGTTTTTCCGCCGTCCGCTCGACAACGCACTCTGGCAAATGGACGTGATTTTCGTCCGTGCGGCTTCTCCCCTGAGGGCATCGACGCGATGGGATTGAAGAGGCGCATCTGCGTCATCACTGCCGGCCACCTCGCGACCTGTCCCCGAATGGTGAAGGCGGCCGGCGCCCTCGCCGAGGCCGGGCACGACGTGCGCGTGATCTCCGCGCAGTTCCTCGAGTGGGCCGCGGAGGCGGACCGGCCGCTGGCGCCGGTACGATGGAGTGCGGTCGACTACCGCCTCCGCGTCGCGCCCGCGAAATATTGGCGTGTCGCGGCGGAATTCCATGCGGCGCGGCGTTGGATCAAGCTGATTGGCCCGCGCTGCGCCTCGCTCGGCGCGCTGGCCGCCGCAAACGGCCGCGCGGCGCACGATCTGCTGAAACGCGCGCTTCGCGAACCGGCCGATCTTTTCTACGGCGGAACGCGCGGCGGCCTCGCCATCGCCGCGCTGGCCGCGCGGCGCGCCGGCGTGCCTTTCGGAGTCGACCTCGAGGATTTTCACGAAGGCGAGTCCCCAGGCCCATCAGGCGAGCTCATTCGCCAGCTGCAGCGCCGGGTGCTGCCGCGCGCGGCTTTCGTCACCGCCGGGAGTTGCGCGATCGCCTCCCGCTATGAGGCCGATTACGCCGTTCGTGTGCTGCCTATCCACAACACGTTTCCGCTGCCCGCGCAGGCGCCCGACCCCGAACCGCCGGGCAATGGCGCGCTTCGCCTCTACTGGTTCGGCCAGACCATAGGCGCGGACCGCGGCCTCGACGACGTAGTCCGCGCGATCGAAGCGGCCGGCATCCGCGCCGAACTGCATCTGCGAGGCGCCGGCGTATTCACCCATCGCCGGATTCCGATCCACATTCATCCACCCGCGCCTCCGGAGCAAATGATCGATCTCTGCCGGCCCTACGATGTAGGCCTGTCGCCCGAGGCGGGACGACCAATCAATCGCGAGTTGTGCCTGAGCAACAAAGCCCTCACGTATATTCTCGGCGGCCTCGCCGTCGTCCTAACCGATACCGCCGGGCAGCGGCAGTTCGGCTGCGAACTCGGCGAAGGCGCGCTCCGCTATCGGCCCGGCGATGTGCCCTCGCTCGCTGCCGGCCTGAAGCGATGGGCGCAGGATCGCGCCGCTCTTCGCCGGGCCCGGGAAGCCGCCTGGAACGCCGCCCGCAATCGCTGGCATTGGGAGCACCGCCGCGAAAAGGGAGCCCTCGTCGCCGCCGTGGAAGGAGCCTTCCGATGAGCCGGTCGCTTCACATCGCCATCACCGCCGACCCCTACGTCCCGGTCCCGCCGCGGCTCTACGGCGGCATAGAACGGGTGCTCGATTTTCTGGTGCGCGGCCTCGCCGAGCGCGGCCATCGCGTCACGCTGTTCGCCCACCCCGAAAGCACCGTTCCTGCCGCCCTGGTCCCCTACGGTTCGCCCCCCCACTTCCACAAGTGCGACCGCGCCCGCGAACTCTGGCAGGTGGGCGCCAAACTCTGGGCCCGACGTCACCAATTCGATCTCGTCCACAGCTTCGGACGGCTCGCCGCGCTCGCTCCCGTGCTGGCCGTTCGCGGACTCCCCAAGATCCAAAGCTACCAGCGGGACGGCCTGCCGTGGAAGAGCATCCGCGCCGCGCACCGCCTGGCGAGTGCGTCAATTCGATTTACTGCTTGCTCTTCCAATGTTTATCGCAATATCCCCGCGCGCGACGGAGCGTTCGGTACCTGGCGGACCGTGTTCAACGGCGTCGATCTCGCCAAGTATACCTGCCGGCGGGAAATCGCGCCCGATGCGCCGCTGGCTTTCCTGGGACGGCTGGAGCCCATCAAAGGCGCCCACAACGCCATCGCCATCGCCAAAGCGGCGGGCCGGAAGCTGGTAATCGCCGGCAATCGTGTGCCGGCATTCGATGACTACTTCCAATATCAGATCGCGCGGCACCTGGACGGCGATCGTGCGCGGTATCTCGGCCCAGTGGATGACGCCGCCAAGAGTGAACTGCTCTCCCGTTCCGCCGCCCTGCTGATGCCCATCGAGTGGGAAGAGCCCTTCGGCATCGTGATGGCGGAGGCGATGGCATGTGGGACACCGGTAGTGGGGTTTGCGCGCGGCAGCGTGGGAGAAGTCGTGCGCAACGGCGTCAATGGCTACGCTTGCCGTGGAATCGCCGACGCCATATGGGCCGTCGATCATCTCAGTGCCATCGATCGCAACGCTGTCCGCCGCGACTGCGAGCGGCGGTTCTCCGCCGGCGTGGTGGTGGACCAGTACGAACGTCTCTATCGCGAAGTCTGCGGCGAAGGCGGAGCCAGGTGAAAAACGTCCTCATCGTCTCTCCGCATTTTCCGCCCGTCGATCTGCCGGACATGCATCGCGTGCGCCTCAGCCTGCCGTACTTCCGCGAGTTCGGCTGGCAGCCGACGGTGCTCACGGTCGCTCCGCGGTTCGTCGAAGGTGCCCGCGAGCCGCTTTACCGCCAGCCCGATAGTCCGGTCGTGCGTACTGCCGCGCTTCCGGCCCGCTGGACGCGCCTCGCCGGGCTCGGCAATCTGGGCCTGCGGGCGTTTCCATTCCTGTACTCGGCTGCCCGGCGGATGTTGGCCCGCGGCGCGTTCGATCTGGTCTACTTCTCAACTACCGTTTTCACCGCCGTACCGCTCGGGCGGCTGTGGAAGCAGCGCTTCGGCATTCCGTTCGTGGTCGATATGCAAGACCCGTGGGTGAACGACTACTACGATCGCCGGAGCGAAGCGCGGCGTCCGCCGAAATATAAGATCGCGAGCCGCCTGCACCGAATGCTGGAACCTTGGAGCATGCCGGCGGCCGATGGACTGATCTCGGTGTCGCGCGGTTACATCGACGCGCTTGCCTCGCGTTATCCGGCGCTCGACGGCAAGCCGGGCATGGTGCTGCCGTTCGGCGCCGCCTCGGAAGATTTCGAGCGCTTGCGCCCGGCAGGGCCCAATCGCTTTTTCGATCCGGGAGGCGGCGCCATTCATGTCGTCTATGCCGGGCGCGGCGGCGAAGATATGTGGCCTGCCCTGCGCTTGGTGTTTGCAGCGCTCGCGACCGGGCTGCGCGAATTGCCCGGCGTGTTCCGCCGCCTTCGCCTGCACTTCATCGGAACGGATTACGCTCCGGCGGCCCATGCGCGTAAGTCGATCGAGCCGCTGGCCGAATCGATGGGCGTGGCAGCTCAGGTGCATGAATATCCAGGGCGCGTCCCGTACTTCGAGGCTCTCCAGACCCTCCGCGATGCCCACATGTTGCTGTTGCCCGGGTCGGACGACCCACAATACACACCCTCAAAGCTTTGTCCCTATATATGGGCTCGCAAACCGCTCCTTGCGGTTCTTCACCCCTCTAGCGGCGCGTACCAAGTCGCCATGTCGGCAAATGCGGGGAAGGTCGTCACGCTGGACGGCGGCGGCGCGCTCTATCCCGCGTGGCGCGAGATTTTGAACGATCTCTCCCGCCCGCCCCAAACCGACTGGCGCGTGTTCGAGAGATTCTCAGCCCGTGAAATGACCCGCTGTCAGTGCGAATTCTTCGACCGCGTGCTCGCCTCGCGTTTTGTAAACCCATGACCAAGGTTCTGGTGGTGTTCAACACGGTCTGCCTGTACGGCATGGAACGTAGCGTTATCGAAACCTTCGAGGTGTTGCGCCCGGAAGTGGAACCGCTATTTCTCCTGAATCGCGCCAATCTCCGCCACCGGACGCCCCTTCTCGCCGCAATGAAGCGCTCCGGCATGGCGTTCCGCTTCTTCAGCGACCGGCGCGACTGGCCGCGCTTCGGACGGCCTCGCTCTCTGTCGCAGGCGTGGGCGATTCTCGCCGCCCTCGTTCAAGGAAATTTCGATGTGTGGCGCGCCGCCCGGCAAGCCGACGCGCTCTACCTCCCCATCGTGACCTCGGCCTACATTTCCGTGTTGGCGGCGCTGTGGTTTCGTCTGCACGGTCGCAAAGTGATCTACTTTTTTCACGATCTGCCGCCGGCGCGGTCCACGAAACTGTGCCCCGCCGTGGCGCTTTCCACCAATCTCGTGCACTGCGCGCAGCGGAGCCTCGCGCTCGCCGCCGCCGGCAATCCGTTCGTGCTCCGCCGACCGAATTGCGTGATTCCGCCGGCCGTCCGCCTGCGCCGGTCCGGCACCAGTGCCCCACCTTCCGGCATGGCGCGGCAGAACATTCTCTTCATCGGACAAGTTACCCCGCATAAAGGCGTCGATTTGTTGATCGATGCCTTCGACGGCCTCGCCGCGCGGCATCAGAGCCTCCACCTGGTGATTGCCGGCGGCGTCTACGACGAAAATCGCGCCTGGTTCGACGCGGTTTTGGACGCTGCTGCCCAAAAGGATCGTATTCACTTCGCGGGCTATTGCGAGGGCGTCCATGAGTTCCTCGACGCGGCCTATGTTCTGGCGGCGCCGACCCTTCCTTCACGCGTTCAGGAGTCGTTCGGCAGGGTCGCCGCCGAAGCCATGGCGGCCGGCGTGCCAACCGTGTGCTTCAAGAGCGGCGCGCTGGAGGAACTGGTGGTTCACGGCGTTACCGGACTGGTTTGCGCCGAAGAAAGCGCCAAATGCCTCGCCGCCAGCCTGGAGGAATTCCTCAACCGCCCCGATTTCCGCGACTCCTGCGGCCGGAATGCCCGCCGCCGCTACGACGAGCGCTATTCCGAAGACCGGGTGCGCCGGGGCTGGATGCGTCTTCTCGCGGCGGGCGTTTCCACCTGAGTGTGCCATGTGGGCTTTCGTGCTTACGCACCCCATCCAGTACTACACGCCGGTCGTGCAACACATCGCGCGCCTCACGGGCGATTGCGAAGTCCTGTACTGCTCCGGTGAGTTGGAATCGTCGCATGCGGAAGCCGGTTTTGGAGTGTCCTATCGGTGGGACCTTCCACTGCTCGAGGGCTATCCTCATCGATTTCTGAAAAACTGCGCGAAGAAACCTTCCACCACGTCGTTCGGCGGCCTCGATAACCCTGAGTTGGACAGCATCGTCGCCAGCCACGCCTATGACGCCATCGTCGTCAACGGCTGGCATTTCAAAAGTGCCTGGCGCGCCATGGTGTCGTGCTGGCGGCATGACGTTCCGGTGCTGATCCGGAGCGACTCGCATCTCCGGAGCCCGGGAACATTCCGGAAGTGGACTAAGTGGCCCTTCTATCGGACCTTCATTCCGCGCCTCGATGGCTGTCTTGCCGCGGGACTCTGGTCGCGCGATTATTTCGAGAACTATGGCGCCTCGCGTAACCATATTTTCACCGTTCCACCATGCGTGGACAATAGCCGTTTCGAGTGTGAAATGCGCCTCTTGTACCCAAACCGCGAGCAAATT
>Ga0335073_10005316_pt1 | contig 18085 bp, 14 predicted proteins | sample Lox_Sample_22_FD_207093 | JGI IMG/M metagenome (GOLD analysis project Ga0335073, IMG submission 207093) | Soil microbial communities from Loxahatchee National Wildlife Refuge, Florida, United States - Lox_Sample_2.2 | ecosystem: Environmental > Terrestrial > Soil > Wetlands | place: USA...
GATCATTCTCCCTTCCAACTTCATGACCAGCCTTTCCGGCTCCTCTTGAATCGTTATTCGGAACGTAAGAGCTCTCCAACTCGTGCGATACATCACAAGTGGGCACGCGCACTGCCATACGTGTGTAGAATCACGTCGCCTCTCGTAAATGGAAGAAAGCAAGGTACTTCCGAACGGTCCGCGCAACCGATTGATCCGGTTGCACCTGCTCCTCACGACGCTTTGACGAGACGATATTTCGTCAAGCTGACTAAATGTAGTCGGACCTCTGGATTCCCAGTTTTTTCAGCTTGGAATTTAACGTGGTCCGTTTTAGGCCTAGCCGCTTCGCCGCTCCATTCGCGCCGCTAATCATTCCTTTCGCTTCGCGCAACACCCGCAGAATGTGCTCGCGCTCTAGATTCTGCAGATTGCTGCCCGTAGCCACACTCGCTCGGCTCGCCGGCTCTCCCGCAACCTGGAGCTCCTTTAGCGGAGCCCGCAACGTTGGTCCTGGACTCAAAATCACCGCCCGTTCAATAAAATTCTCCAACTCCCGGACATTCCCCGGCCACGGCCACCGAATCAGCGCTTCCATCATTTCGGGGGGAATTGTTTCAATGTGCCGATTCATCCGCCGCGCGTGCTGGCTCACAAAGTATTTCACCAGCATCGGAATGTCCTCTAATCGCTCCCGCAACGGCGGAATTTCCACGGGAAACACCTTCAGCCGGTAATACAGGTCCGACCGGAACTGCCGCTCTTCCACCATTTTGGCCAAGTCGCGGTTCGTCGCCGCCACCAGACGCACATTCACCGGTATCGTTCGCGTTCCTCCTAGCCGCTCGAACTCCTTTTCCTGCAGCGCCCGCAGGATCTTCGGCTGCAATTCCAGCGGCAAATCACCGATCTCGTCGAGAAACAGGGTTCCGCGATGCGCCAATTCGAGCCGGCCCACCTTCTGCGCAATCGCCCCGGTAAATGCGCCCTTCTCATGCCCGAACAACTCGCTTTCCAACAGCCCTGCTGGAATCGCCGAACAGTTCAACCTCACGAACGGATATTCTTTCCGCGCACTCAGGTTGTGGATCGCTCGCGCGATCAATTCCTTCCCCGTTCCTGTTTCGCCGAGAATTAGCACGGTCGCATCGGTCGGCGCTACGGTCTCCACTTGTCTCAAAACCCGCTTCAGCCCGGGCGTGTTTCCGATGATCTCTTCGAATTGATGCGTTGTCGTCAACTCTTCTTCGAGATATCGCCGCTCCTCTTCGCTCCGCCGCAGCGCTTCTTCATACCGCTTCCTCTCAGACAGGTCGCGCACCACTACGAAAACTATTTTTTCGCCTTGTCTCTCCACCGGCCCAAGCAAAATATCCACTGGAAATTCCTGGCCATCCTTCCGCCGGCCATACAGTTGCAGCCCCACCCCCATCGGTCGCATCCGTCCCTCAATGGCGAACCCTTCGCGATGCTTCATGTGTGCCGGGTGAAAGCGCTCCGGAACCAGCACTTCCACCGGCTGCCCCAGCAACTCCTCACGCCTGTAGCCAAATAGCGCCTCCACGCGCGCGTTCGCCTCTTGGATTCGGCCCTCCGCATCGCATACCAGCACCGCGTCCGGCGACAAATCAAATAGCATTCGCGCGTGCTCTTCACTCCGTCGCAGCGCTTCTTTCGCATCCCGCCGCGCCGTCTCGTCGCGCGTGATTTTCACAAATCCCAACAATGCGCCCCTACGTTCCCGGACCGGCGTTATCGTCACATGCGCCCAGAATTGCGAGCCATCCTTGCGCAGCCTCCACCCTTCATCCTCGCTCCGGCCCGTTTCCACCGCGGCCTGCAGTTCCCTCTCGGGTTTTTTATTCGCCAGATCTTCCGCCACATAGAAACAGGAGAAGTGCCGGCCGATAATTTCCTTGGCCTGATAGCCTTTCATCCGCTCGGCCGCTGCATTCCACGTTCTGATTCGTCCCTCGGGGTCGAGTTGGAATATTGCGTAGCCCCTGACACTTTCCACGAACAGCCGAAACTTCTCTTCGCTTCGTTCCAGCGCCGCTTCCGCCCGTTTGCGTTCCGAAATATCGCGAATCGCGCACAATACCACCGGCCCATTCCCTGTCTCGATTGGGCTCAGCATGATGTCCACGGGAAACTCCTTGCCGTCCGCACGTCTCCCGAACAGCTCCAGCCCCGCTCCCATCAGCCGGATCTTCGACTCGAGGTTGTAGACTTCCCGGTGTTTCGGGTGTCCCTCCCGAAACCGTTCCGGAATCAACTTCTCCACGCTCTGTCCCAATATGTCTCGGCGCGCGTACCCGAATATCTGCTCCGCCTGCAAATTCGCGTGCACAATAATTCCCGCGCGGTCCACCACCACAATCGCGTCGGGCGACAATTCAAATAATTTTTCGAACAGACCGATCGAATCGGGACGAAGGGCTTCGCTCATGATCGTCTCGCAAGTCGCCATCGCTCTTATGGCCACTCGCCTATGGAATACGCCAGTGTTTGCAGATTATATGGCATTTCCGCCGCAACCAGGCCTCTCTGCTTTTTTTGCAAAAGCGATCTCAACCGTTCTCGCTCGGCCGTTTGCCATCCGCGGCCCGCACCTTCCGCACGTCGCGCACCGTAACTCACTGCAGCCGGTGCGGTCTCCAGGCTTTCACCCAGCCAGGCGCTTCTTCCCTCGCCCTGAAAAAACCAATTTGCCCTTCCCGCATCCTTTCAGCTATGGTGTCGCATCGTTTCAGTAGCACAGGCTTGCCCTGAGTTTCGAAGGGCACTCTTGTTTACCCGCGATAGCGGGCCTGTGCCCAGTCACGGAGGCCTCGATGAAGCCAAGCCGTCTCCTTCTTCTCCTCGCTCTTTTCTTTTCCGCCGCCCTTTATGCGGACTCTCCCGGCGGCTCTCACAATGTCTCTACCTTTTCCATAGTCGCTCGCGACGCCGCCACCGGCCAGATGGGTATCGCCGTCGCCTCGCGCTACTTCTCGGTCGGCTCGGTCGTTCCGTGGGCCATGGCCGACGTCGGCGCCGTCGCCACCCAAGCTAACGTCAACGTTGGCTACGGCCCCAAAGCCATCGACCTCCTCCGCCAAGGCCTTTCCGCCGACGAAGTCTCCAAACGACTCCTCGACGAAGACACCTTCCCCGGCAAAGATGGCCGCCAGTTCGCTATCGTCGACGCCAAAGGTAACGTCGTCACTTACACCGGCCCCAACGCACCCAACTGGGCTGGCGGCCAGAAAGGCGCGAACTGGGCCGCGCAAGGCAACATCCTGGTCGGCCCGCAAGTCCCCGAAGCCATGGGGAAAGCCTTCGAATCCACCACCGGTGAACTCGCCGAAAAAATGTTCGCCGCACTAAAAGCCGGCGACGCCGCAGGCGGCGACAAACGCGGTCGCCAATCCGCCTCCATGCTCATCGTCTGCAAGGAATGCGGCCGCAATACCAACAACGACCGTTACCTCTACATCAATGTCGACGACAGCCCCGATCCCTTCACCGAACTTCGCCGCCTCCTCGATCTCGCTCTGGCCTACAACTATGGCGACCACGCCTCCAAACTTCTCCAGCAGAAAAAAATCCCCGAAGCTCGTCAAAGCGCGCAAACCGCCGTCAAATACGCCCCCAACAGCCCCGACGCCCACATGAGCCTCGGCCTGCTCAACTATCTCGCCGGCGACAAATCCGCCGCCCTCACCGAACTGCAAACTTCCCAGCGCCTCGACCCCAACTTCCGCAAACAGTTCGACGCCCTTATGGGCTTCTCCAAAAACTTCGCCGTCATCCAGGACGACAAAGACTTCATGCAAAAACTCTTCCCCTCCCCTCAATAGCTGCGGCGAGAGCCATGGGCGCGTGCATCTTTTAGACTCGCGCCGCAATTCATCTGGCGGGAAGGCACGACTTTAGTCGTGCCGCAAGCGTACCAATCGCATTCGGCTTTAGCCGCTGAGGTAAGAATGGCAGTTGCGGCGCAGTCTACTTTTTGCAGCCGCTGAATACACTTCTCGCTGACGCATTTTTGGCTTGCCCCCCTTTCCGTATCCACTGCGTCCCCATCACCTGACTTCCACTCTTTCCGCAGTGTAGAATCTCGTTGCCACTCTGGAGTGTGGCGCACCCATGCCTGATCCAGGCCATTTCGTAGCCGTCATCGGTGGCGCCGTTTCCGGTTCCGTAGCCGCGGAAATTCTCGCTGATGCCGGCATTCGCGTCGCCGTCTTCGAACAGAACCAGCGCCCCTACGGCAAAATCGAAGACGGCCTCCCGCGCTGGCACGTCGAACAACGCAAACAGGAATACGCCCGCATCGACGCGCGCATGAAAAAGCCCAACGTCCATTTCGTTCCGTCCGCCAAACTCGGCCGCGATTTCGACCTCGCCCAACTCTTCCAGTGGGGCTTCTCCGCCGTCATTCTCGCCAACGGCGCCTGGCGCGATCGCGAACTCGGCATCCCCGAAGCCGAACCTTACGTCGGCAAAGGCCTCGTGTACCAAAATCCCTTCATCTACTGGTACAACCACAAAAACGAAAAGTCCTACACCGGCCCGCGCTACGAAACTCCGGACGACGCCCTCGTCGTCGGTGGCGGCCTCGCCTCCATCGACGTCGTCAAAGTCCTGCAACTCGAAAATTACGAACGCGCCCTCCAAGCGCGCGGCATCCACGTCACCATGCATGACCTCGAGAAAGGCATTCCCGAGTTCTGCCGCAAAAACGGCATCAAACCCGAAGACCTCGGCGTGAAAGGCTGCCTCTTAATCTATCGCCGCCGCGAACAGGACATGCCTCTCGCGCAGCCGCCCGATAACGCCACTCCCGAACAAATCGCCAAAACCGAGCAAGTCCGCCAAAAAATGTTGCGCCTCGCGCAAGGCAAATATCTTTTCCGCGTGCAAGACCGCCGCCTCACCACCGGCATCATCGTCGAAAATGGCCGCCTCGTCGGCCTCCAAGTCGTCGAAACCAAAATCGAAGGCCGCAAAGCCACGCCCATCCCCGGCTCCGAACACGAACTCCGCGCCCCGCTTGTCATCTCTTCGATCGGCTCCGTGCCCGAAAAACTTTCCTGCCTCAACATGGACGGCGAGTATTACACCTTCTCCGGCAAAGAAGTTCCGTGCTACGCCGGCATGGACCGCGTCTTCGGCGTCGGCAACGTCGTCACCGGCCAAGGCAACATCCGCGTCTCCCTCGTCCACAGCCAAAAAGTTGCCAAGCGCCTCCTCACTTGCATGAATTGCGCCGACGGCACCGCCATCCCGCAGCAGCACGCCGCGACCGCCACTGCCAGCAGCGCTCTCGCTGCCGAACAGCAATCCGCCAACGCCGTCGCCACGCTCGCCGGCGAACTCGCCCAGATTCCCCAACTCTCCGCAGCCCAGATCGCCGCCGTCGAAACCCAAGTCCGCGCCTTGCAACACAAAGCCGGCTTCACTTCCGATTACGACTCGTGGATCGCCCAAATCACTCCCCCCGACCTCGAATAACCCTGGGACCGCCGATCTCCCGATCGGCCCGTTTGGGTGCCCCGGGTTTCGTCTTCTGAAACCTGGGTCTTGCTGTTGCTTTTTCTTGCTTCACCCAATCCACTCCCTCTTCCCCTTCCGCAACCCGGTGCTATACTCCGCTCATGCGACATCCTGTCGCTATCGGCGCTTCCGCCGAGAAGGAGGTGATCCAGTGAGGTACGGTTTATCTTGACGGTGTGTGAGAGGCGCCCGGCGCACCGCGCCAGCGCCTCTCCCCGTTCTCCCTCCCGGGAACCCCGATCTCCCGATCGGCCCTCCTCTGACTTCGCCATCGCGTTTAACGCGATGAATCTCCCGATCGGCCCTGCGCTTTCCCCTGTTGTCATCTCACTCGGTTCGCTTAGCGCCGTAGGCGCGCCACGCTTTAGCCCAACCCGTAAGGGTTGGGTTTGCAAACTAATCCTCGCTAGCACCGCAGGTGCGGCACACCAATTCCACCCACACGCAAACACAAACAGCCTGCGACCTTTCCATCAGCAGCATCGCCCATCCGGCGTCTCGTCACTCGCCACTTTCCCCATCCTGCTATCATGGACTCTGCGCCCACCCACCGCCGCACAGAAAGGTCCCCGGTGTCTCTCGAAATCACGCAACGCGAATCCAACGGCATCTATCTTCTCGCCCTCAGCGGCCGCCTCTCCCTCGGCGACGAATCCGCCGGCTTTCGCTCCACCATCGACACGCTGCTCGCCGCCAACGCCACCCGCATCGTCGTCAATCTCGAACACGTCCACTACGTCGACAGCGCCGGCCTCGGCGCCCTCATCGAAGCCCATCGCAAAATCAACGCCAAAGGCGCTCACCTCCGCCTCTGCCATCTCGGCCCCAACTTCCGCCGCGCCCTCGAAACCGCCAAACTCCTCCCCCTCTTCGACCACCACCCCTCCGAATCCGCCGCCCTCGCCAATTTCTAACCAACGCACCGCCGTTTCCTATGCTGTCATCCTGCTTGTCCTGAGCCTCGAACGGAGCGTAGCGAAGGATTCCGGCTACACCTCGCCACTAGCCACCAGCCACCACGCAACCTGTTCCTCCCCTACAACAAATTTGCTCCCATCTCCCTTTACTGCTACAACACTTCACAGCGCCATAAGAAGTAAACGTAGCGCCGGGGCCTTCAGCCCGGCAGGGGTTGCGCACGATGCCAGCGGGCAAAAACCAAGGTCACGCGGAACGACAAAACGGCGGAGAAAAGAAAGATGGGCGGGTGGCCCGCGACGGCGCCGCGCAAAGGTTTGGGTGCCCCGGGTTTCGTGTTTTGAAACCTGGGTCTTGCCGTTTCCCTTCTTCCCACCGAGGCTTTCGTTCGAAAGCGCTGAACCCGGAAGCGAAAAAACCAAACCAAGAGAAACCACCCAAGACCAGGTTCAAAAAAAACTGAACCTGGAGCACCCGGCCGCCACCCTCACCCCGATGCCTTTTCCCCTCGCACTCGCGCCCTTCTCGAACCCTTCCAGGTGGCACAGGCATTCCTGCCTGTGCGCCTTTCCAAGCCCACAGAACGCAACAGACTTCACTGCCCTCCGGCACAATCAGGCCAGCCGCCTCGGCCAACGCAAACATCAGCCGACCAAAATCACACGGGCTATCCGCGATTTAGCGCCGTAGGCGCGCCACACTTTAGCCCAACCCGTGAGGGTTGGGTCCTAGCCCCAAACCTCCCGAGCACCGTAGGTGCGCCACACGCCCGACAACCCCAACAACTTCGCCTGTGTGGGGGCGGGCTTCCTTGGCGTCAACTTCGAAGACAGGCGGGTGGCCCGAGACGGCGCCGCGCAGAGGTTTTGGGTGCCCCAGGTTTCGTGTTTTGAAACCTGGGTCTTGCGGTTTCCCTTCTTCCCACCGAGACTTCGTTCGAAAGCGCTGAACCCGGAAGCGAAAAAACTAAACCAAGAGAAACCTGAGACCCAGGTTCAAAAAAACTGAACCTGGGGCACCCGGCGCACGGGCGAAGCTAGAGCGAAATATGATTGACGTCAGAAATAGGCAGTACTAATATAAGCTGTTCCAGAAAGGTACGCAGTCGTTATGGCCGAACCTGAACAGCCCCAGGGCCAGCAAATAGCCGCTACATCTCCGAAAAAGAAGAAGCCCCATAAGCGCGGGCGGGTACGCCATGCGGAGAATCCGTCAGGCGGAAATAGGCCGTACCCACGAGTCCCTCTCGAGAAGGCTATCGCCGTGGCTCGTGCGATCAAAGAGAAGAATGGAGGAAACCCCTGGCCAGCCTCTGAGGTTGCTAACGTGCTCGGAGTGTCAGCAAAGGGTGTCGGCTTTACATATTCGCTTTTGTCCTCGAAAAAGTTTGGTCTCACAGAAGGAACGAGCGCTAGGGGACAAGTCTCACTTACCGAACTTGGGCGGAAGCTCGTTTATAGTGGCACCGCCGAGGAGGAACTTGGCGCGAAACGGAACGCGTTCCTCAGCGTCCCAATTTTCAAAGACGTCTTGGAACATTACAGGGGAAGCAAACTTCCGGAAATGCAGTATTTGAGCAACACGCTTGAGAGCAAGTTCAAGCTTCGTCCAGCGTTTCATCAGGAGTTTTCTGAGCTCTTCAAACAAAATAGCGAGCACGTTGGACTTGACTCCGGGACCGATTCGTCACAAGTCACGGATCCGACGGTGCGCCCTCCGGAGGAACGAGGCTCCGAAGTGATCGTTCTTGGCGAGCCGAAAAACAAGACGGGCCTGGTTTGTTTCGTAATCATCCCATTCACGGAGAAGTCCGGTCTGTACTCTGCGGGCTTCTTCTCTGAGGTTCTCAACACGCTTATTATTCCCGCTGCGCGGAACGCAGGCTTTGAAGTTAAGACGGCCAATCGACAGGGTACGGAGATGATCCACTCCACTATAGTTAACGAGATCCTCGACGCCGATATGTGCGTCTGCGACCTTACGGAGCACAACCCTAACGTTCTATTCGAGCTCGGGATGCGTCTCGGGCATGATAAGCCAGTCGCCCTCATCCAAGCAGAGGGCACGCCCCGGGTCTTCGACGTCGACAATGTCCTTCGGGTTCTTCCTTATAAAAAGGAACTGTGGAGGACGACGGTTCAGAAGGATCTGCCAGAGCTGACAGCGCATATTCAGGCCACATGGCAAAATCGCGAAACCAGTGAGAGCTATTACAAGCTGCTGCGTAGTGCAAAGTCAGACAAAAAGCTGAGCTCGATGTCGGCATAAGAGGGCTCCGCCTCACGGCTGCAGGAATACAGAGACCTTGACGCGACCAAGATTTAGGACGTGCTTCATTTCGGCTCCTTTCGGCGTCGACACCTCTACGTTGCGTAAGGTTCTGGAAGAAAACGGCATCGTTTGGTTGGACCTCACGAAGTTGAATCATGCAGACAATTTGATCGCGGGCATTGATAGAGCTCTCGCTAGATCCGATTTTGTTTGCGCGGTGCTTCCCGATGCGAGCTCGAATGTTATGTTTGAACTGGGCGTGGCCTATGCGAGGAAGAAAGCAATTCTTGCGATCCTGGGGCCTTCGCTCGCCCCTCCGTTCGATATAGCCTCGCTGACCTATGTCAGGAGCGACCCATCTGATCAAGAAAAACTGCGGTCAGCCCTGAAAACCTTTCTCAGCCATGCGTACAAGGCGACCAGGGTGACTCGTGCGGCCGCTTCTCGCCCTCACCGAGCTGATCTAGACGCTCAGTTAGGTGACGCGAATCAATCGGGCGGTGAGTACGAGGCAAGGACTGCGAGGCTCTTCGAGAACGCCGGGTTTTTGGTGTATCGCTCTAGGCTGCCCGACGTTCATGGGGCGGACTTCGCCGTTTGGATCGACGATCTTCCTCAGCATCTTGGGAACCCTTTGCTTGTTGAGGTCGAAGCTGGGCAGCTGAACGCGGCAAGTCTGAATGCGGCCGCTGCCAAGTTGCGCGAGCAGGTAGCCAGAACTCGCGGTATGTGTGGGCTATTGGTTTACTGGGACCGTGAGAGTAGAGAGTTTCCGTCGCTGTCGAAGGAATGGCCTCTAGTGTTGCAGCTAAGCGGCCCCAGATTAAACGCACTGATCAAGGGTGGCGGCCTCACCGCGGAATTAGCGCGTCTCCGCAATATCGCCGCGCACGGAGAGGCGTAGCCGTTTGGCTCGTATCTCCCAAAAGCGGCTCCAAGCGGCTCTGCTGCGCGTAAGTAGCGCGACTACGGTGAATGATAAAGGTCGGGCGCTGGAGGATTTCGCCTGTTTTCTCTTTCCGCACATCCCGGGTGTCGAGATAGCGGAGCGAAACGCACTAAATACTTTTCAAACTGAGGAGGTGGACGTTGCGCTATGGAACTCCAGGCATGGTCGAGGACTCTACTTCCTGCCCAATCTTCTGCTGGTCGAAGCCAAGAACTGGAGTAACCCCTGCGGTAGCCAGGAAGTTTCGTATTTTGTTAATCGACTTCGCAACCGGGGCTGCGATCACGGAATTCTTCTCGCGACAAGCGGGATCACTGGTAATGGCGCCGACCTGACACAGGCTCACTTCGAAATAGCGTCGGCGTTGCAAAGCGGCATCCGTATTATTGTCGTCATGCCCGCGGAGATTCAGAGTATTCGGCGCAGCGAGGAGCTGGCCACCCTACTCAAGCGAAAGCTCTGCCAACTGGTCGTTTCAGGCACTACGATTCCCTAGGCTCGTTTTTTACGGAAACTCAGGGAAACTCGGGAAACTCGGGAAACTCGGGGAAACTCGGGACGGGAAACTCGGGACGGAAACTCGGGGACAGGAACTTTTCTGATGTCTTCGCCGACTCGCACCATCTTTCTGAGTGCTCTCAGAAATGAACGTCGATCGAGCTCACGCTAGAGGCCATCTCGCAACGACACCGGTCTAAACGACTGTGGTATCCTCAGCGCCACCGGGGAAATCCATCGAAGGAATTCGCTCAACCAATTTGAGCGTGGAGGCGTTATGCAACCGGGTACAGTGTCCATCACCGCGGTGGCGGAAGAGTTCTTCAACGCATGCGAGACGGGCAAGGGATGGGAAGTTTGCAGCGCGTTTTGCACGCCCGAGGCGACATTTTCTGCGCAGGCCGAGCCGTTGCTGGACGTGAAAACCCTCGCGCAGTACACGGACTGGATGAAAGGTATCCTTACAGTACTGCCGGATGCCCATTACGAAGTGAAGTCCTTCGCAACGGATAGTGCGCGGAACAATGTGGCCGCTTATGGCGTGTTTCATGGCACCCATACGGGGCCGGGCGGGCCAGTTCCCCCAACGGGTCGCCGCATCAGCACGGACTACGTGTATGTCATGCAATTCGAAGGCAGCAAGATCGCGCACATGACCAAGATCTGGAATGCCGGTCTGGCCCTGAAGGACCTCGGCTGGGCCTAGCTTCTCCCAAATTTCACGTATAATTCTCTTGACAACAACGCCGTTGTGTGCTATAAGTGTACGTGATTTTAGGTCGCACCGTATTCTCCTCCCTACCCGCGACCAACCTCCCCACTCCTGGTTCCCATTTTGGAACTGCTCTCTTTCGCTCTTTCTCTTCCTCTTATCTCCCTCATTCCAAATCACTTCCGCGCTCCTCAAAAATGTGGATTCCTCCTCATCTCTCTCAATCCACAGCACTTATTCGCTCTTTGCGCAAAAACATCGGGGTGTACCCTTTCCCCTCCGCCGTCGCCTGCCTCTATCCAACTGCGCCTTCCTCCGGTTTCGCGCATCCCTTTTCTTTTCACACTCTTCCGAACTCTTTTGTCACTCTCAAAATCTTATCTCCCCTAATTTCATACACATCCGAACTCTTTCTGCAAAACACCCGGGGGGTGGGCTACTCCAACTCCACCCATTCGCCGCGCCTCAGCGCCCCTGCGCGATTTTCCCCTTCCTTCCCTTCCTTTACCTCCTTTACTTCCTTTACCTCCTCTACCTCTCACGCCTCCCGCCGCAACCCGCCCAACTCCGCTCTTCTCCGTTCTCACCACTCACCACTCGCCACTCGCCACTGCTCTTTCCTTGCCCTTCCGACCAGTAGCCGCCGCGCAAATCCTCCTTCTACACTTTCTTCCAGCGCCGTTCGGCTCATTACTCATGCACACCGTATCCTTCCCCCACTCTGCTCCCCCGCAAAGCCGCTCGGCGCGCAACCTTATTCGCGCCATCGTCCTGCTGATCCTGCTTCTCTTCGCGCTGCTCCTGCTGAGCGGCTGCGCCGGCGTCAACAACGGCTCCGGCTCCCACGGCGGTGGTGGCACCGGCGGCCCGGTACCCGCGATCTCCTCCTTTGGCGCCAATCCTTCCACCATCACGTCCGGCAGCAGCACCACGCTAAGTTGGTCCACCTCCGGCGCCCTGAGCATCGCCATCACTCCAGGCTCTTTCACTTCGACCCAAGCCAGCGGTTCGACTTCCGTCTCTCCCACCGCGACCACTACGTACACGCTCACGGCTACCAACTCCGCCGGCTCCGCCACGCAGACGGTCACCATCACCGTCAATCCCGCCTCCAGCAAGCCCACCATCAATTCCTTCGGCGCGAATCCCACGTCCATCAATTCCGGTTCGAGCAGTTCTCTCTCCTGGTCCGTCAGCAACGCCACGAGCATCGCCATTACTCCCGGCTCGTTCACCTCCACCAATGCGACCGGCTCCACTTCCGTCAGTCCCACCGCGACGACGACGTACACGCTTACCGCAACGAACTCCTCGGGATCGACCACCGCGACCGCGAAAGTCACCGTAAGCTCCGGCAGCAGCGGCGGCGCGCTCACTATCAACACCAGTTCCTGCCCCGGCGGCACGCAAGGCTCGGCCTACGCGGGCTGCACCATTTCGGTCAGCGGCGGCACGACTCCTTACACGTTCTCGATCGACACCAGCGGCAACTTTGCGCCGCTTCCCGAAGGCCTCGCGCTCAACGCGTCCACCGGTGCGATCACCAGTTCGCTGATCGGCGGCCAGGGCACTTACGGCACGAATTTCATCGTCACCGACTCCGCGAGCACGCAAGTCACGCAGGAAATCACTTTTTCGATCAACGGCAACAACGCCTTCCTCGCGAACGTCTTCCCTTCCACCTCGATCTTTCATCATCGCGTGGACGCCGCCACCACCAGCCTTCCTGTAGACACGTCCCCCGCGGCCGCGATTTACAGCGGCTACTTGTCCGCCACCGTCAAACCGTTCTTCGGCAACGATGGTCCGTTCCCCAACGGCATTCCCGCCATCGAAGTTCCCGCCAATCAAGCGAACGTTTCCGTCTCCACGACCGTCTATCAATCGTATTTCACGTCCGGCCCGATTCCGCCCTACGCCCCCGTCGAAGGCACCGCGTTCTCTACCGGCGATCGCCACGTGCTCGTCTATCTCGAGCCCGGCACGAGCAGCAAACCCGCGCTGTACGAAATGTGGCAAGGCATCTTTCAAAATGGCCCCTGGACCGACTCCTCCAACGCGCTTTGGCCCGATGTTTCGGGCAACAATCTCACCGCGCAGGGCAACGGCACTTCGGACGCCGCCGGCTTGCCCGTCGCGCCGTTGCTCGCCAATGCCGACGAAGTCATCGGCACCGGCTCGCCCACCGCGCCGAACGGCACGGTGCAACATCCGATTCGCTTCACCGTGAACCACATGCTGAACTACTGGGTCTGGCCCGCCACGGAAACCGCCGGCGTCGGCAGCTGCACACTCGGCAGCACGATCCCGACCGAATCGCAAATCTCGCAGTCTGCGCCGCCAACGAGTTGCACCATGACCGGTCCCGCCGGTGAGGTTTATCGCCTCAAAGCCAGCGTCGCCACGCCGACTTGCGCAGCGACGAGTCCGCAAGCCGCGATTCTCATCACCGCGTTTCGCAATTACGGCATCATCCTCGCCGATAACGGCGACAGCGGCGGCCTCATCGGCACTCCCGATGCGCGCTGGAACGACACCGATTTATCCTGCATTCGCAGCCTCACCCTCGCCGACTTCGAACCGGTCAACGTCTCCAGCCTCATCGTCTCCAATAATTCCGGCGCCACCTCCCACTAACATGTCGACAACTCGCCTCCCGTCGCTGCGCACGAGCAGTGGCTCGCCCGTCGCGCTACAATGCTGCGCGGTGCACAGCGACTGGTCGAAGTCTCCAGCCACTCCGCGCACCAGATGCTCGGAAGGAGACTTGTCAAAATGCGATTGGCGGCGAGAGCAGCGTGTGGCGTGGTCGGAATGATTTTTCTTTGCGCAGCGGATACACATGCGCAGACGGGGACGATTGCGGTAACGGTGGATGCGACGGAAACGCCGCAGAAATTAATTCGCACGAAAGAAATTATTCCGGTCGCACCGGGTCCGCTGACGCTGTACTACCCGAAATGGATTCCCGGCGAACATGGGCCGGATGGTCCGATCAACAACGTGACCGGACTGAAATTCACCGCGAACGGGAACACGATTCCGTGGACGCGCGATCTGCTGGACGTGTTTACGTTTCATGTCGACGTGCCGGCGGGCGTAACGCAACTCGAGGCCGATTTCGACTATATCGAACCGAGCGGCGGCGGCTTCGCGACTTCGGCGCTTTCCGCGACGGACAAATTAATCGTGATCGAGTGGAATCAGAACGTGCTCTATCCCGCGGGACGGCCAGCCACCGAGATCCAGTTTCATCCCACGCTGGTTTTGCCGGAAGGCTGGAAGTTTGGGACGCCGCAGCACGTCGAAAAACAGTCGGGAAATTCTGTGACGTTCGTTCCGCTTTCGCTCGAGCGACTGGTGGATTCGCCGGTGATCGCGGGGCAATATTACCGGGCGATTGATTTGACGCCGCCGGGCGAACCGATCCATCACGAAATCGACATGGTGGCGGACAGCGAAGAAGCGCTGAACATGACTCCCGCGGTGCAGAAAGGAATGACGAACCTGGTCGCGGAAGCCGGCAAGCTTTTTGGATCACGGCACTACCACGAATATAAGTTTCTGCTGACGCTGAGCGATCACGTCGCGCACTTCGGATTAGAGCACAACGAGTGCAACGACAGCCGGTTGCCGGAGCGAATTCTGCTCGGACCAAACGCGGGACTGGCCGTGGGCGGATTGTTGCCGCACGAATATGCGCACTCGTGGAGCGGAAAATTCCGCCGTCCAGCGGATCTGGCGACGCCGGAATATGAAACGCCGATGCGCGACGACATGCTGTGGGACTATGAAGGATTCACGGAATTTGCGGGACCGTTGCTGGCGGCGCGTAGCGGTTTGTGGACGCCGGAAGATTACCGGAACAATTTGGCGAACGTGGCCGCGTCCTTGGGCGTGGGACGGCCAGGGAGAACCTGGCGGCCGCTACTGGATACGGCCGTAGCGGTTTCGGGCGGCGGAGCTTTCGCGCCGGGTTGGGTAAATTGGCGGCGCGGAGCGGACTATTACGATGAAGGCGATCTAATGTGGCTGGAAGTGGCCACGATCATCCATCAACAAACGCACGGGCAGAAAAGCATTGACGACTTCTGCCATCTATTTTACGGCGGACCTAATGATGGCCCGCAAATCAAGCCCTACACCTTCGAAGACGTGGTGCGCGCGCTGAATGAAACTGCATCCTATGACTGGGCGAAATTCCTGAACGAACGCCTGACTTCTCTTTCCGCCAATCCGCCCCTCGGCGGAATTGAAAATGGCGGCTGGCGATTCGAGTTCAACGACCAGGCACCCAAAGGCGAGACGCGGCATGGCAACGTCGGAGACACCTACACGATCGGCCTGCAGCTGCGGAGTGACGGGACGGTGGGAGACGCGCTTGTCGGCGGTGCAGCGTTCAAAGCGGGGATCAGTTCGGGGATGAAAGTTGTCGGCATAAACGGACGCCTGTACGATCATGATTTGCTCGATGATGCCATCGAGCATTCGAAAGCCAGCAACGACCCGATCGAACTGCTGGTGGTGATCGACAGCTACTACAAACTCTGCAAAGTGGACTACCACGGCGGTCCGCGCTATCCACATCTCCTCCGCGAAGAAGGCAAGCCCGACTATCTGGACGAACTGGCCAGCGCCGGAGCGGCAGGCCATTAAGCGGGAAAAGGCAAGAGAAGCAAACACTAAATCGCGGCGAGAACACTCGTGGAGTTGCAGCACATGATCGGATCGCGTTGGCTTTTGCTCGCGGCAACGCTGCTGGCGGCGCCGGGCGCGAGTTGGGCACAGACGGACGAGATTCAGGTGTATGACGCGGAGATTGCCGGGCAAGGCATCTTCAACCTGATGGTTCACACGAATTTCACGCCGATAGGGCGCACCAAACCAGATTTTCCAGGCGCGATCATCGCGAATGACTCCGTGAATGGAGCCGCGGAATGGGCTTACGGCGTGACGCCGTGGTTCGAGCAAGGCTTGTATATGCCGGTGTACAGTTTTTATTCGACGAACCAAGGCCCGACCATCAACGGATTCAAGATCCGCGAATTATTTGTGCGGCCGCACGCGCACGATCATAAATTCTTTTACGGACTAAATTTCGAGTTCAGTGTGAATGCGCTGTACTGGGAAGACCGGCGGCTTACTTCGGAGATTCGGCCGATTGTCGGGGCGCATCTGGGACGCTGGGATTTGATTTACAACCCAATCGTGGACACGGACTACACGGGCGGGTTGAAAGGGTTGCAATACAATCCGGCGGGGCGCGTCGCATACAATTTCAACAACAAGTGGGCGCTGGCGCTGGAGGAGTACGACGGGTTTGGGCCGTTGCGCGCGTTCGTGCCGCACAACCAGCAGTTTCATGAGACCTGGGCTACCGTGGATCGCAATGGTGGATTTGTGAACGTAGAGACGGGAGTGGGTGTGGGTTGGAGCGACGGAGCGGACCGGGTGACGCTGAAGTTGATGCTGTCGCGGGATTTGAATACGCACGGGCACTGAGAAAGAAAGTGGCCATGAGCCGTGTCAGGAATGAGCCGGGAAGGGAGAAGCAGGGGCTAAAGCCTTGTTTAGCAAGCTCGTTCTTGTCGGACCTAAAGGTCCGACCCCCTAGCGCAATGACCGAGAGAGTGTCTTACGGCGAGAAGACGCGTCCGGTGCTCACTCGCACGTTCGTATGATGACTCATTTCCCCGTAGTGGTGGTGGGCGGCGGCATATCGGGATTGGTGTGTGGATACGCGCTGCGGCGCGCCGGGATTGACGTGCAAGTCGTGGAAGCTGCATCGCGGGTTGGCGGGCTGATTCAGTCGGAAGCGTGCAACGGCTATTTGCTGGAATTGGGGCCGCAAAGTTTCAGTGGGACGCAGCTGATTGGTGATTTGTGCGATGAGTTGGGGATCGCGGAGCAACTGCTGGAGGCGCCGGCGCGGGCGCCGCGCTATTTGCTGGTGAATGGCGAACTACGAGCGGCGCCACTTAGTCCGCCGGCTTTTTTTGGTTCTACGCTGTTCAGCGCAAAAACGAAGTGGTCACTAATACGAGATATTTTCGGGCATACGACGCCGCCCGAGCCGGATGAGACCATGGCGGACTTTACGCGGAGAAGGTTTTCAGGAGAGCTGCTGGACAAGCTGGTGGGGCCGTTTGTTTCCGGAATTTACGCGGGCGATGCGGAGAAACTGAGTTTACGGGCGGCGTTTCCGCAAGTGTACGAAGCGGAGCGAGAAGCCGGCAGCGTGATTCGCGGGATGATTCGCCTGGGGAAGGCCAAGCGGCGAGCCGCGAATGCGGATGGCAAGGCCCGAGCGAAACGAAAGCGGCCGACGCTGCAAACGTTTCGTGAGGGAAATGAAACGCTGGTGAGGGCGCTGGCCGGGAAACTGGGAGCGGCGCTACGGATGGGAACCAGCGTTGTGACCATTCAACGAGCGGTGGCGAGTGGCCCTGCTTCGGCGCGGTTCGCGGTGACGCTGAAAGCCGGTGAGTCGAGCGAGCAGATTACGGCGGAGCGCGTCGTGATCGCCACAGGAACGGATGTAGCGGCGCGGCTCTTGGGTGAGATTTCGGGTGATGCCGCGTCCGGTTTGACGGGAGTGGAGTATGCGCCGATTGCGGTAGTGTCGCTGGGATACGCGAGGCCAGCGGTGGGGCGGCCGCTGGACGGGTTCGGCTTCTTAATTCCTCGCTCTGCCGGTTTGCGAACGTTGGGAACGGTATGGAATTCGTCGTTGTTCGCCGGGCGTGCGCCGGAGGGACATGTTTTGCTGACGAGTTTTGTGGGCGGAGCAACCGACCCCGAAGCGGCCGCTCTCGCGGAGAGCGAATTGACCCAGTTAGTGCATCGGGAATTGACGCCGGTGTTGCGCCTGCAGAGAGAGCCAGCGTTTGCGAAGGCGACCCGCTATGAGCGGGCGCTACCACAATACAATTTGGGGCATGCGGCGCGGATCCGGCACGTCGAAGAAACGTTGCGAGAGTGTGCCGGGCTGCATTTGGTGGGAAACTATTTGCGAGGCCCGGCGATTGGGGCGTGCGTGGAACAGGCGCTGGGCGTGGCGCAGGCGATTGCCGGACGAAGTGAGCGAAGTGTCGCGGCCCGGGTACTGGCCTGAGGACCCAGCCGGAAGGAGTCCGCAATGGAAGAAACGCAGATTTTGACCGCGGTGATTGTAGGCGTGCTGGTGATCGGAGTTGCGGTGTATCGGTTGATGTGGG
>Ga0335073_10005317_pt1 | contig 18084 bp, 11 predicted proteins | sample Lox_Sample_22_FD_207093 | JGI IMG/M metagenome (GOLD analysis project Ga0335073, IMG submission 207093) | Soil microbial communities from Loxahatchee National Wildlife Refuge, Florida, United States - Lox_Sample_2.2 | ecosystem: Environmental > Terrestrial > Soil > Wetlands | place: USA...
TGTTGCCGAGATAGCGAATTTCCAGGTCTTCCACCAGCCGTCGCACCTGCTTCTCGCTGAGCAGCAGCGTCGGGACGACAACCATGGTTACGCAGTCGACGGGAATTTCTTCGCTGAAATCAAGCTTTGGCAAAATGCGCGGCGGCAACAGGGCGGTGGTCAGGTAATTCATCACCTCCACCGCGCTCTGGCTGGAGGGCAGGATCAGCAGCAGGATGGCGCAGATGCGGCCCCAGAACGTGTTGAAGCTGTTGAACACCGGCGTCATGATCGCGATGATGATCACCAGGGTCAGGATCTCGATGCCGCCCAGGTAGAACTCGTCGGGGTGCCGGCGCAGGAACTCCTGCACGCTCTCGGTGAACGGCAGCCGCACTCCGGCACGCGCCCGCAGGTGCCCTGCACCTTCGCCGATCAGGTAATAGCCGACATGCGATTTCCGCCACGCCAGGCGTGGATCATGCACCGGATGCTGCATCGATTCCTGCGCCATCTCGATCGCCAGCTTGGCGATCTCGATTTCGCTGCAATCGGAGTGCTCGGCGTAGTGGGCCACGGTGTGGCGATACAGCTCGCGGCTTTGAAAATCGGAGCGCGCGTAGGCCTTGGCGGGATCGGTCGCGAGGACGCGATCGAAGACGATCAGCGGCTCCAGCAGCTCGCGCCACGGCGCCTCCGACAGCTCGCGCATGCTGCCCATCAGATCGCTGATTCGCTGCGGCTGCTCGGGCTGCTCCAGCACCCGCCTGCCGCGGCGCTCATACTCCTCCAGCACGACCAGCTTCAATGCCGGAGGCAGCAGGGACAGCTCATTCATCCGCAGCGGCGCGATGGTCTGAAACGACTCGACATAAGCCGACAGCGCATGATCGGAGTAGCGGTAATCGACCGCGCGCAAGAAATCTTCCGCGATCGCGAGCACGCGCGGCATGACAACTTTTTCCGGGGTGCGGACGTGCGGCACGCGGTGCAACGAAGCGACCCCATGCTGCGCTTCACTCTGCGTGACGCGCACCAGCCGCACGTTATCGTGCATCCACTGCAGGTCTTCGGGAAGACGCTCGTCGGGCCCGGTGGGAAAGTCAACGTTAGCCAGCAGAGTGTCAAGCGGCCGCGAGAGTGCGGCCAGGCGCTTGGCAAAATGATCGGAGTGCTTGACGGCCGGAACCCAGACCAGCGCGTGAGCCCAGCGTTGCGCCGCTTCGGCCAGCGAAGCGCCCGTGCGCGACGGCTCCGGCGCCGGCGGCTCCTGCCGGATCGCCATCTCCACCAGCACGTCTCTGCGATTCGTCGCCAAAAAATCTCTCCGGGGTTGAAGCCCCTGCTTCGCCCGTTCGCCTTGAAGGTGCGCACCTTCAGGTGCGCCATTATGTCGTCCCTTTAGTTTTGTCATCCCTCACCGGCTTCAGCCGGTGAGGGATCGGGTTTTCTCGAGGCGCAACAGCAGATCCCTCGTGGGCTGAAGCCCACTCGTGATGACAAGAAAAAGCGACGTACGACGCGGCTGAAGCCGCGCCCCTTCTCAACCTTCCGAGGCGCCGCTGGAGCTGCCCGCCGCCCTAGCGATAACTTGCCGCTTGCAGCTCGAACATCTCGGCGTACTCGCCGCCCAGCGCCATCAACTGCTCGTGACTGCCGTCCTCGATGATCTGCCCGTCGGCCAGGACGACGATGCGGTCGGCCATGCGGACAGTCGAAAAGCGGTGCGAGATGAACAGCGCCATCTTGCCGCCCGTCAGCTCGGCAAAGCGCTCGAATACCTCGTACTCGCTGCGGGCGTCCAGCGCTGCGGTCGGCTCGTCCAGAATCAGCAATTGCGCGTCGCGCAGGTAAGCCCGCGCCAGCGCCAGCTTCTGCCATTCGCCTCCGGAGAGATCGACGCCCGTCTCAAAGCGCCGCCCGAGCATCTGATCGTACTTCGCCGGCAGCTTCGCGATCACCTCGTCGGCCAGGCTCTTGTGCGCGGCCGCGACGATCTCGCCGGTGTTCCCAATCTCTTCGATGCGTCCAACCGCTACATTCTCGCGGGCGGTCATCTCATAACGCATAAAATCCTGAAAAATGACCCCAATCTCCTTGTAAAGGTCCTCCAGGCTATATTCCCGGAGGTCGACGCCGTCGAGCAGGACCTGCCCCTCGGTGGGATCGTAAAGCCGGGTAATCAGCTTGACGATGGTCGTTTTGCCTTGGCCGTTCTCGCCGATCAGCGCCACGCGCTCGCCCACGTGCAGCGTGAAGTTCAGGTTCTTCAGGATACGACGCGAACTGCCGGGATAGGCGAAGGAGACGTTGCGAAATTCGAAACCACGCTGGATCGGCCTCGGCGCGGGCAGCGCATTGGGCTTGGAGCGGATGGTGGGCTCCATCTGAAAAAACGCCAGCAGATCGGTAAGGAACAGCGCCTGGTCGGCAACTCCGGAGAGCGTCGAGAAAATCTGCTGGATGTTTTGGCTGGCCTGCAGAATCGCGCCCGCCAGGAAGTACAACGTGCCAATGCTGAGAACGCCGGTAACCGTGCGCCAGATGACCCACACGTACGCAGCGTAATAACCGAGGGTACCCAGAAGCGAGAGTACGCCGCCCACGAGCAGCTTGCGTTTGGAGAGCGCAACGTTCTCTTCATAGACCTCGTTCGACAGCCGCGTGAATCGCTCGGTGAGGAAGCCGCTCAGGCCGAAGAGTTTCAGCTCCTTAGCGGCTTCTTTGCTTCCGCCCACAATCCGCAGGTAGTCGAGTTGCCGACGGATCGGCGTCTGCCGGAAGTTCTTGGCGTAGCCCAGGAAGGCAAAGTGGGTTTCGCCCACAAACGCGGGCACGACTCCGGAAATCAGCAACAGCATCAGCCAGGGCGAGAAGTAGATGATCGAAATCGATAAGGTAACAGTCGTGATGACCTGCTGCACGAGCCTGCCCAGCATCTCGATCATCGCCAGCCGGTCAGTCGCCTGCACCCGTGCACGCTCCAGCCGGTCGTAGAACACCGGGTCCTCGTAGGCAATCACGTCCAACTGGGCGGCGTGCTTCATCACCTGGATGCTGACATGGCGCGTGTATTTATCGCCCAGCAACTGGTCGAGGAAGCTGATGACGCGGGCCACCACGCTGGTCATCACCGCAATCAGGAACTCGGCCAGGACCAGCCACCAGAGCTTGTGCGGTATCGGGTGGTGCTTGGAAATGACGTAAACGATGGTATCGATGATCAGCTTGCTAACGTAGAGCAGCCCGACCGGCAGGATCGCCGCGAATAGTCGAAAGACGAAGCCCAGCGCCACCACGACGGGACCGGAGTCCCAGACGATCTTCAGCACCGGAGGCAAATTGCGCATCGCCTCAAAGCGCTCCTGCCATGCCGGGGTCCCCGACGGACCGGTTTTTGGGGTGTCGGGGTCGGAGGCACCACGGGTCGGTTTCTGTTCTTCGGTCATGGATTGGGGCAGCGGCCGTAAGCTGCTGTCTTTATCTCAAGTTAACGTGGTTTCGCAGGATCGCGAGGCTGTGGACCACCCCTGCAGAGATGCAACAAACAGAGAAGCAGTTTGATCCGGAACTCGCCACCACGAAACCGGGCCCGGGGCCCATGTCACAATTGCGTGTTACCAGCTCACAGCGGTCGGGTACGAACTTCATAGTAGTCACCGCTATGTTGGGTTAAGATCACAGACTGAACTCCTGCAGCAGAGCTAAACTCCTGGGCTCGGAGGCTCGCCCATGCGTCGCTTCACTTGCTATTGCTTTGGTTTTTGTATCCTCCTGTATTTTACCTGCGCCGCATTTGCGCAAGACAATGCCGCATCGGTGACGGCAACCTGTAATTTCGATGAAGAGAAGCAGTTGGTGGTGGAGTATCAGCCGGTCAACATCAATCCCAAGAAGCCGGTCGGCAGCCAGGTGCCATTCGGAAGACCTTGGGCGCCCGGCGGCAAGCCGATGACCCTGTTCACCAATACTCCGGTGCAAATCGGCTCGCGGGAGCTGGCCATAGGCGCCTACACGATGTACGTGATTCCCAGCTCGAAGCAGTGGACGTTAATCGTCTCGAAGAGCACGGACATGAGCGGCGCGTACAAAGAGCAGGACGACCTGGTACGGGTGCCGATGGATTCCGGCGAGCTGCCGAATCCGCAGCTGGATCTGCAAGTATCATTCGGCCACGTGGCGCCGACGCAATGCAATTTGCGCATCGATCTGGACAAGTACGGCCACTTCACGACTTTCCAGGAGAAGTGAACGGGGAGAGCTGGTTCTCGCCAACGTCGTCCCTCATTGTCGCCCGTGTGACAGTGGAGGACCATGGGCAATCGGCTGGTCATGGCTTAGGCTAAGATGAACCAGGAGGCCGGAGGCCCGTGCGAGACTTGATCGGCCAGAATCGGCAGGAGTTTGAGCGCATATGCCGCCGCCATCGGGTGCAACGGATCGAGCTCTTTGGCTCAGCTACCGGAGCGGCTTTCGATCCCGCGCGAAGCGACTTGGATTTCCTGGTCACCTTCCAGGATCTTGACTTTAACCATTACGCCGATGCCTACTTTGGCCTGCTGGAAGACCTGCAAGCCCTATTCCAACGTCCGGTCGACCTGGTAGTTCCTTCGGCCATCACCAACCCGTATTTCAGACAAGCCGTTGACTCCACCCGAACCCTTCTCTATGCGGCTTGACGCCAAGAAATACGTTTACGACATTGCAACCGCCGCTGGGGTCGGGTCTCGACTACGTGGCGGGCAAGACTTTCCTGGACTACACCTCGGACCTCGCGCTGCGGTCAGCGGTAGAGCGGCAGTTGGAAATTGTTGGAGAAGCGCTCGCCAGGCTGGCGAAGATCGATATAGCCACGGCATCCTGCATCAGCGAATATCGGCGAATCATCGCGTTTAGAAACATTCTCATTCATGGCTATGCTCAAATTGAGCATCGCATCGTGTGGAATGTGTTGGAGCTTAAGCTGCCACTAGTGCTTCAGCAGGCCAATGCACTTCTCAAGACCGATACGGCAACCGAGGATAGCGAATAAATCTCAGTACCGTCTAATCCGCGAAGACCGCGACTTCCTTCTCTTTGACCACCTTCTTGCGCCACGGCAGATGCGCCAGCACAAAGTCCTTCAGGTGGTCCATGTAGAGATACACGACCGGAGTCGTATACAGCGTCAGCGCCTGGCTGACGATCAGTCCGCCGACGATGGCGACGCCGAGCGGACGCCGAATCTCCGCTCCCACTCCCATACCGACGGCCAGCGGAAGCGCACCCAGCATGGCGGCGGCCGTGGTCATCATGATCGGACGGAAGCGAATCAGGCAGGCTTCGTAGATGGCTTCCTCGGCGCTCTTGCCGGTGCGCTCCACTTCCAGCGCGAAATCGATCATGATGATCGCATTCTTCTTCACGATTCCGATCAGCAGGATGATGCCGATCAATCCAATCACGTCAAGCTGCATGTGGAACAGCATCAGCGCCAGCAGCGCGCCGGTTCCGGCCGAGGGCAGCGTTGAGAGAATCGTAATCGGGTGAATGTAGCTCTCGTAGAGCATGCCGAGCACGATGTAGACGGCGATGAGTGCGGCCAGAATCAGGATCGGCTCGGATGACAGCGAATCTTTGAAGGCCGCCGCCGTGCCTTGAAAGCTGCCATGAATCGATGCGGGCAGGCGCATCGACAGCTCGGTTTGTTCGATGGCCCGGGTCGCTGTCCCCAAATCCCCTCCCGGCGCCAGGTTGAAGGAGATCGTCACGCTGGGGAACTGTCCCTGGTGATTGACCGACAGCGACGTTGCCGCCGGTGCGAAGTGCGCGAACGCCGACAGCGGCACCTGCGCTCCCGAACCGGTGATCACATAGACGCTCTTCAAAGCATCCGGCGTGAGCTGATACTTCGGATCGACTTCCATCACCACGTGATACTGGTTCAGCGTCTGATAGATCGTCGAGATCATCTCCTGTCCGAAGGCGTCGTAGAGCACCGCATCGATCTGCTGCGGCGTGACCCCGAGGCGCGCGGCCATGTCGCGATCGATAACGACATTGGCCTCCAGTCCGCTCACCTGCTGGTCGCTGTTCACGTCCTTCAGCCCGGGAATCTTGCGCAATCGCGCCAGTAACTGCGGCGCCCATTCGTATAGCTCGTCCAGGTTCTCACCGGACAAGGTGTACTGATATTGCGCATTGGACTGGCGTCCGCCAATCTGCAGGTCCTGCACCGACTGAAAGTACAACGTCGCGCCCGGCACGTGCGAAATCTTGGGACGCAAGCGGGCGATCACCTGATCGGCGCTGATCTTGCGCTCGCTGAGCGGCTTCAGCGTGACGAACATGCGGCCCTGGTTCAGCGCAGCATTGCCCCCGACAAAGGCCAGCACGTTTTCTACCGCAGGATCTTTCTTGACGATCTGAATGAATTCGTTCGTCTTGTCCCGCATGCTGTAGAAGGAGACGTCCTGGTCGCCCATGATCGTTCCCATTAGGCGGCCCGTGTCCTGCTGCGGGAAGAATCCCTTGGGCACCTTGATGTACAGGAAAATATTCACGAAGACCATCGCGATGGCCACGCCCAGCATGAAGCGTTTGTGGCGCAGCACCCAGCCCAGCGAAACCCGGTAGGTGCGGGTCATCCAGTAGAAGCCGCGCTCGCTCATGCGGTAGAGCATGCCGTGTGCGCCGGGCTCGTGAGCTTTCAAGAAGCGCGCGCACAACATCGGAGTCGTCGTGAGCGAGACGACCATCGATACCGCGATGGCTGCGCTCAGCGTTACCGCAAATTCGTGGAACAATCGCCCGACCAACCCGCTCATCAGCAGGATGGGGATGAACACTGCCATCAGCGAAGTGCTCATGGAAACAACGGTGAAGCCGATCTCCCGTGCGCCCAGCAGCGCCGCCTGATACGGGCGCATGCCGCCTTCGACGTGACGCATCACGTTTTCCAGCACCACGATGGCATCGTCGACTACGAAGCCCGTCGAAATGGTCAGCGCCATCAGTGACAGGTTGTTCAGCGAGTAGCCGAACAGGTACATGATGCCGAACGTGCCGACAATCGCCAGCGGCACGGCTACGCTGGGAATCAGGGTCGCGCGCACTTCGCGCAGGAAGACGAAGACCACGAGCACGACCAGAATGACCGAAATAATCAAAGTGCGCTGCACGTCGCTGACTGAGGCGCGTACGGTGGTCGTGCGATCGAGGCCGATATCGAGATTGATGCTCGGCGGCAGCGAAGCCTTGAGGAACGGCAGGGCGGCAATCACGCGATCGGCCGTGGCGATGACGTTTGCTCCCGGCTGGCGGAAGATCACGATCAGCACGCTGGGCTTGCCGTTGAAACTGCCCGCGTTGTAGATGTTCGAGTACGAATCCTGCACCGTGGCTACATCGCTCAGGCGCACCGGCGCGCCGTTACGATAGGCAACGACCAGGTTCTTGTAGTCCTTCGCCTTGGTGAGCTGGTCGTTGGCGCGGATCATCCAAATCTGGTGGCCGTCATCCAGCGCGCCTTTGGCCTGGTTAGCGTTCTGTGCAGCGATCGCCGTGCGCAGCGACTCCAGGCCGAGACCCATATTGTTCAGCAGGTGGGGATTGGCCTCGATGCGCACCGCCGGCTGTGACGAGCCCCACACAAACACCTGGCCCACGCCCTCCACCTGCGACAGCTTCTGGCCCATGATGGAGTCGGCCGCGTCGTACATTTGATCCTGGGTCATCGCTTCGGAGGTCATCACCAGGATGATCACCGGCGCGTCGGCGGGATTGATCTTGCGGTAGGTCGGATTGCTGGGCAGATCGGGCGGCAGATAATTACGCGCCGCGTTGATGGCCGCCTGTACGTCGCGCGCCGCCGCGTCGATGTTGCGGTCGAGATCGAACTGCATGGTGATGCCCGTCGAGCCCAGCATGCTGCTCGAGGTCATCTGGTTGATACCGGCGATGCGGCCGAACTGCCGCTCCAGCGGCGTTGCGACCGCCGACGCCATCGTCTCCGGGCTTGCTCCCGGCAGACTCGCGCCTACCGAGATGACCGGAAAGTCGATCTGCGGCAAGGGTGCGACCGGGAGCTGCGTGTAAGCCAGGATGCCCGCCAACAGCAGGGCCGTGGTCAGCAGCGTGGTCGCAACCGGACGCGCAATGGCTGGAGCAGAAACGTTCATAACAGAACCGCTATTCGCCCTTCGCGGTTCGCCATTCGCCAAATCCCAGCTCGTCCATTCTGGCGAAAAGCGAAAAGCGAAAGGCGAAGAGCGACCTCAATCCCCCACCGCCTCCGCCGGCTTGTGCGAACGCAGATGCCGGAGCGCCTGAGCCAGACGGTCAAACCACAGATAAACCACCGGCGTGGTGTACAGCGTCAGTACCTGGCTGAACAGCAAGCCACCGATAATCGTTATGCCCAGCGGACGCCGCAGCTCCGAACCCGTTCCGCTGCCCAGCGCCAGGGGCACTGCACCGAACAGAGCGGCAAACGTCGTCATCATGATCGGGCGGAAGCGCAACAGGCACGCTTCGTAGATCGCGTCGACCGGCGCCTTGCCTTCCTTGCGCTCAGCCTCCAGCGCGAAGTCGATCATCATGATGGCGTTCTTTTTCACAATGCCGATCAGCAGGATGATGCCGATCAAGGCCATCACGCTCAAATCCATGTGAAACAGCGTCAGCGCCAGAATCGCGCCCACACCGGCCGAGGGCAGCGTTGACAGAATCGTGATCGGGTGAATGTAGCTTTCGTACAGCACGCCCAGAACGATGTACACGGTCACGATGGCGGCCACGATCAGCCAGCCTTCATTCGCCAGCGAAGCCTGGAAGGCGCGCGCCGTCCCCTGGAATGCCAGCTGAATACTTGGGGGCAAGCCGAGATCGCTGGCGGTCTGCTGGATCGCCTTCACCGCTTCGCCCAGCGAGGCGTCTTTGCCGAGGTTGAACGAGATCGTCACCGCCGGGAACTGTCCCTGGTGGTTGATGGTCAGCGGCCCGGTCGTCGTCTCCCAATGCGCGATCGCGCTCAGCGGCACCTGCGATGCGTTCGCCGCAAGCGCATTGGTGCTGCTGGTCAAATTCATCGGCTGGCCGACGATGGCGGTGTTTCCGCTCGAGGCCGGCGATTGCGCGCCGCCTGCCGGCACATAAATATCGTTCAGCGCCTGCGGGTCGGTGGAAAATGACGGATCGACCTCCAGCACCACGTGATACTGGTTCAGCTGGGTGAACATGATCGACACCAGCCGCTGGCCGAAGGCGTCGTACAGCGTGTTATCGATGGCGCTGGCTGAGACGCCGAGGCGCGAAGCGGTGTCGCGATCGATCACCAGCGTCGCCTGCGCGGCCTGGTTTTGCTGATCGGTGGCCACGTCGCGCAGCTCGGGCAAGGTCTTCAGCTTCGCCACCATCTTCGTCGTCCACTGCCGCAATTCCTTCGAATCGGCATCTTCCAGCGTGAACTGATACTGGGTGCGGCTGACGCGGTCTTCCACGGTCAAATCCTGCACCGGCTGCATGTAGAGCGTGATGCCCTCGACCCCGGCGACCTCCTGCTGCAGTCGCTTCATGACGGCGGTGGCGTCATCGCTGCGCTCATCCTTCGGCTTCAGGTTGATCTGAATGCGCCCGCTGTTGGGCGTGGTATTGGTGCCGTCAACACCGATGAACGACGACAGGCTCTCGACGTCTTTGTCCTTCAGGATGGCTGCGGCCAGCGCCTGCTGCCGCTGCGACATCGCCGAGAAGGAAATACTTTCCGGCGCATCCGAGATGCCCATGATCACGCCCGTGTCCTGCACCGGGAAGAACCCCTTGGGCACCACAATGAACATGTACACGGTGGCGATCACGGTGCCGATGACCACCAGCAGCGTTGCCGTCTGATGATTCAGCACGAACTTCACCGTGCGGCCGTAGAACGCGATAGTCTTCTCGAACGCGCGCTCCGACCACTCGTACAAGCGGCCACGCTTCTGATGTCCCTTTTGCCGCAGCAGCAGCGAGCACATCATCGGCGTCAGGGTCAGAGATATGAGGGCGGAAATCAGGATGGTCGTAGCCAGCGTGACGGCAAACTCGCGGAACAGGCGGCCGACGATATCGCCCATAAAGAGCAACGGAATCAGCACGGCGATCAGCGAAACCGTCAGCGAAACGATGGTGAAGCCGATCTGACCGGCGCCGCGTAAAGCGGCTTCGAGCGGGCTGTGACCCTCCTCGATGAAGCGCTCGATATTCTCGATCATCACGATGGCGTCATCGACCACGAAGCCGGTCGAAATCGTCAGCGCCATCAGCGACAGGTTGTCGAGCGAATAGCCCAGTAAATACATCACGCCGAAGGTGCCGACGATCGACAACGGCACCGTTACCGAAGGAATGATCGTTGCCGACAGCGTGCGCAGGAAGAGGAAGATGACCATCACCACCAGCGCGATGGTGAGCATCATTTCGAACTGCACGTCCTTGACGCTGGCGCGGATGGTGTTGGTCCGGTCAGTCAGCACCGTGACCTTCACCGACGCCGGCAAGTTAGCCTGAAGCTGCTTCAGGCGCAGCTTGATGCTGTCGACGACCTTGATGATGTTGGCGCCGGGCTGTCGCTGAATGTTGAGAATCACTGCCGGCGTGGTATTCATCCACGCGGCCTGGTTGGCGTTCTCCGGCCCGGTGACCACCTTGGCCACGTCCGACAACCGCACCGGGTTGCCGTTCTTGTAGGCGATGATGGTGTCCGCGTATTCCTGCGGGCTCAGGATCTGGTCATTCGCACCGATGGTGAACGACTGGCGATGGTCCTGCAACTGGCCCTTGGCCTGATCGATGTTGACCTGGCCGATGATGTTGCGCACCTGCTCCAGGCTCAAGCCATACGACGCGAGCGCCGTGGGATTCGCCATGATGCGAATCGCCGGCTTTTGCCCGCCGCTGATGCTGACCAGCCCGACCCCCGGCAACTGCGAAATCTTCTGCGCGAAGGTCGTGTCAGCGAGGTCCTCGACTTGCGGCAGCGGCATGCTGTCGGAGGTCATCGCCAGCGTCAGGATCGGCGCGTCGGCGGGATTGACTTTGCTGTACACAGGCGGCGTCGGCAGATCGTTCGGCAAATAGGTTTGCGCCGCGTTGATCGCCGCCTGCACCTCCTGCTCGGCGACGTCGATGTTTTCTTCCAGATTGAACTGCAGCGTGATGACCGAGGCCCCGAACGAGCTGTTCGAGGTCATCTGGCTCAGGCCGGGAAGCTCGCCGAACTGGCGCTCCAGCGGAGCAGTGATGGAAGACGCGGTCACGTCCGGGCTGGCGCCGGGATAGAACGTCACCACCTGAATCGTCGGATAATCCACCTGCGGCAGGGCCGAGATTGGCAACTGCTGGTAAGCCACCAGGCCTACCAGCAGCAGTCCCACCATCAACAGCGAGGTCGCGATGGGCCGAAGGATAAACGGCCGCGAAATACTCATGTCTGCGATCCGATGGCGCCGCTGGTGTTAATGCTCTTCGGTTTCGCCGGTGCCTGCGGCGAAACTCGCATGCCGGCGCGCAGTTTCTCCTGTCCGTCGGTCACCACCCGATCGCCGGCCTGCAGGCCCTTGCCGACGACGAACGTGTTGCCTTGAATCAGTGCAACCTGCACCGGACGCATCTGCACGTTATTTTCCGCATCGACGACGTAGGTGAAGGTACCGTCAGGCCCGCGCTGCAGCGCGCTGGCTGGAGCGGTGACGGCGTTGTCCAACGTCTTCAAAAGCAAGTGCGCGTTGACGAACTGGTTCGGCCACAGGGAATTGTCGGCATTGTCGAAGATCGCCTTCAATTGCACCGTGCCGGTCGTCTGGTCGATCGTATTGTTGATCGTCTCCAGCTTCCCGGTCGCGAGCTTCTGCTGATCGTCGCGACTGTAGGCGTCAACTTCCAGCCCGCCGCCCTGCCGCATGCGCTGTGCTACTTCCTGCAACTGATCTTCGGGCAGCGTAAACACCACCGCGATCGGATGCAGCTGGGTGATGGTCAGCATCGGCGTTCCCGCGGCTGCGGTGACATAATTGCCGGGATCGACCTGCCGCAAACCGACGCGGCCGTTGATCGGAGACTTGATGTAGCAATACGTCAGGTTGAGCTGGGCGTTCGCGATGGCAGCCTTGTCGGCCTGAATCGTCGCCGCGTAGGTTCCAAACGAGGCTTCCAGAGTATCCAGGTCCTGCTTGGCGATGACTCCTTCTTCGTAAAGAACTTTGTTCCGGTCGTACTGGACCTTCGCGTTGGTCAGTTGCGCTTCATCTTTCGCCAGATTGGCTTTGGCCTGGTCGAGCGCGACCTGATATGGCCGGGGATCGATCACGATCAGCAGGGCACCTTCCTTGACGTCCTGCCCTTCGCGAAAGTTCACCTGCATGATCTGGCCATCAATGCGCGTTTTCAAGGAAACCGTGTAGTAGGCCTGAACCGAACCCAACCCGTTGAGATAAACGTTGAAATTGTCTTGTTTGACGGTGGCAACGCCGACCGGAATCGCCGGCGGAGGAGCACTGGCTCTAGCGTCCTTGGGTCCGCGCGAACCACAACCTGCGAGCACCGCAATCATGGCGAGTGCCGTAATCAGTCCCAGGCAAGCACCCCAGAGTCGTCCGCGACCGCGGCCTCCGGGGTAAAGGGATGCCCCTGTTTGCACAATTCCTCCTCGGAAAAAGCTTTCCACCATGGCGACACGAAGCGCACGGAGTTTTCTTTCCGACCGGGATAATTCCGTGAGTTCCGTGATCTTTATGCCTCCGTGGTGAACTCTTCTGCAGGCACTTGTAGAGAACTACGCCTGCACCACCCGACGCGTGCCGCATGAATCCGTTATCGCCATATTTCCCTAACTGCAACTTGGCACGCCGGTTGCAGTAGTATCTATAGCAATACTATTAGACCGGACGGGAACTCGCCCAGCCGTTAAGAGAAGGTGAAGGAAGGTTAAGAAGTGTGAAGGCCGGCAGCACATCACGAAACAATTCTTCACCGCAAAGCCAGGCGGGAAAGAGCAATACTAATGCCGTGAACCGTCTTCTTATCATCGACGACGATCACGCCCTGGTCAATCTGCTCACCCGCTTTTTGGAGGGCGAGGGTTTCCACGTCGACGCGGCCTACGATCATGCCTCCGGGCTGTCGGCCGCGCTGGCCAGCGATCATGAGCTGATTATCCTGGATGTGATGTTGCCGGGTGGCACGGGATTCGAATTGTTGAAGATCCTGCGCCAGCAATCGTCCGTTCCCGTGCTGTTGCTGACGGCGCGCGGCGAGGCGGTCGATCGGATTCTCGGCCTGGAAATCGGCGCCGATGACTATCTGGCGAAGCCCTTCGATCCGCGCGAGCTGGTCGCCAGGATCCGCGCCATTTTTCGCCGCACCCGTGAAACAGCGGGCGCCGGCCCCCGTCCCGATCACGACGAGACGCTCGTCGTCGGGAACATCAGCATGTCGCTGGGCACACGCACGGTCACCTGCTCGAACGCGCCCGTTGACCTGACCTCGGTTGAGTTTAACGTTCTGGAGCTGCTGCTGCGCAATGCCGGCAGCGTGGTCACGCGCGAGCAGATTGCCGAGGTCGCATTGGGACGTCCGCTGAACGCCTTTGACCGCAGCGTGGACGTGCACGTCAGCCGCCTGCGCAAGAAGCTGGGCACCTGTCCCTCGAGCAATGACGAGCTCATTCGTCCCATCCGCGGCGTGGGCTATTTCCTGGCCGCCAGCATCCCAGCAGATGTAAAGGCGACACCTGCCGGCAGCCCCGGTGCGACGGAGACTCCGGAAAAGAGCAGAGCATGAGCCGGAGATTGTTCTGGAAGATTTTCTTGCCGTTCTGGGTAGCGCAGGCCGTGCTGCTCGGCGCCCTCTATCTGCGCGTCCATTACCGTATCTCCTCCGAGCATCCCTGGTGGATCCAGCCCGAGCGCAAGATGATGCCGGCTTTGGCCGACATCGCAGCCCAGCGCTATGAGGCGCAAGGGCCCGTGGGCCTGCAGCAGCTGCTCGACCGTTTTTCGCTGGAGCGCCGTTCCCGCTTCTGGCTGGTGAATGCCTCCGGCCGGGACCTGCTGGGCGGACGAGTTCCCGAGCACGTCCTGAGCGCCGCGCTGGAGGCCGAAAGAAATCTGGGGCTTTCGCATTCGTTCGAAACCGATGTGCTCGCGGCCCGCGCGACTACGGCGCAAAGTCAGTATCTGCTCATTGCGGAGCTCACCCCGCCGCCCATCTCGCAGCGCGCCGCCGGTGACATTCTCTGGACGCTGAAACTCGGCACCCTGTTTTCCGCGATTATCTGCCTGATCATCGCGCATTACCTGACCAAGCCCATCGAACGGCTGCGGGACGCTACCCACGAGCTGGCGCGCGGCAACCTCGATATTCGCGCCGGCGAGAACCTCGGCAATCGCCACGACGAAATCGCCGACCTGGTGCGCGACTTCGACATCATGGCGGGAGAGCTGCGCAACCAGATCCAGAGCGAGCGCAACCTGCTGAGCGGTGTCTCGCACGAACTGCGCTCGCCCATCGCCCGCATTCGCCTGGCCCTGGCCTTGGCCCGCGATGCCGACGACCGCGAGCGCGCCGAAATGCTCGACCGCATTGAGCAGGACACGGTGCAACTGGATTCCATGCTGGAGCGCATTCTGACCGTCGCCCGGCTGGAGAGCGGACAGCAGAAACCGAAGTTCGAACAGCTGGTGCTGAACCAGATCATCGACGACGTGCTCGACGATGCAAAGTTCGAGGCTGCCGCCACGGGCACTGTCCTCAGCTATCAGGGCAATGGCGAGGTCAAGGTCGTGGGCGATACGGGGATGCTGCACAGCGCCATCGAGAACGTCGTGCGCAATGCCCTTTTCTACTCCGGCAAGGAAGGAAAAATCGAGATAACGCTCGAAAAGAGCGACGGTGCAGCCGTGGTGCGGGTTCGCGACAACGGTCCCGGGGTTCCGGAAGCCGCGCTGCCGCTGCTGTTCAAGCCGTTCTATCGGGTTGACGATTCACGCGGCACCACCACGGGCGGCATGGGGCTGGGACTGGCGATCGTCCGCAACGCCGTCGCCGCACACGGCGGAACGGTCTCCGCGCACAACGTCTCACCGCATGGCCTCGAAGTCGAGCTGCGCTTGCCGGTACCCGCCACTCCCGCCGGCAAACGCAGCAGCGCCGAGATCAAGCTGGCCCAGGTCTAAGCTCACTCTGGCCCAGGTCTAAGCTCACTGGCAGCTTTCGCTGACCATCTTGACGCTGGTCACCTTCATGTCCACGTGCGTCGCGCCACCCGCCTCGCTCGTCTCACTGCTTTCCCGCTTCTGCTCCATCGCCTGCGGCATGTGCTCTTCCATGCCCGTCACCGTGACCTTGTGATTCACATGCTCGGCGAGGTTGTGCCCCCAGAGTTCATACATGGTGCCGTTTTCGCCCATGAGGTAATAGCCTCCGTGGTCGGTACCCTGCTTCAGGCAGCCGGTAGCCGACATGGTTTTCGCCATATTGTTCTGCATGCCGTTCTGCGCGTTCAGGAAAACCGGAAACAGCGTGAGGCAAACAACGGGTAGCAGACAAACAGACAGCTTCTTGAGGACTGACATCGGTTGTGCTCCTTCCTGGCTCCGCGCTGCCTGGATTGGCATGCGAAGCTGCCGTGATTTCCCCTTAACTGGTTGAATTCTGCGGCGAAGCCAGGTTCGGCCTCGCCGGATTGCGGCCGACTCCTACTATCGATGGCAGTCGATTGGCCGGTGTTGCCGCCGGAGCCCCGCGAGAGCTGTTTTTCGCTATCCGGAATTCGGCTTTTTTGTCTGGAATCACGGCCTTCCGGGGTTACCGCGCGGGCGAACGCTGGCTATAATGTAAGCAGCAGAAGGTGATGCTTGACCAGCCGAAACCCATCATCGAACAGCGCTTTCTCCGGGTTGCATTTGACGCGGATGGAAGTCCGCGCCAGCCGGTCGCGTCCCATCTCCATGCGCGCCGACGTTAAGCTGGCGCCTTCGATGGCCCGGCCCAATCTTTTCTCCGGCGACTAATCATCCGAATTCACGCAAGAGCGGCGCGATCCAGCGACTTCGAGATTCCTGTTTCCGCCCTTCCGCCTCGTGCGCCGCAGCCCAACCAGGCTGAGCCGCGAGATGACCCGAAGCTCCGGCCCACAACCCGGGCCGCAAGCCCTTTCGGAGGAAAATGTCATGTCAGCCAATGTTATGAATTCTGTTGCCGGCCCCAACATCCGGACAGCCCTGCCCGGCCCCAATGCCCGCCGCGTTCTGGAGGGTGACGAACGCTACATCTCCCCGTCGTACACCCGCTCTTATCCACTGGTCGCCAAGCGCGCGCACGGGGCGATCGTGGAGGACGTTGACGGCAACGAGTTTCTGGATTTCTCTGCCGGCATCGCTGTAACCTCGACCGGCCATTGCCATCCCGAGGTCGTCGCCGCCATCCAGAAGCAGGCCGCCGAGCTGATCCACATGTCGGGCACCGACTTTTATTACGAGCAGATGGTGACGCTCGGACAGCGGCTGTCGAAGATCGCGCCCATGAAAGGACCGCACAAGGTTTACTACGGCAACTCGGGCGCCGAAGCGATTGAAGCCGCGCTCAAACTGGCGCGCTACCACACCGGGCGGCAGAACATCATCGCCTTCTACGGCGCGTTTCACGGCCGCACCATGGGCGCGCTGTCGCTGACTGCCTCGAAGCCGCAGCAGCGCCGCCGCTTCGCGCCGCTGGTTCCCGGCGTGACCCACGTGCGTTATCCCGACGTTTACCGTGGATGCGTTGGCGGCAGCCCCAAGGAGGCAGAGGCGTTCGCGCTGGGCTGCGCCCGCTTCATCGAAGAGAAGCTGTTCAAGACCACGCTTCCGCCCGAGGAAGTCGCCGCGATCTTCGTCGAACCGATTCAGGGCGAGGGCGGCTACGTCGTCGCGCCAACGGTCTTCCTGCAGGAGCTACGCCGTATTTGCGATCGCCATGGCATTCTGCTGGTCGCCGACGAAGTGCAGTCGGGAGCGGGTCGCACCGGCAAGTGGTGGGCGATTGAGCATGCCGGCGTCGAGCCCGACATTGTCTGCATGGCGAAGGGCATTGCCAGCGGCATGCCGCTGGGCGTCATGATGTCGAAGGCGGAAATCATGGACTGGGTGCCGGGTTCGCACGCTTCGACCTTCGGCGGTAATCCGGTTGCCATCGCCGCCGCCATGGCGACCATGGATGTTCTCGAGCGCGAAGGCATTCGCAACGCCGAAGTCGTCGGCGCGCACATGAGGGAGCGCATGGCTGACTGGCCACAGCGTCTCCGCCTGGTGGGCGACGTTCGCGGGCGCGGCCTGATGATCGGCGTCGAAATCGTCACCGATAAGCAGACCAAAACTCCCGGCGGCGTCGAGCGCGACCAGATTGTCGAGCTCGCGTTTGAGCGCGGCGTGCTCTTCCTCGGCTGCGGCCCCAACACCGTTCGCATCTGTCCGCCATTGATCATCACCAGAGAGCAGGCCGACATTGCCATGGATGTGCTGGAAGAGTGCATCGGCATCGTCGGCGGCGAAGCGCACAGCAAGAAGGCAAGCACCGGTCAGCAGTCCGGCGCGTAATTCGAACCCACCACCGAGGCACAGAGACACCGAGGAAATCGATTCTTGGTTTCTCTGTGCCCTGGTGTCTCGGTGGTGAATGCTTCCCTGGCGAAAGGCGATCAGCGAGCGGCGGTAGTTGGGAATCGTTCCTCAGCGCCAAAGCATCTCTTATGTTTTCCGCCTTTGCCGGCGAATTCTGCCGGCGAGAATCTTTAAAGCGGCGATAGGTAAGGGACGCGCGATGGCGAGCACAACCATGGCCGGCTCAGCAGGTATGTCGATGAGCCGGCCGGTATCCAGCCCCTGGATGATTGCGGTCTCCGTCATGCTGGCTACCTTCATGGAGGTGCTGGATACCTCCATCGCATCGGTTGCGCTGCCTTACATCGCCGGGAGCCTGTCGGTTACCAACGACGAAGCCACCTGGGTGCTGACCAGTTATCTGGTCGCCAATGCAATCGTCCTGCCGGCCAGCACCTGGTTTTCGCTGAAATTCGGACGTAAGCGCTTCCTCATCACCTGCATCATCATC